>Ga0070661_100000111_pt1 | contig 68066 bp, 58 predicted proteins | sample KBSC43metaG_FD_64663 | JGI IMG/M metagenome (GOLD analysis project Ga0070661, IMG submission 64663) | Corn rhizosphere microbial communities from Kellogg Biological Station, Michigan, USA - KBS C4-3 metaG | ecosystem: Host-associated > Plants > Roots > Rhizosphere > Soil ... | reverse complement strand
TTTTACTTATCGATAAAAATGAAAACCCTATTGCTATTGGCACCTCTGTGACTGCAGTACTTCCGGGACATAAAGTTATCAGGGAACCATTGACCTATTTCGTCGACAAGGCAGTACTGACCAGGGATGATTTTCTTTTTGTGATCACCCGCTCGATGACGGTATATATTTATAAGGTGAATCCTTCAGATCCGGATCATTACCTGCAGCTCGTAAACAGATATGACTGGCAGGATCAAAATATTGAACCACGATCCATTGACGTCGATAGTTCGGGCCGGCTGTGGGTAGGAACAAGGCAGCGTGGATTGGTTCGTTATGACGTCACTAACGGTCAACTTAAATTTTCCCGCGAGTTAACAGTCAGGGACGGGCTGACTGAGAATTTTATCAAGTATGTCTATTGTGATAGTAAGGGGAATGTATGGGCAAGCACAGAAACAGGGCTTGATAAAATCAGCTTTGACGGCAAACGCGTTCAAATAGAGAACGTCACTAAGGCCTCCAATATGTATCTTGATATTTGGAAGACTGAAGGTGATAAGGACGGAGTGATCTGGGCCGTAGCGGCATCAGGGCTCGTGAAAATTTATCCGCCTGAAAGACCATCCATCCCGGTTACACCTGAAATTGTTCTTTCAAAATTTACCATCAATGGCCAGGAGCAACCCTTTCCCCAGCAGAGATTAAAACTTAAATATTTTCAAAACAACCTTTTTTTCCAGGTGGCCGTTCCCAGTTTCTTTAATGAAAAGAAAACTCTTTTTAGTTATAAGTTGGATGCTGAGGGAAAAACCGGCACATGGACGCAGCCTTCACTTAGTCCCGACATAAGTTTTTTGAATCTCTCCCCCGGACACTATGATCTGAAAGTGCGATCAGTTTTTTTGAATGGAAAATATGCACCACTCGAAGCACATTATTCTTTTGCCATAATGTTTCCCTGGTGGCAAACCTGGTGGTTCCTGTGTATTGAGTTTCTTTTGTTCCTTGCGGTGATCACTATTTTCTTCCGGTTGTACTACCGTAACAAATTGCATAAGCAATTGATCAGTCTTGAGAAAAAGCGGGCCATTGAAAAAGAACGAACACGCATTGCAACAGACATGCATGACGATATGGGTGCTGGTTTGTCACGCATTAAAGTATTAAGCGAAACGATCAAATTCGAAAATAAAAAGGGAATCCTGGATCCTGCTCACCTCCAAAAGATCTCTTCTTATTCCGAAGAGATGATGGAAAAAATGGGCGAGATAGTTTGGGCATTGAACCAGCGAAATGATAGTATGGATGACCTGCTGGGTTATACACGGGCGTATGCAATGGATTACCTCACCACTCACGACATTCATTGTGTGTTTCATGCACCCGCCGAGCATCCGCAAATTTTTGCAAGCGGGGAGATGCGTCGCAATATTTTCCTTTCTGTAAAGGAAGTCCTGCACAATGTTGTCAAGCACGCCGGGGCCACCAGCGTAGATATTGTCATTACGATAACTAAGGATCTATCTATTCTTATCCACGATAATGGTAAGGGTATTAACCTGGAGAATACAAGGAGATTTGGAAATGGCCTCAACAACATTAAGAAACGGATGGCCGAGATCAAAGGGTTGGTCCAATTCATAAATGACAACGGAACTTCAGTGCTATTGCAGGTATCACTGGAGGATTTGAAAAGTGCTGATTGACATGTCCTCTATAATATTTGTTATAGTCTCAATGACACGCGAACACATATCTTTATGCTATGTTGCCAATCACTCTATCAATAGTTGAAGATCTCGATGAAGTTAGGGAAGGCCTTAGCTGTTATCTTGGCTCAAGTGATGATTTCCTTATATTGGGAACCTTTCGGAGTGCCGAGGATGCTGCTGCTAAATTACCCGATATCCAACCCGATATTGTCATCATGGACATTAATCTTCCCGGTATGAATGGTATTGATTGCATACGGGAAGTAAAGAGAAAATGTGAGACTATCCAGTTCATCATGTTTACAGTTTATGAAACGGATGACAAAATTTTTGAAGCATTGAAAGCCGGCGCGTCAGGCTACCTCCTTAAAAAATCAAATTTTGAAGTCATTGCAAACGCTTTAAAGGAGCTGCATGCCGGCGGTTCACCTATGAGTGCGCACATCGCCCGCAAACTTGTGAATGTTTTTCACGAGAAAAAAAACTCGATGGATGTTTTGTCAGCGCGTGAGAATGAAATACTTCATCTTCTTGCGGAAGGATTATTATACAAAGAAATTGCTGATCATCTCCACATTACTACAGGCACAGTAAGCCAGCATATTCATAACATATATGAGAAGCTGCATGTGCAGAACAGAACAGAAGCCATTAATAAATTTCTTGGCAGAGAATAAATACATTTTTTCCCATTCACATCATTAGATTGTTTCGGCTGCAATATTCATCTGAGGAATTATGAATGTTTACCGGTCATGCGTGCAAATAACCAATTATAACGATAAGTGGTATAAGTAATCTTATATTGACTTGCGCTCTCGCCGTGAATAGTTTTGCTCCAATCAAATCATTAATCAAAAAATTTTTTTTATGAGAAAGATGTACATGGTTTTGCTGGCAACCATTTTTATTTCCGCCGGCAGCTTTGGACAACAAGGCAAAAGCTATATTGGCGCTGGTGCTGATTTGTCTTTACCAACAAGTGAATTCGGCAGTTTGTTCAAAACAGGAGCAGGCGCTTATGTAAAAGGAATATTCGGAGTGGGTACTACGGGACAGGTTACGCTTACAACAGGGTATTCCAAATTTAAAAATGCCGGTGACTGGGACGATTTTGCAGCGACCGAGTCTGCTGTTCCCCTGCTGATCGGCTATCGTCACAACTTCAATGGATTTTTTGTAGAGCCCCAGATCGGGTATGGCATTTATAATTACAAAGAAAATTCCTGGGAGGATGGTTATTATGAAGACACCGGTGGCGCATTTACATGGGCGGCTGGTGTAGGATATGTTTTTAACAATAAGATCGAAGTGAGTGGTCGTTACCAGGCAGGTGGACGCAACGGATGGAATGTATCAATGTTTGGATTGAGACTAGGGTACAATTTTTCATTGAATGGTACGAAATAATATCAACCATTCTTGACAACACTATTTTAAAAGAAGACAAAACAGATTTTATGAAAAAAATAATCGTGTGTTCACTGGCTGCCTTGTTATTCTACGCCACCAGTTTTGGACAAAAGGGCAGCAACTACATAGGCGCCGGTGCTGATGTTGCAATTCCCACCGGTGATTTCGGGAGCATTTTCAAACCAGGGATAGGCATGTATGTAAAGGCTTTACTCGGTGTTGGCAAATCCGGCCAGGTCACCTTTACTTCGGGCTATTCGGGTTTCAAAGCAGTCGGAGATTTTCCTGTAAAAACGGGGATCGTTCCACTTCTTTTTGGTTACCGCGCCAACTTCAATGGATTTTTTATAGAGCCACAGCTTGGCTATTCGATTAATAATGCAAAATTAGAGGGGTTCGATGGTGAGGCGCCCGAGACTACGCAAGGAGGATCAGTGATGTGGGCAGCAGGAGCAGGCTATGTATTTAATAATAAAATTGAAGTAGGCGCACGTTATGAATCAGCAAGCAACAATGGCACTACCATCGGATTATTCGGCCTGAGATTGGGATATAATTTTTCGTTGACCAGTGCGAAGGGAAAATGAGAAAGTTCATTTGATTCTTTACCAATTGTGCTTCACCGCAACTAATTTTCATTTGAGGTTTATAAGTGGTTCACTTTTCAAGATCCAATTTTCAATGGAATAAAAAACTTGGAGGACGGTGCAAATCAGAAAAGCCCGGTTTTTTTAAACCGGCTTTTTTTTATGTTAACCCGCTAACAGGTCGCAAAAATAGAAACCATCGTTCTTTCTCGTTGTGCCGGGAGATGTATACTCTTTATATACCATTTCACCTTTTACAAAGGGAATACGATATTTAAAAATAGGTCCGTCATATACAAAGCTGTGAAACTCGCCATTTTCTCCGCAGGCATCTACTGTTGAAGGCAACTTATTTATAAAATTTTGATCGATCATCATTCCGCAAAATCTCTTGTCTAAAAATCTTTCATTAATGCAAACGACAATGGCTTTAAAGCCCTCATCAACGAATTCTTTCAGCAGTTGCTTTGTGTCTTTTTTCCAAATCGGGAAAACGCATTGAATCCCGGCGGTGGCCAGTTTTTGCTCGCGGTATTGTTTCAGATCTTCCAGGAAAATATCACCGAAGATACTGTGGGTTATATCTTTTTCTTTGAAGTGGTTAACCTTGTTCATAATTGCCGTTTCGTATTCTGCCATGGAGGACTCTTCGGGCAACTCGATCGTGGTCAAAGGAATGTTTAATGAGGAAGCTTGTGCTTCCAGTAGATCTCTTCTTACACCATGCATAGAAATCCGGTCATGAAAACTGTTCATGCTTGTGAGTAAATATTCAATCTCAAACTTTTTTTCCTTTAATACTTTCCATAACGCAAGAGCGGAATCCTTTCCGCCGCTCCAGTTAAAGTAAGCTCGTGTCATTTGAAAAGAAATTTTTCCTTGAAGAAAACATAACGACTCTTTAACTCGAGCAAACAATTCCTGCACAGGCAATCATCATAGCAATCCTCGATAAAAGCTTTTTCTTCATTACTTAGTTTAATTCCCGAGCACTGGCATTGTGTAATCGATCCGGATTTGCATTCAAATCTTTTTGTACAACGCGGACAAATTTTTTCTTCGTGCTGACACATGATGTGTGGTTTTTTTAACTGGTTACGGGAAGCGATGTCCCGCAACCAGTCTTAAATTCTCATAGATCATATTTTAAACCGGATACCCCCAGTGATATTTAACCCCTGCACACTGTATCCGTATATTTCATAATAATTTTTCTTGTTTGTAAGATTTTTTGCGTCAACGAACAAGTTTAGCTTCTTTTTGATAAAACTATATTGCGCATATAGATTCCATAATGCATAAGATCTTAACGCAACTTCTGAAGGAAGAAAGGTCGTTGGATCATAGTAAGTGTCCGTTCGCTTGCCGGTTACTTGTAATGAGGTACTGACAAAGAAATTTTTGCAGGGCTGGTAGTTCACAAATAAATGTGTGTTGTTTTTAGGGCGACGGATCAAATTGTAATAACTCGTGTCTTTGCCGGAAATTTTTTGCGTGATCTTTCCGTCGACGTACGTATAGTTGATCTTAAAACTCAACCGTTCATTAAAAGAATAGCCTGCTTCCAGTTCGCCTCCATAATCATGTTGTTTGTCGCGATTCTCATATCCATTGGCCTCATAGATGATCACATCGGTAATATTGCGGTTAAAACCTGTTATCGTAACCTCAAGTTTTTTATTCCGCGACATCGTCTGCAAGCCCGCTTCCTGCGTAGTTGATTTCTCGGGCTTTAGATTTGGATTTGCACCAAAAGGCCCAAATAGCTCGGATATGGAGGGTGCCCGGAAACCACTGGTAATATTGACAAACAATTTTAAGCGCTCATGGATCAAATAAGAAGGATTGAAGCTGTAAGTAAAATTATTTCCGTATTGATTGTGGTGATTGAACCTTCCCCCGATCTCAACATTTATTGCTTTATTACTTTTTAAAATCAATGATGCGTAGGGGCTGAGGATACTATTTGTGGTGTCGGGCGCATCCATGCGATAGCTTTGATAATTTAATCCTGCTACTAATTGCACGTTGTCATTGAAATGATGGTCAGTATATACTTCAGCCTGGTGAAATTTGCCCTTGGTATTATAATCTCCAAACTGGCTTAAGTAATCTCTTTTTGTAAGATCGTATCCATAATTAAAATGCAGCGTACCCGTTTTATAGGAATAATGGCCCGTCAATCCTGTATTGACAAGCGAAGCTATATAGTGATTGGGTGCATCGATAAATGCATCTGCATCATAATCGCCTTTGAATTCTGTAAACCGATAGTAAGGTGAAAATTTGAAATTGTCAGTTACATTTATGCCAACTACAGTTTGTATGGCATGCTGCTTAAATCCGTCTTTGTCAAACGCAGCGTTACCAGTTGTGTCTTTTGCCTCTGAGATGCCGTCGGTGTTATTGTAGGTATAGTTTATGTCGTATTCAAAGAATTTTGTTTTCTGGCTCACATTGGCACTTCCTTTAAAGCTATTATAACTACCATAAGTCAGCAATCCATTAAGTAATGGTTTCGCGCTGACCGGTTTTTTTGAAATGATGTTTACGACGCCAGCTACCGCATTAGAGCCATACAGCGTGCTCTGGCTACCTTTCAAAATTTCAATGCGTTCAACGTTATCGAGGGAAAGAAGGCGAATATCAAATGTGCCGCCTACACCAGTCGGATCATTGAGGGGAACACCATCAAGCAATATCAAAGTATAGGCGCTGGTTGCGCCGAGCACATAGAATGATTTATAAGTTCCCTGGTTACTCGTTGCGCCATTTATTATTATGCCTGTTTGTTCATTGAGCAACTGAGAAAGATCTTTTCCACCACTTTTTTCAATTTGTTCTTTTGTGATAATGCTGACCACCTTTCCCGTACCGCTTTCCTTTTGCGGGAACTTATTGGCGGTGATCACTACTTCGTCCATTGTTTTCGATGTAGTGTCTTCCTGTGCAAGTAAACGGCTGCCGATCAATACTGCAGCCACGATAAAAATTTTCCTTTTCATCTTTAAAAAATTTTTTGTGACTGCTTCCGGAAAAATGAGAGATATAAATGCTTGCGCTTTACATCGTTCGCCTTTCACCCGAAAGCTGAATGTTGTTTGATCGATCTGGCAGGTCTTCTGGCTCGGCTATTACTGAACACCTTCCCATTGATGAACGAATATTCTATCAACAGTGGCGTGAAGATCCAGCTTTGTGAATGGTAAGTTGGAATGTGAATAAGTGAATTCAGAATCGATTCACCACTCATTGACCATTCACTGCCTTACAGCTACGGGGATAGCGCCGGAATTACACCGGACTTCCCTTTTAACCCCGCACATGCGGGGACCAAATCGGAGAACAAATGTAATGGAGTGAAGTAAAAGATTAACGATTATTTTATTATTAATTATTAACACGCGCGGTTAATAATTAATGTTCTTGTTGTAATGTCAATTAAAATGAATGGAAGCGCCTCCAAAGAAATTTCTGCCTGGAGCAACGTTATAATATCGCCCTCCTGCAGCATTGATGTCATTGCCCAAACTGTAAGTAACATCGAAAAGATTTTCGCCTCCTATAAAAATGTCAAGCAATTTTTTTCTGTTCAGTTGTTTTTTCCATCCAAGGCGTAGGCCAAATAAATTATAAGGAGCGGCGTATTCAGAATTCGCATCATTTAACGCAATAGGGTCGCTGTAGGAATAAGTAAGGTTTGAATACATGCCACCCTTTGTGGTTATGTCAAAACCTGCGGCTACAGTGTTGGGTGCAACGCTTGGCAACTGTTTTCCCGAGAAGTCGTTAGTGGATTGTTTGAAGTCGTCATAATTGAATTTGTCCCAGGTATAGCTGATCCACAATTTTGCCGAATTGACGAATGAGTTGACTTTCGCAACCAATTGATAAGAAGCCTGGGATTCAATCCCTCTTTGTTTCGTCGAGCCGGCATTAATGAAGTAGTCGGCATTACTTGAATCCTTTCTCGAAACGATCGCATTTTCCAGGCGATAGTAAAAACCATTTATCTCTACATACAACCTGTTTTGCAGCCAACTGCTTTTTATCCCGGCTTCATAATCTATGCCATGCTCCGCCTGCAGATCAGTGCTGATAACTGTTGTTGATGGCAACACTTCAGCTACTGAAGGAGGAGAAAAACCTCTTGATACACTACCATAAAGCCAAAGATTGTCAATCAATCTTTTTGAAACAGCAATTCTCGGCGCTATTTCATTATTGAAATTCCTTTCAACCGGTACAAAATTGGGAACCGATAGCCGGTTAATTTTTATGGACGTGAAGTTTGTGCTTGCCCCCAACGTCAGATCCCAATCCTTTGGTAGTTGAAGGTCAGCCTGGGCAAATATGAAAAAAATTGTTGGCCGGACATCATCGTTAGTCATGATATCACCCGGCTTACCGTAGTTGTTCACATAATCTTTTGTATTGAAATATCCCTGTTGGAACTCGCTGCCAAAGGTTACCTGTAAAAGTGATTGATTTTTTTGGTGATTCCATTTAAATACTGTTCTTGCTCCCCATTGTGGCTCTGTTCTTTTCTCGTAATTGCGAAATGTGGGATTCGTCAGGTTGGTATAATCGCCATAAACCGTGGTAATGTTATCAAATTTATCAGAGAACCTGTATTTATTTGTTATCGCTCCCAATATAGTTTTTTGGAAGATGGCGGCCTGGATGCTGTCTGCACTCTGAAAAGCCGCGGTCTTTGGCCTCGCTGCACGCGGGTTCGCCTGGTATTCTGCTTTTGTTAATGCACCCGGCGTCTGGTAATAGAGATCGCCGTACAAAACAGAGAATTTTATTTGCTCTTTTTTGCCTTTTGCAATTTGCATTTGCCAGTTTGCAATATCTCTTCGCATGCTGGTATGTTGGCGATAACCGTCACTCGTTTGATGCGAATAACTAAAGGTGTTCTGAAAATTGTCCTTCCCGGCCCTCAATTGAAGATCAGTATTGAACAACCCATAGCTTCCGCCGAGCAGCGTTGCCTCAAAACCTTTTTGCCATACCGGCGGTTGGCTGTGAATTAAAATGACGCCGCCTGTTCCTGCACCATATAAGCTTCCGCCCGGCCCTTTGATCACTTCAATAGAATTGAAGTTGTAATAACTTAATTGATTTAAGTAGGTATTACCTCCTGCGTCTGTAAAGGGTATATCATCGAAATAAACTTTTACGTTTCGAACACCAAACGGAGATCTCAATGTACTCCCTCGAATATTCATCCTGTAACTGGCAGGAGAGCGTTCTTCCATTTTTACTCCGGGTGTGCTATTTAATGCAGGCAGAATACTCGTATTGTTATACCGCTCGAGCTGAGGTTGTCCTATATAATTTATAGCCGCAGAAGATTTTTTCAGCTGCTTATTCTGTTCATATCCTTTAACAACAACTTCGCTGAGATTTTTTGAGGAGTCGGGGGTTTGCTGCTGTGAGAATGCATTTAGATAAATGAAGACACTCATTAAGCAGAGCAGAGCTTTATTCATAGCATTGGTTTCAATAACTAAGTTAGAACGTTTTTCCTATCTTCAAAGTATGAGGTTGAAAAACAAATTGGAGCTTTTTGATTTCACAATGATAGTTGTAAGCCTTGTAATCGGCATGGGAATTTTTCGCACACCTGTGAATGTAGCTGCTGCGTCACCCATGGAGATGGTATTTTCCTCTCTGGCGAGGAACTGAACTTGTAGGTTTACTGCAGACAAGGCCAGAATGTTTTTTTCCTATCTTCAACTCCTATGAGTGAAAAGAATAAACTTAGCTTGTTCCCTCTCACTATGATCGTTATCGGACTTGTGATCGGCATGGGAATTTTCAGAACTTCCAAAGACGCTGCCAGTGCTGCATTAACTCCTTCTATTTTTTTTTCGGCCTGGATCATTGGAGGCTTGGTTGCGTTTTGCGGAGCACTCACTTATGCAGAGATCGGAAGCCGTTATCCTGTTACGGGCGGGTATTATAAAATATTTTCGTACGCTTATCATCCTTCTATAGCATTTGCGCTAAACTGTAGCATCCTTATTTCCAACGCTGCTTCCATTTCAGGTGTTGCGCTTATTGGCGCGGGATATATTACCAAGGTTTTAATTGGACCTGAGGCAGACAATTGGATAAAGGTTTCTATTGCTATGGCAGCTATTTTTATTTTTTATGGAGTCAATATGCTGGGCCTTGTCATGAGTGCCAGGACACAATCAGTTTTGATGTTGATAAAGATAGGCATGCTCTTGCTCGTGATCATTGCTCTATTTAACCCGGCTATCTATGATCAAAGTACGGCAACTGCAACAGAAGATGTTAACTGGAAAGAATGGATCATTTCGTTTGGTGTTTGTTTAATTGCCGTGTCATTTACTTATGGTGGTTATCAGCAAACCATAAATTTTGGTAATGATGTGGCTAAACCAACCAAAAACATCCCGCGTGCAATTTTTATTGGTATCGCCGTCATCATATTACTTTATCTCAGTGCCAACATTGCTTATTATAGGATCATTGGTTTCGACAACATGAAAACTACAGGGGAAATTGCTTCTGTTGTAGTTGGAAAAATGTTTGGAGCAAACGGCTCTAACGCCTTTTCTCTTTTATTATTTCTTTCGGTACTTGCCTACGTAAATGGTTCCATGATGAGCAACCCAAGAGTAATGTATGCAATGAGTGAGGATAAGGTGTTGCCTTCATTCTTAAAGAGAAAAACGGAAAGAAAAGAGGTGCTGGTTACTTCGCTTACAGTATTCGCGGCCCTTTGTATTATCGTTTTGTTTTTTGCGGATACATTTGAAAAGATCCTCAGCTTTTCAATTTTTCTTGATTCCTTTGGGATGTGCACTTCTGCCGCTACCATTTTTATTTTGCGCAAGAGGACAAAACATCTTGACGGCACGGGTGTTTTCAAAATGAAATTATTTCCACTTTTGCCAGTCATATTTATGGCTGCCTACATTTTTGTTTGCGGTAGTATTATTTTCAATACTCCCATGATCGCATTAACGGGAACCGCTGTTTTAGCCGGATTTATGATCTTATATTTCTTAACTGCAGGAAAAAATAAAATATCTGTTCAATAAAATGAATCTGTCGCATATTATCAATGAATTGGGCGAAGAAAGAGAGAACTATTTTAATGCCATTTCACCTCCTATTGTTCAAACAAGCAATTTCGCTTTTAAAAAGGTAGACGATATTGCAGCTGCTCTGGACGATGAGATGAGCGGGTATCTATATAGCCGGGGCTTAAATCCGACCGTCGAAATACTCAGGAAAAAAATGGCGGCACTTGATGGTGCGGAAGATTGTCTGGTTTTCAACAGCGGCGCCTCGGCCATCTTTGCAAGTATATTGGCGAATGTAAAATCCGGTGATCACGTTGTTTCGGTAAAGGCACCTTACACCTGGGCGCAAAGAATGTTTGATGTTGTGTTGCCAAGATTTAACGTTACGACCACTTACATTAACGGGACAAAAATTGAAAATTGGGAACAAGCTACGCGGCCCAATACAACAGTATACTATCTCGAATCACCTAATAGCTGGGATTTTGCATTGCAGGATATAGAGGCTGTTTCTTCTTTAGCAAGATCGAAAAACATCATTACAATAATTGACAACAGTTACTGTACTCCACTCTATCAAAATCCCGTAAAAATGGGAATTGATCTGTCATTGCAAACCGCAACCAAATATATTGGAGGACATAGTGATGTTTTGGGAGGTGTGCTTAGCGGTACACAAACTATGATCAAAAAGATCTTTGACAGCGAGTATCTGAATACAGGAAGCGGTATTCAACCTTTTAATGCGTGGCTGTTGATTCGGGGTTTGAGAACACTCCCGGCAAGGCTGGAGCGAATTACAAGAACCACTTACGAAGTAATAGGTTTTTTGAAACAGCATCCAAAAGTGGAATCTGTAATCTTTCCGTTTGATGAGTCCTTTCCACAATACGAGTTGGCAAAAAGGCAAATGAAGGGTGCGTGTGGGTTATTTACAATAGTTTTAAACGTGAAGCAGAGAAGTGAAATTGTGAAATTTTGTGAATCACTTGAGCATATTATGATGGCCGTAAGTTGGGGTGGGCATGAGAGCCTGGTAATCCCAAAATGTGCGGGCGTCCTAAATAGCGAGTTTGATGTCGGCAACGCCGAACATCGGTTTGTCCGTATGTATGTTGGGTTAGAGGACGGCCCATATATAATAGAAGACCTGGCCAGGGCACTTGACAAATAATTTTAAGAAAGTTTCTTTCTTAATAGCTGGTTTTCGGCAACACATTTCGATTATTTTTGCCGGACTTATGAACCGTCTAATCATTCTACTGACCTTATGGGGTTTTAGTTTTCTTTCTTTTGGGCAAGAAAAATGGGATCTGCGCAGGTGTGTTGACTATGCATTGAAAAATAATATTTCTGTTCAACAGGCAGATGTCCAGGCAAGGATTTCAGCACTTACCTATCAACAAAGTAAGCTATCTCAATATCCCTCGGCAGCCTTCCAGAACAATGGTGGCTATAAGTTTGGTCGTTTTATTGATCCCAACACCAACCTGTTTACAAACGTCGACCAATTTACCACTAATCATTCCTTAAACGTCAATCTTGACCTATTCAACTGGTTCAGTAAAAGAAATACCGTGGCGGCCAATAACTACCAGGCACAAGCCTATCTGGCAGGAGCGGAAAAGGCGAGGAATGACATTGCGCTAAATGTAGCCAACGCTTACCTGCAAATACTATTAAGCGCAGAGCAGATCAACATCAGCGATATACAAGTGAAGCAAAGTGTCGAGCAACTATCCATTGTGCAAAAGCAGGTAAATGCAGGTGCCCTTCCCGAACTCAATCTCGCACAGATCGAATCACAACTTGCTAACGACAGTTCTACCTTGATCACTGCCAATTCTAACTATACGTTGTCTCTTCTGCAACTGAAGGCTTTGCTTAATATACCGGCCGATTCAGCCTTTGATGTTGCAGTCCCGGCTGTTGAAACGATACCAGTGGAATCCCTCGCGGAACTTGATCCGGGGTATGTTTATTCTTTGGCGGTAAAAAATATGCCGCAGCAAAAGATCAATGACTTCAATTTGCTGGCTGCGCAAAAAAATGTATCGGCAGTTAAGGGCCAACTGTATCCTTCTTTTACTTTCTTCGGTCAATTAAATAGTTTTTATTCCAATGGCGACAAAGTGCTCGGTACAAATCCCGTGGATATGTTAGTACCGATTGGCAAAGTAGATGTAGGAGGCACTCCGTACACAGTAACTACTCTTGACACGAGACCTGTCCCCACCAGCACGATTAAGAACACCTATTTCCGGCAAATTGGTAACAACTTTAATCAATTTGTCGGTGTGGGATTGGATATTCCCATCTTCAATGGAGGCCTGGCGAGAACCAATTGGAAAAAAGCGCAGCTTAATGTACAAAACGTACAATTGCAAAATGCTGCAGATGCACAAACCCTGAAGCAGGACATTTACCAGGCTCACGCCAGCGCTATAGCAGCGGTACAAAAATTCAATGCTTCAAAAAAAGAAGTGGAGACAGCACAAAAGGCTTATGATTTTGCAAGGAAAAGGTTTGATATCGGGTTATTGAATGCTATTGACCTGATCACAACTCAAAATAACTTGTTCCGGGCAAAGGTTAACTTGACGTCATCACAATACGATTATATATTTAAAATGAAGTTGCTTGAATTTTATAAAGGACAAGGGATAAAATTATGAGTCGCCAAAAAACAACACAACTATAAAGCTCACGAATCATGAATAAAACGGTAAAATGGATTTTGATCATACTCGGAATACTAATCGCAGTACTCATTGTCGGCAAACTGATTGCCGGCAAGGGTGATGATGGTGTAAAAGTGTCCACGGAAAAGGCTACTAAGCGGACGATCATTGAAACGGTAAACGCGACCGGAAAGATCTATCCTGAAGTGGAAGTAAAGATAAGCCCTGATATATCCGGGCAAATCACCGAGCTCAATGTACAAGAAGGCGATAGTGTAAAGAAAGGACAGGTGCTGGCTCGTATTTATGCGGATATTTATGCAACACAGCGTGACCAGGCTGCTGCCGCGGTCAATCAACAGCAGGCAATGACTGCGAACAGTCAATCCCAGTTGGATGCATTAAAGGCGACCATGGACCAGGCGGAGCGTACTTATAACAGGCAAAAGCAGTTATTGGATGATAAAGTCATTTCAAAAGCCGAGTTCGAGCAGGCTGAAAGTGCATATCTGTCCGCTAAAGCAAATTATAACGCGGCTATTCAATCTATAAAAGGTAACCAGGCTAGTATTCAAAGTGCACAGGCGAATCTTGCAAGAGCGAACAAAGATCTAAGCAGAACCACGCTGACAGCGCCAATGAACGGTGTGATTTCCTCGTTGTCTGTGAAAAATGGAGAACGTGTTGCTGGTAACAGTTTCGCTTTGGGAACTGAGATGATGAGAGTGGCCGATATGAGCATGATGGAAGCAAGAGTGGATGTAGGAGAAAATGATATTGTAAAGGTAAACATTGGCGACAGCGCCGATGTGGAAGTGGATGCTTATAACAACAGGAAGTTTAAAGGTATTGTAACCCAAATCGCCGCCAGTACAGCTACATCAGCAACAGGTGGCGCTTCTTCCACGTCGAATGATGTGACAAATTATGAAGTTCGCATCCGTCTTGACCGCAATTCCTATAGTGATTTAATTGATCCAAAAAATCCGAAAAAGTTTGTTTTTCGGCCCGGCATGAATGCCAGCGCCGATATCAAAACAAAGAGGCATGATGATGTGCTTTCGGTGCCTATCAATTCAGTGTCGGCAAGAGTAAAGGGAAGTGATAAAAGTGTTGAAGACAAAAAGAAAGAAAACAAGAAAAATAAACCCAGTGATGACCAGAATAGCCAGGACGATAAGAATGACGCGGTAAACAGTGATGAACTTGAAGAAGTAGTTTTTGTTTTGCAAAAAGACGGAAAGGTGAAGAAGACGATTGTAAAGACAGGGATCCAGGATATCAACTATATCGAGATCCTCAATGGTCTGAATGCCGGAGATGAGATCGTCACCGGTCCATACAATGCCGTGAGTAAAACTTTAAAAGATGGAAATAAAGTGAAAGTGGTACCGAAGGATAAGTTGTTTGAAAAGTAGACCGTTGATTGATGGATTAAAATGATTAAAACCGGATTGACGTCCGGTTTTTTACTTAAGGTAACAGCACCGTTTATTAACTTTATTAATTGAATCACTTCATTATTTAATCAATGTAATCAGCGGTTATGTTTGGCATTATCGGAAGCGGCAGTTGGGCAACGGCATTGGCAAAGATTCTGACAGACGGCCATAAACATATAAATTGGTGGATACGAAATAGCGAAACAATCGATCAAATTCAAAAGAGAAGACATAACCCCCATTATCTTAGTTCGGTTTATTTTAATACTTCACTTCTCTCTTTGGAAAACAACCTTGAAAAAGTTATTGCCCTGTCTGATGTTGTCCTCATCGCCGTCCCCTCTGCATTTATTGAGGAAACCTTAGCGTTGTTAGATCCCGCTTGTTTTGAGAATAAAAAAATTATTTCTGCCATAAAAGGAATTATTCCGGGCCAGAATGTTTTGTTAAATGCGTACCTGCTAAAACAATTTGGCGTTTCACTTGAGGATTATTTTGTTGTGCTTGGGCCTTGTCACGCTGAAGAAGTAGCAGCTGAAAAACTTTCCTATCTCACATTTTCCGGTATTGATGTAACCATGGCTCAGCAGATCGCATCTAATTTTAAAACAGATTATATCAACACCATTGTCAACCATGATATCCTGGGTGTTCAATATGCTGCTGTTTTGAAAAATATTTATGCGTTGGGCGCCGGTATTGCACACGGCCTTGAATATGGAGATAATTTTTTGAGTGTATATATAGCCAACAGTGCCGATGAAATGGCGGGATTTCTGCGTAAGGTTGGTATTGAGCGTATCGTTGTAGGTGAACATGACGAAGAGGATCCGGTAACTCATCGAAAGGCCCCTAACTATGCAGCTTCCGTATACCTGGGTGATTTGCTCGTCACTTGTTATTCTTTGTATAGCCGCAACCGGACATTTGGAAATATGATTGGCAAAGGTTATTCAGTGAGGTCGGCACAATTGGAATTAAATATGGTAGCAGAAGGGTACAATGCGGCAAAATGTATTTATGACCTTAACAAAGAAATAATGGCTGAAATGCCGATCGCGGAAACAGTATATAAGATCCTCTGGGAAAATGTTAAACCTATTAATGGATTTAAACAGATCGAAGAAGTGCTCGTCTGAATTTTAGAAACTGAACCCCATGATGCCTATTTCATATAACGGATTTGGACCTATAGCGATCTTGTTGATGTTGCTTTGTTTGATAATCTCACAGGCATTCAAATATTACAAACACAGATCAAAAGGTCATTCACAAGAAGGAAGCAAAATAAAATAATTTACCCGGATCGTTCACTGTACCTCCCGTCGGCTCCGCACCCTTGTAACGCTCATTATGACTTGATCATTTTTGGTTCTTCGAAGAACAATTTTGCTGCGATGCCATCAGCTAATAATTTGCCCTCTCTTGTTAGTCTTAAATGTCCATTCTCTTCAGCCATAAGCCCTCCTTCAATAAATTTCCTGCTTGTAGTTCGCAATCTATCGCCATTGACATCTTCGACACGGTTCAAATCCAAACCTTCTATGGTGCGCAAAGAGGTCATTATGTATTCATTCAATTTTTGAGTAGCGGTCAGGACTTCTTTTTCAAGAGGAATGGTTTCCTTTTTGATCGAATCGAGATATATATTGTTATTAGAGATATTCCATTGCCTCACAGATCCATCGAAAGAATGCGCCGAAGGGCCGATTCCTAAGTATTTTTTTCCCTGCCAATAGGATGAATTATGTTTACTTCTGCAGCCGGGCCTTGCAAAATTGGAAATTTCATAGTGCTCATACCTGGCCTCTTCCATCCACTCCATTAATAAAATGAATTGTTCCGATTGCTGATCAGGATCGATGTCTGCGGCCTTTTGTTCCCTGATTAATTTCTGCAAAGGGGTTTTGGGCTCAACTGTTAATGCATAACAGGATAAATGAACAACGCCCTCCTTCATCGCTCTTTCAACATTCGTTTTCCATTTTTCATTCGTTAATAGGGGAGTGCCATAAATAAGATCGACGGTTATATTGTGAAATTGTTTAACTGCTGCTCGTAAGCTATTCGCTGCTTGCTCTGCATTATGTGCTCTGCTCATCCATTTTAGATCCTCTTCAAAAAAAGACTGGATGCCAATGCTGAGACGATTAATTCCTGCTTCTTTCCATTCCCTTAATTTGCCATCGGAAATATCATCGGGATTCGTCTCAAGGGTTATTTCCGCTTCCTGGGATACATTAAATGCCGAGTATATTTTTTCGATCAATGCCCGATGGTCTTTCGACGGTAACAAGCTTGGAGTGCCTCCCCCAAAGTAGATAGTTTCTACAGGTTCATCGTTCAAATAATCTTTTCTCAGGTCCATTTCACTCAATAAAGCCGAGACTAGTTCGTTTTTACGTCGTAGCGAAGTAGCGAAATGGAAATTGCAGTATGAGCATGCCTGCTTACAAAACGGGATATGGATGTAAATTCCGGCCAACCATTAAAGTTTATGAGTTATTGATAATTTTACCGCCGCCGATGACAAAAATAAACCAGCTAATATTGCTTTGTGCTCTCCTTTTCATTTCAGGTCTGCTGAATATATCTGCGGCTCAGGACAAATATCACCTAAGTATCCGCGTTGTCGATAAAGATTCTGCTGTTTTAAATACAATCGGCGTGCAAAATAGTTTTGATTCAAAAGCTGCGTGCACTGAGTATGTGAACAAACTTCCTTCGTTTCTTCAATCAAAAGGATATGTCACTTCATCAATTGACAGCTTAACCTACGACTCGTCATCCGCACATGCGGTCATTTTTCTTGGCGACGCTTATCGCTGGACCGAGATCAAAACTGACAGCGTAAACCCTTCTTTATTAAACGCAGTAGGATGGAGGCAAAAGACCTTTCCGGGAAAGCCGATTGATTTTACTCAACTTCAGAGCTGGGAGGAGAAAATAATAAATTATTTGGAAAATAACGGCCATCCTTTTGCTAAAGTCTTTCTCGATAGTCTGCAGATCTTAGACGATAACAGAGTTTCTGCCATTTTAAAAGTCGAAGAAGGACCTTTGTATAGAATAGATAGTGTCAGGATCTTTGGAAATGTAAAAGTGTCCAATAATTTTTTTCAACACTACCTCGACATTGCCAACGGGAGCATATACAATAAACAAAAGCTTGAACAGGTTTCCAAGAAGATGATGGAGCTTCCCTATGTTGAGGAAGAAAAGCCATTGGATATCTCAATGTTACCTACGGGTTCGGTTTTGAATTTGTATTTAAAACAAAAACGTAGCAGCCAGGTAAACTTCTTATTTGGGTTTTTACCGAACAGCGATCAGGTAAGCAATAAAAAACTCTTAATAACAGGGGAAGGAAACTTGCTTCTGAAAAATGCTTTAGGGGCTGGTGAAACCATTGGTCTGAGCTATCAAAAATTGCAGGTAAGGTCGCAGCGGTTAAATCTTATGTATCAGCACCCGTATCTTTTTAACTCGCCCGTGGGTCTTGATTTCGCTTTTGATATGTATCGCCGCGACAGCATTTACCTGAATGTGAATCTTCAGTTTGGGGCTAATTACTCTATTTCTTCAACCAAGTCAGCGAAAGTATACTTGCAACACTTTCAAACCATCGCAAATGGAATTAATACAAGTTATGTAGTAGAATATCATCGCCTCCCCCCTGAAGCCGATGTAAGTTCTTTTGGCTTGGGTGTTGATTATTTCGTCAATACAACAGACTACGTTCGCAATCCACGAAAAGGAAATGTGTTTTTCATTTCGACCGTCGTGGGAACGAAGAAGGTGAAGAAAAACGAACAGATACTGGAGCTCCAGGACCCGAATGATTCTACATTCGACTTCGAGAGTTTATATGACACGGTAAAACTGAAAACTTATCAATTCAGGATAACGACAACGGCTGCAAAATTTTTTCAACTGGGCAAACAGTCAACATTAAAGACTGAAATAAACGCCGGTGTTTTTCAAAGCGAAAATATTTTCAGGAATGAATTGTTTCAGATCGGCGGTTTTAAATTGCTTCGGGGCTTTGATGAAGGAAGTCAATATTTATCGCAGTATGCGATCGGGACTTTAGAGTATCATTACCTGATCTCTTTAAACTCTTATTTCTACAGTTTCATAGACGGGGGATGGGGACGTGACAATAGCCAGGATCTGAATATTAGTCATACATACCTGAGCACGGGGCTGGGCATGGCATTTGAAACAAAGGTGGGAGTCTTCAACTTAGCGTGGGCAATCGGCAAAAGAGATGACCTGCCATTTAATCTTCGTCAATCCAAAATACATTTCGGGTTTGTCAACTATTTTTAAGAAACAATCTGTTTACTTTGCCATCGAATGGGCTTAAATAATTTTGCATTACAACCTAAGCTTCTGTGATCAGATCAATTCTTTTGACATTATTTCAATTTGTATTCAGTGTTTTTATTCTTGCGCAAACAAGTGACACATTGCGTGCAGGGCAACCCGACTCGTTACGCCACGAAACAAAAAAATTAATAAACAATTCCTCGTTGAAAAACGACTCTGTCAATAAGGATTCTTCTTCAACAGCGCTTTTAACGGACACGGCGTGGATTGCCCTGGCTCTTAATTACAAAAACTTTACCCAGCTGGTGTTCACACAAAACAGTTTTTTTGATTTTTCATCCCGGGCCATCCTGCTAAAATCAGATAAGAAAGAGTTTCATGGAAAGGAGCTTTTGTTTTATACCTTGATTGGACTACTTCTATTTTTTGCTTTTATTAAGATTAGTTTTCCAAAATATCTCCTGGATCTTTTTCGCGTGGCCTTTCGAACTACTCTTAAACAGCGACAGATCAGTGAGCAGTTGGTGCAGGCACCCCTTCCGTCTCTACTCCTTAATTTTTTTTTCCTATGTACTGCTGGTTTGTATATAACGTTTGTATTGCGACACTATCGCCTGGCGGTCAATTATAATTTTTGGTTGCTCTATCTGTATTGTTTTGTTGGCTTGGCGGTTATTTATTCAATAAAATTTGTAAGTCTTAAGTTTTTCGGATGGCTCTTCAATATTACGCCGACAGCTGATGGATATATCTTCATTGTTTTCATGATTAATAAGATCATTGGAATTTATGTTTTGCCATTCCTGGTGCTGCTGGCATTTACGGATAATAATATATATGAGGTTGCTTTTGTTTTTTCCTATCTGGGGGTTTTTGCGTTGCTCGCATACAGGTTTATTCTATCTTATGGCTTGGTACAAAACCAGATAAGGCTTAACCCTTTTCATTTCTTTTTATATCTTTGTGCTTTCGAAATCGTTCCACTTTTACTTGTCTACAAAGCTTTATTGCTCTGGTTTTAAAATGTTTTTCTTAATTTTGCAAAACTTTTGAAGACGAACCACATGGTAAAAAACGGGGTTAAAGCCGATTATCCGGCCAAAAATGTGAAAAAGATTCTTATTACCCAACCGAGGCCCGAAAGCGATAAATCGCCTTATTTTGATTTGTCAAAAAGGTATGATGTAGAACTCGTCTTTCATCCTTTTATTCGCCTCGAGGCAATTCCGGCCAGGGAGTTTCGGAAACAAAAAATCGAAATTCAGAATTACACTGGGGTCATTTTCACTAGTCGAAATGCGATTGATCATTTCTTTCGCATGTGTGAAGAAATGAAAGTGAATGTTTCTCAGGATACAAAGTACTTCTGTATAACAGAGGCGGTCGCTTTGTATTTACAAAAATTCATTCTTTATCGAAAGCGTAAAGTCTTTTACGGTGCGGATGGAACTAACAAGAGCCTCTTTGATGCCATTAATAAGCACAAGGGGAACGAGAAGTTTCTCTACGTGTGCTCCGAAAATCAGCAGGATAATGAGATAGTGAACTGGCTGAAGACAAATAGCTGTGAATTTGCCCTCGCCTTTATGTACCGCACTCAAAGCAACGATGTGAAAGAATTATTCTCGAATAGTGAATACGATGTTATTTGCTTTTTTACGCCAAGCGGTGTAAAGAGTTTGTTTGACAATTTTCCAAAATTCAAGCAGAACGGAACAGTCATCGGCGCTTTTGGAAATAACACATCAAAAGCGATCGAAGAGGCTGGGCTAAAACTCGAGATAAAGGCGCCTGAGCCACAAGCTCCATCTATGGTGTCAGCGCTTGAAAGATATCTCGCTGTTACAAAAAAGAAATAAAATTCCCATAATCTTTAAGATGCTGTCTCAAAAGATGTCATGGCGTCTCTATAGAGTCGCTCGTCCTTTGCAGCAATAACGAGTAACGACTTTTGAGACAGCCTCTTAATATTTATCAATTCATTATGATTCCTTCGCTATTTGCCTTCGTTCTGTTTAGCCAATATTTCAATCGGTTTCTCCTGGATTAGTATCCTATTGTTTCCGAAATTCGTAGGCCAATTTACCTTATATGTCCAATCGGCTTGAAAACGAGACAAGTCCTTATCTTCTCCAGCATGCCCACAATCCTGTTAATTGGTTTCCCTGGGGTGAGGAAGCTTTACAAAAAGCGCAAAAAGAAAATAAACCTATTCTTGTTAGTATTGGTTACTCCGCGTGTCACTGGTGTCACGTAATGGAAAAGGAAAGTTTTGAAAATAAGGAGATAGCCGCCATTATGAACGAAAATTTCGTCAACATCAAAATTGACCGCGAAGAGAGACCTGACCTGGATCATATTTATATGGACGCTGTGCAAACGATGACAGGTAGCGGAGGATGGCCTCTGAATGTTTTTCTTACTCCTGATAGAAAACCATTTTTTGGAGGTACATATTTTCCACCTCGTAGGTCATTTAATCGCTCATCCTGGGGGGAGATTTTGATCGCTGTTTCAAATGCATTCCAGGAAAAAAGAAATGAAATAGATGCACAGGCAGAAAACCTGACTGCACATTTGTTGGAGTCAAATTCTCTTGCGCATGAACAATCGGGTAGCACTACCATTTCTAAAGAAAGGGTCGATGAACTATTTCAAAATCTGATGAAGCTAGCCGACAAAAATTGGGGCGGTTTTGGAAGGGCACCTAAATTTCCCCAGACCTTTTCCATTCAATTTTTGTTTCGCTATTACCATGTAACAAAGAATGAAGATGCGCTAAACCACGCTTGCCTTAGTCTCGATAAAATGATTGACGGAGGCATCTATGATCAACTGGGAGGCGGTTTTGCCCGCTACTCAACAGACAATGAGTGGTTGGTTCCACACTTTGAAAAAATGCTTTACGATAACGCACTTCTAATATCAGTTCTTGCCGAAGCATATCAGCTTACAAAGAAAGAACGTTATAGCAAAGTGATTGATGAAACAATTGGATTTGTCAAGAGGGAAATGATGCATCCGGATGGTGGATTTTATTCAGCTCTGGATGCAGACAGCGAGTCAGAAGAAGGAAAATTCTATACCTGGGAGTTAGATGAAGTAAGAAGCTTGTTGCATCACAATGGCGAAATTTTCTGCCAGTTCTTTGATATTACTCAAAGGGGAAACTGGGAGGGCAAGAATATCCTTCGGGTTAAGGAATCGTTGGAAAATTTTGCCAGGGAGAAAGGTGTTTCAATTGAGGATCTGAAAGCTATGATTCAGGAAGCGAAGTCCGTTTTATTTTCAGAACGACAGAACCGAATCAGGCCGGCACTGGATGATAAAATTATATTAAGCTGGAACGCCCTGATGAATATAGCGCTCAGCAAAGCCTTCGCGGCGACAGCAAGGGATGAATACCGGGACCTGTCAATCCTGAATATGAAATTTCTGATCACGCACTTCAAAAATAAAAGCGAAAATCATTTCCACCATACATGGAAAAACAATGAAGCAAAAAATTTTGCTTTTCTTGATGATTATGCACTGCTTGTCCAGGCTCTTTTGAACCTGCAGGAAATTACCGCTAATGTCGATTGGATATTTAAAGCAAAAGAGATCACGGAGTATACAATTAAGAATTTCAGCGAAGAGGAAACTGGTTTCTTTCTTTTTACGGATTCCCGGCAAGAGGACGTGATCTACCGAAAAAAAGAAGTTTATGATGGAGCAACCCCCTCAGGAAATGCCACGATGGCTAATAATATTTACAGGCTCTCTATACTGCTGAACATACCTGAATGGAAGACGAGAGCCGAAAAAATGGTAAGCTCTTTGACCCATATGGTTGTTCAATATCCGACGTCCTTTGGAGTGTGGGCAGTGCTGCTGATAGAAATAATTGATGGCATTAAGGAAATCGTAGTGATAGGAGGCGACTCTTCCGCACTGGCAGCGCAGGTGCTGGGTGAATATATTCCACATAAAATATTTCTGGTGTCAAAAACTGGGGAAGAACAATTACCTTTATTGACTGGGAAAACTCCTATAGGCAAAGCCCTAATCTATCTCTGCCGTGAATATTCCTGTTTAAAACCTGTAACTGAAGTAAACCAGCTGCTTACGCTTATTAATGAAAGGAATAAAAATTGACAGATAATACAATAAGAAATCATAATAAAACGTTAGAAATTTTACCTCGTAAAAGAGCTTTTATTTTAAACAAATAAATTATAACCTTGTGTTCCCGAAAGCATCTAAATTTTATATTTGTCCAATACCCCAAAATATGAAAATTAAAAACCATTACTACGTAACCGCTGTATTAGCTGTTCTAGTGTTAACAGTGTCAAGCTGTGGAATCCTGGGAAAAAAGAACAAGGGCGGAAGCACCCTTCCTAATGATGGACAGGTGCACGGAGTTGCGCCAGGCAATAAGTATGTGTTGCCGAAGCCTCCTGGCATGGTCTATGTTCCCCAGGGAACGTTTCATATGGGTCCCAGCGATGAAGACATAGCCTACGCTTTTAGTGCCCGCAACAAATCGATTTCCATCAGTGGTTTCTGGATGGATGCTACTGAAATCACAAACAATGAGTACCGCCAATTCGTATTCTGGGTTCGTGATTCTGTTGTAGCTAAAAAGATCGGTTATGTAAAGTCGGACAAGGAAGGCAATGAATTCGTCGACCAGGCAAAAATGAAGACCTTAAAATGGGATGATCCAAAAACCATAGAATTGTTGGGGCAGTCGGATATCCTGCTCGCACCGGATGACAGGATATTTGGTAAAAAGGAATTAGATCCTTCTAAGATCGTTTACCAGGTTGAAAGATTCAATCTGAAGGAAGCTGCTAAAAGAGAAAATGCAAATAAACCCCGTTCGAGCTTTATAGAGAGATTCCCAATCCGTGCTTATCCTGACACTTTAGTTTGGATCAGAGATTTCTCATATTCTTATAATGAGCCAATGACTCAGCGCTATTTCTCTCACCCTGCTTATGGCAACTACCCGGTAGTGGGTGTGACCTGGAAGCAAGCTGACGCATTTTGCAATTGGAGAACGCGTTACCTGAATTCCTTTCTTGAATCAAAGAAAAGGGCTCAGGAATCGGATTTCCGTCTGCCAACGGAGGCACAATGGGAATATGCAGCACGTGGTGGCAGATCTGAGTCAATGTTCCCCTGGGGTAACTATTATTTGAGAAATAAGAAGGGATGTCTGCTCGCGAACTTTAAACCCGGCCGTGGTAATTATCCTGAAGACGGCGGTTTTTACACCGTGCGTGCCGATGCTTACTGGCCTAATGATTTTGGTCTGTATTGTATGGCAGGTAATGTGGCCGAATGGACTTCTTCTATCTATTACGAAGGTTCTTACAACTTTCAGCATGATATGAACCCTGACGTGCGTTGGAATGCTAAAGATGACGATCCTCCGCGTATGAAACGCAAAGTGATCCGCGGTGGGAGCTGGAAAGATGTAGGTTATTATCTTCAGACAGGTACCCGTGCTTATGAGTACCAGGACACTGCTAAATCGTATATCGGATTCCGTTGCGTAATTGATTTACCGGCCGCTCCGGCAAAGGGACGCCGCAAATAAATGGATGTCGCAAATAATAACGGGGGTAGTACAAACGTTTTATTTGCGACATATTTATTGAAAAGCGTTTTCATTTAATCTCGTAATTTTTTTATTAATCTATAAATCGACCCTACTATGCTGTTCTTTAAAACCCACAAAGGCCAGGTTACCTTAAACTTTTTATTCAGCTTCTTTGCGGCAGTCGTAATATTCGCCGCAATGATGAAAATCCTGCACTGGCAGGGAGCTGACATCGCGATAATGGTTGGACTATTATCCGAGACAACTGTATTCATGCTGATGGCATTCCTGGTGCCTCCGCCGGAGGAACCACATTGGCAGAGATACTTCCCAAACATTAATGAGCACCCAGACGTTGAAAGGGCTCGCACAGGAAAATTTGAAGTAACTCCTCTTACTTTACCTGGTGCGTCAGGAAACCCGGCATTAACCAAACTGGAAGATATGCTGAAAGAAGCTGATATTACTCCAGCAAATCTTGGCCGTTTGAGCGAAAACTTTAAAAAACTGGGAACAACAGTAGACCAAATGAGCGACATTTCCGACGTGGTGGCCGCTACTGGTGACTATACTGAAAGAACAAAAGAAGCATCTCATGCGCTGACTCAAATGAAGGATGCGTACATTGGCGCCGCAGGCAGCATTCATCATCTGAATACCGCTGCTGAAGGAACAAAACAATTCCATGAACAAGTGCAGGTATTGACGAAGAATCTTTCTTCGCTTAATACGATCTATGAATTAGAGCTGCAGGATACTAACAACCACCTTAAAGCAATGAACCAGTTCTACAGTAATTTGGTTCAGGCCTCTGAGGCTATGGAAGGTAGTGTGGGAGATGCGAAGAAAGCACACGAACAAATAGCTACGCTGGCAAATAACCTGGGTCGCTTGAACCAGATCTATGGTAATATGCTGAGTGCAATGCAAGGTCGTGCGTAAATAAATTAAGTTTAATAGGGTTCGTTTTATATAGAATCCGTATCCTAGATTTAAAAATGAATAGTCACCATTTCTAATTTTAAAAACCAAACGTCATGGCTTTACCTCGTGAGCCCCGGCAGAAAATGATCAATATGATGTACCTGGTGTTAACAGCCTTGTTAGCACTGAACGTGTCGTCCGAGATCTTAAATGCCTTTAAAACCGTAAATAAAAGTCTTGAGACTACCAATACAACAGTAGATAAGTCAACAACAACTATCATGAAATCTCTTCTTGATAAAAAGCTTGACCCAGCTACTCGCGATAAAGCGGAGATATGGTATCCCAAAGCAGAGCAAGTTCAGAATTTTTCCAAACCTGTCTATGATTATATTCAAAAGTTAAAAGACAGGATCCTTATCGAGTCAGGCGGCGATCCAAAAGATCCAACCAAAAGATTTAAAGAGGATAATTTGGATGTTGCTACTCGCATCATGATTGAAAAAGGAGAAGGAAAAAACCTATTGAAGATGCTTGCCGACTATAAAAGCAACCTGCTTACGAAAGTCGATTCTTCAATTGGAACAGAATTTAAGAACTCACTGCCCATCAATCTTGATAAGCCGGAGAGCCGGAATAAGGCAGGAAAAACCTGGGAAGGAGCTTACTTCCACATGGTGCCCACAGTAGCTGCTCTTACGATCTTAAGTAAATTCCAGATGGACGTAAAGACATCTGAAAACAGGGTAGTTCAATTCTGCCACAACAAAGTAGGTGAAGTAAAAGTACCTTACGACACTTATGCTGCATTTGCACAAACCAACTCTAGTTATGTGATGCCAGGAGATGAAATGGAAATAACTGCCGGTGTTGGCGCTTTCAGCAGGGCGGCATTGCCTGTTATAACAATCGATGGACAAAATGTGGGGATTGAAGCGGATGGTGCTGCTCACCGTAAATTGAATGCAGCTACGACACTTGGAAAACATCTGGTTAATGTTACTGTAAAATTTAAAGATCTCGATGGAAAGGATCAGGTAATAACAAAACCTATTGAATACACAGTTGGTCAGGCGGCCGCTTCGATAGCATTAGATAAAATGAACGTTCTTTACGTCGGTGTTGATAATCCGATTTCGATATCAACGAGCGGCGGCGGGTCAGAAAAAATGCAGGTTTCGATTACTGGCGGAGGTGGAAGCCTTGTTAATTTAGGTGGCGGTCATTTCACTGCCCGTGTTAACAGCATTACTGACGAATGTTATATCACTGTGTCTGTTGATAACAGGGTAGCAGGTAAATCTCAATTCCGTACCCGTACAATTCCAAAGCCGATCGCAGTTGTTGGTGGTTATGAAAGCGGATCCAATGTACCGGCCGGTGCTTTCAAGGCTCAGGCAGGCGTAGGCTGCGGTATTAAAGATTTTCCATTTGAATTGAAATATGCAGTTACCAGGTTTACACTTAGTGCAGATACAGATGATGGTTATATAGATGACGCAGCTTGTACAGGCAATACGTGGAGCCAGGATGCACACCGTATCATTAACAATCTTAAGGCAGGAAAAACAGTTACTATAGATGATATTTATGCAACCGGTCCCGATGGACGCTCTCAGCATTTGCCGTCTTTAGTATATTACATTAAATAAATAATAGAATGAAACCGTGTCTTATTAAAGGAGGATTGTTGTTATTTGCTGGATTTGCGTTTTTTACAAATGCTGATGCGCAGCGGTCTGGAAAAAAAAGAAATCCAAACACTACTCAACAGCAGCAAAATACAACTCAACAGCAGAGTACTAACAATAATGTCCAACCAGGTTATAACCCTTACGGTAACATACCCATCCGTGTTGATTCTACCGGCATGGCTGACACCATTGTTAGAAAATCACTGCGTAATGATAACGCTTTTGATAAAAGTGGAATAATGGAACGCACACCGTTGCCTTATGAACACTTACGCTGGGATGACGCGTTGTTTGCTGAAAAGGTTTGGCGTGAATTGGATCTTCGCGAAAAAATGAACCAGGTTTTTCGTTACGAAGCGCAAGATGATAATGGAAGCCAGATTTTCGTGGACATGTTACTTAAAGCTGTTAAGAGCGGAGATGTAACTGCGTTTGCGGATGATCGGTTTTCTACCCCGATGTCTATCGATGAGATCAATCAAACTACGGTAGGGACAGCAGATACGGTTCCTGTTACAGATCCAAATGATATCAACAAAATAGTGGAATACCGGGTAACGAGGGCGAGTTTTGATCCAAAAAGCGTTCTCAAGCTAGCCATCAAGGAAGAATGGATATTTGATCGCGAAGCAAGCCGGATGTTTGTGCGCATTTTAGGTATTTCACCGTTACAAACTAAATATCTTCCTAACGGACAGGTTAGAGGGGTGTCCCCTATGTTTTGGGTTTACTACCCCGACCTTCGTCCAATGTTAGCAAAGTACGAAGTGTACAATCCCAAGAATATGGGTATGGGCCGGATGACCTGGGAAGAGCTTTTTGAGAGCAGGATGTTTAGCAGTTATATCGTAAAGTCAACTTTGGATAACCCGGGCAATAAACCTATCAGAACTTATGTCAAGGATCCGATCTTAGCCTTGCTTGAAGGAGATAATATCAAGGACAGAATTTTCAATTATGAACAGGATCTCTGGTCTTATTAAATCTTAAAACCTTCACTATAGTAAAAATCCCATCCGTCTGAGACGGATGGGATTTTTGTTTCGAATCGTTTAATTGTTAATAACTTATTTTTTTTAAAAATACCTGATAGTGGTATAGGAAATTTGAGGAATTGTTGTATTTTCGTTACGGTTTTTCATAGGATATTGGATTTTAAAAACGGGGCTGGATTTCTATCCGGGCCCCTTTTTTTTTATTTTCAACTCTGAGACTTGCCGCTAAGATAGTCATGTAAAATTCTCGCTTTAGCTTTTCCAATTACCTTAGTCAACTCTTCCTCATTTTTCTGCCGAATATTATTGATCGATCTGAATTTTTTCAACAACAGGTCGGTTGTACTTTTTCCGATTCCTTTGATCTCTTCCAATTCATTCTTAAAAGTGCCTTTGCTTCTTTTCTGGCGATGAAAACTAATACCAAAGCGATGTACTTCGTCACGAATACGGCGAATCAATTTGAGGCTATCGCTGCTGTAAGGAAGTTTTACAGATTCGCTATCGCCTGGAAAAAAGATCTCCTCTTCGTTCTTTGCGAGCCCGATCATCACTGTTTTCCCCTTTGCGTTTAAATCTTCCAATGCCTCTACTGCAGCATTCAACTGTCCCTTGCCACCATCAATGATCACCAATTGGGGAAAAGCTTTCTCTTCCGTGATCAGTCGTTTGTATCTTCTAAAAACGGTTTCCTTCATGGATGCGAAGTCGTTGATGCCTTCAACAGTTTTTATATTAAAGTGCCTGTATTCTTTTTTGTCTGGTTCCCCATTATAAAATGATACCATTGCTGAGACAGGGAAGCTGCCCTGGAAATTAGAGTTATCGAAACATTCTATTCTGGCCGGCATTTCTGGAAGTTGCAGATCTTTTTGAAGTTGTTCAAGCAGTTTTATTTTATTCGTAGTTTTTCCTTCCAGTTTCAAACGCTCTTTTTGTTTTAGGTCCTGGATAAAGTAGTTGACATTTCTTTCTGACAATTCAAGCAATTTTTTTTTGTCGCCCCCTTTAGGTATAGTCAGGAGTGTATTTGGCTCTTCGTAATCAATAATAAATGGAAGAATAATTTCCTTAGCGTGGCTACTAAACGTTGTTCGTAGCTGTGCGATGGTGAATGAAAGAATTTCTTCGGCCGTTTCATCCAAATGGGTTTCGACTTTCAGGGTCTTTGTTTGAATAATTGTTCCATTCTGCACCATCAGGTAATTTACATAGGCAGAATCATTCTCCTTGACAACTGAAAAAACGTCAACATCTCCCAGGTTGGGTGTGACGACAACTGATTTGGATTGATAATTCTCGATGAATTCGATCTTCTTTCTCACTATTTCCGCTTTTTCAAATTCCATCCGTTCCGCGTAACCTTTCATTTCATTTTTGAAATGTTGGATAACAGGACCCAGGCGTCCTTTAAGAAAATTTTTGAGTTGTTTCAGTCCTTCGTCATAATCTTCCTTTGTTTGAAGTGCTTCACAGGGGCCTTTACAATTACCGAGGTGGTACTCAAGGCAAACTTTAAATTTTCCTCTTGCTATATTCCTTTCCGTAAGGTTTAAGGAGCAGGTTCTAAGTTGAATTGTTTGTTTAATGAAATTCAATAATTCGCGAACCTTACCAACGGAGGTATAAGGACCGAGGTATTCAGAGCCGTCTTCAATTTCTTTTCTCGTTAAGAATACCCGCGGAAAGGGTTCATTCTTTATAACTATGTAAGGATAACTTTTGTCATCCTTAAGATTGATATTAAATCGCGGCTGAAATTGCTTGATCAGGGAGTTTTCAAGCAGGAAAGCATCCTGCTCTGAATTTACTATTGTGAATTCGATCCTTGTGATACGCTGGACCAGCTCATATGTCTTGTAACTTGTGAATGTTTTAATAAAATAAGAAGTAACCCGTTTACGAAGATTTTTGGCCTTTCCAACATAGATAAGGTTATTCTCTATATCAAAATATTTATAGATGCCCGGGCTGCCAGGGATAGTAGATGAGATCTTTTTATATTCTTCCGGAGTCATGCACAATAATTAATCATCTCCTTGGTCGTTCCATATAACCTGCATTACCGACGTTTTTTCGTCCTGATTTTTTTTCTGCGTGATCGTTACTATTTGAAATTTTCGATCTGTATACCAGGTCATCCTTTTTAACACAGAACTATCCCCATTACCAATTAATTTTTCTATATAGATACTTTTTATTTTGTCATTCGGCGGATCAGGAAGAATTCTCACTTCCTGCCTGCGGACCTCGAGGTCTTCATCCTTGGTGGTCGCAATAAAAACAGCTAAACCCAACTCATTGTTCATCATCCTTTCTTCTGTATACTTTCCTCCGAATTTTTTTGAAATGTCGGGTGTTTCAAGAAAATCTTTTGCCAGGTTTTTGAAATCTTCCCTTTTAACAAACGTAGTGTCGTATGTACTATCTGTCACCGAAACAAGCTTGAGAATTCGATAAAGAGAAGTGTCCACATTTGCTATTTGGGACCTTATAAAATCGATAGCAGGGAAAGCATCATTTTTCTTTTGTTTACAACTACAATAAAAAAAAATCGCCAATACGAATGCGACCGATAAGGAAGATTTCTTCATTCTACAATAATAATTTATGATCCATAAAATTAAAGGAAACGACTCTCAAAAAAATAAACCCTGCTCATAATCATAGCAGGGTTTATTTTAAGGCAGCAGTTAGTAACGGCTATTTGTTAAGAGAAACGCCGACTTTTAAACCAAAGTCAAAAAGATTTTCCTTTACCGGGTATTTGTCAACAAAGCTGGAAAGTAGTTGGTAACGAACCTGGGGGCCAACCTGCCATTTCATTTTGCCCGTTGAGTAAGCAACGAACGTTTCAAACCCGCTGCTTACATTCCATCTGCGGATCAGCCATGGAACTTCAGCATAATTCTTATAATCTGTTGAAAGCAGATAAGCTCTGTCACCGAGTATGTACGTGGGTTGAATGGTAGCGGCTACTCCAAATTGCACACGATCATCACCCGCAATATCTATTTCTACTCCGACCGGCGCTGATATTTCAAAGTAGAAGTTCTGCAGCCAGTCTGACTTGTAACCACTGAAATTCCTGTGTGAACTATAGATATCCACAGAATCGACTCCTGCATTTGTGTTTAGTGCAATAGTGGTCATCTCCATGCGATAATTAAAAGCTTTGATACTATAGCGATTTACGTTGAATTGAAGACCCGCTTTCACCCGGAAGTTAGTGGCTAAAGAGTATTTTGATGTGAACCCTAATTCAAGCCCGATGTCTGGCTTATGAGTCACTGCACTGTTTACATCGTACAAGGCGGCAAAGGAGGACGGAGCATTTGCCTGCACGCTTGCAGAGCGTAAAAAAGCTTTGTTTGCCGATAATTTCCTGTAACTGATCGTCGGAGTGAAATTAAATTGAAGAGCAAATCGCTTTTGTTTTGGAGTGTGGAAGCTATTCAATACACTTTCTATCGTCCAATCATAAGGATTGGAAGCTGAGAGTTTCCTGGGATATGCTGATACCATCTTTTGCGGACGCACATTGTTTATGATATCCTGGTCAGTTAACTCGTCGGTGATATTGATTGAAAGGGGTTGCGGGCTCGTTCCGGGTTCATCGACGCTTGTCTCGTTTTCATTAACTGCCAGCTCATTTCCCGTAATGCCATAGAAATTGTCATTGAAAGTAGCTGCTTTGTTTCCGACGGGGGCAACTAATACAGAATTGGTTGCGAATTTATTTTCGACAATGCGTTTATCGTGTACTGTATTTTGTGAACGAGGTGCCAAGGTCTTTTCACTGGAGACAGGCTTGTGAGCCAAAATAGGAGTTTCTTTTGGAGAGTGGGTGACGAGTACCGTAACTAAGCTACCGGTAAGTAATAACAGTACGATTCCAAGGCCAAACCATTTCCGGCGTGTATGCAGAGCGTTGTAAACACCACTCCACACTTTTGCAGAAGGGTACATCCGGTATTGATCCGCATTTTCCTTTAAGAACCTCTCGAACTCGTTATTAAAATTTCTCTCCATAATCAGTCAGCGATTTAGGGATAGGATTGTTTTTACCTTTTCATAGTTGCCAGCCATTCTACATCCTCTTTCGGCTTTTGAATGATCTTTTTTCTCACCAGTATTTCTTCCAGCATTGCCTTGGCTCTTGTATATTGACTTCGGCTCGTGCTTTCCTCAATATCGAGCATCATGCCTATTTCCCGGTGACTATAGCCTTCTATTGCATACAGGTTCAAAACCGTTCTATAACCTATCGGTAACATTCTTATACATTCTACAATCTGCTTCGCCTGGACAATAGAGGGAACACTTTCTTCACGAACCATCGCTCCTGTAGCATGAATTATGTCTACGCTTTCGTTGAACTTTTTATTTTTCTTCAGGATATTAATACAAGTGTGGACAATAATTCTTCGTATCCAGCCTTCAAAAGCGCCCCTGTTACCGAACGTATGCATTTGAGAAAAGATCTTGATAAAACCTTCCTGCAACATATCCTCTGCATCCTCACGATTATGTGCGAAACGATAACACACCGACAACATCTTAGGACTATACCGATTATATAGCTCCTTTTGAGCGGTGGGGTCATTTTGCAAACAGCCCTTTAAAATGGCTTCCTCGGTCATATCTTCCCTTTGGTTGCCTGTAATTTAGACAATTTTTGATTTATAATGCTGCACTGAAATGTAAAAAATTGAGCTTTCTTCTGCAGTTGGATCAGGAATATTTATGGAAAGTGTCGCCTAGACTGTTTAACTGTCTCGGCGTTGAGTTCATGAACATCATTTTTTCTTCCGTTCAAGGCTATCGGCAGGATATTTTGCCTTCATTTCATTCGTTATTCCCTGCGCCCAATTAATCAGGAGTTGTTTTTCAGGCTGGGTCAATATCGCATCTTTATGTAACCACAGATAAGAGTTCAGCGGCATTTCGCCCTTTTTTACGAGGTCAACAGTAGATTCCATTTTATGGTATTGGTACCTTAAAGGTTTATTGGTGTATTCGTCGAAATTCAACTCCTGTTTTCCTTCGTTGACGTGATGTGTGAGCCACCAATCAACTGGCTGAATTTTAAAATACCAGGGGTAACGCGTATTGTTGCTGTGACAATCCATACACGCCTTATCCAAAATTGTTTTCACTTCAGCTGGCACAGTAAATGCATTTGCAATGTTATTAGGCTGCTCTCCTTTCAAAATGTTCCTCGATGGATGAATAAACTGGATGATGATCAAAATCACCAACAGTACAAGCAAGATCTTTTTAAACATTGTGCAGTTGTTTACTAATTAGAGTTTCCCCGGTCATTTCTTTGGGGAGTTCAATGTCCATCATTGTTAAAATGGTTGGAGCCACATCGCCCAATTTGCCTGCCTTTATCTTGCCCCTCCACCCATTGTCAATGATGAAAAACGGGACCGCGTTTAAAGTGTGTGCGGTATTTGGTGTGCCATCTTCATTGATCATGTAATCCGAATTACCATGATCGGCGGTAACAAAGCTGGTGTAGCCATTTTCCAACCCTGCAGTCACTACTTTTTCAACGCAGCTATCGACTGTTTCGACGGCTTTGATCGCCGCTTCCCAAACGCCGGTGTGACCCACCATATCTGCATTTGCGTAGTTTAAACAAATAAAATCGGCGGTTTTATTTTTTATTTCCGGAAGTAAGGCATGGGTTACTTCGTAAGCGCTCATTTCTGGTTTCAGATCATATGTCGCCACCTTTGGTGAAGGGATAAGAATTCTCTTTTCTCCTTCGAATGGAATTTCCCGGCCCCCACTAAAAAAGAAAGTAACGTGAGGATATTTTTCTGTCTCCGCGATCCTGAGCTGCTTAAGGTGGTGTTGCTCCAAGATCTCTCCCAGTGTATTTTTTAAGTTATCATTGTCAAAAATGACGTGAACGTTTTTAAATGATTGATCATATTCAGTCATCGTGGTATAATCGAGGGAAAGTTTTTTCATTCCGAAATCAGGTTGATCGATCTGTGTTAGTACTTGTGTTATTTCACGGCACCTATCAGTCCTGAAATTAAAGCAGATTACCACATCGCCATTTTTGATTGTCGCAAGTGGCTGCTGGTCTTCATTCACAATAACACATGGCCGGACAAATTCATCAGTTATATTTTTTTTGTAAGAATTCTCAACCGCCTGCACTGCATCCGTTGCCTTGTCGCCTTCACCCTTTACCAGCGCATCATAAGCAAGCTTCACTCGTTCCCATCGTTTATCCCTGTCCATTGCATAATATCGTCCGCTTACTGTAACAATTTTACCCACAGTTTTATTTAAGTGAGATTGAAGATCCTTTATAAAACCAAGGCCACTTTTTGGATCGGTATCTCGTCCATCAGTAAAAGCATGAATAAAGACGTCGTTAAGCTTTTCATTCTCGCACACATCAATGATAGCCTTTAAATGATTGATGTGTGAATGAACGCCTCCGTCACTCACCAGGCCGATGAGGTGTAACGGCTTTTGATTCTTTTTTGCTAGCCGGATCGAATTAAGGAGTATTTCATTTTTCGCAAATGATCCGTCGCGAACTGCGACGTTTATCCTTTGTAATTCCTGGTATACAATTCTTCCTGCCCCCAGATTCAAATGCCCAACTTCGGAATTGCCCATCTGACCTTCCGGCAGGCCGACTGCCTCCCCGCAAGTAGTTAAAATTGTGTTAGGATACTTAGTGTATAAAGAGCTAATGAAAGGTGTTTTTGCATGCTGGATCGCATCTGCCGAAGCAACTTTTCCCAATCCCCAGCCGTCCATTATTATCAAGATCACTTTTTTATTGTTCATTTTCTTCAGATATTATATTTTATTTGTTTTTGAATCGTAGATAGTAATTACCCGCTGAACTGTGTAAAACTACTTTATTTAACGAATTAACCCATTCTCTATGAAAAGCTTATTGTTTTTATTATTTTAGTATTCCCATTTTAAATCGGCTGACTGTGGCACATTTTTCGTTCCCTGTCAGCGTGAAAAACAAAATCATATGAAAAGTTTTATTTCTACCCTTACAATTTTTCTAAGCTTGGTGCCGATGGCTATCGGGACAGTTTCGTTCACTAAACAGGCCTCAAACCTGGACAATGTGATCGACGCTCTGAAAGACGGTAAGGCGAGTGAGATAGGCAAGTATTTGGATGAAAATGTTGAGATAACTCTGCCGGATAAAAGCAATACTTACAGTAAGGCGCAGGCCATTCTTATTCTGAAAGATTTTTTTGACAACAATGAAGTAAAAACTTTTGAAGTAAAACACAAGGGGGATCAGAATGGCGGTCAGTTTTGTGTAGGTACCCTTCAGACTAAGTCTGGAAATTATCGTACCACTATTTTCATGAAAACGATGTCGGGTAAGGATTTTATCAAGACACTCCGATTCCAATCCGTCTGACAGGTCTAGTATAACATGAGTAAGCCTTCCGGTATTCCCGGAAGGCTTTTTACTTTTGCGCTATGAAAAATTTTAAAGAGGCTTTGCATAGGTTAATAGACCAGGCACTGAAAGAGGACGTTGGCGACGGTGATCATTCGACGCTGTCATGCATTCCCGCCGATGCACGGGGAAAGGCGGTTTTAAAAATAAAACAGGACGGCATTTTGGCAGGAGTGGATGTTGCCCGCGAAATATTTCTTTATAAAGAATCTTCTTCAAATTTCATTACGTTCAAAAAAGACGGCGAAGAAATGAAAAGTGGAGAAACGGCTTTTGAGGTCGCTGCTTCCGTGCACACTATTTTGAAGTGTGAACGTTTAGTATTGAATTGTATGCAGCGTATGAGTGGTATAGCAACCTTGACCAACCAGTACACTGATAAAATAAAAGGATATAAAACGAAGGTAGTGGATACACGGAAAACAACTCCGAATTTCAGATTGCTTGAGAAAGAAGCTGTGAAAATCGGCGGCGGCAGCAATCATCGATTTGGCCTATACGACATGATACTTTTAAAGGACAATCATATTGATTACTGCGGTGCCCTCGAAAAAGCAATTGAAAGGACTTATGACTATGTACAGTCAGTAAAGCCTGGATTGAAAATAGAAGTTGAGACTCGCAACCTGGAAGATGTCAGGACAATAGTCGAAGTCGGCAAGAAAAAAGTGTTTCGTATTATGCTTGACAATTTCACTCCAACGCAAATCAAGGAAGCATTAAAAATGATCAATGGCGAATTTGAGACGGAGGCGAGCGGGGGAATTAATCTGAGTAACATAGTAGAGTACGCTGCAACCGGAGTCGACTATGTCAGTATTGGCGCCTTGATCCACCAGGCAAAAAGTTTGGACTTGAGTTTAAAGGCTATTATTGACAAAAAATGAAAACAACAAATCATTCTTTTACATTTTTACTTTTGTCTTTTGAATTCAAATCATGAGCAAGAAAAACAAAACCGACAGGCAAGGATTTGTTTACAGCACAGATCCCAATTTCAATTTTGACCACGAAGAGGACAGTGTTGATACATTGCCGGCTTCACAGCAAAAACTTAAGGTCAGCCTTGACAAAAAACAAAGAGCGGGAAAAATCGTAACACTGGTCGAAGGCTTTGTTGGAAAGGAGGAAGACCTGCAGGATTTGGGAAAAAAATTGAAAACATTTTGTGGCACGGGCGGATCTGCAAAAGATGGCGAAATTATTATACAGGGCGGTCACACAGAAAAAGTGTTGCAGTGGTTAGCGAAGAATGGTTATGCGCGGGCAAGAAGGAGTTAATTGTTAGCTGTATGAATTCATACGAGTATGAATGAACTGATGTCAATGACTGAACGCCTGGAGATGTTCGCTTTTTTTGCCGGATATCCCCTGGTTTTTTATGTAATCTATTTCTTTGCAAAAAAAACGTTACAGCGACCTGTCTATAAGAACAGAGCAATTTATCTTTTCCCATTGACATATGCATTGCTCGGTACTTTGTATTGGGGTCTTCAATTGAGAAATTGGTATCCGGATTACCAAATCAAAAATATTGTTAGCAATACTTATCACATTTATTCTAAGATCTGGGCATTGCTTTCCATTATATTCTGGATACCATTCTTTTTTAAACGGCCTTTTCTGAGCGTACTTCACAGTTTGTTTTTCTTTCTTTTGTTGCTCCGCGATATATTCTCACAAGTACTATTCCATGACCAGGATATTTACACATTAAGAAATGAAATGACGGTTTATACAGTTAGTTTACTTCTAAATCTACTTGCTCTCGTGGTCGTATCAACGTTTTATTTTCTTACTATCTACATGAAAAGCAAAAGAAAAATCCCTCGCAGTTGGTAATTCTCAGGCAGTTCATTCCATTTGGACAAAGCGCGTAAGCTCAACACCTTAGGTTTCAATTTTCCAATAAATGATTAATCTCATTTGAAGTTTTGATTAAGGTCATTCTTTGTTCCTTGTATCAAAAATATTTTCGTAGCCGCAAAAGGATTAAACACTTAAAATATTTTATATGAAACTGCTTAATAGTAAAATGTTCCTCATAATGTTGGTTCTTGTTAGTGGATTAGGGTACGTTATTAGTTGTACCCGGGACAATGAATCAATTGTTCCGATAGAGATAACTCAGCCCTTCGTTCCGAGCAGGGGCAATCATGTTCACCATCCCGGAATGACAGCAGGAGATACAACACAGTGGAAACTTGACAAAGTGCATTCAAGCGTCCTGTGGTCTGGTGCATACATCGGTGCAGCCGGCTTACTGACCGGTCGTTTTAACCAGTTTGGAATGCATGATGTCACAGCCGATAAAATGCTGAATTATGTGACAACAGGTCAGCCTTTGCCCGATACTTCCTGGGCATTTGATGAAAGTGATCCCTCGAAAACCTATATTAATGGGTACGTGCAAATCAACACGTCTAATACAGGTGAACCTGGGAGAGACGCAGGTTGCAATATTTCGAACCTGGGAACTGTTCCGATTGTTCCGGGCACTCAAAATCTCACTGATACCAACTTAGCTCAAATCAAATCAACCAAAGTTGAACTGGATCCCGCAAGCAATGGATACATCGTCCACTTAAACCTGACCTGGCGAGGTAAATTAGCGGCTACGCACACGGAAGAGGTGCTCGGTAAGTTAACATACGTTCCGCAGGCTACCCCTACAGGAGCAGTTTATAGTGTATTTGGACTTCAGTTAACTTTTCAATTTGATAAATCTGATTTTGGAATTACAAGCACGAGCGTTGGTGATAATATTTCCATAGAATGTAACATGAACTTTAATAATAAATGACCAAGCTAAAATACGCAGTATGAAAAAGACATTCTTATATACAGGTCTGATAGTATTGGCTGGAGCTTTGCTTGCAAGTTGCTACAAGGATATTATTACGCCAGATTTACCCGAAGACCCTAATGCACCCCCGCAACAGGTTAGTTTTAAAAATGAACTGGCTCCTATATTTAACGCGAATTGTACAGACGTGGGATGTCATGTGTCAGGAGGGCATCATCCTTATATGACTTCAAATGAATCCTACCAGGAAATTGTAAATGGTGGTTTTGTGAATACGGCGTTTCCGAAACAGAGTATCCTGTACATACAGATTTATGGTGACATGGGAGTGCATATTCCATCATTGTCAGATAGGCAAAAGGTATATGATTGGATAAGAAACGGCGCCCCTAATAACTAAAACTAATCGACTTAAAAAATTAAATCAAATGAAACTACTAATAAATAGAATAACAAAAGTTTTGTTTGTAATGCCTGCTTTGTGCGTTTGCTCCGTTGTGCTGTTGAGTAACGATGTACAGGCACAGGATAGCACGAATGCGGAAGAACCAGAAGCACCTGCTAAGGCAAAACCTGTTAAGCATGGATTTCAAAGTATTTGGATAATAGATAACCAAACTACGCTGGTGCCGGTAAAGGGGACATTCGAAATGGATTTCATGCATCGTTTCGGGACCTGGAACGAAGGGTATCAGAATTTTTGGGGACTTTTTGCTCCTTCCAATATAAGACTAGGGGCCAGCTATGTACCCATCAATAAGTTAAGTGTTGGCATTGGTGTGACTAAAACAACGGCGGCTGTTATTCCCAAGGCAGGTAATTCAGCTGTTGAAGGACCCTTATGGGATGGAAGCTTGAAGTACTCTATCATCTCCCAAACAAACGGAAAATACCCTGTCAGTTTAACGTATTATGTAAATGCCGCTTATAATACAAAGGCAGATCCCAATCATGAGATTTACAGGTACAGCAGTGACAGGTGGACGTTCTTCCATCAATTACTAATCTCAAGAAAAATAAATAATAAGCTAATTGTCCAGGTGGCACCGAGTCTTTCCCATCATAACGTAGTAAACGGCTATTTTACCAAGATCAATGATTCTACATTGAAAGTAAATCCTTCAATGGAGTTTAATCATTTCGCCATTGCATTCTCCGCCAGGTATAAGTTAACTACAGTAACATCCCTGATGTTTAATTATGATCAACCGCTTACGACGCACGCCACGAATAACCCCAATCCAAGCATGTCGTTCGGATTCGAATTTAATACCAGCAGTCACGCATTCCAGATATTTTTTACTAATTTTTATTATTTGAATCCTGCCACAAACAACCTTTATAATAGAAACAATCCATTTGCCTATACCGATCATTCAACAGATGATCCTAATACTTCAGCAGACGAAAGCACAAAGGTACCTGGAGGAAAATTTTTGATTGGCTTTAATATTACCCGCCTGTGGAATTATTAATTAATAATAGCATTTACGTTCTTCAGAATGATACATTAGTTGAATCAAAACACAAGGGCTCTTATATTGAAAAGGGCCCTTGGAGTTTCGTCTCTTGAAATAAAATGCCGGTGTTAAATTGTAACTTGAATTACATCTCATAGTATGAACGAAAATTCTGCAAAGAAAGGTCTCCTCCGCGTGTTTATCTTACTATTTACCCTGATTTATCTATCTAGCTGCACAAATACAAATTCAACTAAAAAAAAGAATGCTGAAGTGCGTGCAACTTCGCACACTGCGCAATACAAAAAACCATTATCAAGCTTTAATGATACGCTGATCATTAATAGGATCTCCGCCGTGTTTTATAATCCGGATAGTTTACAGCTTAGTAAAATAAAGGCCATCACAAGAAAAGAATTATACGAAACGAATGTGCACAATTGCTTTTACCTTATGCAAAATGCACGCATCGTGCTAAAGAAGTACTGGCCACACATACGGATTATTGAAACGTCGGAATACAGGTATCTTCTTTTTATCAAAGCTGATAATAGCCGGACCTGTGTCGATTTGGATACGAAAGAAGATATGTGTGGGATACTGCTGTTTGACAGGAAAAAAGATCCCGAGCTGATAGATATGATGAATATCGATACGGCGCTTGGATTTTATTTTAAATCAGGTTAAATTCATAACCGATTAGCGACCACCCCTGGATTTCTAGTTTTAAATCATTATTACAAAAAAAATAAAACAAAATGAAAACGCTTTCAAAATTTTTACTGGCAGTTATAGGAATTAGTTTTGCTGCTTTTACAACCAGAACACAGCAAAAGGAGCCATGGCCTGTTCCAGATAAATATGTAAAAATGGCCAATCCTGTTAAGTCAAATGGAGAATCTCTCAGCACAGGAAAAGAACTTTATGTGCAACACTGCCAGTCATGTCATGGGAAAAAAGGGTTGGGCGATGGCACCAAGGCAGCAACATTAAAAACTGAACCGGGAGATTTTTCCAAGCCAGAATTTCAAACTGAGACAGACGGTGGCCTTTTCTATAAAATAGCAGAAGGTCGCAAGGATATGCCAGGCTTTAAGAAGAAAATTCCTGACCAGGACGACATGTGGAGCGTGGTGAATTACATCCGCACAATGAAAAAATAATAGCTGACGAAATGCATTTTAAAGAACCGGTTTTCACGACCGGTTTTTTTATTGAAGATGTTCGGGTCTGATTATAATCATATCCCTGCCTGATGAAAATAATCGGCCATGAGTCTTTAACGCTGTAGCTTTCTGCCCTGTTATAGAAGAACATTCAATCATTAAGATATGACAGCCAACAAACAAAATTCGTCACGCCGGAAATTCATTGAATGGGGACTCGGCACTTTGGCCGTATTTTCTACAATTGGATTATTTTTTTCTAAAAAGAGAAAGAAGAAGACAGTTAAAATGCTGACCCAGGATGGTCAACTTGTAGAAGTGGACGAAGTCCTTATAAAATCAACAGGGAGAAAGATTGATAACAAAGAAATCTGTACGTGGGTGAAAAACAAACAAAAATCAACAGCAAATAACTAACCAGTCATGTCAATCGATAATACAACCTCCAAATCAAGAAGAGAATTCATTGCAGCAGGTCTTTTAGCGGGGCTTGCGGCAGGCTGCGCTTCAAAGAGCCCTTTTACTCCCAATGATGAAAGTGTTAAAGCTTCCGGGGAGATGGTGAAACTTCTTTCCGTCGATGGTGAGATCATTGAGGTTGACAAAGCATTTCTGAAACCTGTCCCCGATCTGCCTCATGTTTCAAATGCTGAAGAAAGAAAAGGTATAGGGGGAAAAAGCTTTGTGATGGTGATAGATCTTTCACGTTGCAAAAATTTGAGAAAGTGTCAGTCCGCCTGCAATCACATGCATAATGTGCATCCCGGTCAAAATTGGATAAAAGTACATTCAATGCAAGATGGTGAACACGAAGCTCCCTACTGGGAGCCTACAACCTGTATGCATTGCGATGAACCGCCCTGCGTAAAGGTTTGCCCCGTCGATGCAACCTTCAAAAGACAAGATGGAATTGTTTTGATCGATAATAATCGCTGCATTGGTTGTCGGTTTTGCATGGCTGCCTGTCCCTACTCAACAAGAGTATTCAACTGGGAGGCTCCTGTACCGGATAGTAGTTCTAATAAAGAATATTCGTGTGAAACAAGTTTACCGCAAAAAAAGGGAACGGTAAGTAAATGTGATTTCTGTCCTGACATGACGAGAATGGGAATGTTACCACATTGTGTGTCTGCCTGCCCGAATGGTGTTTTCTTTTTCGGTGATATGAACGAAGATTCCGTTACAAATGGCAGCGAGACATTTCGCTTTAGTGAGCTGGTAAAAGACAAAGGCGGTTACAGGCTGATGGAAGATCTTGGCACGCACCCACGCGTGTATTACCTCCCTCCCGTAAATAGAAATTTCCCTTATGAAAATGGCCTGGAGAATGAACAAAAGGAAGACTATTAAAATCATTTATCGTGGACAGTTTAATATTATCGCGCGAAAAGATCACATCGGACCTGTTGCCACAAAGGTTTAACAGGGCCGGAATTATTTGGACCGGAACATTGATCATAATATGCATAATTGGCGCCTATGCGTATTATCGCCAGTTGACCAGAGGCCTGGTTGTTACAAACATGAGGGACTATGTGTCATGGGGGATTTATATTTCCAACTTCGTTTTTTTTGTGGCGATAAGCCTGGTTGGTTCTCTCATCACGGCGGTGCTCAGGCTGGCAAATGTTCATTGGAGCACCCCCCTCACGCGAATTGCTGAAATCATTGCGGTTTCAGCGATTGTGTTTGCTTCAATCATTATTATAGTTGACATGGGCCGCCCGGAAAGGTTTTTGAATCTGTTTATTCACGGCCGTCTGCAATCTCCTATCATATGGGATGTCGTCGTGATTGGAACTTATTTTTTCATTAGTCTCCTTTTACTTTATTTTCCACTGCTGCCGGATCTGAAAATTCTGATAAATAACAAGGATAGATCACCGAAATGGTTGAACAGGGTCTATCGTTTTATGGGCTCGTTCTGGAAAGGAACCAAGGAACAGTTTAAGATCAGCGACAAAGCTATCACCATTCTCTGCATCACTATTATCCCGGTTGCGTTTGCGATACATACCGTGACGTCATGGTTGTTTGCTACGACGTACAGACCCGGATGGGACAGTACCAATTTTGGGGCATACTTTATTTCGGGTGCGTTCCTGGTCGGAGCCGGAGCTGTGGTTGTAGCTATGTATATATTCAGAAAAGCTTATCACCTGGAAAAATATATCACCGATTTTCATTTTGAAAAAATGGGAAGAATTGTTGTGATGCTCGCATTGCTATACCTCTATTTTAATATCAACGAATACCTGATCCCCGCGTTTAAAATGAAAAAACCAGAAGAATCGCATCTCACAAATTTATTTGCCGGGGAATTTGCTCCTTTATTTTGGTTTGCCATCCTCGTCGGGATGATCATTCCCATAGGCATCATGCTATTCCGCAAAGGCAGAAGACCGCTCCCCATGTTTATTGCAGGGGTAATGGTTGTTGTCGGCGCATGGTTTAAACGCTACCTGATCGTAACACCAACATTATTGCACCCGTTCCTACCGATGGATAATGTCCCGGAAAGTTTCCGTCACTATTTTCCCAGTTGGGAAGAATGGGCGATTGCGATGGGTTCGCTCGCGGGAGCTTTACTAGTGATCACGTTTTTTGCAAGAATATTTCCGATCATTCCTATTCACGAAACAATTGTTGATGATGAAAAAAATGTGTAAAATAAAAAGGGTTTTATTCTCCCTTTGTCTGCTGGTGGTCTCGCACGCTGGTGTTGCCCAGGCTGATTCAACAAAACCTGAATTGTCTGTGACCATTCATTATTTTGTTGTTAATAACAGCTTTCAATATTTGTTGGCTGAAACGAAAACCAAAGTCGATAAAAAATGGCAGCCATTAAAAAAACAGTCATTGCAACTATATCTTGACAGCAACAAGCAGGAAAATTTAATTAGCAAGGTCATGACCGATTCGGAAGGAAAGGCAAAGGCAGTAATACCTTCGGGATTAAAAAGCATATGGGATGCTTCCGCAACTCATAAATTCATCGTTGTTACTGAAGGTACTTCAAAAGAGGAAGAGACAACAACTGAATCAGAGATCACGAAGGCAAAACTTTTGATCGACACTTCCAACACTGATGATACAAGAACTGTAAATGTGCAGGTGATGAAATTCGCCGGTGGCAACTGGGAGCCGGTTAAGGATGTTGATGTAAAAATTGGAGTAAAGAGATTGGGTGGCGATTTGAAGATAGGAGATGAAGAAACGTACACCACGGATTCACTCGGCCAGGTATCCGGAGAATTCAAACTCGACAGCCTGCCTGGCGATGCAAAAGGAAACCTTACCCTTATTGCAAAGGTGGAAGACAATGATCAATTGGGTAACTTATCGATTGACAAAACAGTTCCATGGGGTGCCGTTAACACATCTACAGGTGTCACGGATTTCGGCCATAGATCATTGTGGGCTGCCCGTGGCAAGTCGCCCGTTTGGCTGCTGATAATGGCGTATTCCATCATTGCAGCTGTATGGGGTGTTATTTTCTACCTGGTTTTGCGAATAGTCAGGATCAGTAAACTTGGTAAAAAGGAAGCTCAAATAAAAGAAGCTGTGTAATATTTAAGAATTTAAGATATCGCGATGACCCAAAAGAATGTTTGCTCGCAGGCCAGAAAGATATAAAGTCAGCAGTTAAAACTTACGGTACAACAACTGAAACCGGCTTCACAGTATTCGTGGTATTCATATTGGGCATTACTACATTATTGTTGTTTAACCTGTCGATATACGTGTCGCACCAGTAAGATATAAGAAAAAAACTGGAATAGCAATGGAGGAAAAACAAAAAACATGTGGATCAAAACAAGGATACATGTGGATCAAAACAAGGATAATTATTCACCATTGACAATTGACCAATTCACTATTGCCCCTGTGCGAGGCTGAACCCTTTTTTATCACCCCACATATTTAATAATTCAAAAGAACAGATCTTAAAATTGCCGCTCATGCTCACATAAAGACCGATGACATCCTGTTGATTAAGCTCCTCGTCATCCAAACTCTCAAAGCGAACATTGTATTGGTTTACAAGATTAGTATATACAGAGCCCGTTGGCCACACTTGTGTGCCACGGTTGCTTATGTTTACCAGTTTGAACTTCACTCCCGCATGTCGCTGGCATTTCTGAGCGATCGCATTAGGTTGTTCGTCGCTTTCAATAAAAAGATCAACACCAACAATTTTTTCATTGACAGGCTCCTTTGAAACCATCATTGGATTTTTTTCCAGTTTAAATGGAGCAGGTGTGCCTGGCATGTTCGGGATCACCACTTTTGCATTAGCCTTTGGTTGTTTGCCAAAATTGTTTATAATGGCTTCGGCGAATTGAGTAGTATTGACTGAGGGTTTTGTTTTATCGCCGAAATCACCGGTATGAACACCAATTTCAAGAGTGTAAAGCAAAGCATTTTCAATAACAGCTGCATTTTCTGTCAGACCCACATGTCGCAACATGGAAATACCGCTCAGCAACAAAGCGGTTGGATTTGCAATATTTTTTCCAGCAATATCCGGAGCTGTTCCATGAACGGCTTCAAAAATGGAAATATGATCACCGATGTTTGCCGAAGGGGCGAAACCAAGTCCTCCTACTAAACCCGCACAAAGATCGCTGACGATGTCGCCCTGCAAATTCGTGAGGACGACAACGTCAAACATATCTGGTCTTGTTACCAGTTTCATGCAAAGATCATCCACAATCACATCATCAGCTTTTAGTTCAGGGTACTCTTTCGCTACTTCGTAGAAACATTCCAGGAATAAACCATCTGTGATCTTCATGATGTTTGCCTTGTGTCCGCAAGTGATCCGTTTTGCATTCTTTTGTTTTGCCATTTCAAAAGCGTAGTGAATCAGCTGCAGACTTCCTGGTCGCGTGATAAATCTCCTGCTCAATGCTACATCATAAGTGAGCATGTGTTCTATACCCCCATAAGTGTCTTCGATATTTTCTCTTACGACGGTAATGTCAATAGATATACCTGCTTTACTGAAAACCGTATCTACGCCATGGAGGGTTTGAAAAGTTCTCTCGTTGGCATAGGTATTCCATGTTTTCCTCGCAGTGACATTGATGCTCTTAACGCCCTTTCCTTTTGGGGTTTCCATCGGCCCTTTAAAAAGAAGTCCCAACGTTTCGATTGTTTGTTTGGCTTCCGGCGTCATCCCGTTGCTATAGCCTTTGTCAAAAACCCATTTACCCATGTCGACAAATACATATTGAAGTGCGACCTTATTGGCCTCAAAGATCTTCAACACAGCTTCCATTATTTCTGGTCCAATCCCATCGCCTTTGGCTACCGCTATTTTCATGTTATCCGATTTAAAAATTTCAGGCCGTGAAAATAGTGAAATATAAAAAAGTGAAGTAAATCGGTTAAATGTAAAACTGACAATAAATATTTTATGAAATTTTGAAATGTTCGCATTTTCAAATTGTTTGGCTACATTTACACAAAACCTCCCTTATGACAAGCATGATCTCGGAAGGTGTACAGGTAAGTGTTGAAACATTTTATCAACCCGATTATAGTAACCCCTTGCAGTCGGAGTTTATGTTTGCGTACAGGATCACCATTGAAAACCATAACTCGTTTCCTGTAAAACTGCATCGGCGTCACTGGAATATTTTTGATAGTAATGGCAGTTATCGTGAAGTAGAAGGGGAAGGGGTTGTGGGTGTTCAACCGGTACTGCAACCAGGAGAACGGTACCAGTATGTCAGCGGCTGCAATTTGCGTACTGAAATGGGAAAAATGCGCGGTACTTACCAAATGGAAAATCTCATCAACAAAAAGTTTCTCGAAATAAACATTCCCGAGTTTGAGATGATCGTTCCTTTCAAAGGAAATTAGGTCAGAGAAAGATCCAATTTGCCCCGTTACTTCGGTTTATATTTTGCTTCGGTAAGAATTTTTCTCGCTGGCATATTCATAATTTCTACCGGATTAAGTGATGAATTTTCCGCAGCAAATTTTTTTACGATCTGCCAGCCGATCCACTGCCCGATATTTCCCGGCGATGACTGGGGCATTCCTTGCGTAGTGGGGGATTCGCCAATGTAATTTTGTATCACGTCCGGTTCGATACTTTCGAGATTGGCGTTCGTTACAAAGTAATTCCATATCAGCCCCTCGTTTTCCTTACACCATTTCAACTGTTTTTGCGTGTAGCCCGTTTTCAGAGAGTCAGCGGTGGCAGGCATCAGCTTATCGAGCAGCCACCATTGCTTTCCCTTTTCGATCATTTGTTCGATCAAAGGCTTGCCTGTGCTTTTATCCGGAAAAAGATCATCTGTTATGGCTTTTATACAATTAGCAGGAATATATTGGGCATCAAACCGGCGTGAAATGTATGCAGGATACATTTGCTGCACTTCATTAGCCTGATAACCCGGGAAATCTTTGCCGGCATACTGTTGCAAGCCGATGGCAATGCGATTTCTTGTCAAGGCTACTCCCGGAGCATCGAGGGGGCCAATGTATGTGACGAGTACTGGTATTTTATAATCGGGAAAATAATACTTTACAAATTGGAAGTCATGTTTCAACTCACTCTCAAGAGAGCTTGTATTGTTGAATTTCTTTTCGAGCTCAGATGCAAACGAAGTGTAACTGCGAAGGATATTTTTTGTCACCGATAGAGTAGTGGTGTCTGCAGGACTTCCGCTTACGCCAAGGATGTTTTGCATAAAGTCGGCATAGAAATCAGGAAAGTCACCATGGGCTTTGTTCAATCCTTGAACAATATTGTTTGTATCAATGGCAAAAAAATCCTTTTCAAATCTTTCCAGTTTCACATCGACTTTGATCCCTGAAACATCAGGACCATCGCTTTGATTATTACAGCTCCAAAAGATAAATACGATCAATAAACGACCGGTGACTTTTTTCATAGTGAGATAAACGTAACAAGATTATAAATGTTGCGAAGATAACTGAACCGATATCAAAGATTTTCTCTTTCCGGGTCCCCTTTATGCCACCTCCGGAGCTTCAGCGCGCAAGGTTAGGGAATGGTGGCGTAAATTTGCTGTATGAAGATCGCTTTAGCGCAGCAGAACTACCACATTGGAAATTTTGAAAAGAACAGGCAAAAGATCATTGATGGCATCGGGTGGGCAAAGCAACAGAATGCTGACCTTGTAGTCTTTTCTGAGCTCTGTATTTGCGGCTATCCTCCAAGAGACTTTCTTGAATTCGATGATTTCATCAATAAGTGTTACGAATCGATCGATATCATCAAACAACATGCGGATACTATTGGCGTATTAATAGGAAGTCCCGCCCGCAATTCACAACTGGATGGCAAGGATCTTTTTAACGCTGTGTTTCTCTTGTATGAAAAAGAAATAAAGGCCGAAATACATAAGACTCTTTTGCCCAACTACGACGTATTTGATGAGTATCGTTACTTTGAGCCTGCTTACGATTGGCAGGTGATAGAGTTCAAAGGAAAGAAATTAGCAGTCACTATTTGTGAAGACATTTGGAATATGGGCGATAACCCGCTCTATCGCGTCACTCCCATGGAACACCTAATGCCGTTTCACCCGGATGTAATGATCAACCTTTCCGCCTCACCTTATAACTATGCGCAGGATATTGTCAGGAACAGTATTGTAAAGGCGCATGTGTTAAAATACAAGATGCCAATGCTGTACTGCAACGCGGTAGGATCACAAACGGAAATTGTTTTCGATGGAGGCAGCCTTGTTTACAACATCAATGGATGCAAGGTGAAAGAGATGAACTACTTTGAAGAGGATTACCAGGTCTTTGAATTGGACGAACTTTTAAAACGCAATGAAGAATTCAATTCAAAGACATGGGACGGAGGCAAAAGGGAGGCTTATTATTATTCTGCTTTTGAAGTTGGCAATGACATAGACACTCTTGAATATCTCTCAGGTGAAAAAAATATCGATGAGATATATCATGCCATTATACTGGGTATAAAAGATTATTTCGGGAAGATGGGTTTCAGCAAAGCGGTCATGGGTTCTTCCGGCGGGATCGACAGCGCAGTCACGCAGGTATTGGCCACCGAGGCCTTGGGAAAAAATAATGTGAGAGCAATGCTGATGCCTTCGCAGTTTTCCACTTCTCACTCCGTTGAAGATGCCGAGCAGTTGAGTAAGAATCTCGGCAACCCATACGACATTATTCCAATCAAAAATATCTATGAATCGTTCTTAACCGAGTTAAAACCCATTTTTAAGAACGAGCCGTTTAACGTTGCTGAAGAGAATATTCAAAGCCGGACAAGAGGGAATTTATTAATGGCAGTTGCGAATAAGTTTGGGTACATCCTTCTCAACACCTCCAATAAAAGTGAGTTAGCAACAGGCTATGGAACTCTCTATGGTGACATGGCCGGGGGGCTGAGTATCCTGGGCGATGTTTATAAAATGCAGGTGTATGCGCTGGCCAAATACATCAACAACAAACGGAAAGAAGTCATCCCTGTAAATATTATTGTCAAGGCTCCCTCCGCAGAGCTGAGGCCAAATCAAAAAGATAGTGATAGTTTGCCCGATTATGAAAAACTGGATCGGATCTTATATCAGTACGTCGAGCTTAGGAAAGGTCCTAAGGAGATCATAGAATCCGGTTATGAGAAGGCGCTGGTGGATAGGATTTTGAAATTGGTCAACACCAACGAATACAAAAGAAACCAATTCTGTCCGATCATCCGGGTAAGCTGCAAGGCTTTTGGTATCGGGAGAAGGGTACCTATCGTCGGAAAATATTTAAGTTAAGGGTGCACAAATGTGATTTGAACGGTTGTGGCCGGTAACGGCGCGACTGTCATTGTTTGAGAAACGACCAGGCTTGTCTCACTAAGGGAAATTATTGTAAAGTCTGATGAACCGCCTGCAAAAAGAGGTGTTGAGATATGAAGCTCTGTCTCATTATTTGCAAAATTCCAGGTGAAAGGTCCGGCTGAAGAAGGAGAGCAAACAATTGTTGATTCATTGACGCTGCCCTGTCCAGTCGAAGAAAATGTATAGCTATTGTCTTTGTAGCAGTCTGGTATCTGCGACGAAATATCCCCAAAACCCGTTGCTGTAGCGCTGCTGAATTTCCAGGCATTCAGGGTGAGAAGATCAGTATTTGTCTTGGGTTTATCATTGTTTGAATCTTTTTTGCAAGCAGGGAGGGTGCCGACGAATAAAATAACCACTATAAGAATAGGTTTCATAAAGTTGAATTTGCTTTTAAAATTACCTAACGTTTTATTTGTGGGAAAAGTATTCAAACGTGACCCGATAAGGATATTAACTTCGTAAAAATTACCTGTACCGGCACGGGTCAGTACGTCCCTTATGGTTAAGTGCTGAATCACGGTAATTAGACTTATCGGCAAACAATTTGCTAATGTGGAACCGCGTTTTTGTAAGATTTTAGCCGGGTCTATGGCTTGCTCTATGGCATGATGACTGAAACAAGGGCTAAAATTGTCCAGGATGTGCTTAGGGGAGGAGAGACGTTAAGAGGAATCAAGGAGTAAGGGACTTGGAAATATAAAATAAATATCAATTATGCTGAAAACCGCTGAAGACATTCGACAATTGAATGAACGCATTGGCCGTGCAGGACAATTTGTAGACAGGCTGAGAGAAGAGATAGGCCATGTGATCGTTGGGCAGTCTCATATGCTCGACCGCTTGTTGATCGGGTTGCTGAGCAATGGCCATGTGTTACTGGAGGGTGTACCAGGTCTTGCAAAAACACTAACGATTAAATCGCTGGCGCTGGCGATACACGCTAAGTTTAGCCGGATACAATTTACTCCTGATCTTTTGCCTGCAGATGTGATCGGGACCATGATCTATAATCAGCAGCGAAATGAGTTTGTTGTTCGCAAGGGTCCGATCTTTGCCAATTTTATTTTGGCCGATGAAATAAACCGTGCCCCTGCCAAAGTGCAAAGTGCATTATTGGAAGCCATGCAGGAACGCCAGGTGACGATCGGGGACACTACATTTAAACTCGAAGAACCATTTTTGGTATTGGCTACACAGAATCCTCTTGAACAGGAGGGCACTTACCCGTTACCTGAGGCCCAGGTAGACCGGTTTATTATGAAGGTCATTGTGGATTATCCAAAGATGCATGAGGAACAAATGATCATCAGGCAAAATGTGCAGGGTCTTTCTTTACCCGCTGTGAAGCCAATTGTATCAGTGCTGGAAATTGGAAATGCAAGAGAACTGGTACGGCAAATTTATATGGACGAAAAAATCGAGCAGTATATCCTTGATATAGTTTTTGCCACGCGTCAACCTGAAAAGTATAAACTTGAAAAATTAAAGCTATTGATCTCTTATGGCGCTTCACCAAGAGGAAGTATTAACCTGGCATTGGCAGCAAAAGCACAGGCCTTTTTGAATAAACGAGGTTTCGTAATTCCTGAAGATGTCAGGAGTATTTGTAAAGATGTACTGCGACATCGTATTGGGTTGACCTATGAAGCCGAAGCGGAAAGTATCAATGTAGAGAACGTGATTGACGACGTCTTGAAACAAACCAATGTACCGTAGGCTTTCAAATTTTCCTAAACGAGCACTTAAGTAAGTTCAAATTTGAAAAAAGAAAAAAAAATACAACCCAAAGATCCTAATCCCAACAAGACAGTTAGTGATCTGATAAAAAAGGTGAAAGAGCTGGAAATAAAAAGTAAGAAATTGACCAGCGACCTTTTTACCGGAGAGTATCACAGTGCTTTCAAGGGAAAAGGTATGTCATTTAAAGAAGTGAGAGAATATACACATGGGGATGATATACGCTTTATCGATTGGAACGTATCAGCAAGGTTGGGCCATCCATACAGCAAGGTTTTTGAAGAAGAGAGGGAACTAACAGTTATGCTGCTTGTTGATATCAGTGCCAGCTCTATATTCGGAACACTATATGGAACAAAAAAAGATATCATTACTGAAATAGCTGCGGTATTAGCTTTTTCAGCAGTGAATAATGGTGATAAAATTGGAGTGATCTTTTACAGCGATGAAGTGGAAACTTATATCCCGCCCAAGAAAGGAAGAGAACATGCCTTGTATATTGTCCGGAAACTTTTAACGGAGCAGTCAAATCACAAGGGAACGCAGGTAAGTAATGCACTAAAGTTTTTCAGAAATTCGACGCGTCAGCAGAGCATAGCATTTATTTTAAGCGATTTCCTGGATGCAAATTATGAGGATGCCTTAAAGGTAACCGCCAAAAAGCATGATGTGGTAGGCATTAAAGTGTATGATAAAATGGACATGGAATTGCCCAAAATAGGAATGGTGCTGGTTCGTGATGCCGAATCAGGGAATACAAAGTGGGTCGATACGAATAGTGCTTTTGTACGTGAACAATATCTGCAGGAATTTTTTCGCGTGACCGAGTACAGTACCAATGTATTTAAAAGAGCCGCGTGTGATTTATTGCATATTCGCACAGGCGATGATTACGTAAAAGTTTTACAGCGTTTTTTTGTCAGTAGGAACCGCTGATTAATCACATCAAAACAATTAATGCTTTTTGCCCAGCCACATAAAGTTATTTTCTTTTTTCCCTTTTTCTTTTCGGCCTTAATTTCTAACGCACAGAATAAAGTAACCATCAGATCTGGTATCGATAAGACCAGGATCGTGATCGGTGAGCAGATCCACCTTACCCTGGAGGCTGATTTCGCTCCGGAGGAACCCATGCGCTTTTTTACAATCGATTCGATTCCGCACTTTGAAATACTTGAAAGAAAAAAAATTGATACACTTGATAACAGGGAAGGCATCAAATTGTCGCAAAGCCTCACGCTTACAAGCTTTGACTCCGGTCAGTGGGTGATCCCCTCATTTGAATTACCGGCAGATAAACCGATGTATACCGACAGCGTCGTTGTTGACGTCGGCTTTTCACCGTTTGACTCTACTCAGCCTTATCATGATATAAAAGATGTGATCGATGTACCGATAAAAGAAAAGAAGGAAGAAACCTGGTATTGGTATGCAGCAGCGAGTGCGCTCTTGATTGCCGCCATTGTTTATTTTTTGCTTCGAAAAAAGAAGAAATCTGCTCCTAAAATCACTTTTGTTGACCCTTATAAGGAGGCGCAACAGGAGCTGGCAAAACTGGAAAAAGAGAATTTGACCCCAAAATTATTTTATACGAGACTGGTTGACATTTTCCGGCTTTATATTTCAAGAAGAAAGGGAATTGCCTCTTTGCAAAAGACAACCGATGACCTTGTCGTGCAGGTGCGATCCCTGAGATTGCCTGCTGATGAATTTAACCGGCTCGCACAGTCACTGCGTATGAGCGATTTTGTAAAGTTTGCAAAGTATGAACCGGATGAAAGCGACAAGCGTGATTCATTTAAAACAATGAAAGACTTTATTGAGAAGATAGAAAAGATGGAGATCCAAGAGGAAAAACAAAATCAATCTTAAAAACGGATGCTTTACGACTGGCTTCGACATATTGAGTTTGCATACCCAAAATTGCTAAGTCTTTTCATATTCGTGCCTGTCTTGATATGGTGGTATGTCAAGAAATACAACCGGGGCCAGGGAGCGTTAAAGATGTCGACCACTTATTCTTTTACTGTCTCTTCGTTCAAAAATATTTTACGTCACGTGCCGTTTATTTTGCGAATGCTTGCATTGAGCTGTATTATCCTGGCCCTGGCAAGACCGCAGCAGCACACTGATGAACAAATGAGAAAGGGTGAGGGTATTGACATCGTTCTGTGTATCGATGTAAGTGGGAGTATGCTTTCCCAGGATTTTACGCCCAACCGGCTTGAGGTTGCAAAGGAAGTGGCGGAGGAATTTATTCGCAGCAGGCCCATTGACAGGATCGGGCTTGTTATTTTTTCCGGGGAGAGTTACACGTTATGTCCCATCACAACTGACAAAAATACTTTGATTACGCTGGTAGGCGGTTTGCGAAGTGGCATGCTGCAGGATGGAACATTGATAGGAGAAGGATTAGCAACTTCAGTTGACCGGCTAACAAAAAGTAGTGCCAAAAGTAAAGTTGTGATCTTGCTAACAGATGGAAAGGAAGAGGCACCGGAAACAAGGCTCATCGACCCTCTCACTGCACTGGAAATTACAAAAGCACAAGGTATAAAAGTATATACGATCGGGATGAGCGCACAAAATGCAATTCCGGTTGAAGAGAATGTGAAAGGGAAAAAATCGCCGGCAACAAATAATTTTCTTGATGAGGAACTATTACGGCGGATAGCCAGCGAAACCGGCGGAGAATATTTCCGGGCGAGGGATAAACTTAGTCTCCAAAGTATTTACGGGCAAATTGATAAAATGGAAAAATCGAGAATAGAGGTTCAATCACTCCGTCATTATCACGATAATTTTATTCCGCTATTACTAGTGGCACTTGGGTTATTATTTGTGGAATTGGTTTTGCGATTCACTCTTCTCAGAAAATTTCCGTAACACGCCATTCCAGTCTGCCCCCTTGGGGCCCTCCCTCGACCCTCCCTCCCCCACCTTCCAGCCTACCATTTTTCTACATTCATCAATAAATTCTCCCCAAGGCTCTTTCTCCTTGCGTTAGTATTCGTTAATAACCCTACCGATATCTCACAGGCTGTTGGCTAAATAAAATCCGGATGTCAGTACAAATATCCATCAACAAAAGAGCTAAACCATGAGAAAGATACCGCCAGAAAAGAAGAAAATTCGGGTGATCCAATAAGAAAAAGCTATTTGAATCTGACCAGGAGGCCGGGCATCCTCGTGCTTTACTCCTCATCCCATCAATCTTTTAACCGTGGTTCTTCCTATCTTTCCCTTTATCCTGTCTGCCGACAGGCAGACTTATCAATCTTTGACCATGGTTCTAAAAGGAATTGTTTATAAATCAACGGGAAGCTGGTATACGGTAAGAGATGAAACGGGCAAGTTTTGGAATGCGCGCATGAAGGGTATTTTCAAAATTGATGAGATCACCTCTACCAATCCTGTGTCGGTTGGTGACGAGGTGGAAATAGAAAAAGAAAATGAAACTGAACAGACGGCTCTTATCGCAAAAATTTACGAGCGTCGGAACTACATCAACAGGCAATCGCCAAGAGTGAAGCATCAGCATCACATCGTAGCAGCTAATATTGATCTCTCTATACTACTAGCAACATTAAAAGAACCGAGGACCTCGCAGGGTTTTATTGATCGATTCCTTGTCGCTTCAGAGATGTATCATGTTTCTTCCATTATCGTCTTTAATAAGGCAGACCTGTACAAAAAAAAGGAGGATGAGAAATTCGAACAGCTAAAAACAATGTATGAACAGATCGGTTACAAAGTTTTTTTGATCAGTGTAAAGAGCAATATGGGTATCGATGCCTTGAAAGAGGAATTGAAAAACAAGATTACTTTGATCAGCGGGCATAGCGGAGTTGGAAAATCGTCATTACTGAATTTAATTTTTCCTGAATTGCAACTAAAAACGCAGGACGTCAGCGGATGGAGCGGGAAAGGATTGCATACGACCACTTTCGCTGAGATGTTTGACCTTCCCTTTGGAGGCAGCATCATCGATACACCCGGCATAAGAGAATTTGGTTTGGTGGACGTAAGCAGGCAAGAGTTGTCTCACTATTTTCCCGAAATGAGGGCGCGTTTAGTAGATTGCCAGTTCAATAATTGCCTTCATATTAACGAGCCGGCTTGTGCAATAAAGGAAGCCGTAGCCAATGGAGAGATCCATGAAGACCGTTATGTGAGCTATGTGAATATTCTCGACTCGATTGAACAAAAAAGTTATTAGTGAGCCTTCCGTCGCTTAGGATCAGGCTTCAACTCCATTCATTTCTTATTATCATCAATAAGTCATATCTCCGCCTGATTTTCATCATTTCAAAGGTTCTTTAATACAAGTAGCTTAGAGTATCCTTCCCCATAAACTAGTGATTTATGGAAACGATTATTAAACGAAGTAATTCCTCCGAAGAAGTTAAAACTGAATCTCCCTCTTATGCCATCATGGATGGGAATGAAGCGGCCTCCTACATTGCGTATAAGACGAGCGAGGTTTGTGCCATTTATCCCATTACGCCATCATCTGCAATGGGTGAATGGGCAGATGAATGGAGCAGCAATGAAATAAAAAATATTTTTGGCGAAGTACCAAAGATCATTGAAATGCAAAGCGAAGCGGGAGCAGCGGGTGCTATTCACGGAGCTTTACAAGGCGGTGCATTAGCATCTACTTTTACCTGCTCCCAGGGTTTGCTTCTTATGATACCCAATATGTATAAAATTGCCGGGGAACTTACACCGGTGGTTTTTCACATTGCAGCACGAGCGTTAGCTACTCATGCACTTTCTATTTTCGGCGATCACAGCGATGTGATGGCAACGCGGTCAACGGGTTTTGCACAATTGTTTGGCAATAGTCCTCAGCAAGCGATGGATATGGCTCTTATCGCTACTGCTTCATCTTTGAAAGCAAGAGTGCCATTCTTAAATATTTTTGATGGCTTTCGCACCTCGCATGAGTTAGGTCAGGTACAGGTGGTCGATGATAAGGTTATCAGGCAAATGATTGATGAGGAAGATGTCACTGAGCAACGTCAACGTTCATTAAATCCCGCGCATCCATTTGTTCGTGGTACCGCACAAAACCCCGATGTCTTTTTCCAAAGCCGGGAAGCGGCTAATAAATATTATTATAATGTTCCGGGGATTGTTGAAAGCATGATGCAGAGATTTGAATGTCTCACCGGTCGTGCTTATAAATTATTTGAATACTATGGACACCCACGTGCAGAACGGATCATCATTATTATGGGATCTGGCTCTGGACCTGTACATGAAGTAACTGATTATCTCAATGAATCAGGTCAAAGAGTTGGATACATCATTGCACATCTTTATCGTCCGTTCTCGGTGAAACATTTTGCGCAGGCTTTCCCATCCACAGTAGAAAGTATTGCAGTTCTTGACCGCTGCAAGGAACCAGGGGCGATTGGTGAGCCACTATACATGGATGTGATCAATGCCCTTCACCATGAATGGAAATATCAAATGCCTGTTGTAATTGGGGGCAGGTACGGACTTGCTTCTAAAGAATTCAATGCCGGGATGGCCAAGGCAGTATTTGATGAATTGAGAAAAGAAAAACCAAAAAATAATTTTACGATCGGTATTGAAGACGATGTGACATTTACAAGTCTTGTCTGGGAAAAAGATTTTTCTTTAGAAAGCCAACATCTCTTCCGTGGACTATTCTTTGGACTTGGTGCTGATGGAACGGTAAGTGCAAACAAAAACACGATCAAGATCATTGGTGACGTGACTGATGACTATGTCCAGGGTTATTTTGTGTATGATTCAAAGAAGTCCGGGTCTCTCACAGTATCGCATCTGCGTTTTAGTCAAAACCCAATCCGGTCAACTTATCTTATTAACTCGGCCAATTTTGTTGCTTGTCATCATTTTAACTACTTAAGAAAATATGATGTCCTTAAGGATGCTGAAGAAGGAGGTACCTTTTTACTAAATTCTCCCTATGCTGCTGAAGAGGTGTGGGATCATCTTCCGGAAAAAATACAGGAGGAGATCATTAGCAAAAAATTGAAATTTTATGTGATCAATGCGTCCAAAGTAGCGAAAGAAACTGGTATGGGCTCACGCATTAATTCTGTTTTACAAACCTGTTTTTTTGCCATTTCTAACGTGATACCAAAGGAAGAAGCTATCAGGTACATAAAGACTGCAATTAAGAAAACCTATGGCCGTAAAGGTGAGGAAATAGTTCAAAAAAATTTTCGAGCGGTTGATATGACGATTGACAATTTATTTCCGGTTGATTATTCCGCGTATGAGACAGAGGAAAAGATGATCGCCTCACCGATCAATAAAACTGCTCCCGAATTTGTTAAGAATGTACTGGGAAAGATCATTGCGGGCGAAGGCGATGAGCTGCCGGTAAGCGCCTTTCCTGTTGACGGAACTTATCCGTCAGGCACTACAAAATGGGAAAAACGAAATATCGCTGACCAGGTACCGGTTTGGGACCCTGGACTTTGCTCTCAATGTGGTAAGTGTTATTTTGTTTGTCCGCATGCTGCCATCCGGGTAAAGGTTTATGACCGTGAAAATCTCGATAGTGCTCCGTCATTTTTCAAACACACAGATCCGATAGGGAAAGAGTTTTTCAAGGACAAAGAGGCATATACTTTGCAGGTATCAGTAGAAGATTGCACTGGGTGCAAACTCTGCACAGAAGTTTGTCCAATTGAAAGCAAAGAGCAACCCGGGTATAAGGCAATCAATATGCAGGATATATGGCCACTCAAAGAGTCCGAAAAAGCAAATTGGGATTATTTCTTGTCTCTCCCTGACATTGATCGTACAAGAGTAAACAAGAACACTGTGAAAGGATCGCAATTGCTGGAACCTCTATTTGAATTTTCCGGAGCCTGCAGCGGCTGCGGCGAAACTCCTTATCTTAAATTACTCACGCAATTATTTGGTGACAGAATGATTGTTGCGAATGCTACGGGCTGTTCCTCAATTTATGGAGGTAATCTTCCAACAACACCATGGGCGTGCAACCTGGAAGGTTATGGGCCGGCTTGGGCTAATTCATTGTTTGAAGACAACGCGGAATTTGGCCTTGGTTTAAAACTGGCAACTGATAAAAAAAGATTGATGGCTTTGCACATGCTCACGGAAATGAAAAAACAAATAGGGAATGATCTTGCTGACCTCATTTTGAACAATGCAGAGAGTATAGAAACTGAAGTAATACAACAGCGTAAATATGTCCGTGAATTAAAAAACAGGCTAAGTGCGATTGATACCGAGGAGTCCCGCAAACTTTATCGCCTTGTTGAATTTTTGGAAAGAAAATCCATCTGGATCATTGGCGGAGATGGATGGGCTTATGATATTGGCTATGGTGGCTTAGACCATGTGCTGAGCACAGGTGAGAATATTAATATTCTTGTACTTGACACGGAAGTTTATAGTAATACAGGCGGACAAAAGTCAAAAGCATCACCGGTCGGAGCAAGTGCAAAGTTTTCTATCAAAGGAAAAACAACGGGCAAGAAAGACCTGGCCATGCAAGCCATCGCGCATGGTAGTGCTTACGTGGCACAAATAGCCATGGGTGCGAATGATGTGCATACGCTGAAAACAATTTTGGAGGCCGAAGCCTATCCCGGCCCTTCACTCATTATCGCCTATAGTCACTGTATTGCTCATGGCTATGACATGTGTCACGGTCTTGACCAGCAAAAACTGGCGGTAAATACAGGTTACTGGCCTTTGTTCCGCTACAATCCTATCAAAGAAAAAGGACAACGGTTTACCATTGATTGCAAGCCACCCTCTGTGCAGTTAAATGAATTTTTGTATCATGAAAACAGGTTTGCAACGATTAAAAATGATTCGCCGGAAAGGGCTGACGAGTTTTTGGTAATGGCGAATGAACACGTTAAACAACGGTGGGACAGGATCGAAGCACTTAGAGCTCTTTAATTTTCTCATAAATAGCAGTTGTAAAAGGAGTCTCGATTCTCGAAGACTCCTTTTTTCACAATGGGACTTATTTATTATTCCATTTAAATTTTCTGATCCCGATAAATGAGAATGCAACGGCGTAGGCAATCGTAAGCAACAATGCCGTGGTAGCCTGCTCATCCCACGTACCTGGTTGCATGCCCGCAGCAATGATCCTCTTTACCGTTCCGTAAGGCGACCATAAAACAATCTCTTTTAGTTGATCACCCAGCACGCCCAGCTCTCCAAACATGCCTATCATGATGAACAAGAAATAGGTGAGCCGACTGGTGGAATTGACTGTTTCCGGATTTTGAATCAGACCAACGATCAGTTGACCTAGACCAAGATAGACGGCACCACCGACGACTGCTGCCAAGAAACTAACAATATACCCGGCGGGTGACAGCCTGATGTGGTCAATATTATTTCCAGCAATAAATATGACAGTAACAAGTAGAACGATCATCATAAGTTGTATCAATAACCTACTTACCATTATACACCAGATTGGCATCGGCGCAACACGTAGCCTCTGAAATATTCCTTTATCACGGTCACGGGCAATACTACTGGAATAGCCCATTAGGCCGATAGCTACAAGGCCGATAGTGATGCAGGTAGAAAGTGCAAATGGACCCCCCATCTTTTCTACTATGCCTTTCCAGGAAATAAGGATAATGATCGGTACGAGGAGAAGCAAAACAAATGAGCGCCTGTTGCGCCATTGCGTGATGAGATCTGCACGAAGCAACGAATTGAAGGCGATGGATGTTTTTGGAATTGTCTGCATAATCAGTGTGTGGTTAAGAACGAATTGCTTTTCCCGTAAGACCGATGAACACATCTTCCAGTGTTATCTTGCCTCTTCTCGATGCAGCGATCACGTCTGGATTTGTTTTGTTGCTATCCATTAACGATTGCGGGGTATCGATTGCGATCAACCTTCCATGGTCGATGATTGCTATCCGGTCACAAACCGCTTCCGCCTCTTCCATGGAATGCGTTGTAAGGAGTACCGAATGATTCTTTTCACGCATACCTTCGATTCGTTCCCAGAGCTGCCTGCGACTTTGCGGATCGAGGCCTGAAGTTGGTTCATCAAGTAAAACCAATTTTGGTTCGTTCAGAATTGCAATGGCTAATGAAAGTCGTTGTTGCTGGCCTCCTGACAACTGCCCGAATTTTTTTCCTGCAGCCTCCTCGAGTCTTATATTTCTTAAGATATAAAATAACTTCTCCCTCGTCATTGCTACGCCATATATACCCGCATATAGTTGCAAGATCTCACTTACTCTAAGTTCAGGTTGAAAACTTGTTGCCTGCAGCTGAACCCCTATAGCTGCTTTTGCTTGCAAAGGTTTTTTGTGTATATCATTTCCTGCAACTGCAATAGATCCTGACCCTGGTTTCAGGAGCCCTTCAATTGCACTTAATGTGCTTGTTTTACCAGCTCCATTAGGGCCTAACAATCCAAATATCTCACCCGGCAAAACATCGAATGAGACATTGCGAACTGCGTGAAAATTTCCATAGTAAATATTTAAACCCTGTACTTGCAGAAGATGATTATTCGTATCCATTGCTAATAATTGATCTTTTCAAAGATGAAAATAAATTTACCTGCTTACAATAACAAATAGGTATTGCGCGGAAAAAAACCCGGTCAACTAACAATAAAATACGGTGAAAGGGGACTTTTGATGTTCCATATTCTACAAATATTTAATTCCTGCACCAATTTATTAAGGAGATTTTTAATCTCGTTCGATTTTATTCCTCAGATCCGGGAATTGATTGCAAGAAAAAATATTTATCTCTTTTTTATTTTATAAAGGCATGCAGTTTGTTTCACTGTCCCGACACTCATTCAGATGAATGAATTAGGTAACCTTTATGTAAAACAAAAATTAGGACTTATGAAAACAAGAAAAAGCTTCGTGAACCGGTTATTGTTTGTCTTCCCCCTCGTTATTCTCAGTGCATTTGCATTCACAGCATGTGACAAAAATGATGATGATAAGAAGAACAATAGCGCAATGTTTGCTATTAGTGGTAATGCGAGCACGAACCAGGTTGTTCCTCCGGTGACAGGTGTTGGTACGGCAACAGTATCAGGAACGTTCAATTCTGCTAACGGTCAGATGATCACAACTATTACCTGGACGAATCTTAGCGGCGTTCCAACGACAGGTGGTTTTTACACCGGTGCAACAGGTGTAAACGGTTCTCTTATAGGGGACGTTTGGTCACTTGGAACGGGATTATCAACTTCAGGTACATTTGCCGACACTACGACCCTCAGTTCCGACCAGGCAACAGAGTTAAAAAATGGAAACGTGTATTATTCACTGGGAACTGCGACTAACCCTAATGGCGAAGTCCGCGGCCAGTTAACCGCCACCCCGCAATAATTATTTATTTCTAACGCTTGAACCAAGCTGTCTCAAAAGTCGTCATAGCTGTAAAAGTAGTGAGGCCCGTCTGCCGGCAGGCTTCGGTCGTTACTCCAGCGCAGTGACGAAAAACGACTCATGAGACAGCTTCTTTGATTAACAACAAGACAGCTTTAACAATACAATGAATCAATTTTTTTTAACTTGGATCCGTTTTTGTCATACCGCGGTCCGATGACTTCCCTGTCATTTTTTAGAAAAAATATTGATAGTTTAATTGCAGCTGCTGCTGGTTTCTTTATTATTTTCTTATTCACCCGGCATAGTGGCATCGGTGTATGCCCTGATGGAGTAGTATATACCACTGCCGCAGAGAACCTGAGAGCGACAGGAAAATATATTGATTTTACTCACGGAGCGGTCATTGATTTCCCGGCATTCTATTCAATTTTTCTTAGCGGAATGATGTGGATTACAGGGTTAAAACCGTTAGCTTTTGCTCCATTCTTAAATGCGTTCTTGTTTGCAGGGATCATATATCTCGCCGGAGTTATCATGGAACAATTCGAATACAGATCAAAATGGTATAAGGCCGCAATCCTAAGCTGCATTGTATTGAGTCCTGGTTTGCTAGAAGACTATTCCATGATGTGGTCAGAGACTCTTTTTATTTTATTTCTACTGCTATTCATGATGGCAATATATCGCTACCTGCGATCTGGCTCCAGGAAAGCGTTAATTGCCGCGGCCGTTATTACGTCTGTTGCATGTATCACGCGGTATGCGGGAATTACAATTATTATGACGGGTGGCCTCATCATTTTACTCAATAATAAATTGTCGGTAAGGAAAAGATTTATAGACGGGATAATATTCGGGGTCATCAGTCCGTTGCTATTGATCATTAATTTCTGGCGCAATTACATGGTAAGTGGCACGCTTACCGGTCATCGGGAACAATCAACCACTCCGCTCATTGCAAATATGCACGATGCAGGTGTTGTATTTTCAAACTGGCTTCCTTTTGTGCATGAAAATTACACCGCCGCAATTGTTGTGGTGATGCTAATCATAATTGGCCTCGTCACCCTTTGCACCTGGCAGTATATGAGGGATCACAGGATATTCCATTATGAAAGTATTGCGACAGCTTACGCACTGCTTTATATTTTGTTCATGATCATCACCGCTACTATTTCCCGATTCGAAGGATTAAACAGCCGGTTTATGACCCCCGCATTTATACCATTGCTGTGGAGCGGTAGTTATTGGTTAGTGTCACTTTCAAAACAAAGCAAAACCTTTGTAAAAAAACTCTCGCTGGCAGCGTTGGGCGTTTTCATACTTAGCAGTTTCCAATATAACCAACTAGCGGCCGACGCAGAAACATGGGATGGGGTAAAAGACGCCGGTATTCCCGGTTACACGGAAGATGAATGGACAAAATCAGAAACAGTCCAATTCATTGAAAAAGATGCCCTTCCTTTTAAAAAGAATTATACCATTTACTCTGATGCGTACGATGCCATTTATTGGTTTACCGGCAGGCCCGGAAAATTTCTCCCGCCTAGGGAGTACAAACCCGCAGTAAAAGAATTTCTCAACGATCCGCATTGCTATATGGTTTGGTTCAACGACGGCACGAACTTCGACCTGGTGGATCTTAACTTTATCACGAGGGTAAAAAAAATGAAGCTGGTAAAACAATTCAGTGATGGGGCGATTTATGCGTATGGCGAATAGTTAATGATATTTAGATATTAGGATATTGGATATTTAGGTATTCGTCATCGATGTGTGTTTTTCAATATCTCAATATCATAATATCCCAATATCGCAATCACTCTTTATATTTATACACCAAATACACTGCCATGAGATTTCTTTTCACTTTTATCGCTCTATTAATGATTGCCACCGCTTGCAAGCAAAAGGTTATATCAGGTGCCGAACTGGAGAAAAAATTGATACAAACCATGCAGAATTACCTGGAAGAAACGGGGAAATCAGACGCGGTCTATAAAGTTGAAGATGTTACCTTCTATGCTGAGAAGCAGAAAAAATTATACATCTGCGAATTCCACGTAAATGTAAAGGCCAACGGTGTCAACCTGGATACAACAGGTGTTATGAGGGCTGACATACCAAATGATTTCAGTAAGGTGCTGAGGAAGCAGTGAGGGATATTGGGGTATTAGGTATTAGGATATTAAGATATTAGGATATTGAGAATCGATCAGCCTTCCGGTATCTTAATATCCCAATATCCCAATATCAAATATCTCAATATCAAATATCTCAATTTCCAATCCTACTCCAATACCTTTTCGATAATCTTATTGGTATGTTTATTTTTCAAGATCACTTTCCTGGCGCCGTAGTGTGTTACTTCTTCTTTTACTAAATAATTGTCTTTGTCGTATTCTGTCAAATGACTGTCTTTAGTTACTCCGGTTCTGCCGCGCCATATATCAAGTTTTACCGGTTCCCATTGTTTGCTTTTTGCAGAACGATAAGCCGCGTCCAAAATGCAATTCACAACATAGCCGTCATAAAAATTTTCTTTTGGTTCCCTTTTTTGTTCCATAGCAGTAAACATATCCATGAACATGTGGTTATAACCCAATTCATTCAGTTCATCGCCAATGGGGAATAACCAACCACTATTGCTCTCCGCTTTCTCTGCAACATAGTTTGCTGCTTTTCCAGTAGTGAACATTTCAAAGCCTGTGCGTAAAAAACTATTGATCCAAATGGTTCCTTCCGTTCCCATCACCTCGTCACGAAGGTCAAGGCCACCACGGAAGGTCCAGCTCACTTCAAATTGAGCAATAGAACCATTCTCATATTTTATGAGAGCGATAGCATGGTCTTCGGCATCTATTGGTTTTACCTGCGTGTCGGCCCAGCACATTACTTCAACGGGCTTAATGTCTTTCCCAATATAACTGCGCGTGATCTCCACGCAATGACAACCCAAGTCGAGAATGCAGCCCCCGCCGGCCTGCTCAAGATCCCAAAACCAATCACTGTGAGGACCCGGATGAGTTTCTCTTGATTTGGCCCACAGTATTCGTCCCAATGCTCCGTTCTTTACAGTCTCCAGTGCTTTTAAAAACTTCGGCGCATATACAAGGTCTTCGAGGTAGCCATTAAAAACACCGGCCTTCTCAACAGCCTCCAACATTCGTTTGGCTTCTTCACTATTTCTTCCGAGTGGTTTAGTGATGATCACTGCTTTTTTGTGTTTGCAGCACAACATCACGGCCGGCTCGTGTAAATTATTGGGAAGCGCAATACAAACTACGTCGGCATCTGCGTTTGTAATGGATTCCTCCATATCAATTGTCCAATGAGGTACATTATAGTCCTTCGCAAATTTTTTTGCACTTTCTTCACGGCGTGAGTAGATGCTCACGATCTTATCCTGGCTCCTGTTTCCGTGTAACGAATCGGCATAGAACCTTCCTATGAATCCCGAGCCAAGCATCGCAATCTTTTTCATATTTATCGTTTTTAAAGTATGAATTTTTGTCTGTCTTCTCTTGTGCCTTGTTCCTTGTATCTTCTACCTTTCTCACGCCACTTCCGGCGCGGTGATCTCTTTCGTTACACCAGCCACCTGTATCTGCCTTTTTTCTCTAAAGAATAAAATAAAATAGATAAGAACTCCGAGTGCGATATATGCGGGCACAAACCAAATGTTTTTCCAGTTATGTCCTTCAGCTAAAGCGTATTTGTCAACCACCCTGCCTGATATCTGTGTGCCGATGAACATCCCGAGTCCATAGGTTGCAAAGGTAAAGAGGCCCTGTGCTGCACTTTTTATTTTTTCACCGGCCTTCTTTTCGGTGTACATATAACCAGTCACAAAAAAGAAATCATAGCATATACCATGTAAGATGATTCCCGCGTATAACATCCACATATTTGCACCGGTATTCCCATACGCAAAACAAACATACCGGAGCAACCATGCTGTCATTCCCATCAGCAGCATATTCTTTACGCCAATGCGATTAAATAAAAAAGGAATGGCCAGTATGAATGCTGCTTCAGAAAATTGTCCCAGCGTCATTTTGCCTGCTGCATTGTTCACTTTCAATTCATTTAAAAATGGATTCGCCCATCCATAATAAAATGATAGGGGAATACAAACCAAAATGGCTGCAATAAAAAATATGAGATAAGGTCTACTCCTGAATAATACAAATGCTTCCGTGCCTAAAGCCTGCGCTGCAGATGTTGCGACCCTGGCTTTCGGCGGAGTATTTGGAAGCGCAAAGCTCATTAGGCCCAACAAAACAGATACACCTGCAGCAATCATGAATATATAAGCAGTCGGCTCAATTTTTAAACCGCCAATGATCAATCCAGCCACGATCCAGCCAAGCGTTCCGAATACCCTTATCCATGGAAATTGTTTCCCAGGGTCTGTCATTTGAAAAAAAGCAATACTATTTGATAAGGCGATAGTGGGCATGTACAATAGTGAGTAAAACAATATCACCCAGAAGAAGACAGAATTGTTATCAATCCTGGTAGCTAAAAACAATACTGCAGCACCAACCAAATGCAGTACTCCCATGATTCGCTGAGCCGAAAAAAACCGATCTGCGATCATGCCAACAAAAAAGGGAGAGATCATGGTGGCAATGGCTAATGCACTATAGGCCGAAGCTACCTGTACACCGGATGATTTCAAATGTTCTCCCATATATGTTCCCATAGTTACGTACCACGCACCCCAGATAAAATACTGGAGGAACATCATTATTGACAACAGAACGAACTTATTTGCATTCATGGACGTTGAATTAAAGTAAGCAGAATTGAATGAGTCTCCGTTCTTTTTGAAATAGGCACGCTTTGTCTCAACAAGAACCACTTATCCTTTTACTAGTTTCATATTCACCGGATCCCAGTTGATGATCTTCTTCTCGAAATAACTATCGTTGCACGCAAGACAGGGAGCTGCGGCTCTAAAACCAAATGCTGCATCCTCTACAACGGGTTTGCCTGTTCTGACTGAATCAAAGAAATTGGTAAAATGATCGAGATGATCACTATACCCGGCAGGCGCCTTGAAATCAACATCAGGTTTTGTGGGTCTCTTCTTATCGTCGTCAGACCATTTCTGATTGTATGCTTTTGCAAGCTCATCCTGCATGGCTTTCGGATAAGTAAATACAGCATCATATCCCCCAAATCCTGGGGCTTTCGGCATGATGCTGTGATGAACCGAAACATTGCTTCCCTTCATTTCCATTACACCTTCTTCGCCTACCAGTTTGATGCTTTCCTGGCCACCGGTGCCACTTACAAAATTCACCTGCAGCGTTAGCTGGAATGCAGGGTGCTCCGGTGTTTCCGGGTATTGCAAAATCCCGGTCATTACATCCGGCACGTCACGTCCATCTTTCCAATAAGACAGTTGGCCCGATGAGAATATTTTTACAGGACCCATTGAACCTGTGATCACGTGCGTTCCGGAAAGAAGATGGACAAAAAGATCACCTGCGACACCTGTTCCAAAATCACGATAGTTGCGCCACCAGAAAAATTTCTTGGGATCGAAAGGAATTTTATTCATCGCTTCAATATATCTGTTCCAGTCTACAGTTTCTGGTGATGCGTCATTTGGCATCGTATACTCCCATGCTCCGATCGCACTCTGCCTGTCGTAGACTGCATTGACCATATTTAATTTTCCGATCTCACCGGACTGGTATAATTCTTTTGCTTTTGCATAGCCAATACTGCTGACGCGCTGGCTACCTACTTGCATCACTTTTTT
>Ga0070661_100000108_pt1 | contig 68597 bp, 69 predicted proteins | sample KBSC43metaG_FD_64663 | JGI IMG/M metagenome (GOLD analysis project Ga0070661, IMG submission 64663) | Corn rhizosphere microbial communities from Kellogg Biological Station, Michigan, USA - KBS C4-3 metaG | ecosystem: Host-associated > Plants > Roots > Rhizosphere > Soil ... | reverse complement strand
CCACATCGCCGATGTCCAGCCCCAGTTCGAGCGATGCGGTGGCCACGAGCACCTGCAGTTCGCCGCGCTTGAGCCGTTGCTCGGCGTCCAGCCGGGCTTCCTTCGACAGGCTGCCATGGTGGGCCGCCACGGCCGTGCGCCCAAGCCGTTCGCCAAGGTGTCGCGCCGCACGTTCGGCCATGCGTCGCGTGTTGACGAACACGAGCGTGGTGCGATGCGCGAGCACGAGCTCGGCCACGCGCGCATGCACCTGCTCCCATTGGTCGTTCGACATCACCGCGCTGAGCGGCGTGGGGGGCACTTCAAGCGCCAGGTCGCGCTGGCGGGTATACCCGATGTCGATCACCTCGCACGGCGCCTCGCCCGACAGGAACCGTGCCACCACCTCGATGGGCTTTTGCGTGGCCGACAGTCCCACCCGCGTGAGGGTGTGCGGCGTCAACGCCTGAAGGCGCTCCAGCGTGAGCGAGAGGTGGCTGCCGCGCTTGTTGGCCGCCAGCGCGTGAATTTCGTCGACGATCACCGCACGCACCGTCCCCAGCATGAGGCGGCCCGACGCCGAACCCATCAGCACATAGAGCGACTCGGGCGTGGTCACCAGGATGTGCGGCGGCCGGCGCAGCGCCTGCTGCCGTTCGGCCTGCGGTGTATCGCCGGTGCGCACCGCGGTGCGGATGTCCACGTCGGGCAAGCCGAGCCGTTTCAGTTCTGCACGAATGCCGGCCAGAGGTGCTTCCAGATTGAGCCGGATGTCGTTGGACAAGGCCTTGAGCGGCGAGACATACACGACGACGGTTTCGTCGGGCAAGCCCTCCGGCCGCAACCCTTGGCGGACGAGGCCATCGAGCGCGGCCAGAAAGGCCGTCAGTGTCTTGCCCGAACCCGTGGGGGCTGCGACGAGCGTATGCCGCCCTGCCCGGATGTGGGGCCAGGCGGCCGCCTGCGCCTCCGTGGGCACCGCAAAGGTCTGGCGGAACCAGGTCTGGACCGCGGGATGGAAAGGTTCGAGTGGCACAACGCCAGCAGATCAGGGCGGACGGGTCGGTGTCAAGCCCTTCTTGCCCGAGCCCGCCGCATCGCCTGCACCATCAAGGCCTGGTAGGCCGCTCCCAGCACGCGCACGGCTTTGTCGGCCCACCACGCGTCACGCCCCACCAGCACACGCCGTTCATTGCGCACCACGCCGCGCAGGATGCGCTGCGCTGCCGCTTGGGCCGAGGTGGTATTGAGCATTTGATCGAACGTGGCGCGCGCGGCCTCCAAGGTCTGGCCCGTGAAGGACGCCACCCCCGCATCCAGCCGTCCCCGCCGGGCAATCTCGGTGCGCACGCCGCCTGGATGCACGCAGGTTGCGCTCACGCACGAGCGCGTCACCTCGAGTTCCATGCGCAGCGCCTCCGTGTAGCCACGCACCGCGAACTTGGATGCGTTGTACGACCCGTTCAACGGCGCCGACATCAGCCCGAACAGGCTCGACGTGTTGACGATGTGGCCTTCGCCCGAGGCCGTGAGGTGCGGAAGAAACGCCTGCGTCCCCCAGACCACTCCCCAGAAATTGATGCCCATGATCCAGTCGAAGTCGGCCTGTGTCACATCGGCCAGCGGCGCGCTGAGGCTCACGCCGGCGTTGTTGAACAGCAGGTTCACCCGCCCGTGCTCGTTCACGACTTGTCCTGCCCATGCGTACACCGCGTCACGGTCGGCCGTGTCCACGCGGGAGTGTGTCAGCGTCACGCCGTCGCATGCGGCCATGCGTGCCGTCTCGGCCAGTCCGGCATCGTCGATGTCGCTCAACGCGAGGTGGCAGCCATGCCTTGCCAGTTCGAGCGCAAGGGCCCGCCCCATCCCGGAGGCCGCACCGGTGATGGCGGCGACACGGCCTGCAAAGCGCTTGCGGCTCATGGCTGCTGTGGGTACGGCGGGCTGGCAAGCAGTTGGATCACGCGGCTGCGCAGGCCTTCGGGCGTGACGTGCGCCGGCGCCACCGGCTCACCGACCACCAGCCCCACCCGGCTCCAGAACCCGCGCCGAAACGGCTTGACCATCGCCACGCCCTTTTCCGCCCGCGAGAAGAACGAGCCCCACAGGTTCTGCAGTGCCATCGGGATCACCGGCACCGGGTTGCGTTCGAGCAGCTTCATCACGCCTGCCTTGAACTCACCGAGTTCGCCTGTCCGGGTGATGGCCCCTTCCGGGAAGATGCAGACGATGTCGCCGGCATCGAGCGCCTGCGCCGCGCGTTCAAAAGCGCGCCGATACACCTCGGGCGCTTCACGTTGAGAAGCGATCGGGATGGCCTTGAGCAGGCGGAACAGGCGGCCCAGCACCGGCATGTTGAAGATCCGGTGGTCCATCAGAAACACCGCCGGCCGCGGGCTGGCGCCCATCAGCACCACCGCGTCGATGAAGCTCACATGGTTGCACACCATGATGGCCGCGCCCGTGGTGGGCAGGTGTTCATCGCCTCGCACCTTGAACCGGTAGATGAGCCGCGTGACCACGAACGCGATGAACCGCAGCAGGTACTCGGGCACCAGCATGAAGATGTAGGCCGCGACGATTGCATTGGCGATGCCGACGATCAGGAACACCTGAGGAATGGTGAGGCCCGCCTTGAGCAGGAGGCCCACCGCCACGGCGCTGACGATCATGAACAATGCATTGAGGATGTTGTTGGCCGCGATGATGCGGGCGCGGTGCGTGGGCGCCGAACGCAGCTGGATCAGCGCGTACATCGGCACGCTGTAGACGCCCGCGAAGAGCGCCAGCAGCGCCAGATCGGCCATCACGCGCCAGTGAGCAGGCTGTGCCACGAAGGCCGCCACGCCGAGCGACTGCGCAGGCGGCAGACCACGCGATGCGAAATACAGGTCAGCGGCGAACACACTCATCCCGATGGCTCCGAGCGGCACGAGCCCGATCTCCACATGGCGGCGCGACAGAACCTCGCACAGCAGCGAGCCCACGCCAATGCCCACCGAGAACACCACGAGGAGCAGTGAAGCCACCTGCTCGTCGCCATGCAGCACATCCTTGGCGAACGACGGAAACTGCGACAGGAACACCGCACCGAAGAACCACATCCAGGAGATGCCGAGCAGCGAGCGGAACACGACGAGGTTCCCGTGTGCGAGTTTGAGGTTGCGCAGCGTCTCGCTGACCGGGTTCCAATTGATGCGCAAATCGGGATCGGTGGACGGCGATGCAGGCACCGCCTGCGCCAGCACCCGGCCCAGCAATGCCAGGCCCACGCAGGCCGCGGCCACCCACCGTGCGCCTGTGCCTGGAATGGCGATCAGCAGGCCGCCGGCCACGTTGCCGAGCAGGATGGCGACGAACGTGCCCATCTCCACCATGCCGTTGCCGCCCGTCAGTTCGCGCTCATCGAGGTGCTGTGGCAAGTAGGCGAACTTGACGGGGCCAAAGAGCGTGGAATGCAGCCCCATCAGGAACACGCAGGCCAGCAGCACCGGCACGCTCTGCTGCACGAAGCCCCATGTGGCCAAGGCCATCACGGCGATCTCGAACGATTTGACGAAGCGGATCAGCCGCGCCTTGTCTAACTTGTCGGCGAGCTGGCCGCTCGTCGCGGAAAAGAGCAGAAACGGCAAGATGAACAGCGCCCCGATCACGAGGCCTGCGATTTCCGGTTCCGGCCAGGCGTTCTGCAGTTGATACGTCACCATCACGGTGAGCGCGAACTTGAAGAGGTTGTCGTTGCCGGCGCCGAGGAACTGCGTCCAGAAAAACGGTGCGAACCGCCGCTCCGACAGCAGCGCGAACTGGTTGGGATGGGTGCTCAAGCGGTGTCCTCAGGCGGTGGTGGGGCGGCAAACGTTGTAGCACCGAATCACCGGATTGCGGTGGGGCGGGAGGCCAACCCGCTGCGGGCAAGCCACAGGAATACCGAATCGGCCGTGACCGTGGCGATCCGGCCTCGGTACCGCTGCCCGTCCGGATGGTCGTCGAACGCGATGTTGGCCGATGTCACCCGGGCGCCCAGCCGCTTGAGCGTGGACAAGTGCAGGACCGCAGGCTCATAGCCCCGCAGCTTGAGCCAGGCCTGGGCACGCGCACGGTCGATGGCGGCCGGTTCCTCCGCCATCGCCAAGGTTTCGAGCACCCACTGGTTCGATTGCTGATACCGCTGTGACCACGGGTACGCGACCATGCTGTAGGCCGGCGCGTGCATCTGGCCGAGGCGTTGGTTGTCGCGCAGAACGGCGAGCAGGTGCGCCTGCACCTGCTCGGTGGGCACGGCGATGCCGGCCTCGTAGTCGAACGGGTTGTCGAGAAAGAATTCGCCGATCCCTTGCCGGTACACCGCCGATCGGTCGCTGCCGCAGTCGTTGAGCTTGTGTGCCACGCGCCAGAAGCCACCGTCCCGGTAGGCGAAGCCCAAGTGCGAATAATGCTGGCCATATTCGCTCAAGTCCTGCCCCACCCGAGCGAGGAACACCACTTGTGCGCCGCTTTGCTGCAGATGCTGTTCCACCCGGGCGGCAAGCGCGAGCCCGCGCGTGACGGCCTGGGCCTGGGGCGGCCGCTGCTCGCACGTCCGGCCTGCCTGGGCGGTGCCCGTGAGCGCCAGTGCGATGGCCACACCCGCCAGGGCATGGCGCAGCTTCATCGCGTCACCCGTTCGTTGTGGAGCAGCGCCTTGCCCACCTCGTTCGGAATGAACGCGATGGCCTTGCCGGCCGCCGAGAGCACCCAGCCTGCGGCCATCGCCGAGACAGTGACGGCCGTGCCCACGGCCACCGACACACCGCCTACCGCCTTGCCGGCGAAACGGATGATGGCGCGGGCACCATTGACGGTGTTCTCGATGATCCACACGGTGCCCTCGGCCGAGACCTCGACGGCCACCACGGTGAAGACCGCGCCCGCCGACAGCACCATCGAGGGGGCCACGACAGACACCGCCACGGGCAGCGCCGACAGCCCAAGGCTCGCTTCCGATGCCTGGTTTGCATGGCCGAACGCGGGGGCGTGCAGGCCCGGCGCCGCGGCCAGCATCGCGCACAACGCAAGGGATTTAAAAGATGAGGCCATGTTCCTGCCCTCCGGGTCATTCAGCGGTATGGCGACGGTGCTCGGCCCGCCCGGCTTCGTGGGCGTCCCGCAGCGTCTTGGCCAGCGTGAACACGCTCGAGATCAGGAACAGCCAGCTCACGCCGAGGAAGGCCTTGTAGGTCGGGTTGATGTCCATGCGGTACAGCCCCCAGGCCGTCAGCCCCATGGCAAGACCGAAGCCGCCCCAGACGACCAGCGACCACAGCGGGGTGTCGGTCTTGCCCGCCTCGTTGTCCCGGATGAACTTCGACAGCGCGAAGGCCGCGGACAGGCAGAACACATAGCCCAACACCATGAAGGCCCGGTGCAGGTCTTCGCCGGGCAAATAGGCGAGACCGATGGCGCACAGGCCGACGGCAAGGCCGAACGACACCCAGACTTGAAGCTTCCAGGCGCGGGTGTCGTGGCGGACAGCGGGGGAGTTCATGGCGAGTTCCCGAAGGAGGTTGTTGACGATGGGGGAATCTTCGGTGTCGGCGAGAGTGGTATCAATCCACCGGAGTGAGGACGCGAAGAAGTGGCCCTCTGGTATCGTGTGGTGATACTTTTTCGGGTCGCACATGAGCACCACCCTCGACCTCGTCACCACGCTGAAGGCCGAACTCAAGGCCGCCCAAGTCACGTACGCCGACCTTGCCGGACACCTGCGCATGTCCGAATCGAGCATCAAGCGCATCTTCGCGAAGGGCGACATGCCGCTCTCGCGGATCGACGAGGTGCTGCGGGTGCTGAAGATGGATTTCGCCGAGCTGGCCCGCAAGGTGGCCGACGCCCAGCCGCTGCGCAGCGAACTCACGCTCGAACAAGAAAAAGCGGTGGTGGCAGACCGTCGCCTCCTCCTCATGGCCATCTGCTGCATGAGCCAGTGGACGCTGGAGGAAATCCTCGGCACCTACACCTTGAACGAGGCCGAATGCCGCGCTTACCTTGGCGTGCTCGATCGGCTGGGCATGATCGAGCTGCGCCCGCTCAACCGCTACCGGCTCAAGGTGGCGAAGACCTTTCGCTGGCGGCCCAACGGCCCGGTGATGACCTACTTCCGAACGCAAGCGGCCGACGACTTCTTCAGTGGCGGCTTCGACGACCCGGGCGAAATGATGATGCTGGTGCACGGCCAACTGACCACCGGCGTAGCGGATGCGTTCGTCGAACGGCTGCAGCGTCTCGGCCAGGATTTCGCGCAGCAGCACCTCGCGGGTCAGAAGCTCGCTCCGGCTGACCGGCGCGCCTACACCCTGGTCGTCGGAATGCGATCGTGGCTGTTCGCGGGCTTTCGAGACCTCAAGCGGGACGAATGAGCGTCCCGTTGTGCAATCAGATCACGCCCCGTTCCCGCAACGCCTGCAATTGCTCGTCGGTGACCCCCACGTCGCGCAACACCGCTTCCGTGTCTTCGCCGAGGGTGGGCGCGCGCCGTTCGATTCCCCCGGGCGTGGCGCTGAGTTTCGGCACGATGCCGGGCACCTCCACGGCCAGGCCGTCCGCAGAGACCACCCGTTCGATCATGCCGCGCGCGCGGTAATGCGGATCCTGGGCGATGTCCTTGGCCGTGTACAGGCGTCCGGCGGGCACCTTCGCCTCATGCAGCGCATCGAGCACCGCGGCCACGGTCCGGGAAGCGGTCCAGGCGCCGATGGCGGCATCGATCTCGGCCACCCGGGCCACGCGGGCCGGGTTGCCGACGAGCGTCGGGTCTCGGGCAAGATCATCCCGACCGATGGCGGTCATCAGGCGCGTGAAGATGCTGTCACCATTGCCCGCCACCAGCACCCAACCGTCGGCGCATGCATAAGCATTGCTGGGGGCGATGCCCGGCAGCGCCGAACCGGCCGCTTCGCGCACCGCACCGAACGCGCTGTACTCAGGCAACAGGCTCTCCATGCAATTGAAGACCGCCTCGTACAACGCCACGTCGATGACCTGGCCCTGCCCGGTGGCATGGCGGTGGTGCAGCGCCATCAGAATGCCGATCACCCCATGCAGTGACGCGAGCGTGTCCCCGATGCTCACGCCCACGCGCACCGGCACACGGCCGGGTTCGGCGGTCAGGTGGCGCAGGCCGCCCATGGCCTCGGCGACCACGCCGAAGCCGGGGCGGTCCTTGTAGGGGCCGGTCTGACCATACCCGCTGATGCGCAGCATCACGAGGCCAGGGTTCGTGCGCGCGAGCGAGGCATGGTCGAAGCCCCAGGACTCCATCACGCCCGGCTTGAAATTCTCGATCAGCACGTCGCATTCATCGATCAGCCGGCGCACGATGTCGCGCGCCTCGGGCGACTTGAGATCGAGCGTGACGCTCTTCTTGTTGCGCGACTGCACCTGCCACCACACGCTGGTGCCTTCGTGCAGCAGCCGCCATTGACGCAACGGGTCCCCGGTGCCGGGTGGTTCGATCTTGATGACGTCCGCGCCGAAGTCGGCCAGCGTCTTGGCGGCGAACGGGCCGGCAATGAGCTGGCCCATCTCCAGCACCTTCAGGCCGGTCAAGGGACCCATGCGAATTCCTTTACGTTGCTTTCTGTTCGATCAGGTACGACGCGTCATCGTACTGGCCGAGCACATCCACGAGGTACGGCATCAGGGCGACCAGTTCGTCGTGCAGGGTGTAAGGCGGGTTCATGATGAACATGCCGCTGCCGGACAATCCGAATCCCTGGGCATCGGGCAACTGTACCGTCAGCCGCACATGAAGCCACCCCTTGGGGGCGAGTGTTTCCAGGCGGCGGGGCAGCTGAGCCGCCTCGAGCTTGCTGACCTGCGGGTACCAGACCATGTAGACCCCTTCGGCGAAACGCCCGATGGCGTCGCGCAGCGACGTGATCACCCGGCCGTAGTCTGCCGTGCCCTCGTACGACGGGTCCATCAGCACCGCGGCGCGCCGGCTCGACGGCGGCACTTGCCCCTTCAATCCGTCGAACCCGTCGCTGTCGCGCACCTCCACCCCCTTCGTCTCGCCGAGGAACGAGGCGAGGATGCGATGGTCGGTGGGATGGCGCTCGAACAGGCGCAGCTGATCACCGGGTCGCAGCAGCATCTGCGCGAACGCGGGCGAGCCGGGGTACTGCCCGAGGCGACCGTCCGGATTGAAACGGCGCACGAGCTCAACGTAATCGGCGGCCAGTTCCGGCAGATCGTCGCGATCCCACAAGCGGCCGATGCCCTCGACGTATTCGCCCTTCTTCTGCGCGTACTGCCCTTCGAGCGAATAGCCGCCGGCGCCTGCGTGCGTGTCGACAAGCCGGTACGGCTTGTCTTTCTGATTCATGTAGCGCAGCACGCGCGTGAGCACGATGTGCTTGAGCACATCGGCGTGGTTGCCCGCGTGGAAGGCATGACGGTAGGCGAGCATGGGGCGAATCTCATTGGGTGGCGCAGAGCCGCTATTGTCGTTGCTCCAGCGCCCAGGAGGGGCTCTCGCGCGGCGAATCATCAAACCGGATCCAAGGCGGCAAAATTCCGTCTTTTGTCTTTTCTTTGCATTTTTCTCTCAAGATGAAAGCCGTCGCCCGCTACAGCCCGCTTCCGATCGATCATCCCGATTCGCTGGTCGACACCACCCTGCCGGATCCCACGCCCGGCCCCCGTGACCTGCTTGTGCGCGTGCACGCCGTGTCCGTCAATCCGGTGGATGTGAAAGTACGCGCTGCCACGGCCATCCCCGGCGGCCAGCCGAAGGTGCTGGGCTATGACGCCGCGGGTGTCGTCGAGGCCGTCGGTTCGGACGTGAGCCTCTTCAAGCCGGGCGACCGCGTCTACTACGCCGGCGACATCACCCGTTCGGGCAGCAACGCCGAACTGCAAGTGGTGGACGAGCGCATCGTGGGCCGCATGCCGGCCTCGCTGAAGTTCGCCGAAGCGGCCGCACTGCCGCTCACCGCCATCACCGCTTGGGAGCTGCTGTTCGATCGCCTCGGCGCCAACGCCGACACCCAAGGCACCTTGCTGGTGGTCGGCGCGGCCGGTGGCGTGGGCTCCATCCTCGTGCAACTCGCCCGTCATCTGACGAAGATGACCATCGTGGGCACCGCTTCGCGCCCCGAGACGCAGCAATGGGTGCGCGACCTGGGCGCGCAGCACGTCATCGACCACACCAAGCCGCTGGGCGAGGGCCTCAAGGCCGCGGGCATCGGTCCGGTCCAGATGGTCGCGAGCCTGACCCACACCGACCAGCACTACGCGCACATCGTCGAGGCCCTTGCGCCTCAGGGCCGCCTGGGATTGATCGACGACCCGGCCAAGCCCCTCGACGTGATGGCCCTCAAGCGCAAGGCGCTGTCACTCCACTGGGAGATGATGTTCGCCCGCCCGATGTTCCAGACCGCTGACATGCAGGCACAACACGATCTGCTCAATCGCGTCTCCGAACTGGTCGACGCCGGTCACGTCCGCACCACGGCCAGCGAGCACTTCGGCCCCATCACCGCAGCGAACCTGAAGCGGGCACACGCCTTGATCGAGACCGGACGCGCCAAAGGCAAGGTCGTCCTCGAAGGCTTCTGAACAAGCCGCTTCGTCAGCGCCGGGCCTTGGCCTGAAAGAGTTCCCCGATGCCCACCTCGCGCGGGCCGGGGATCACCTCGAACGCCTGGCCGGCCGCCAATGTGCCGGGTTCACGCACCGCGAGGTAAAAGCCGCACCAGCCATTGGCCCACATGAGCTTGGCCGCCTGGCCGAAGCCCATGGCCGCGTTGAACTTGACACAGGGAACCCGCGGCTTGGTGACCGCCAGCGTGCAATCTGGAAACTTCAGCAGATCGCCGATCCACACCTGTGATTCCAGCAGGCCGGCGATCGTCAGGTTCTCGCCCATGGCCCCGTGGGGCAAATCCTCGTCCCACCCGGCCGCCCTCGCCTGCGCGCGCACGGTCTGCCAGAACGGGTAATGCTCGCTCGGGTATGCGTACAGGGCCTTCGTGAGCCCGCCGTGCAGCGACGGATCGGCCTGCTCGTCGCCGTCCAGGCCCGCCGGGGTCACCGGCACGGTTCCTTCTACCGGACGTTTGCGGATGGCTGACATCACAGTCCGGCCGTCGATCTCGATCGGGCTGACCCGCGCCCGGTTGACGCTGAGCAGCGCGGGTCGCTTCACGAAGGCGACTTCCAGCCGCGCACCGATGAGGCCACATGCCGCCCCGTGCTTCCAGACACCCACTTCACGAACAGCTTCGCCGCCGGGTGGTTCACCCTGAACGAGCGCATCACATGCACATCGTTGACCATGCGGGCATCGCCTTCGGCCACGATGGCCAGCGGCTTGGCCGACCGCTTCAACCAGACGCTGCGCTCGACAACCGTGTAGGCCCCCTGCGACGCAGCCCGGGCGATCGCATCCCCGTTGGCCGGCGTCTTGCTGTACCACGGGGCCGAAGGAGCCACCTTGGCCAAACGCCAGAGGGCCAGCTCACCGAGGTTCGCGCCGCTGCCTTCGGCCGCGGAGACGAACTTGGCCTGCGACTGTGCGAGGCGCGAAAGGGCCGTGGCAATGTCCCGTTCACCGAGCAGCCCGGCCGGATCGCTCGCCTTCTTGCCCTTGCCGGTCACGGGCCCGACCAGCACCAGGTCGCCGCTGGCGATGCGTTGGCGATCGTGCGCGAGCCCCTGTTTCTCCAGCTGCGTTTCCAGGTCAGGGGCGTTGGTCATCGACGCATCGACTTCGCCCTGTTCGAGCGCGGCCAGCACGACGGCGCTGCTGCCCGGCACGAGCTTGACGACAATGCCCGTGTCGCGGGCGAAGCCCTGCTGGAACGCCGCAGCCAGCCCCGAATCGATGAGCGACTGCTCCACGCCGAGCAGCATCGGATCGGAGATCGTCTTTTTCTCTGCGGCACGCAAAGCGGGCGTGCCAGCCGCAATCAACAAGGAGAACAGGAAGGGACGGCGTTTCATGGACACGAATCTTACGGCGCCGCTCCGCGTACCCGACGGTCACCGTGGTTGTCTGACAACAAGAGCGACTCCCCATCGCCGCCCCCGCGCATGACAAGAGGCGCTGGTGGTGCCCGCCGGCGAAAACGGCTTGCATTTCATCCCCATGGTTGTACGATGACTTGGTTCGACCCTGCCGTACCCGCCATGGACCAACCTGTCGCTCGCCCTCCCCACACCATCCGGATGCAAGACGACGACAACGTTGCCATCGTCGCCAACGACGGCGGCCTGCCCGCCGGGACGGCATTGCCCGACGGCCCGGTGCTCAAGGACCACGTTCCCCAAGGCCACAAAGTCGCGTTGGTCGACCTGCCCCAGGGGGCGGCCGTGCGCCGCTATGGCGTGCCCATCGGTTACGCGGCCAAGAACATTCCGGCCGGCAGCTGGGTGCACGAAAAACTCCTTGAGATGCCCAGCGCCCGTGAGCTCGACAACCTCCCTCTCGCCACCGTCAAGCCGCACGTTCAGCCGCCGCTCGAAGGCTTTACCTTCCAGGGCTACCGCAATGCCGACGGATCGGTGGGCACGCGCAACATCCTCGCGGTCACCACCACCGTGCAGTGCGTTGCCGGCGTGGTCGACTACGCCGTCCAGCGCATCAAAGCCGAACTGCTCCCCAGGTACCCCCACGTCGACGACGTCGTGGCCCTCGAGCACACTTACGGCTGCGGAGTGGCCATCGACGCCCCGGATGCCGCCATCCCCATCCGCACCCTGCGCAACATCAGCCTCAACCCGAACTTCGGCGGTGAGGTGATGGTGGTGAGCCTGGGGTGCGAAAAGCTGCAGCCCGACCGCCTGCTGCCGCCTGGCAGCATTCCCATCGCCGATCAGCGTGACGAAGACCTCGACGTCGTGTGCCTGCAAGACGCCGAGCATGTGGGCTTTCTCTCGATGATCGATTCGGTGCTCAAGACCGCCGAAGTGCATCTGGAACGCCTGAACCGCCGCCGCCGTGAAACAGTGCCCGCCAGCGAACTGGTCGTGGGCGTGCAATGCGGCGGGAGCGACGCGTTTTCGGGCGTCACGGCAAACCCGGCCGTGGGTTACTGCACCGATTTGCTCGTTCGCGCCGGAGCCACCGTGATGTTCTCGGAAGTCACCGAGGTGCGCGATGGCATTGACCAGCTCACCTCCCGCGCCACCAATCCCGAGGTGGCCGAGGCGATGATCCGCGAGATGGCCTGGTATGACGCCTACCTCCAAAGAGGTCGGGTGGACCGCAGCGCGAACACCACGCCGGGCAACAAGAAGGGCGGGCTTTCCAACATCGTCGAGAAGGCGATGGGCTCGATCGTCAAATCCGGCTCATCCCCCATCTCCGGCGTGCTGTCGCCCGGCGACAAGCTCAAGCAGCGGGGCCTGATCTATGCGGCCACCCCCGCGAGCGACTTCATTTGCGGCACCTTGCAACTCGCCGCCGGCATGAACCTCCATGTGTTCACCACGGGCCGCGGAACGCCCTACGGCCTGGCCGAGGTGCCGGTCATCAAGGTCGCCACCCGGTCCGATCTCGCCCGCCGCTGGCACGATCTGATGGACGTCAACGCTGGCCGCATCGCGGACGGCGAGGCCAGCATTGCAGAGGTGGGTTGGGAAATGTTCCGTCTGATGCTCGAAGTTGCCAGCGGCAAGAAGACCTGGGCCGAGCAATGGAGGCTTCACAACGCGCTGGTGCTCTTCAACCCGGCACCAGTGACCTGACCCTTTGGGAATGTAGCTTGCCGTCGGTTTTCATGTTGTGAACCGAGCATTCCATGACTCGGAGCCATCTGGCGCCGGTCAGCATGGGCTTATGCAAACCTTGCATGACCCCCCGTGTCGAGGTGCTGACCCAGGGAAGACAATGGGCGGACAATGATCCAGCGGAGGTCCGTTTTACCCCACGGGCTTCCCATTGACCCGGTCCCACCCACGGCCCGGACGGCTTGAAGCGGTATGGGGCGAGCCCCCGACGCGCCTGCGCATCACAGGCTCACGAGGTTCGCCTGATCCCGTTTCCGCATTTTCTCTTTTGATTGGAGTCACCATGAACCAACCGAAACTGGAGGGGCTTCGCTTGAACGTTCCCGCCTATGTCAAGAACAACAAGCTGATCTCGTGGGTGGCCGACATCGCTGCCCTGACCGAGGCCAGCGAGGTCTACTGGTGCGACGGCAGCACCGCCGAATACGACCGCCTGTGCGCACAGCTCGTCAAGGCGGGCACGTTCAAGAAGCTCAACCCCGAGCTGCGCCCGAACAGCTACCTCGCGCACAGCAGCCCAAGCGACGTGGCGCGTGTGGAAGACCGCACCTTCATCTGCTCGGCTCGCAAGGAAGACGCAGGCCCCACCAACAACTGGATGGCCCCGGCGGAAATGCGCGAACTGCTGCAGACCGGCGAGAAGGCGCTGTTCAAGGGCAGCATGCGCGGCCGCACCCTGTATGTCGTGCCGTTCAGCATGGGCCCGCTTGGTTCGCCCATCGCCCACATCGGTGTCGAGTTGTCGGACAGCCCGTACGTGGCCGTCAACATGAAGATCATGACCCGCATGGGCAAGGCCGTGCTGGAAGTGCTCGGCGAGAACGGTCACTTCGTGCCCTGCGTCCACACCGTCGGCGCGCCGCTGGAACCCGGCCAGAAAGATGTCAGCTGGCCGTGCAATGACACCAAGTACATCGTCCACTACCCCGAGACGCAAGAAATCTGGAGCTACGGCTCGGGCTACGGTGGCAACGCCCTGCTCGGCAAGAAGTGCTTCGCCCTGCGCATCGCTTCGACGATGGGCCGCGACCAAGGCTGGCTTGCCGAACACATGCTGGTGCTGGGTGTCACGTCTCCCGAAGGCGAGAAGCGCCATGTGGCCGCGGCCTTCCCGAGCGCCTGCGGCAAGACCAACTTCGCGATGCTGATCCCGCCGGCCGGTTTCGAAGGCTGGAAGGTCACCACCATCGGTGACGACATCGCCTGGATCAAGCCCGGTGCGGACGGCCGCCTGTACGCGATCAACCCCGAAGCCGGCTATTTCGGCGTGGCCCCGGGCACGAACAGCAAGACCAACGCAAACTGCATGGCCAGCCTGAAGCGCGACGTGATCTTCACGAACGTCGCCCTGACGGACGACGGCGACGTCTGGTGGGAAGGCATGACCGACACCCCGCCTGCCCACGCCATCGATTGGCAAGGCAAGGACTGGACGCCCAAGCTCGCCAAGGAAACCGGCGCGAAGGCTGCGCATCCGAACGCCCGCTTCACCGTCGGTGCGCTCAACAACCCGGCGCTCGACAGCGAATGGGACAACCCGGCCGGCGTGGCCATCGATGCGTTCATCTTCGGTGGCCGCCGTTCCACCACCGTGCCGCTGGTCACCGAGGCGCGTGACTGGACCGAAGGCGTGTACATGGCCGCCACGATGGGCTCCGAAACCACGGCTGCCGCGTTTGGCCAACAAGGCGTTGTGCGTCGTGACCCGTTCGCGATGTTGCCGTTCATGGGATACAACATGAGCGACTACTTCCAGCACTGGCTCAACCTCGGTTCCAAGCTGCAGGCCTCGGGCGCCAAGCTGCCGAAGATCTTCTGCGTCAACTGGTTCCGCAAGGATGCCGACGGCAAGTTCGTGTGGCCGGGCTACGGCGACAACATGCGGGTGCTGAAGTGGATTCTCGAACGCGCCGACGGCAAGGGGCACGGCGAGGAGAACCTGTTCGGCGTGACGCCGTGCTATGAAGACATCACATGGACCGGCCTTGACTTCACGAAGGCTCAGTTCGAGCAGGTCACGAACATCGACAAGGCCGCCTGGCGCGCCGAACTCGACCTGCACGCCGAGTTGTTCCAACAGCTCGCGTACCACCTGCCCGCCGAACTGACGGCCACGAAGGCCAAGCTCGAGCAGCGCCTGGCCGACTGACGGACGGCTGCGACCAACAAAAAGGCCTCGCAATGCGAGGCCTTTTTGCTTTGGTACTGCACTTCAGGGGGCCTGCCGCACTTCACTGCGCGGCATCCGGAGTGCTCCGGCTTGGCGTCTGCGCCCCCTTCCCACACCTCCACGACGGAGGTGCTGGGCCTTCACCGGCTCACGGTCGGGTTTTGCAGTTCGAAGCGGTCGATCGCTGCCGACAGGTCGGCCGCGCTGCGCGGGTCGTGGATCGCCAGCTCTGCCGCCATCTCGCGGGCACGGCGCACATCGCGTGCGGCGTTGCGCTGGGCCGGGCGGGCGCGGAAGAGTTGGATCAGGAGGGCGAAGGCATTGCCGAACCAGATGGCGCCGCGCGGTGCGGTGCGTCGTTGGGTTGCTTGCAGATTGAAGGTGGTGGTGTTCATCTTGAACTCCTTATCAGGTTGGCCGACCGACTTCGATCAGCGCATGGCGAGATCCTACGGGTTTTCCCCAACGCACGCCAAATTGAATTTGTGAAGTACTGCTATACACAGCATTTATATCTTCCATGAACTTCCTGACGCTCGACCTGAACCTGCTGCGCGTGTTCGATGCCGTGATGGCCGAACGCAGCATCACCCGCGCCGCCGCACGCCTCGCGCTGACCCAACCCGCCGTGAGCAACGCACTGAAGCGTTTCAGGGACTCTGTCGGGGAGGAATTGCTCATTCGCGAGGCCTATGGCGTGCGCCCCACTCCGTTCGCCGAGAGGCTGTGGCCGCAGGTCCGTGTCGCCTTGGGGGGGCTCAGGGACGCTTTCGAGCGGAAGGAGTTCGATCCCCAGACCGATGTGGCGAACTTCCGCATCGCCACGGCCGATGCCACGGCAGCCACCTTGCTGCCTTCGGTGGTTGCGGACATCGAAGCCATGCATGCCCAGGTCAACCTGCGTGTGGTGCCGCTCACGACGCGGGATCCCCGAGGGTTGCTGGAGCGCGATGAGGTGGATGTGGCCGTGGGCCACTTTCCTGAAGCGGTCGCCGCACTCGTTGCCCAAGGCGCCGATGCCTCATTGCGACATCGCCGGCTGCAGGAGAGCGAATATGTGTGCGTCATGCGGCGAGGTCATCCATTGACGAAGCAGCCGCTCACTCTGGATGCATTCTGTGAAGCTCATCACCTGCTCGTCAGCTTCTCGGGCCGTGCACATGGGTTCGTGGACCAGGCGCTGATCGCGCTCGGCCGCTCCCGACGCATCGTGCTCACGGTCAACCAGTTCTTCACCGCCGGGCGCGTCGTGTCCCAGAGCGATCTGCTGACGGTGTTGCCGGCATCTTTCGTGGAAGCCACCGGATACCAGGCGTCCGTGGTGATGTGTCCATTGCCATTGCGTCTGGAGCGCATCCACGTCGAAGTGTTGTGGCACTTGCGCCACGACGATGATCGCGCCCATCGGTGGTTGCGCGAACGTCTGGTCGACGCCGCAGGACACCATGCCGGCCGGCAGCCGGCTTCGTAAGACAATGATGTGTTTACCGAACGAGAACCGCCATGCCGCCGCCCATTGTTGTCCCGACCGCCCATGACCTGACCGACGAGGAATTCGCCGAACTCGACGATCTGTTGATGGAGACACCGCAGCCGCTGACTCCGGTAGATGCCGTGATGCTCGATGGATTCCTCTGCGGCGTGCTTGTGCAACCGGTGCTGCTGGAGCCTTCCGCCTGGCTTCCGTTCGTCTTCGATTTTGAGGGCCAGCCGCTGCCCGATGATGTCGATGCTGCATGGCGGGACCGCGTCACGGCATTGGTTTTGCGCCGCTACCAGGCCATCAACCATGCGCTCGTCGAGGACGGCTGGTTCAATCCCCTGGTACTGGAGTTCGACGAGGAGCAGCCCCCGGTGCCTGAGGGCGAGGTCGACCCCCTTGCCGGTCTGAGCGAGGTATCACAGCCGCTGATGCCATGGGTGGCGGGCTTTCAACACGCCACGCTCAGCTTTCCTCATCTGTCGGAGATGCCCGATGACGCCGTCATGTCGGCATTGGCGCGCCTCTACCGCCATCTCCCCGCCGACACCGATGAAGAGCGCGAAGTGGTGGCGGTGCTCGACAAACTGCATCCGCTCGCGACCCTGGACGATGCCATCGAAGAGCTGGTTGTGACCGTGGCCGATCTGGCCGACCTGACCCGCGACGAACGGTTCAAGGTCGAGCAGGTGCGTCGTGACGAACCGAAGGTCGGCCGCAACGATCCGTGCCCTTGCGGAAGCGGCAAGAAGTTCAAGCAGTGCCACGGCGCCAAGTGACAGGGGCCGAAATCCTGCGATGAAGGTCCAACTGCTTTCGGACCTTCACCTCGAGCGCGACCCGTCCTATCGCGCCGAGCCTGCCGCCGGGGCGGAGGTGCTCGTGCTGGCGGGCGACGTCGGCTCCTACCAAGGGGGATCGCGCCTGGCCGATCCCGACTTCGGCCTGGCGCAGTTTTCCCCGCGTCTGCATCCGCAAGCCTGGCGAACCGTGCTCTACGTGCCGGGCAACCATGAGTACGACGGCCTCGAATTCGAGCCAGCCCGCGCGCGGCTGCAGCAGACCTGCGCGCGGCTGGGCATCACCTGGCTTGAACGCGAGGCGGTGGTGATCGGCCGCACCCGGTTCGTGGGCACGACGTTGTGGAGCGATTTCGACGCGCTGGTGTCGCGCACATCGGCGGGCGCATCGCCCGCTTCGCTGCTGGCGCGCCAGTTCGATCAGCGCGAGAAGGCCTTTCGCGCCGCCAACTTCTACCTGCGCAAGCACAGTGCGCTGCGTGACGGGAAGCCCATGCTGGCCGATGCCTGGCGGGAGCTTTCGCTCGAGAGCCAGCAATGGCTGCGCGACCAATTGAATGTCGGTTTCGACGGCACCACGGTGGTGGTCACACATTTCGCGCCGAGCCTGCGCAGCGCGGATCCCCGCTACGGCCTCGTGCCCGGAACGGCTGGTTTCTGCAACGACCTGGAGAACTTGTTCCCTTTGGCCGACGTCTGGATGCATGGGCATCTTCACTGCCCCATCGACTACACCGTCACCGGAGTGGACCGAGGTGCCCCCTGGTCCTGTCGTGTGGTCGCCAATCCTCTTGGGTACGCTGCCAAAGGGGAGCAGGCGGGGTTCGTTCCTGCCTTTTGTGTCGATCTGCCCGACTGAAGAAGCCGTGTGGGAAGGCGACATCGGACGGGAGCGGTGTCACACTGGAGGTCCGCATGTCACGCAGGAGCATCCCATGAAGATCCTCATCGCTGCAGACGGCAGCCCGTACACCCGGCGCGTGCTCGACTACATTGCCGCACACGGTGTGTTCAGTGATGGGCCGCATGAGTATGTGGTGCTGCATGTGGTGCCCGCGGTTCCCCCGCGGGCGGCAGCGGTCGTCCAAAAAGACGTGTTGCAGTCTTACTACGACGATGAAGCAGAGAAAGTCTTCGAGCCGATACGCGCGTTTTTCAAGGAGCTGGGCCTTCAGGCGCAGTACGTGGCCAAGGTGGGCCATGCGGCCGACGTGATCGGCAACACCGCCACCTCCGGCAAGTTCGATCTGCTCATGATGGGCTCACGCGGCCACGGGAGCCTGGGCTCGCTGGTCATGGGATCGGTGGCGGTCAAGGTGCTCGGTCACTGCGAAACACCCTTGCTGCTGGTTCGCTGACCGACATTCAATCTCGGCGGGGCAAGCCGGTGCGGCGCGACAAGCGCAGCGCATCCGTCTCCTTGGGCGGCTTCTCGGGCGACGGGTCGGGAACATCGCCCAAGCTGGCGTCGAGGCCGAAGGCCGTGCCCATGTCGGCCGTGTCCGTGGCTTCTTTGGCACGCACACGCTGACCGCCACGCAGCCAGTTCCAATGTGGCATGAAGTTCATCGTGTCCTCCCAAGATGTTCCGACCTCATGCCCAGTGTGCTTCGCAGGCCCTGTCTGCGAACGCCCGAACAGCGCCGCCGGCCGCCGCTTTTTGCAGTGAGTGTCGGTTATCTCCTACACGTGCTCGCTATGTTTGGGGCTGGCAGAGTCGCGGGCAAGCCATTACCGTTGGGTTCTGCACCCTGTGTTTTTGGGTGTCCTGGAGCGTCATCGTGTTCAACCTGTCCAGGCGACTTCTCACCTCCGGCACTGCCGTGGCCGCGGTAGCGGGCGCTTGGTTGCTTGCGGTTGAGGACGCCGGGCTCGGCCCCTACACCCGGGCTCACGTCGAGGCCGTCAGCGCCGCGTCGCACCTTTGGGAGCCGTCAAACGAGTCCACGCCGACGCGTCCCACCGCGCCGCGCCGCAACCAGGCCGACCGGGAGCGCATGCCTGCCCGCCGCTGATTTCGTGCTTCTTCCACTCCACCGGCGCCACCCCCTGTTCGCGGGCCACCGCCGCCACTTGTGACTTGTGACATAAGGCGTCCTTGGCACTCGCCCGTACACTTCCCGGCCGGACGGCAAGCCTGTCGTCCCCAACATGCACAGCGAGGGAAGACGGATGAACAAGGTGGTAGTGGGCGCGGCCGCGCTCGTGGTGGTGGCCGGCGGCGGAGTGGGCTTCGCCGCTTGGTCGGGCGGCAAGGTGGTCGGTGAGCTGCAAAGCAGGACGGCCGAGATGCTGGCGCCCTTTCCGAGCGTCAAGGTGGTCGAGAACAGTGTCAGCAAGGGCCTGTTCAGCTCGGTTCACACCGTGACCCTGGACATCGGTTGCGCAGCAGACGCCGTGGCCGCGGCAGCCCCCACGGACAACCCGGCTGCATCTCCTGCAGTACCCGGTGCAGCGCCCAAACCCGTGCAAATCACGTTCCGCGACCACGTTCGCCACGGCCCGTTGCCGGGCGGCAAGGGCGTGGGCCTGGCCACCATCGACACTGAACTGGTGCTGCCGCCCGAAGTGGCCGCCAACCTCGCCAAAGTGTTCGGCGACAAACCGTTCGTGTCGATGCACACATCCATCGGTTTCGGCGGCTCGTATGTCTCCGAACTCAAGAGCCCGCCGTTCAAGTACGCGGAAAAGGGCACGGGCGACATCGACTGGCAAGGCATTCAGGCCACGGTGCGCGGCAGCCTGAAGGGCGGCATTGCGGCTGGCGGCAGCTACACGTTCGAGGCCCCTGGCCTGAACGTGAACTTTGCCGATGAGAAGGGCACGGGCAATCTGCGCGTCGCCAAGATGGTCATGCAAGGCGAAGTGCTGCCGCACACCGGCACGGGCTTCCTGCTGGCGCCGTCGCGCGGCACGGCTGGCATCTCGTCGATGGAATTCGTGTTCAAGGAAGCCGGCGAGGGCAATGCCAAGCCGGTGAACGTGGTGTTCGAAAACCTGCAGGTGACGTCGGACGCGAAGATCGACAACGGGCTGTGGTCGACCAACAGCAAGTTGTCCGGCAAGGGCCGCGTCGATGACTTCGCGATCGACAAGGTCGACATGCAAGTGTCGCTGAGCCGCATTCACGCTGCCACGTACGAGCAACTGCTTGGCAAGATGATGAAATCGTCGTTCAACTGCCACAAGCCTGGCAACGAAGAGGCCGAACTCAAGGAAGCGACGGCACTTCAAGAGGAAATGCAAAAGGGATTCGCCACCCTGCTCAAGCACAACCCGGAATACGCCCTCGACCGGCTCGCCATCGACATCGGTGGCAAGACGGCTGAAATGTCGTACCGCCTGGGTGCGAAGGACGTGACCGAAGCCGACGCCGCCATGCCGCTGCCCGCGCTGTTGGGCACCAAGGCTTATGGCCATGCCTCGTTCAAGGTGCAGTCGGGCTGGATCGAGCAGGTCGTGAAGAAGGTGATCTCGCTCAAGCCGCTGCCCGAAGGCGCTTCGATCGACACCATGGTGGCGTCGACCATGGGCTTCTTCAACGCCTCGGTCGACGGCCTCGTGAGCGAGGGTTACCTCGCGCGTGAAGGCGATGCCATCACCTCGAAGGCCTCGTTCGAAGGCGGCATGTTGAAGGTCAACGACAAGCCGATGAATGTGCCGCTCGGCGCCATGTTCGGCCACTGAGCAGCCGATGATTTCGCGCGGCTTCGGCCGCGCGGCTCACCAGCCTCCTGACTTGTTGCCGTTCGCCTTGTACCGGCGAACGGCGCTGTCGAGGCTCAAATACTCCTCGCATTTGCGTGCGCACACTTCCCCGAGGCGTGCCAGGCGCTGTTCGGCCACCGGGAGGTTGCCGTTCATCAGCGCCAATTCACCGGAGTAGGCCAGCGCCCCCCGGTGCGATGGATCGATGCGCAAGGCTGCGTCATAGTGCTTCTGCGCGGCCACGACGTCGGGCGTTTTCTTGCGCCGCAAGCAATATCCCATCAGATTTTGCCAATCGGGATTGCCCGGGTCGTTGACCTGACGGAGCGATTCGAGGGCTTCATCCCAACGTTTGGCGGCGATGTGCTCACGTGCCTGACTCAGGGCATCGGCTCCCTGGCCGCTGTCGGCGGCCAGGGTCCATGGGGCGGTCAGCACCAGCACGGCGGCGGCACACGAGAAGATGAGACGTCGTTTCATGATGAGGGCTCCGGATAAGAAAACGTGGGTGCATTGTGCGGCCCACCGGCTCATGCCGCCTACAATCGCGCCCCCGCCGTAGCCATCCACACCCCATGCATTGCGCCATCGACTTCGGCACCTCCAATTCCGCCATTGCGATTCCGACACACGATGGCATGAGGCTGGTGGAGCTCGAGCCGGGCCACCGGACGATGCCCACTGCAGTCTTTTACTTCGCCGAGGGCCGCGATCACGACGGACCGCCGCGTGCGTTCGGCCGTGCGGCGCAGGCGGCGTACGTCGACGGCGTGGACGGGCGATTGATGCGGTCCATGAAAAGCATTCTCGGCAGCAGCCTCGTGGATCAGACCACGGACGTCGGCGGTGGGCGGGGGGTGAAGTACGTGGACATCATCTCGGGTTACCTCAGGCACCTGAAGGCTTTGGCCGAGCGGGAAACGGGGCAACCGATTCGTCGGGCGATGCTTGGACGCCCCGTTTTCTTCGTCGATGATGACCCCGCGCGGGATGCGCAGGCGCAATGCACGCTCGAGGCCGCGGCGAACAGCGTGGGGTTCGATGAGGTGCATTTTCAGTACGAACCGCTGGCCGCAGCCTTTGACTTCGAACGTCAGGTGACAACCGAGCGGCTGGTGCTGGTGGCCGACATCGGCGGCGGCACGTCGGACTTTTCCGTGGTGCGAGTGGGCCCGGAGCGTGCGCGCCACCTTGACCGACGCGCCGACATCCTCGCCAATCACGGCGTGCATATCGCAGGGACCGACTTCGACCGGCGCGTCGAACTTGCCAGCATCCTGCGCGAGTTCGGCTATGGCGCCTGCGGCCCGAGCGTCAACGGAGCGCCGCCGAAGGAGGTGCCGAATGCGGTGTACTTCGACCTTGCCACATGGCACCTGATCAACACCGTCTACAACCCCCAACGCGTCGCCGAGCTGCGGAACATGCGGAGCTTCTACGGCAACCCGGCCCACCACAAGCGGTTGATGACCGTCGTGACCGAGCGGCTGGGCCATGAACTGGCCACCCGGGCCGAGGACGCGAAGATTGCAGTGGCCCATGGAGGCGACACGGCCATCGACCTCGGGGTGGTCGAGCACCGGTTGACGGTGCCCCTGACGGAGCGACAGACCGCGGAGGCGCTCCAGGCCGACATCGGGCGGATTGTCGACGCCGCACGAGAAACCGTGATCCAGGCCGGCCTGCAACCGGCGAAGATCGATGTCTTGTACTTCACCGGCGGCTCGACGGGCCTGGGCTTGCTTGCTGACCGCATTGCTGGAGCGTTCCCATCGGCGCAGGCCGTGCGGGGGGACCGATTCGCCAGCGTCGCCACCGGCCTCGGTTTGCATGCGGCGCGCTGGTTCAGCGGCGTGGCGGACGCCGGTTCACGGGTTTAGCGTCCTGAGGCCGCGGCCGGCTCACGTCGGCAAGCAGCAGCGTTGCACGCACGAGCGTCTCGACGGCTTCAGTGAGGTCCGACGGCGGCTCCATCGTTTCGATCTCGGCGAGCAATTCCTCGGCGTCCTCCAGGTCGTCGGCTTCCAAATGCTGGAAGACGAGCGCAAGCGGTTCGGTGAGCCGCTGCGCATCGAGCTGCATCAGGCCGGGGAACAGGTCGACGGCGGCGGCAAAACCGGCCACCCACGGATACACCGCATCGACTTCAGGCGGGGCTTCCCCAAGGTCGCCGTCGTCATGGGCCTCCGGTCCCTTCTCCGTGGGATCGAGTTCGAACACCCACGGATCGAACCACTGCCGGGTGACGATGGCCGTGTTCAGTTCGGCGTAGCGGCGATGGACCAGTTCGTGCAGGCGTGTCGCGTCGAACCTGGCCGGCAATGGGCGGCCGCCCTCCGCGTCGGTCACGTGGGCGAGCCACCTCGACTCGGGAACGCGCTGGGGCTGCAGCAGCACGCCGCACAGGAAACCGTCGAGCATCGTGACGTCGAGGGGCTCCAGCGGAGCCGGCACGCGATCAAGCAGTGCCTGCAGTTCATCGATCTCTCGCTCGGTGAGCGGGCGGGCGGAGGGGCGGGGCAAAGAGGAAGCCATGCTGCGATTGTCGCCGCCGCGGCAGCCGCCGCGGTTGGCACCGCTGTGATGCATACCCCCGAAAGAGGGTGTCGGTCGGTCGTGGGGGACCGGTGCGACATGAGCATGGGGAGGTCTCGCAACGCCTTGATCGGAAACGGATTGCGCGGGAACGACATGGCTTTCCTCACTGGAAAGTCGTCCCTCCTCTTAGGGATGTTTCGGAGCAGGGGGGGGCTCTACAGTGCAGTCCGTGCTGTCACACGGCTGTCCCATAGGCCTCCTACTCAGGATAAATCGCCCGGCGCTGCACAAAAAGTTCAACAGCGCGAGCGCGCACGCAGCATGACAAGGGCGACGGCTGAACCGTCCCAACGACGTCCTTACGAGGACTTTTGAAAGCCCACCCTGCAACGGGTGGGCTTTTTTTTGCACCGAACGCCGCTGCGGCAGGCCGAGGCGGAGCGAGCCACCACGAGGCGGAGGGGGTGGGACACTAGAATTCGTGGCCATGAACAAACCTGGCTGGTGGGGTGCTGTGGTCGTCGTCGCCGGGCTGTGGCTGGGTGCGGGCGCGGCGGCGCAGACTCCCTCGCCGCCGGCGGCAGCCAGCGCGCCGGTGCCCTCGGTGTCCTTGTCTGCGCGAAAGGTGTTCGAGCAGGCCCGCTCGCAGCTCATGCAGATCCGCACGCTCGTGAAGGGGTCCGGCAGTCAGCTGTCGGTGGGATCGGGCTTCGTGGTCTCCGGCGAGGGGCACATCATCACGAACTACCACGTCGTGAGTCAGGCCGCCCTGGCGCCGGAGCGCTACAAACTCGTCCATGTGACGGCCGATGGGCGGGAGGCCGCCGTGCAGCTGCTTGCACTCGACGTGTTGCATGACCTCGCGCTGCTCAAGGCCGCGCCGCAGGCGGCGCCTTTCGATGCACTGACCTTCCGCATGAACACGGAACCGCTGGGCCAGGGCGAGCGCATGTACTCGCTCGGCAATCCGCTCGACTTCGGGTTTGCCGTGATCGAAGGCAACTACAACGGTCTGACGGAACGCAGCTTTTATCCGCAGATCTTTTTTGCCGGCTCGCTCAACCCCGGCATGAGTGGTGGTCCGGCGCTCGATCAGGAAGGACGGGTGATCGGCATCAACGTGGCCCGGCAGATGGGCGGCGAACAGGTGAGCTTCCTGGTGCCGGCCGAATTTGCCCGCGCGCTGCTGCAACGCGGGCGGAATGCTCCGCCCCTCGATGCCTCCGTCTGGCCCATCGTGACAGAGCAGCTCATGGCCCACCAGGCGCTGTTGACCGAGCGTTTCATGCAGCAAGGGTGGCGCCCGAGCATGCACCCGCGCTATGCGGTGCCCGTACCGGTGGACCGTTTCATGCGTTGCTGGGGGAGCAGCCAGACCTCCGAGAGCGGCGGACTCAGCCACGAACGCACCGACTGTGCCATGGACACCCGGATCTTCGTCGGCGAGTTCACGACCGGCTCGTTGCGTACGTCCTATCAGAGCTACGACGGCAAGACGCTCGGCAGACTGCGCTTTGCCAAGCGCTATGGTGATCTCTTCGCTGCCGACAGCGTGGACCTCCTGTCATCGCGCCACCAGACCAAGCCGCAGTGCAAGGAAGACTACATCGAGCGCAGCGGTCTGCCATTGAGAGCGGTCGTGTGCCTGCGCGCCTACAAGAAGTTGCCTGGGCTTTACGATGCGTCGGTGCTGATCGCCACGGTGGATCATCCCACCTCCGGTGTCCAGGGGCGATTCGACATCGAGGGCGTGAGCTATGCCAATGCGATGAAACTGACCCGGCATTACCTGGAGGCCTACGGATGGGCGCGCTCGCACTGATCGAGATCCTCGACCGCGACGGCAGCGTCCGCCATGCCCAGAAGGTGCTTTCCTGGCCGCTGCGTGTGGGCCGGTCACTGGACAACGACCTCGTGCTCGACGACCCACACGTCGCCGGCCACCATTTCATGGTGGATGCGAATGAGGACGGGGTTTACCTTGCCGTGGGCGACACCGTCAACGGCGTTGCCGTGGGGCCTCAGCAGCTTGTGGCGGGTGACCGGTGGCAGGCCGCCGCCGGGCCTTCCACCATCGTGGCGGGCCGCAGCCATTTGCGGCTGCGTCTCGCGGAGCATCCGCTGGCGCCCGAGATGCCGCTCAAGGCCGCGCGGGTGCTGGCCCCGGGCTTCACCCTCATCGCATGGTTGGTCGGCCTCAACATGCTCGCCGTGGTGTTCGACACGTACCTGGAGGTCGACCCCGAGATGTTCGCTCGCACCGCGTCCATGACATTGATGGGCAGCATCGCGATCGCGCTCGGGTGGTGCGGAGCATGGACGCTGTTGTCGAAGCTTTTCACGCGCCAGCCGCACTTTGCATGGCACGTGCGCGTGCTGCTCACGACCACCCTGGCTTTGCAGTTGGTCGACGCGTTGTCGGCATTGCTGGGATTCTCGTTCTCATGGCCTTGGCTGCCCGGCTACGCGTTCGTCGCCGAGACGGCCGTGGCAAGTCTCGGTCTGTACTTCCATCTTCAGGCGGTCGAACCGCACCGGCTCTTTTTCACGCGGGCTTTTGCGGCAACCGCTTTCGTGGCCGCCGCCGGTTTGATGGTGTGGGGCCATTGGCAACGCGCCGACAGCGCTCGCAGTGTCTTGTTCCAGTCGGCGATGTTTCCTCCCGCCTTGCGCATGGCGCAGCCCGTCGGCACGGATGCCTTCCTGGCGCAACTGCAATCCCTCGAGGCGCCGTTGCAGGCCAAGGCTCGCGCGGCGGACGATGGGGATGGCAGAGGCGCGGACGACGAAGACTGATGGGAGGCGTTCAGCGCCGCTTCTCCACGATCACCGGCACGAGTTGCAGCAGGCTGCGGATGCGTTCGGCCGCGTCCACCGCTTCGGTACGCGTGGCGTACGGACCGGCTTGCAACCGGTACATCGACGGTTCGCTGAACACGGCGAGCAACGGTGCCACCCAGTCGAGTTCGCTCGCGACCCGACGCTGGAATTGCTCAGCGCCGTCTCGCTGCCGGAACGCGCCGAGCTGGATCCAGAAGCCTTCCGCGGCAGAGGTGAAGGCGCGACCCGGCGGCGTGTCGGGCACCATGGCCGGGAGTGGTGCGGCCTCGGGCGCCGGCTCAGCCGGCGGTGGCGCGGCGGCAACCTCCGGAGTGGCCGGTTCGGCCTCGATGGGACTTGTGGTTGCTGCAGGCGTCCTGCGCCACGAACCCGTGCGGATCTGCTCCGGCGTGATGCGTTCCACTTCGACCGGCGCAACCCCGTTGAGCACACCGAGCTTCAGTGCGGCCGTGTAGCTGAGGTCGATCACCCGACCCTTGTGGAACGGGCCCCGGTCGTTGACCCGCACGATCACCTCGCGACCGTTCTTCGGATTGCGCACGCGGGCGTAGCTTGGGATGGGCATCGTCTTGTGCGCGGCGGTCATCGCATACATGTTGTACGTCTCGCCGCTGGCCGTGCGCCGCCCGTGAAACTTCTTGCCATACCAGGAAGCGAGGCCGCGCTCCGTGAAGTTCGCGTCCTCTTTCAGGGGCGCGTAGCCCTGCCCGAGCACCTCGTAGGGCTTGTTCGGGCCGCCCTTGCGAATGGGTTCCACCTTGGGTTCGGCATCGGGAACGCGGGCGAGGCCCGGGGGTGGCTTGGCCTCGGGGCCGTCGCGGGGTGCGGGCGCCTTGTCGGGACCGGACGCGCAAGCGCCGAGCAGCATCACGAGCACGGCCATGGCCGACGCGAGGGTGCGCCGCAACGGCGAGGTGCGGGGAGAACAATCCTCGAAGCGAGGCCTGATGGCGATGGATGTCATTCGGCGTTGGCCCGGTTTTGGGGGCGATTGTGCCGCAGGCGTCCGACGACCCGCCGCAAAGCGAATGGCCCGGGTGGACCGGCGTGCTTTTTGCCAACGAGTTCATGGGGCCGGCAAGCAGCGCGGTGCGAGCCGGGGAGCGGCTGAAGAAGCCGAGGAGGCCGAAGAAGTGAGCCGCCTGATGAAGCGGGGGATGCAGGTGCATGCCTGCGTGGCGCGTCCGGCTGGGATCGAACCAGCAACCCCTGCCTTCGGAGGGCAGTACTCTATCCATTGAGCTACGGACGCAAGTCTTCCATTCTATCAGCGGGAACCGCCAATCCCCAAGTTCGGCGTTGTCACCCCCTTATAATCGGCAGGTTGTGCGCTCTCTGGTGCGCGTACCCTTAGCAGTCGAGGACTCCATGGCCGACTCCCATTCGTCTCCCGAGCACGATAGCCCGCACGAGGGGCCCATCAAGACGCCGAAGCAGCTCATCTGGGCGGTGGCGTTTGCGTTCCTGGTCCCCATCATCGGCATCATCCTGCTGGCCAACTTCGTGGCCGCGGAGAACAAGCCGGGCGCAGGGAGTGACGCCATGACGGCGGCGGCAATCGCCAAGCGCATCGCCCCGGTCGCAGGCGTGCCGGAGGTCAAGGACATGTCGGATCTAAGCACCATGAAGACAGGCGACCAGGTGTTCGCCGGTCAATGTGCCGCCTGCCACGCGGCCGGCGTCGCCGGGGCGCCCAAGGTCGGCGATGCAAACGCCTGGGGCCCGCGCGTGACCCAGGGTTTCGACGCGCTGCTGGCCAGCGCGCTGAAGGGCAAGGGCGCGATGCCTCCCCAGGGCGGCGGCGACTTCAGCGACTTCGAGATCGCCCGGGCCGTGGTGTACATGGCCAACCAAGGGGGCGCGAAGTTTGCCGAACCGAAGCCGCCGGTGCCGGCCGATGCAGCATCGGCCGCTTCGGCAGCGCCGTAAGCAGCCGACCTGTTCCTTTTGACGAACCGACCCTCAGTGGTCGGTTTTTTCCTGGTGCTGCGTTGCTGCCTGTCGTGACTGCGGGCTGAGCTGGTGGCCGAACCGCTCGGCCAGCGCAGCCACTGTCGAAGGCTTGGGAGCCCAATGCCCCTGCTCTACCGCCTCGGCGGCGGTGGCCATGTCGAGTGTGTGCACGATCCCCAGGCCGATGTCGGTGGCCAGGAAGAGGCGGTCGTGTTCATCGAGCCAGGCCGACTGGTACACCGCGTCGCGTCCCGTGTGGCTGCGCAGGGCCGGTGGCCCGCCCTCCCCGGCATCCAGGCGCCACACGAACGGGGCCGCCTCGAGTTCGACGTACACGCGCTGGGGGCCGTTCTGGAAGTACCAGCAACCTTGGTCGTCGGCCTCGTAGTTGCGTTCGATGAACTCGCGCAGCTTGTCATGCTCGATGCGGCTGCCCTTGATTTGCGGGAACGGGCCTGCGCGTTGAATGCGGTCGTCGCGCATGTACCAGTCGCCGCGGGCATCCAGTGCGAGCCAGCCATGGCAGGCAGGCACGTGCGGCCATTTCTTCAGGGCAGCCTTGACGATGTCGTCCATGACGGACCTCCCGGGGCGAACACGTCATTGTGAGCCGGTGGCGTGCCGTGGGTGACATGGGCGGCCATCCACCCCATCACCTGCTCGGGCAGTGTCAACACATGGCCGGGCCATCGTCCGCGCGGGAATCCCACATGGCCGCCGCACTTCGGTTGCCACAATGTCACGCAGGCCCCCACTTCATCGGGGCGCGGCAACGAATGGCGTGGCACGAAGGGGTCGTTGAGCGCGTTGATGGCGAGCGTCGGGACGCGGATGCGATGGAGATGGGGCTTGGCCGAGCCGCGCGACCAGTAGTCCTCCGTGTTGCGAAAGCCGTGCAACGGTGCGGTGAAGAGGTTGTCGAATTCGTAGAGGTCGCGCACCCGCCGCAAGGCACGGGCATCGAGCAGTTCGGGGTATTGCGCAGCCTTCTTGAGGGCCTTGGGCACCATGGTGTTCAGGAACATGCGCGTGTACAGCTGGCGATTCACGCCCCGCCCGATGGCCGTGCCGCCAGCGGTCAGGTCGAGCGGTGCCGATATGGCCGCGATGGCGTTGACGACGCGCCGGGCCGTATCGCCCGCTTCTTCCGCCCACCGCAACAAGGCATTGCCCCCGAGCGACACGCCCACGGCCACCATGGGGGTGCCGGCGTGGGCCGCCCGCATGCGATCAAGGATCCAGCCAATCTCTTCGTAGTCGCCGGAGTGGTAGGCGCGAGGTGCAAGGTTGATCTCTCCCGAGCAGCCTCGGAAATGCGGCACGGCGTAGCGCCAGCCGTTCTGACGCGCCCAGTTGGCAAAGGCCAGGGCGTAGTGGCTGCGGGACGATCCTTCGAGGCCGTGGAACAGCACGATCAGCGGGCGTTGCAACGGTGCCGCGGTTTGCACGCCGGGCATGTCCTGGCAATCGACGTCGATGAAATCGTGATCGGGCGTGGCCCAGCGTTCGCGGACGTAGACGGGCGGTGGACCTTGATACCGAATCGAGAACAGCGCGGGCCAGATGGTCTGCAGGTGCCCTCCCAGGCGGCCGTCACCGGCCAGCCAGCCCGGCGAACGGTAGTTGTTCATCAATGGAGCACCGCAGGCAAATCGCCGATCTCGGGCAATTCGGTGACCGTGCCCGGGCTCGCATGGTGAGCGACGAGGCGCCAGCCCAGGTCGGTCTTCAGGTAGACGTTGGTGGCCAGCACCCAGGCCAGTTGCGGGCCTTCTTCGGTCAGCACCTGGATGCGCTCGAGCACGCTGTGCACCGCGCTCGAACCATTCTGGATGCGCCGCACCTTTTCCGGGTGGGCATCGATGACGCCGTTGGTGAACATCGCTTCGAAGGCGGCGCGAATGGCGGCTGCGCCGTTCACGCGAGGGCCACCCGGGTGGACGCAGGTGATGTCGTCGTCGTCGGACCAGACGGCCATGAGCCGTTCGATGTCGCCACGCTGCAGGGCATCGTAGAACTGATGTTCGATGTCATCGGGCGAAGCCAGCAGGGCGGCTTCGGGCGGTTTGGGTCGAACCATGGGTGTGTTCCGTCGGCAAGGTCAGTGGAAAACCACGGTCTTCTGGCCATTGAGCAGAACGCGGTGTTCGACGTGCCAGCGCACCGCACGTGACAGCACCATGCATTCCACGTCGCGGCCCACCGCGGTGATGTCCTGCGCGCTCAGCGAATGATCGACCCGGGCCACGTCCTGCTCGATGATGGGGCCTTCGTCCAGGTCGGCCGTGACGTAGTGGGCGGTGGCGCCAATGAGCTTTACCCCGCGGTCGTGGGCCTGGAAATACGGCTTGGCGCCTTTGAAGCTGGGCAGGAAGCTGTGGTGGATGTTGATGGCGCGGCCGCGGAGGAATGTGCAGAACTCGGGGCTCAGGATCTGCATGTAGCGGGCGAGCACCACGAGGTCGATGCCGTGGGCGTCGACCAGTGCCTCCACCTGCTTTTCCTGTGCGCGTTTCGTTTCGGCACTGGCGCCGGTGGCCAGCGGCAGGTGGTGGAAGGGAATGTTGTAGCGCTGCGCGAGCTCGCCGAAGGTGGCATGGTTCGACACGATGGCCGGGATGTCCACCTCGAGCTGGCCTGAATGCCAGCGGTACAACAGGTCGTTCAGGCAGTGGCCATGCTGGCTCACCATGAGCAGCAGCCTCGGACGACGGGCGACACTGTGGAACTGTGCCGTGAAACCGAACTGCTCCCGCACGCTCGTGAAAAGGTTGGCAAGCATCGCTGCGTCGGCCAGGTGAGGCGGCGCCTCGAAATGGACGCGCATGAAAAAGAGGCCGGTGGCGGTGCCGCCGTCATCGCTGGTCGGCAGGTCGCCGAATTGCTGGGAATCGAGGATGTTGCAGCCGGCCTGGTACAGCAGGCCCGAGACCGCATAGACGATGCCTTTGGCATCGCGGCACGACAGGGTGAGGATGAATTGTTGTGCGCGGGACATGGTGCCTCTTCGTGGGATGTGCGATTGTACGGAGCAGGTGCCCCGATCGGGCTGTGCTGATATCCCCCCGAATGGTCCCCCCCGGCGGACCTTGGGCAGGCCTCAGGAGGCGAGCGCCTCGTCGAGGGCCGCGGCCACCCGGGTGGGCGTCATGTCCACCAGGCAGCGTGTGTGTCCGAAGCGGCATGTGCGCTCGAAACACGGCGCACAGTCGAGCTGCAATTCATCCTTGAGCCACACCACCCTCGCTCGGGGGTTGAGCGGCGGCGTGTGCACGGGGCTCGTGGACCCGAACGCCGCCACCTGCGGCACGTCGAACGCCGCGGCCACATGCATGAGCCCCGAATCGTTGCTGACCAGCGCACGTGCGGCGGCAATGAGTGCCATCGCATCGATCAGCGAGGTCTTGCCGGCCAGCACCCGGCAGGCGCCTCGCGCGGCCTGGGCGATCTCCTCGCAGAGGGAGCCCTCCTTCGCTGAACCGAGCAATACCACGGGTTGGCCGAAGCGCATGTGAAGCGTGCGCGCGAGTTCCGCGTAGTGGGCGGCCGGCCAGCATTTGGCAGGACCGTATTCGGCGCCGGGCGCGAATGCGAAATAGGCGCCAGGCACCAAGTCCACACCGGCGGTGGCTGCCGCCAGCCGGTCCGCATCGAAGTGCAGCCGGGGGCGCTCGCCCTTGGGCGGAATTCCGGCCAACGCGCTGTAGAACGCCACCATCGGCGGACGGCCTCCCGGGTTCGGCAGGCGCTGGTTCAGCAGGATCGGCCGCCCTTCCCCTTGATAACCCACTCGGTTCGGGATGCCCGCAAAAAACGGGATGAGCGCCGATTTGATGGAATTGGGCAACACATACGCGCTGTCGAACCGGCCGCGCAAGGTGGCCGCCAGGGCCCGGCGCGCGAACCAGTCGAGGCGGCCGTGGGCAAACGGCAGCTCAAGGACGGCACGCACTTTGGGCATGGCCCGGTACACCGGCGCCACCCACGGCAGCGCCGCCACGGTCAGTTGCTCACCGCGCGCCGCCAACCGCGCGCACAGCGGCTCGGACATCACCGCGTCGCCAATCCACTGGGGCGCGATGACGAGCGCGCGTGTCATGCATTCCTCAATGGTGGCTCTGAACGACTTCGCCTGCCTTCAGGCGATACACCGTGCCGCAGTATGGGCACCGGCCCTCGTGGGCCGTGGCCACGTCGATGTAGACCTTCGGATGGGTGCTCCACAGCGTCATCTTCGGGTTCGGGCAGGCGATGACGCCCGGGCCCTGAAGATCCGATGCGGCCAATTCGACGATGGAGGGGGCCTTGTTGTTGGTGCTCATGGTGTCAGACCTTGCTCAGCCATTCGGCGTACTTGGGGTTGCGGCCGTTGACGATGTCGAAGAATGCGTTCTGGATCTTTTCGGTGATCGGGCCGCGCGAGCCTTTGCCGATTTCGATGCGGTCCAGCTCGCGGATGGGCGTGACTTCGGCCGCGGTGCCGGTGAAGAACGCTTCGTCGGCGATGTAGACCTCGTCGCGGGTGATGCGCTTCTCGACGAGCTTGAGGCCGAGGTCGGCGCAGATCGCCAGAATGGTGTTGCGCGTGATGCCGTTGAGCGCGCCTGCCGACAGGTCGGGGGTGTACACCACGCCGCCCTTGATGATGAAGATGTTCTCGCCCGCACCTTCGCTGACGAAGCCGGCCGAGTCGAGCAGCAGCGCTTCGTCGTAGCCGTCGTCGGTGGCTTCCATGTTGGCCAGGATGGAATTCGAATAGTTGCTGACGGCCTTGGCCTGCGTCATCGTGATGTTGACGTGGTGGCGCGTGAAGCTGCTCGTCTTGACGCGGATGCCGCGCTTGAGGCCTTCCTCGCCCAGGTAGGCGCCCCAGGCCCAGGCGGCGACCATCAGGTGAATCTTGTTGCCCTTGGGCGAAACGCCGAGCTTCTCGTCGCCGATCCAGACCAGCGGGCGCAGATAGCAGCTTTCGAGCTTGTTCGCGCGCACGACGTCGAGCTGAGCCTGCATCACCTGCTCCAGCGTGAACGGGATCTTCATCCGCAGGATCTTGGCGCTGTTGAACAGGCGCTCGGTGTGCTCGCGCAGACGGAAGATCGCCGTGCCGTTCACCGTGTTGTAGGCACGCACGCCTTCGAACGCGCCGCACCCGTAGTGCAGCGTGTGGGTGAGCACATGGATCTTGGCATCGCGCCAATCAATCAGTTGCCCATCCATCCAGATTTTTCCGTCGCGATCGGCCATCGACATGGCTAGGCTCCTGTGAAATTCAGATTCAAATGCAAAAGGGGCGATTTTACGGACTTGCGGGGCCCGTGCCCGAATCTTCCGGTTCAGGCGACGTTTCGGGTCGCGTCAAATGCCATGATTCCAGGCGGGCGTGCTTCATCGTGACTGTGATGGTGGCGCCACTCTCATCCGACCAGGCCCAGGTTTGCGGTTCCTCCGTCACCTGGCGCCCGAGCGCTTTCGAGATCTGCACGATGTCCATCAGCGTCATGCCGGGCTTGAGCTTCGAATGCAGCATCACGGCGCTGGGAACTCGGCCGATGGGGGAACGGCCGGCGTTCTGCATCACTCGAAGTGATCGATTGAACTGCAGCAGCAGCCAGAACACAAGGACCGTGACGGCCATCACGACGCCTTGCCAGCCATACAGGCGCCAGCCGGCAGCAAGGGCCAGCGCGGCCAGGATCCAACCCACGGTGCGATTCATGCCACGGATGTTAGGCCCGTGAGAGGCCGCCGGGCGTACGGGGTGTCCGCAGTTCGCGCTGCATGCCCCCCCGCGGAGTGTTCACCGGGTCAAGCGTGCGGCTTGCGGACGAAACGCACCGGCTGGGCTTGACCTGGTGTCTTCGCGACGGGGGCGTCGCAGCCATCGCAACCGCATCCGGGTGCGCGCCGGGCGAGGCGTTCCAGGCGCAGGCGCACCACCTGAGGCAGAGGCAGGCCGAGCGCGCGGCCTGCGATGGCGCGGCGCCAGGCCGCCGGCATCAGGACCCAGGTGGCGTACACCGCGCATCCTGTGACGATCAATGCGACGAGAAAGTCCTGCATGTGCGCTCCCGCTTCTTCAAGCCGTGAGCCATGCCGTGACATGGAAGGTCACGAAGGCGGCGGCGTAGGCCAGTGTGAAGAGGTATCCCGCCATGAGCAGCGGATACCGCCATGAGTTGGTTTCCCGGCGCACCACGGCAAGCGTGGCAAGGCATTGGGGGGCGAACACGAACCAGGCGATCAGGGCGTATGCGGTGGCGAGCGGCCAGGTCTGGCCGATCACCTGGTGGAGCGATTGGGCCACCTCGTCTTCGCTGCCCGACAACGCATACACCGTGCCCAGTGCGCCCACAGCCACTTCCCGGGCCGCCAGCCCAGGCACCAATGCGATCGAGATCTGCCAGTTGAACCCGATGGGCGCGAACACCGTCTCGAGCTTCTTTCCCAGCTGCCCTGCAAAGCTGTACTGGATGGGGGACCCCGTGGCGCCTTCGGGGGGGGCCGGATAGCTCGACAGGAACCACAGCAGCACCGTGAGGGCGAAGATGATGCCGCCCACCCGACGCAGGAAAATGAGGGCGCGTTCGGACAGGCCGATGCCAAGGTTGCGCAGGTTGGGCCAGCGGTAGGGCGGCAGCTCGAGCATCAGCGGCTGATAGTTCGACCCGCTGCGAAAGCGCTTGAGCACCCAGGCCACGGCCATGGCCGACAGCACGCCGGCCACATACAGGCCGAACAGGGTGAGGCCCTGCAGATTGAACCAACCCACCTGACGGGCCGGTACGAAGACGGAGATCAACAGCGCGTAGACGGGCAGCCGAGCCGAACACGTCATCAGCGGCGCGATCATGATGGTGGCCAGGCGATCGCGCCAGTTCGGGATGGTGCGGGCGGCCATGATGCCTGGGATGGCGCAGGCGAAGCTCGACAGCAGCGGGATGAACGCGCGGCCCGACAGGCCCACCTTGCCCATCAAGGTGTCGAGCAGGAACGCCGCCCGCGGAAGGTAACCCGAGTCCTCGAGGACCAGGATGAACAGGAAGAGGATGAGGATCTGCGGCAGGAACACGAGGACCCCCCCTGCCCCGGCGATCACCCCGTCGACCAGCAGGCTGCGCAGCGGCCCGTCGTCCATCACCGTGGTGACCCACTTGCCGAGCGCACGCATCGTTCCCTCGATGGCGTCCATGGGCACCGAGGCCCAGCTGAACACCGCCTGGAACATCATGAACAGCAACGCAGCCAGGAGCGCGATGCCCCACACGGGGTGCATCACGACGGCGTCGATGCGGTGGTTGAACCGTTTGAACGTGCGTGCACCGGGCGCCACGAGGGCAAGCAGCCGGCGCACTTCGGGCTGCAGATCCGCATGGGAGGACGCTTGCGACGCCGCCTGCGGCGGCACCGGCCACGATGCCTGCTGTTCGAGCTGCGCAATCAGTGGGGCGTGGCCCTGGCTTTGCACCGCCACCGTCTCGACGACCGGCACCCCCAGCTCAGCGGAGAGGCGCGCCACGTCGATGGCGAGCCCTCGCTTGCGCGCCACGTCCATCATGTTGATGGAAACGAGCATGGGACGGCCCAGGCGCTTGAGTTCGAGCACCAGGCGCAGGTTCATTGGCAGGTTGGTGGCATCCACCACCGCGACGATCGCGTCGGGGGCCGCCTCGCCGGCCCGGTGGCCCATCACCATGTCGCGGGTGACCTGCTCATCCGGCGTGGTGGGCGTCAGGCTGTAGGCGCCGGGCAGGTCGATGACGGACACGGTGCGGCCGCTCGGCAGCTTCGTGGTGCCCACCTTGCGCTCGACGGTGACGCCGGCATAGTTGGCCACCTTTTGCCGCGCGCCCGTCAGCAGGTTGAAGAGTGCGGTCTTGCCGCAGTTCGGGTTGCCGACCAGCGCGATGCGCAGCGGCGTGGAAAGCGCTTGCGCAGTCATGGCACCGAGACCTCGATGCAACGGGCTTCCACAAGACGCAGGGCGAACAGTGTTTCACCGACCTGGACGGCGATGGGTTCGCGACCACCCGGGCCCCGGCGCAGCACTTGCACCTGTTCGCCCGGCAGGAAGCCCAGTTCCCCCAGGCGATTCAACGTGGACGGCTCGGCGCCATGGTCGCCCGCGCTCACGGCCAGCACGGTGGCCATGGCGCCGCGGGGCAGGTCGGAAAGGCGGGATGAGGGCATGGCGGCACTTCTTCGCATGGGCGCTGAGCTGGTTGTGAATGATAACAAGTCGCATCCAGGTGCATGCGGCTGGATGCCCTGGAAGCCCTTCGGGCCAATGAATTCAAAGGCTGCGCATCAGGTCGACCGCCTGTTCGATGCGCTCGACGACGTGGATGGTGAGCCCCTCGATGGGCTTTTTCGGCACGTTGGCCTTCGGTACCACGGCCACGCTGAATCCCAGTTTGGCGGCTTCCTTCAGCCGCTCCTGCCCCCGCGGGGCCGGCCGCACTTCGCCCGCCAGGCCCACCTCCCCGAATGCGAAGAAGCCGCGGGGCAGCGCCTTGCCGCGCAGGCTGCTCTGGATGGCGAGCATCACGGCGAGGTCGCCTGCCGGCTCGCCGATGCGCACGCCGCCCACAGCGTTGACGAACACATCCTGGTCCATGCAGGCGATGCCGGCGTGGCGGTGCATCACGGCGAGCATCATGGCCAGGCGGTCGCGGTCGAGGCCCACGCTCAAGCGCCTCGGGCTCGGGCCGCCGCTGTCCACCAGCGCCTGGACTTCCACCAGCAGCGGCCGGGTGCCTTCCAGTGTGACGAGCACGCAGGAGCCGGGCACCGGGTCGCCATGCGTGGACAGGAAGATGGCACTGGGGTTGGCCACCCCCTTGAGCCCCTTCTCTGTCATTGCGAACACGCCGATCTCGTTGACCGCGCCGAAGCGGTTCTTGATGGCCCTCACGAGCCGGAAGCTCGAATGGGTGTCGCCCTCGAAGTACAGCACCGTGTCGACGATGTGTTCCAGGACGCGGGGGCCGGCCAGGGCGCCCTCCTTCGTGACATGGCCCACGAGGACGATGGCGGTGCCGGTGCTCTTGGCGATGCGGGTCAACTGTGCCGCGCATTCGCGCACCTGGGCCACGGAACCGGGGGCCGACGTGAGCTGATCGCTGTAGACGGTCTGGATGGAGTCGATCACACAGACGGCGGGCCGTTCGGCGGCGATCGTGGCCGAAATCTTTTCGAGCTGGATTTCGGCGATCACCCGAACCTGCGAGCCGTCGAGCCCGAGCCTGCGCGAGCGCAACGCCACCTGGGCGCCGGACTCCTCGCCGGTGACGTACAGCGTGCGCACCGAACGCGAGAGCGCGTCGAGCGCTTGCAGCAGCAGCGTCGATTTGCCGATGCCCGGATCGCCGCCGATCAGCACCACGCCACCGGCCACGATGCCGCCGCCGAGCACACGGTCGAGCTCGTCGATGCCCGTGGGCTGGCGATCCACATCGGTGGCCTCGATCTCGGAGAGCGTGGTGACGGGCTGGGCCGCCGCGAGCGATTGATAGCGGTTCTTCCCCGGCGCTTCAGCCACCGATTCGGTCAGCGTGTTCCAGGCGCTGCAGCCGGGGCATTTGCCGAGCCACCTGGGGCTCGTGGCACCACATTCGCTGCATGTGTAGATCGATTTGTCCTTGGCCATGCGGCGATTGTCGCTGCCGGCCTCATTCGACCACCTTGCCCCGGCCTGCTTTGATGTGGGCCCGTTGGCTCTTCCCCTCCAGGCGCCGAAGCCTGGAGGCGAGCGTGGGCCGCGTGGCGCGGCGGGCGCGCGCAGGCGCGGCCACGCTGTTGACCAGGGCCGTGAGCCGCTTGAGTGCATCCTGCCGGTTCAGATCCTGGCTGCGCGAGGTCTGGGCCTTGATGACGATGAAGCCGTCGGCCGTGATGCGCTGGTCCCGCAACGCCAGCAGGCGTTCCTTGACCGGTTCGGGCAGCGACGAGGCCCGGATGTCGAACCTCAGGTGCACCGCGCTCGACACCTTGTTGACGTTCTGCCCGCCTGCTCCCTGTGCCCGGATGGCCGTGAACTCCACTTCGGCCGGGTCGATCTGGATCATGGAATTTGCCGCACCGGCACCCGGGGCGCCACGGCGCACATCAATTCATAGCCCACCGTGCCGGCCGGCAGCGCCACCTCGTCGATCGACAACACTTCTCCGCCGGGCCCGACGCCCCACAGCGTCACTTCGGTGCCGGGGCCGGCATCCGGCAGGCCGGTGAGGTCCACCGTGATCATGTCCATCGATACCCGCCCCACGAGCCGCGTGCGTGCGCCGCCCACGAGCACCGGCGTGCCCGTGGGGGCCGATCGGGGATAACCGTCGGCGTAGCCGCAGGCAACGACGCCAATGCGCATGGCACCGTCGGCCTGGAACGCCCCCCCGTAGCCGACGGCATCACCCGAGGCGAGCGTCTGGGTGGCGATGATTTTCGCGCGCAGTGTCATCGCAGGTTGCAGGCCCCAGTGGGAAATACCGTGCTCCGGATGGTCAGGCGAGGAGCCGTACAACATGATGCCCGGGCGAACCCAATCGCCCCGCACCCGTGGCCGGCCGGGTGATTCGCGCAGCGTGGCTGCGCTGTTGCAAAGTGAGCGTTCACCAGGCAGGTCGTGGATGACCGCTTCGAATACGGCCATCTGCGCGTCCACCCCGCGTGGGCCGTCGGCTTCGGCGAAGTGCGTCATCAGCGAGATCTCGTCCACCTGGGTCAGGCCCGACAGGCGCAGCCAGGCCGAACGGAAGGCCCCCGGCTGGAAGCCCAGGCGGTTGAGCCCTGTGTTCATCTTCAGGAACACATGGTGCGGCCAGGTGGTCTTGTGGGTTGCCAGCCAGTCGATCTGTTCCTCGCGGTGCACTGCATGCCAGAGGTTGAGCCGGGAGCAGGTTTCCAGATCGCGGGCTTCGAAACAGCCTTCGAGCAGCAGGATGGGGCCGCGCCAGCCCAGTCGGCGAACACGTTCGGCCTCGGCCAGGTCGAGCAGCGCAAAGCCGTCGGCACCGCGCAAACCTTCGAAGGCATGCTCGATGCGGTGGCCGTAAGCATCGGCCTTGATCACCGCCCAGACCTTGGCGTCCGGGGCCATGTGTCGTGCCCGCAGCAGGTTTTGCGCAAGGGCTTCGGTGTGGATCAGCGCTTCGATGGGGCGTGGCATGCCGCTGATTCTGCCAGCGCCTCCCGCCCTCGCGGGAAGGGGTTGCGCCGCACGCCCATGCTATAACGCCGCCGCAGGGAATAGACCAGCGGAACGAAACACCGCATGACAACTTTGACCGGGTTCACCCGGCAGCCTTCGAGGCAAATCAGCGCGAGCGAATGAAAAAAGGTTTCTACACCATCATGTCGGCGCAGTTCTGCAGCTCGCTGGCAGATCAGGCGTTGCTGGTCGCTGCCATCGAGTTGTTGAAGACAACGGCGGCGCCCGCATGGATGACACCGGCCCTGGGTCCGATGTTCGCGTTGTTCTATGTGATCCTGGCTCCGTTCGTCGGGGCGTTCGCGGATGCCGTGCCGAAAGGCAAGGTGATGTTCTATTCCAACCTCGTGAAGCTTGCGGGCTGCGCGATGATGTTGTTCGGCGTGCATCCGCTCCTTGCATACACCGTGGTGGGGCTTGGAGCAGCGGCGTACTCACCCGCCAAGTACGGCATCCTGACCGAACTGCTGCCCAACTCCCAACTGGTCAAGGCCAATGGCTGGATCGAGGGCTTGACCATCGGCTCCATCATCCTGGGCCTCCTGCTCGGTGGACAGCTGGTGGGCCCCGTGGTGTCAGGCTACCTCCTGCAGTTCGACCTGCCGGTGGTGCAGACGGGCATCGATACCCCGCCCGAGGTGGCCATCGCGGCGCTCATCGGCATCTACGTCCTCGCGGCCATCTTGAATCTGTACATCCCGCGCACCGATGCACCTTTGCAGCCGCTCGCCCACGGCCTGACCGGGCTGGTGCGCGATTTTGCTGCTTGCAACGCGCGCCTGTGGAGCGACAAGCTCGGACAGATCTCGCTGTCCACCACCACGCTGTTCTGGGGGGTGGCGGGCAATCTGCGCATCATCGTGTTCTCGTGGGCCGCCGCGGCGCTGGGCTATGGCACCACGAAGGCCTCGCTGCTGGTGGGCGTGGTGGTGGTGGGCACGGCGCTGGGCGCGGTGATTGCGTCCGTCAAGATGCGGCTCGACCAGGCGACGTCGGTGATTCCGCTCGGGGTCGGCATGGGCCTGCTCGTCATCGCGCTCAATTTCATCAACGGGCCATGGGTGGCCGCCCCCTTCCTCATTCTGCTGGGCGGGCTCGGCGGTTTCCTCGTCGTGCCCATGAACGCGCTCTTGCAGCACCGCGGGCATAACCTGATGGGCGCCGGACGTTCCATTGCCGTGCAGAATTTCAACGAGCAGGCATGCATTCTCGCGCTGGGTGCCTTCTATGCGGGCATGACCAAGTTCGGGCTGTCGGCGTTCGTGGCCATCACGGTCTTTGGCCTCGTGGTGGCCGGCATCATGCTGTTCATCGGCCGCTGGCATCGTCGCAATGCCGTCGTGCACCGCGACGAGGTCGAGCACCTGCTCGCACTGGCCCGCAGCGACAAGCACTGATTGCGGTGTCGAACGGCCGAAGCCTTCTTCCTGCCCTCGCCCTCGTCTGCAACGCCTTCGTGTGGGGAACCTCCTGGTATCCCTTCCGGTGGCTCGAGGCCGCCGGGATGCATCCGCTGTGGAGCACGGTCTGCGCGCATTCCCTGTCGGCGCTTGTCATCGTGGCGTGGCGCCCCGGCGCGTTCGCCAGCGTATGCCGTACCCCATCGTTGTGGGTGCTGATGCTGGCGGCGGGAATCTGCAACGCTGCCTTCAACTGGGGCGTGGTGGCGGGCGATGTCGTGCGTGTGGTGTTGCTGTTCTACCTGATGCCGCTGTGGGCGGTGCTGTTCGCCCGCTGGCTGCTGCACGAACCGCTCACGCCGACTGCCGGGCTGCGCGTGGTGCTGGCGCTGACTGGCGCCGCCATTGTGTTGTGGCCCGACGGCGCCGGTGGCCTGCCCTGGCCCCGAACGATGCCGGACTGGCTGGGGGTGATCGGCGGCATGGCCTTCGCCCTGAACAACGTGATGCTGCGCCGCGAGAGCGGGCAGTCCGAGGAAGGACGCGCACTGGCGATGTTCCTCGGCGGGGCGCTGGTGGCCGGCGTGGTGGCCACCACGCTCGCCGCGCAGGGTGCTTCGGCCTGGCCGCCAGCGCCTGCGGCGGGTTGGGTGGCCGTCGTGCTGGCGTTGGGCACGCTGTTCCTTGTGAGCAACGTGGCCTTGCAGTACGGTGCCTCGCGCCTGCCGTCGAACGTCACGTCGGTGGTGATGCTGACTGAAGTGCTGTTCGCCTCGGCCACCGCTGTGTGGTTCGGCGGCGGCGTTGTCTCGCCTCAGTTGCTGGGCGGCGGGGCATGCATTGTGGCGGCCGCATTGCTGGCTGCATTCCGGTCGGCTCGGTCACGTTGAGCTTTCAGCGATTCGCGGGGCTGTCCGTGGGCAGGGTGGCCCCGCACGCTCACGGTTCTTCCAGAATGCTCGTGAGCCCGAAATCCGTTTCGGCTCCCGCCGTTCGCAGGTTTTCACAGGTCATTGCCCCCCTCTTCTCCCGGGCGGCATGGATGTTGGCGCGCACCTGGTGATGGTCGCCTGTGGAGTTTTGCAGGACGAACCGTTGCTGGACGCCATCCCATGCCAAGGTGTCTCGCCAACGGTGAACTCGAACGCGCCGCCCTTCATCTTTCTGAATCAAGCGATAAGCCAAAACAATGCGCGGCGTTTTTCCATGGCGAACGATCTGCCGGGAAACCCGGAGGTCGTTGGTGTGAGAAAAAATGGAATGTTGCGCATTGAGTGATTCGACAAGATAAGGCTTGCATTTGCCTTGCGGGAATCCAACCAGCGCCCAGATGGTTTGGGAAACACTGCTCCCTGTTTCCCCTTCAGACAGTGTCGAGAGTGTTTTTTCGCCTGAGTTGAAGAGTGGAAGCCATTCGACGCGCGCCGACAGATAGTGCGTATACAACCGAAACTCGTGCACCGGTTGGACCTCACCGTTGCTTGCCCGTCTCTGCAGAAACACCGTCAGTTCGCGATCACTGGAGCTGATGCTCCAATCGACGCAATTGATTTCCGGGGCGCCCCAGATTTTCAGGGGCTTGCAGTGCTGCGCGTCGTGGAGCACCGATGCCGTCGCCGCCGAGGCGGAAGAAAGCCACAGGAAAGCGGCAAGAAAAATTGTTTTTGCCATGAGAAGTGCTGGAGATGAAAACGCGTCTGGTCTTGCGGTGGTCGTCCGTGCGGGTCACTCATCTTCAAGAATCGTGGCGAGACCGAAATCCGCATCCGCTCCCAGCTTGCGCAAACTTTCGCAGGTGAGGGACTCCATCTTTTGCCTGTAGGCCTGGATGCGGGAGCGTACCTCGTGAGGGTCGCCCCTGGAGGCGCGCAGCGTAAATTGCTGTCGGCCGCTGTCCCACGCCAGCGTATCCCGCCAGCGGTAGCTTCGAGCGCGCTGTCGCTCTCGCTGAGTCAAACGATAGGTCAGGATGATGCGAGGCACATTTCCATCACGAACCCAATGCCGGAAAACCTTGAGGTCGATGCCGCTGGATGAAATTCCTGTTTGGGCATCGAGCGATTCGACAAGAAGAGGTTTGCATTTTCCTTCTGCGAAACCGACCAGTGTCCACATGGTTTGGGAAACATTGCTGCCTGTTTGCCCCTCCGACAAGGTTGAAAGAACGCGCTTGCGGGCATCGAAGAGCGGCAGCCATTCGACGCGCGCACGCAAATAGTGGGTGTACAGGCGAAACTCTTGCACCAGTTGAAGTCCGCCCTGGCCGGCACGTCGGTGCAGCGATACCGTCAGCTCGCGGCTGGTGGGACCGATGTTCCAATCGACGCAGTGCACTTGCGGCGCGTGCCAGACTCTCATGGGCATACAGTGCCCCGGGCCGTTGAGGTTCGACGCCTTGGCATCGATGGCGAAACCAAAGCCGCAGCAAGTGAGGATCAGAACGGTCTTGGTCGTGGCGTTAACCAGCATGGTGCTTGAAAAATGGTCGCTGAGTTGTCGCTGTGACCGGCTCCGCGAAGATGGTCCACGGCTCAGTGAGGGCGAGCCGCAGCAGTCAGTGGGGGTGCGCAAAGGGCAGAACTTGACAGCCCTTGCTCTACGATCGCTTGTCGAACATCACTTTCTTTCGGAGGATTGCGCATGGTCATGCCCGCTGCATCGGTCTACGATTTCGATGCCCGCACCATCGGCGGTCAGCCGGTGTCCCTCGCCCTCCACCGTGGCAAGGTATTGCTCGTGGTCAACACCGCGAGTGCCTGCGGGTTCACTCCCCAGCTCGGCGGTCTCGAGGCATTGTGGCAGGCGTACCGCGACAAAGGCCTGGTCGTCATCGGCTTCCCCAGCAACCAGTTCGGTCAGCAGGATCCGGGCAGCAACGAGGAGATCGCCTCGTTCTGCTCGGTCAACTACGGTGTCACGTTCCCGATGATGGCCAAGGTCGACGTCAAGGGGGCCGGCGCCCACCCGTTGTTCCAGTGGCTCACCGTCCAGGCGCCCGGGCTGCTCGGCACGAAATTCATCAAGTGGAACTTCACCAAGTTCCTCGTGGGCCGCGACGGCCAAGTGATCAAGCGTTATGCGCCCACCGACAAGCCCGAGGAACTGAACGCCGACATCGCCGCGGCGCTCGCCCAATGACCATGGCTGCGGCGTTTCGCCGCTTCGCCGACGATTGCTCGGAAGACCCCTTGTACGTGGCCTTGTGTCAGCTCATCGCCGAGCACCCGGCCCTGGCTGCGGGTCTGGAGTCGGCGCCTCTGGAGCAGCAGCGGCCCAATCTGTGGCTTGCTGCCGTGCACGACCGTCTGCTCGAGTTGGGCCCATCGGTGCCGCTGGCAGCGTACTACCCGAGCCTGGGCGGCTCCCGCGCACCGGACCGCGCGCTGGGTCCGACTGTCGCGGCCTTCGTCCAAGCTGAAGCCGCGGCGCTCGACGATGCCATGCGCACCCGCAGCACACAAACGAATGAGATCGGGCGCTGCGCGGTCCTCTACCCGATGCTGCTCCACATCTCACGCCGTTTCGGCGGGCGGCCGCTGGCGCTGCTCGACGTGGGGACCAGCGCCGGGCTGAACCTGGGCGTCGATGCATACCGGTATGACCACGGCGGCGTGGCGGCCGGGGCGCCGGCAGCGCCCGGTGTCCCGGTGATCGAATGCCGGCCCGTCGGGCCGCTGCGCGCGCCTCTCGACGGGACCTTCACCCTGGTCGAACGTCTGGGCATCGATCCCTCCCCGATCGATGTGAGCGACGATCGCGCCGTGCGCTGGCTGCGTGCGTGCCTTTGGCCGCACGATCTGGTGCGCGCCAAGCGCTTCAGCGAAGCCGTGGCCTTGGCCCGCCGACACCGATGGCCTGTCAGGCGCGAGGCGGATTGCACCGCCGCCATCGAGCCATGGCTCGATACCTTGCCAGCCGAGGTGGTGCCGGTGGTGTTCAACAGCTGGGTGCTTGCCTACTTCGGCGAGGAGGCGCTGCGCCGGCATGTCGACACCTTGACCGACCTTGTTGCCCGCCGAGGCGCCGCGTGGCTGTCTGCCGAAGCGCCGGGCGTGGGCGCACCTGTTCCGGTGCCGCCGCCCACCGAGCCCGGTTCGTCCGCGTGGACACTCATGTGGCGCCATGACCATCAAGTCCGCACCGACTGCCTCGGGTATTCGCATGCGCACGGTTGGCACCTGGAATGGCGGGTCCCGTGATAATCCATGCTCTTGATTGCAGGAGCTGATCCCATGTTCGAGCACGTCGATGCCTATGCGGGCGACCCCATCCTCACCCTCAACGAGGCTTTCGGCCGAGACCCTCGCGCCCACAAGATCAACCTGAGCATCGGCATCTACTTCGACGATGCCGGCCGCATGCCGGTCATGAAATCGGTGCTTGCCGCCGAGACGTCGATGCTTCAATCGCTGGGCCCGCGGCCGTATCAGCCGATGGAAGGCGCCGCCAACTACAGGCAGGCCGTGCAGCAGCTGTTGTTCGGTGCCGAACATGAAGCCGTCACCAGTGGCCGAATCGCCACCATCCAGACCCTCGGCGGGTCCGGCGGCCTGAAGGTGGGCGGCGACTTCCTCAAGCGCTACTTTCCCGGCTCGAACGTCTGGGTCAGCGACCCGACGTGGGACAACCACCGGGCCATGTTCGAGGGCGCAGGCTTTGCAGTGAACACATACCCGTACTACGACGCGGCCACGAACGGGGTGCGCTTCGAAGAGATGCTCGCCGCGTTCCAGCAGATGCCCGAGAAAAGCATCGTGCTGCTGCATGCCTGCTGCCACAACCCGACCGGTGTCGACCTCACTCCGGCTCAGTGGGACCGCCTGATTCCCGTCATCGCCGCCCGCAAGCTCATTCCGTATGTGGACATTGCCTACCAGGGCTTCGGCGATGGCATCGAGCAGGACGCCTTTGCGCTGAGGGCACTGGCAAGCGCCGGTGTCAGCTTCTTCTGCGCGAGTTCGTTCTCGAAAAGCTTTTCGCTGTACGGCGAACGTTGCGGCGGCCTGAGCGTCGTTTGCCCCAGCGCGGCGGAGGCGAACCTCGTGCTCGGCCAGCTCAAGGCCACGATCCGGAAGAACTATTCAAGCCCGCCCACCCATGGCGGCCAGATCGTCGCCCGTGTGCTGCAGACCCCGGCGCTCCATGCGCAGTGGGCCGCCGAACTCGATGAAATGCGCGTGCGCATCGCGCAGATGCGCCAGAAGCTGTACGAGGTGCTGTCGGCCAAGTTGCCGGGGCGCGACTTCCGCTATTTCCTGACCCAGCGTGGCATGTTCAGCTACACCGGGTTGTCGGCCGAACAGGTGGACCACCTGCGCGAGGAGCACGCCGTCTATCTCGTTCGTTCGGGCCGCATGTGCGTGGCTGGCCTGAACTCGGGCAATGTGGAGGCCACCGCGGTGGCGATGGCGAAAGTGCTCGCCTGAGCCGGCTCGGCCGATGTCGTCCCGTCCCATGGGGGCGGGGTGTACACCTGCCAAAGGCGCTCGCAGGCGCCGCGATACACGAACTCGCCTGCGGGCACGTCCAGCGGAGCCTCTGCAGGTTCCAGTGACACGGCCAGCTCGACCGCCGTCGCCAGCAGCGCATCCACCTCGCCGGTCAACGCGAGCCGGCCGGATGGGCCCGGTGGTACCGGCCCCACCCGCCGGGCCACCCCTGACGCTTCGATGGTCCACAGGTACAGCGTATGGCCATCGGGCAACCCGAGCGGTACCGGCTGCCGGACATCCAGCTCCCGGCCCAGCCGCCGGGCCGATACCACCAGCCCGGTTCGGCCTTCGGCATCCGCAAGCACCCCCACGTAGCTGAGGGGCAGTTGCGCCAGCGGAGTGAGCCGCTGCAGCCACGGCCGCACCAATGGCAGCGCCAGGCCCAACACCAGCCCCAGCGCGAGTGCGCCTGCGGGAATGGGGGCGAACAGCCGGCGCAGGAGACGTGCCATCGGTGTGCCTTTCAGGGTCGCCCCATTGTTGGCCGCGTTTGCGGCGGGAGCAAGCGGCCCAGCCGTGGTGAAATGTGTGGTTCGCTCCCCCCGAAGCAGGACCTGCGTTCATGTTGAACTGGCTTTTCAAGAAGAAACCCGCGGCCTCCCCCGCCCCTGTGCGCCAGATGGCGCCAACGGCGCTGGCCGCGCCGTCCCATGAACCGCTTGCAGCCCCGGCGGTCGACTGGTCCATGCGCTTGACGCAGGCCCTCGGCGATGACATGGCGCTGCTTGCGCTGGCCCGCCAGGCGCCTTCGGTCGACACGAAGCTGGCCGCCGTCGAGGCGCTCACGGCCGAGGCCGCATTGAAAGACGCCGAGCGGGAATTCCGGACGCACGACCGCCGCGTGCATCGCGTCGCCAAGCAGCGCCTTGCCGCCGCGGTGGCCACCCGCACCGCCCGGGAGGCGGCCGACCGGTTGATCACGTCGGCCGAGGCGCTGCTTGGGGAGGCGGTCATCCCGGCCAACCGGCTGGTGTCGCTCGACCGTGATTGGCAGGCGCTCGACGCGGCCTTGATCGAACCTGCCCAGCGGGATCGTTTCATCGCCTTGACCGGCCGGCTCACGGCACAGATGCACGAGCGCGCTGAACGCGATGCAGGCATCGCGAAGTGGACGGCCTCGGCCCGCGATGCGCTCGCCAGCTTGCAACGCTTGTCGCTGGCCGTGGCGCAGGGCGAGGAGGCCGCGCCGGCCCTGGTCGCGGCCAGCGAGGCTTCTGCCGCATTGATCGCGGCGGTGCCGCCGGGCCAGGACGACCCCTCTTCGGTGGATGCGCTGGTGGCAGCACGGCAGGTCGCTGTGCAGGTGGCGGACCGGGCGGCGCTGCTGGCCTCCCTCGACGAACAGGGCGATGACCTCGCCGTGCTGACCGACCGCTGGACCCACCTGACGCCCGTGACAGCGTCACAGTTGGCCCGGGCTCTTGACCAGCGTTGGGAGGCCTGGGTGCGCTCGAAGACTGCACCGGAGCCGGTGGCGCCGCCTCAGCCCGAGAAAAAGGCCGTTCGTTCTCGTCCCGAGCCGCCGAGCCCGGAGGCCGTCGCACGCGCCGAGGCGCTGCTGCTGCAGGCCGAAGCGGCGCTGGCCGAGGGCCAACTCGCGGAAGCACATCGGCACCTGACAGCGCTCGATGACGTCGCCACGCCAAGTCAACGTCCTCGCCTGCAGGGGCTGTGGGCCGAACATGGCCGACTCAAGGGCTGGCAACAGTGGGGCGGCGGCCGAGCGCGCGACGAGCTGGTCTCGGAAGCGGAGGCGCTTGCGGCCGCATCCGTCCAGCCCGACGCCAAGGTGAACGCGCGCCAGCAGGCCGACACCATCGACGGCCTGCGCAAACGCTGGAAAGAGCTGGACCGCCTTGGCGGGGCCACGAGCCAGCCCCTCTGGCTGCGCTTCGATGCTGCCCTCAAGACCGCCTACGAGCCGGTCGCTGCAGCCCAGGCCCGCGCGGACGCCGAGCGCCAGGCCAACCTCGAGGCACGCGAGGCACTGCTCGTGGCACTGGAGGCCACGCCCGAGGCCGAGACCGCCGGGTGGCGGGAGCAGGTGCGCGCGCTCGACACCTTCCAGCAGGCCTGGCGCAAGCTCGGTCCGATCGAGCACACCGTGCCTCACAAGGCCCGCGAGGCGCTCGTCGCCCGCTGGCGTGCCGCTGTGGCGCGCATCGAGGCGCCGCTCGAACTTGCCCGTCGGGAGGCCGAGCGCGGCCGCGAGGCGCTGATCGAGCGTGCCCGCGCGCTGGTGGCCGAAGGTGCCGCCGGGAACGGCCGTGACCTCATTGCCCGCGTGCGCGACCTGCAGGCCGAATGGCAGGCACATGCCAAGACCGTCCCGCTTGCCCGCGCCACGGAAAACGCGCTGTGGACGCGCTTCAAGGCAGAGACCGATGCCGTGTTCGCCCAGCGCGAAGCCGCCTTCAACGCCCGCGACGATCAACTGCGGGCGCATCAGGCCGACCGGGAGGCGTTGATCGGGCAGCTCCAGGCGTTGCAGGAGGGCATGCCCGCCCGTGACTTGAAGAAGGTGCTTGCCGACGTGGACCGCCAGTGGCGCCACGCAGGCGACGTGCCCCGCCAGGACGTGGCACGCCTTGAAGCTGCGTACCGGACCGCGCGGGATGCGGCGCAGTCGCTTTTGACCGCGCATGTGCAGCGCAACTGGCACGCCACGATGGACGCCCTCGTCGCTCGCCGCACCTTGTGCGAACAGCGCGAGCGCGACGGGATGGATGCCGACCTGGAAGCGGCCTGGCAAGCATTGCCCCCGCTGCCTGCTGTGTGGGACCGTGCACTGGGCGCCCGGTGGTCGGGCGTGAGCGCGACGGCCGAGGCCTCGGTGGCCGATGACTGGTTGCTGCGAGTCGAGATGGCACTCGATATGCCGTCCCCGGAGGCCTATCAGGCGGCGCGCCGTGAGCGGAAACTGCAGGCCATGAAGGCCGCGCTTGAATCGCGTCAGGCCACGTCGGCAGAAGCGCTGGATGTGGATGATGGACTGGCGCGGTTGCTGGCGCATCCGGCGTTCACGCCGGTGCAGCGTGAGCGCTTCGATGCCATCGTGGCGACGCTGCGTACACGCCCACGCTGAGGAAATGTCAACGAGCTCGCACCACCTGCCTGCCACACTGCTCTTTGCGCACCACATGGCCCAGGCGCCGGCCGCCGCCAGTCAGACATCGTCCGTGCGGGCCATCGTCTTCCATTGGCCGCGGTTTCGCGCCTGAATCTGGTTGGGTGATGCGTTGGCAGGGACTGTCGCGGTCGCGGTGCTGCTTTACAGCTCGGACGCCGGATCTTCAAGACGCTGGTCGGGCTTTGCGTCGCCGCTCGGCACGCTGGACGCGCTCGGACTCCTGAGCGGGAGGCGGCGACCAGCAGCCGTCGACTGAAGAGTGAGCGCCGACGGTCCATCAGGCCGTGAACAGCATCGCCGCCACCGTGGCGCCCATCGCCGCCGTGGCCAGCCAGCCCAGCCAGCGCAGGCGCACGCCGATCACGTGTTCGCCCATCGTGTCTCGCCGCGTCGCCAGCAGCATCATCACCACCATGATCGGCACAGCGATCACGCCGTTGATCACCGCCGACCAGAACAGCTCCTTGACCGGGTCGGCCGGCGTGAAGCACAGGATCACCCCGGCCACCGTGGCGGCGGCGATCACCGCGTAGAAGCCGCGCCCTTCGCCTTTGTCGAGCCGCAGATTGAGGCTGCCGCGCCAGCCGGCGGCCTCGGCCACGGCATAAGCGGCCGATCCGGCCAACACCGGCACGGCAAGCATGCCGGTGCCGATGATGCCCAGGCTGAACAACAGGTACGTGAAATCGCCAGCCAATGGGCGCAGGGCCTGCGCCGCCTGCGCTGATGTCTGGATGTCGAAGACCCCGGCGGCATTCAGCGTGGCCGCGGTGCTCAGGATGATGAAGAAGGCAATCAAGTTGGAGAAGGTCATGCCGATCACGGTGTCGACCTTGATGCGCCGCAGGTGTCCTTTCACCTCGGACGGCGTGTGGGGAGCCGTGCCCCCGTTGTCCTCGACCTCCTGGGATGCTTGCCAGAAGAACAGGTAGGGGCTGATCGTTGTGCCAAACAGCGCCACCACCATCAACAGCATCTCATGCCCGCCGCGAAGCTGCGGGTGCGCGATGGAGGTCACCACTTGCCACCAGTCGAGATGCAACGAAAACACGACTGCCACGTACGACAACAATGCCAGCGTCAGCCACTTGAGCCATCGCACGTAGGCGGCATACGGCAGAAACACCTGCAACACCAGGCAGGTGAGGCCGAAGGTGACCGCGTACACATGGGCGGATCCGCCCACGAGCAGGCGAAGTGCTTCTGCCATGGCGGCAATGTCGGCCGCCACGTTCAAGGTGTTGGCGACCAGCAGCATGCCGACGACCGCGAACAACACCCACGCGGGGAAGCGCTCTTTGATGTTGGCGGCGAGACCGCGGCGGGTCACATAGCCGATGCGGGCACTCACCACCTGGATGGCCACCATCAACGGCAGGGTGAACACCATCGTCCACAACATCGAGAAGCCGAATTGGGCGCCGGCCTGCGAGTAGGTTGCGATGCCACTCGGATCGTCGTCTGCGGCTCCGGTGATCAGGCCGGGACCGAGCTGGCCGAGCCGCCGGCGCAGCTGAAGGTGGGCGATGTGTTTGCGCACGAATACTTCTTCCTTGCAAGGGGGATCACGTTGCCAGAACCGGAAGTTTTCCCTGCCCGCCGGTGCGAGCAGCGGCGAATCAGCACGGTGTGTCGGGCTCCGACAGGTCGCTCGTGAACTGGCGCCGCTGATTGTCGTCGGCCACGAGCGGCTCGATTGTCAACGGCAACGTTGCCCCGAAGGGCGCTTCCACGGCCTCGCGCAGCCGCGGCGCCAGGTTCGCCAGCGGCTCCATGGCGGCGGCACGCAGCACCAATTGTCCGTCAGCTTGCTGATGGAGCGTGAAACGCACGAGCGGGAATGGTGCCAGCGCCTGGCTCAATGCGGTGTTGTCGACCCAGCGGCCGCCCGGCCCCCGATACCGCACCAACTCGCGGCCGACCAGGCTGCGCAGCACCGGGCCGCGCGGGCTCAGTGCGAGCAGCGCATGGTCACCGGTGCGGTAACGCAGCAGCGGAAGGCATGGGTTGAACCCGCCGCTGAGGACAATCTCGCCGAACTGTCCATAAGGCAGGGGGCGGCCCGCCGCATCGACGATTTCGACGTGCAGGCGCGGCTGCAGCAACACAAAGCCGTCCACCTTGGGATCGAATACCCCGATCGGACCCGATTCGTTCATCCCGTACATATCGAGCACCGGGCATCGGAAGCGCCATTCGAGCTCGCGGCGCAGGCCCTCGTGCAGCGCCATCGAGGTGGACAGGATCGCACGTGGCCGGTGCTTCAGCCCGAGGCCGGCAAGTTCGGCAAGCGAAACCGGGTCGCCTGACACCAGTTCGGGCGCCATCGCATCGATGTACAGCGCGCGGTCGCCGGGGGAACGCCAGCCCTCGGGATGCAGGTTCAGTTTCACGATCCCGCAGTCGCGTTGAATGGGGTTCAACGACGCCACCATGGCTCCGTGCTTTTGAAACAGCAGCTGCACCATGCCCACCTGTCCCGCCCCGGCGCGCGGTTCCACCCCGAAATGCCGGAGGGCACGGCGCCGATAGGCATGTTCCTCGGCCGCCAGCGAGGGCAACGACGGCACATTCAATGGATGGCCGGTCGTGCCACGGGTGGCAAGCCACAGCAGCCGGTCTCGTGGCAAGTTCTCGGGCGTGTGCAGATGCAGTGCGTACGACAGGTCCGAGCGGGACACGAGCGGCACGTCCGCCCACGGCCTGCCTGCCAAACCGCGCGCGGCCGGTACGGTGCGGGCAAGCTGGTGCAGCCACTCATCCGCCCAGGGTGGTGGGGCGGTCGCATCCACGGACCAGGGCACGTCGGTGTGCATCACCTGCCATTGACGCCAGCGCGCCCGCCAGACGTCTCGCCGAGTGAGGCGGTGGCCGCAGACCTCGCGGGACAACGGCGCATTCGGGTGGCCCAGGAGGCGGCGCGCGGTGTCGCGGCCCGCCCGGCTCAACACCGGAAACTGCCGGCGGGAAAACAACTGCTTGTCGTTCACGGAATTCATGTCAATGGAACTGCGGTCTGGCCATGCTGCCCTTCGGCAGGATCCGTGCCACCGACAGCGCAAGGCCTCGGGTCCTTGAAGCGGCGCGAACAACCGCGGCCTCACTATAGGCCGATGCAAGCCGCTGTCCCCCGGGGCTCGGCACGCCCGGCGCGGTCGCAACCCCCTCAGGCCGGAGCGTTTGCCGATGATCCGCGCTGGTCGCGGCAACCCTGGGACAATACCGCCTGTTGCAAGGCGGCGCGGCCAAGACCTCGCCCCGTCCGGCGCCCATCCTCGAGTCTCAAACCATGTCGACCAGCCAGATCCAAGAAGCCGTAAGGCGGAGACGCACCTTTGCCATCATCTCCCACCCCGACGCGGGCAAGACCACGCTCACCGAAAAGCTGCTCCTGTTCTCCGGCGCCATCCAGATCGCCGGCAGCGTGAAAGCCCGCAAGGCGTCGCGCCACGCCACGTCCGACTGGATGGAGATCGAAAAACAGCGTGGCATTTCGGTCGCATCGAGCGTGATGCAGATGGAATACCGCGATTGCGTCATCAACCTGCTCGACACGCCGGGCCACCAGGACTTCTCGGAAGACACCTACCGCGTGCTGACGGCCGTCGATGCCGCCTTGATGGTGATCGACGCGGCCAACGGCGTGGAACCACAGACCCGCCGGCTGCTGCAGGTCTGCCGCGCGCGGAACACCCCCATCCTCACGTTCGTCAACAAGATGGACCGCGAGGTGCAGGAACCGCTGGCGCTGATGGACGAGATCGAGCGCGAACTCGGGATGGAGGTGGTGCCGTTCACCTGGCCAGTCGGCATGGGCAAGTCGTTCCATGGCGTGATGGACCTTCGCGAGCAGCGGATGCGCGTGTTCACGCCCGGCGAAGACCGCAACCACAACGACGACGAGATCCTCGACGGCCTGGACAACCCCGCCTACGCTGAGCGGTTCGGCATGCCGTACCAGCAGGCCCAGGGCGAAATCGAGCTGCTCACGGATGCTGCGCCGCCGTTCGACCGGGAATCGTTCATCACCGGCCGCCAGACCCCGATGTTCTTCGGCTCGGCGGTCAACAACTTCGGCGTGCGCGAGGTGCTCGACGCGCTGGTGGACCTTGCCCCGGCCCCGGGTGTGCGCACATCGCTCCAACGCGAAGTCGCGCCCGACGAGAAAAAATTCACGGGCGTCGTGTTCAAGATCCAGGCCAACATGGACCCCGCCCACCGCGACCGCATCGCGTTCGTGCGCGTGGCCAGCGGCCATTTCGAGCGGGGCATGCGGCTCAAGGTGGTGCGTTCCGGCAAGGAACTGCGCCCGAACACGGTCGTCAGCTTCCTGAGCCAGCGCCGCGAATTGCTCGACGAGGCATTCGCCGGCGACATCATCGGCATCCCGAACCACGGCGTGCTGCAACTCGGCGATACGCTGACCGAAGGGGAATCGCTGCAGTTCACCGGCCTGCCGTTCTTCGCGCCCGAGATGTTCCGCACCGTCGAAGTGGCCGATCCCCTGCGCAGCAAGCAGCTGCGTGCGGGCCTGACCCAACTGGGCGAAGAAGGGGCGATCCAGGTGTTCCGTCCGATGGCCAGCGCGATGCTGCTGCTCGGCGCCGTGGGCCAACTCCAGTTCGAAGTGGTGGCACACCGCCTCGAACATGAATACGGCGTCAAGGCGCGCATCATGGCAAGCCGCTTCCAGGTGGCCCGCTGGGTCACTTGCGACGAAGCCGACGGCGGCGACAAGGAGCTCAAGCGGTTCATCGACGCCAACGCCCATCGCGTCGCCTATGACGCCGTCGATGCGCCGACGGTGCTCGTCGAGTACTCGCCTGAACTGCGTGCCATCGAAGAGAACTGGCCGAAGATCAAATTCCACGCGCTGCGCGAACACGCGGGCCTGGTCTTCCAGCGCCGATTGGAAGGCTGACAGGTGAAGCCATGAGCACGACCGCCCCTGCTCCGTCGCGCCTGTTGCTGTACCTGAACCTCATCCGCTGGGACCGTCCGGCCGGCACCTACCTGCTGCTGTGGCCCACGCTCACCGCGCTGTGGCTCGCGGCAGGCGGGTTCCCGGGCTGGCATCTGCTCGCCGTGTTCGCGCTCGGCACCTTCCTCATGCGCAGCGCCGGCTGCGCGGTGAATGACGTGGCCGACCGAGAATTCGACAAACACGTCAAACGCACAGCTCACCGCCCGGTGACCAGCGGCAGCCTGAGCGTGCATGAGGCGCTGGCTGTGGGCGCCGGGCTGGCCTTGCTGGCCTTCGCGCTGGTTCTGACCACGAACCTCGTGACCATTGCGATGAGCTTCGGCGCACTGGCCGTGAGCATCTTCTATCCGTTCACAAAACGGTTCCTGTCGATGCCGCAAGCGGTGCTCGGCGTGGCATTCAGCTTCGGCATCCCGATGGCCTACGCCGCGGTGCTGGGCGATGTGCCCGCCACCGCCTGGTGGTTGCTGCTCGGCAACCTCTTCTGGGTACTCGCCTACGACACCGAATACGCGATGGTCGACCGTGACGATGACCTGAAGATCGGCATCAAGACCTCGGCCATCACGCTCGGCCGGTTCGACGTGGCCGCCGTGATGGTGTTCTATGTCGCGGCGCTGGCCATCTGGACGCTGATCGGTTGGCGATCGGGGCTGGGCCCGATCGCTTTGCTGGGCCTCGCAGGGGCGGCCGCCCAGGTGGTGTGGCACGGGATGCTGATCCGCCACCGCGATTGCGACGGTTGCTTCCGGGCCTTCACCCGCAACCACTGGCTGGGGTTTTCCGTGTTCATCGGCGTCGTTGCCGATCTGGCGACCCGTTAGGGTTTCGTGCTGCCGGCGCCTCAGCCGAATTCGTTGCCGAGTTCGGCGGCGCGCCGCTGCGCCGCCTTGATCGCCTTCACGAAAGCCGCCTTCACCTGGCTCGCCTCCAACGAGGTCAGCGCGGCGTAGGTGGTGCCGCCCTTCGACGTGACCCGTTCCCGCAGCACCGAGGGCGGCTCGTCCGAATTCGACGCCAATGCCGAGGCCCCCGAAAAGGTGGCCAGCGCCAGCTGCTTGCCCTGCTCTGCCGACAAGCCCATGTCCTCGGCCGCCTGCACCATGGCCTCCACGAAGTAGAAGACATAGGCGGGACCCGAGCCCGACAGCGCCGTCACGGCATCCAGATCCTCTTCCCGCTCCACCCAGAGCGTGCGGCCTGTCGTGGCCAGGAGCCGCTCGGCATCCCGTCGCTCCGTCGGGGTGACCGCGGGGCGGGCATAGAGGCCGGCGATGCCCTGCCCGATCAGTGCCGGCGTGTTGGGCATCGCGCGCACCACCCGCTCGGTGCCCAGCGCGTCTGCGATGGCATTGCTGCGGATGCCAGCCATCACGCTGAAGTGCAGCGCCTTGCCAATGTGCGTGCCGGCCGCTGCGGCGGCCTCCTTGAACGTCTGCGGCTTCACGGCCCAGACCACCACGTCGGCGCGCTGCAGCACGGAGCCGGGTGCTTCGAGTGTGATCACGCCGAGGTCGCGCTGCAGCACCGAACGCTGGCTGGCGTTGGGTTCCAGCACGAGGATGTCGGCGGCCGGTTTGCCGCTCTTAAGAAGCCCGCCGATGATGGCGCTGGCCATGTTGCCGCCGCCCACGAACGCAATAGACATATGTTTGGCCCCCCAGTCGCTTCGCTCCTGCCCCCGAGGGGCGCCACCGGTCGGCCGGGGGACCCGGCCTCGGGTGTTGCTTGGGGGGCGACGTTGCTTCGCTCGCCTGTAGCGGGCTGGCTGGGTGTGAGATGGATAAAAAAGGCAGTTTACCGGGGGAGTGCCACGCGTCAACGCTCTGGCTTTGGCCTTGCACCGAAGATGGCCGTGCCCGCCCGGACGATCGTGGCGCCTCCAAGGATGGTGGCTCGGCTTCGCTTGCCAGTCACTTGGACCACGCGCGCAGCGCGGTGGCAGTGGCCTGAAGGCCTGGGCAGTGGTGTAAGTAAAAGGCCAACTTGCCGGGGGACGGCCAGTGGCGGGCATCGCTGCGCGACAGGCAGGCGAGGTCAGGGGGAATGGCGGCTTCATTGAGACAGCCCACGCCCCAGCCGGCACGCAGTGCCGCTACGGCGCCCTGGCTGCCGGCGCAGCTCAGCTGCACGTGGTGGGCGCGGCCATTGCGCTGCAGTGCCTGCAGGGCCATATGGCGCACCGGGCACCCCGGGCCCAGCAGCACGAGCGGGGCCGGTTCGTTGTGAGGCACCACGAGGCCGCGCCGGGCCACCCATGCAAGCGGTTCCCGCCGCAGCAACTGCGCGCCAGGCAGCGGTACATCGCTGGTCAGCACGGCCAGATCCACCTCGCCTGCGGCCCACAGCGACTGCAGGACCTGCGAACTCGACCACAGCAGCTCGATTCGCACCGGCGCAGTGTGTTCGCGCAACAGTGCAAGAAGTTCCTCGAGTCGGGTGGGCTGGAAATATTCGCTGATGCCGATGCGCCAGGGCCTGGGTGGTTCGGTGGTCAGCACCGCAGCGCGCGCTTCCGCTTGCAGCGCCAGCAGGCGCCTTGCATGCGGCAGGAACCGGGCGCCTTCATCCGTCAACGCAAGGGTCCGGGTGCTGCGGATGGCCAGGCGCACCCCGAGCGATGCCTCGAGATGCTGCAGATGCGCGCTGACGGCCGATTGCGTGCGGTGCACCTGCCGCGCAGCCGACGTGATGGAACCCGTGCCAGCGATGGCCACGAAGCTGCGCAACCAGAGGGGGTCAAGGTCATTCATGAGTGTCTTCGATGAATTACATCGAATCAATGAGATTGTCAGCTAAGTGAGGCAAGCCTACAGTGAACGACGCATCAAGCACAGGAGTTTCAGATGCCCTATCTGCACATTCAGCTGTCCGGTGAGCCGGACGACGCTCTCGCCGGACGCGTCGCGGCGCACGCCAGCGACCTCACCGCGCGCCTGCTCGGCAAGGACCCCGCCCTGACGGCCGTTGTCATCGATTTCGTGCCGGCCCGGAGATGGTTCATCGCCAACCAGGCGTTGTCCGTCTCAGGTGCCCGCAGCTACCACTGGCTCGTCACCATCACCGATGAGACCAACACGAAGGCCGAAAAGGCAGCGTATCTGGCTGCGGTTCATCAAACGATGGCTGGCCTGCTTGACGGCGTGGCCGACCATTCGTACGTTGAAGTGGCTGACGTTCGTGCCGCCGCCTACGGCTATGGCGGCGTCACGCAGGAGCGCCGATATCAACGCCCGGCAGGCTGAGGTCTTGCACCGAAGATGGCCGTGCCCACCCGGACGATCGTGGCGCCTTCGAGGATGGCGGCTTCCAGGTCGGCTGTCATGCCCATCGACAGCGTGTCGAGCTCGAGGCCATCGGTACGCAGGCGGTCGAAGAGGTCGCGCAGGGCCCGGTGGGCTCGGCGTTGGGCGTCCGCATCGGCGGTAGGTTCGGGAATGGCCATCAATCCGCGCAATCGCAAGCCGGGCAGGATGGCCACGGCCTGTGCCAGCGGAGCCAGTTCAGCCGGGTCGATGCCGCTCTTGTTGGCTTCGCCGCTGGTGTTGACCTGCAGGCAGACTTGCAAGGGGGGTAATTCCGGTGGTCGCTGGGCCGACAGCCGCTCGGCGATCTTGAGCCGGTCCACCGTGTGCACCCAGTCGAACTGGGAGGCCACGACCCGCGTCTTGTTGCTTTGCAGCGGACCGATCAAATGCCATTCCAGGTCACTGCGGAGGTCGATCAGTGCGCCGATCTTGTCGATGCCCTCCTGCACGTAGTTCTCCCCGAACCGTCGCTCGCCGGCCGCCACCGCTTCACGCACCGCCTCGGCGCTGTAAGTTTTGCTTACGGTCAGCAACGTGACGCTTTCCACGGGCCGATGCGCGAGCGCGCAGGCCCGGGCCATCCGTTCGCGCACTTGTTGTATGTTCGCTGCAATCGTCGTCATAATCCCGCGAGCCTATCTCATCGGGACGGGCGGCCCCATTCTCTGCAGCCCGCTGCACCATTGCAGTTCCCGAAGACATGGACATCACCCAACTGCTGGCGTTCTCTGTCAAGAACAAGGCCTCCGACCTGCACCTCTCCGCAGGGCTTCCTCCGATGATCCGGGTGCATGGTGATGTGCGCCGCATCAACGTCGATCCGCTCGAGCACAAGCAAGTGCACGAGATGGTTTACGACATCATGAACGACGCACAGCGCAAGGCCTACGAGGAAACGCTCGAAGTCGACTTCTCCTTCGAGATCCAGGGCCTGGCCCGCTTCCGGGTCAACGCGTTCAATCAGAACCGTGGCGCGGGCGCCGTGTTCCGCACCATCCCGTCGAAAATCCTCACCCTTGAGCAGCTCAACGCCCCGAAGATCTTCGCGGAACTCGCGCTCAAGCCGCGCGGCCTCGTGCTGGTGACCGGTCCCACCGGCTCGGGCAAGTCCACCACGCTGGCGGGCATGGTCAACCACCTGAACGAAAACGAATACGGCCACGTGCTGACCGTGGAAGACCCGATCGAATTCGTGCACGAATCCAAGAAGTGCCTCGTGAACCAGCGCGAAGTGGGGCCTCATACGCTGAGCTTCGCCAACGCGCTGCGCTCCGCGCTGCGCGAAGACCCCGACGCCATCCTCGTGGGTGAAATGCGTGACCTCGAAACCATCCGCCTCGCATTGACCGCCGCCGAGACGGGCCACCTGGTGTTCGGCACGCTGCACACATCGAGCGCTGCCAAAACCGTCGACCGGATCGTCGACGTGTTCCCCGCTGCCGAAAAGGACATGGTGCGCGCCATGCTGTCCGAATCGCTTGTGGCGGTGATCTCGCAGACCCTGTGCAAACTCAAGGACGGCACGGGCCGGGTCGCCGCCCACGAGATCATGCTGGGCTCGCCCGCCATCCGCAACCTGATCCGGGAAAACAAGATCGCGCAGATGTACTCCTCCATCCAGACCGGCAACAGCATGGGCATGCAGACCCTCGACCAGAACCTGGCCGATCTGGTGCGCCGCAACGTGATCTCACCGGCCGAGGCACGAGGCAAGGCCAAGACACCCGAAAACTTCCCCGGCTGACCGGCAAACCGGGCAGTGCCCAAGAGGCTGCGTTCGACGAGGTGGTAGGGTTTGCGCAATGGCGTTGAAGAAACTGTTCGGCCGACTCAAGCGAGGCGCCGCACCGGTGGCGGCTGTGCCGGCCCACGACGGTGCGGCATCCGATTCGGCCTTTTTTTCCACCCAGTTCCTCGAACGTTCCGGGGACAGCCAACTGCTTGCCACCTGGTCGGCACGGGCCCCGGAAATCGGTGCCCAGCCGGTCGACCGCGCGGTCGCCGAGCCGATGTTCGCCCGCATCTGGGGCGGCGACCGCTGCGTGACGGCGCTCGCGGCCGACGACATCGTGAAACTGAGCCGTTACCTGCACTTCGTCACCGTACCGGCCGATCGAGAAGTCATTGGGCAGGACGAACAAGGCGACTACATGCTGATCGTGCTTGACGGCACCCTGGGCGTCGACCGTGTGCAGCCCTGGGGTGGCCGCGTACGGCTGGCCGAGGCGCGTGCAGGCGACATGCTGGGTGAAATGTCACTGCTCGATGCCGGCGCGCGGTTTTCCGCATGCACCACCCTGACGCCCTGTACGCTCGCCGTGGTGGACGCCCGGCGCTTGGATGAGATGATCGCCAACGAACCCCGCCTCGGCCTGGCCTTGCTGGCCACGCTGTCGCGGCGGCTCTCACTCCGGCTGCGCCAGGTCAGTGCACGCCTCAGTGCCTTGTTGTCCAGCAATTGACCGAAGCATTCTCAGGGGTACGACCATGGAAAGAGACCAGGCATCGAAATTCGTCAACGACCTGCTGCGCCTGATGGTGTCGCGCAACGGGTCCGACCTCTTCCTGACGGCCGACTTCCCGCCCGCCATCAAGGTGGATGGCAAGGTGACCAAGGTCTCGCCGCAGCCATTGACCGGGCAACACACCATGGCCCTGGCGCGCTCGGTGATGAACGACAAGCAGGCCGCCGAGTTCGAGCGCACGAAGGAATGCAACTTCGCGATCTCGCCCCAAGGCATCGGGCGCTTCCGGGTCAATGCCTTCGTTCAGCAAGGCAACGTCGGCCTCGTGATGCGGACCATCCCGCAAACGCTCCCCACCATTGACGGGCTGAACCTGCCGCAGGTGCTCAAGGACGTCACGATGACCAAGCGCGGCCTTGTGATCTTCGTCGGTGCCACCGGCTCCGGCAAGAGCACATCGCTTGCCGCGATGGTCGACTACCGGAACGAGAACTCGCAGGGTCACATCATCACCATCGAAGACCCGGTGGAATTCGTGCACCCGCACAAGAACTGCATCGTGACGCAGCGGGAGGTGGGCCTCGACACCGAAGGATGGGAGCAGGCCCTGAAAAACACGCTGCGGCAGGCCCCCGACGTGATCCTGATGGGCGAGATCCGTGACCGCGAAACCATGGAGCATGCCGTGGCATTCGCCGAGACCGGTCACCTCTGCATGGCCACGCTGCACGCGAACAGCGCCAACCAGGCCCTCGACCGCATCATCAACTTCTTCCCCGAGGAGCGGCGCGCACAGCTCCTGATGGACCTTTCATTGAACCTGAAGTCCCTCATCTCGCAGCGCCTGCTGCCGCGCCAGGAAGGCAAGGGACGCATTGCCGCCGTCGAAATCCTGTTGAACACCCCGCTCATCTCGGACCTGATCTTCAAGGGCGAGGTGAGCGAAATCAAGGAGATCATGAAGAAGTCCCGCGAGCTGGGCATGCAAACCTTCGACCAGGCGCTGTTCGATCTCTATGAAAACCAGCTCGTCACGTACGAAGACGCGCTGCGCAACGCCGACTCCGTCAACGACCTGCGCCTGCAGATCAAGCTCCACAGCAACCGTGCCCGCACGATGGACCTTTCCGCTGGCACGGAACACCTCACCATCGTCTGATGTCTTCACGTTCCTACGAACCCATCCCGCCCCGTCGCGTGGCCTTTCTTGGCCTCGGCGTCATGGGCTATCCCATGGCGGCGCACCTGGCCCGCGCCGGCCATGAGGTCACTGTCTTCAACCGCACGGCTGCGAAGGCCGCGCAATGGGTCGCCGAACACGGCGGCAGGCAGGCCGCCACGCCCAGGCAAGCCTCGGCCGATGCAGACATCGTGCTGGCATGCGTCGGCAACGACGACGACCTTCGCCAGATCACGCTCGGCCCAGACGGTGCTTTCGAAGGCATGCGCGCCGGCGCCGTCTTCGTGGACCACACGACCGCCTCGGCCGAAGTGGCGCGCGAGCTTGCGGGCGTCGCATGTGAACGAGGCCTGCAATTCATCGATGCGCCCGTCTCGGGCGGCAACGTCGGGGCCCTCCATGGGGCGCTGACCGTGATGTGCGGGGGCGATGCCAAGGCCTTCGATGCCGTTCGACCGGTCCTTCTCGCCTTCGCCAAGGCCGTCACACGCCTCGGTGACAGCGGTGCCGGCCAGCTTGCCAAGATGGTGAACCAGATCTGCATCGCGGGGCTGCTGCAGGGGCTGGCCGAAGCCATCGCGTTCGGTCAAAAGGCGGGCCTCGACATGAAGGCCGTGCTGGAAGTGATCGGAAAAGGCGCAGCCCAGAGCTGGCAGATGGACAACCGCGGCCCCACCATGGTCGACGGCAAGTTCGACTTCGGTTTCGCGGTGGATTGGATGCGCAAGGACCTCGGCCTGGTGCTGACCGAAGCCCGGCGCAATGGCGCCCGGCTGCCGGTCACAGCGCTGGTGGACCAGTTTTACGCCGATGTGCAGGCCCTTGGCGGCGGGCGCGACGACACGTCCAGCCTCATAAAAAGGCTTTAGCCCCCCAGTCGCTTCGCTCCTGCCCCCGAGGGGCGACCCCGGGTCGACCGGCAAAGCCGGTCTCGCGGGTGGCTTGATGTGCGGCTTCGCTTCGCTTGCCTGCCTGTCGGGCGCGGCTCGGGGCTTTGCTTGCTTCGCTTTGCTCGCCTGTGACTTGGTCAGGGCTTGTTGGTGGCGGGCTGCCTGGCGTTGTTGGTGGGGGCGCCCAGGGGTTGCAGTGTGGCGAGTTCGGCTTCGGTGATCACCTCGAACACGCGCACGACTTTCTCGACGCCGCGGATGGTGCGCACCAGGTCGACAGCGCGCTGGCCCTCGGCTTCGGTGACTCGGCCCATCAGGTACACGATGCCTCGTTCGGTCACCACCTTGAACGCGGTGGCCGTGATGTCGCCGGCATCCACCAGCGTGGCTTTCACCTTGGTGGAGATCAGTGCGTCATTCGAGCGGTTGGTCAGTGAACTGGAAAAACCGATGGCGAGTTCGTTGACGGTGGACCGGACATTGTCGACACGCGCCACTGCTTGCTCGACCGCCGCCTTGTCTGCTTCGTTCGGCACCTCGCCGGTGATCAGCGCAATGCGGTTGTAGCTCGTGACGTTGATGTGGCCACGGTCGCCAATGGCTTCACGGATGCGTGGGCCTGCTTTCAGCTCGATGGTCTGGTCATCGATCTGCGTGCCGGAGCTGCGCCGGTCGGTGGCCATCAGCGTCCCGCCCACCACCGCGCCTCCGACGAGAAGTGCGGCGCAGCCGGTCAGTGTGGTGGAAGCAGCGAGCGCGCAGGCGATCAGCGCAAAGCGGAACTTCGATTCCGTCATGTATTTTCCTGTTCTCCGAGCAATTGCAGGTCCACCGCGTCGCACAGGCAGTGGATGGCGAGGATGTGGACTTCCTGAATGCGGGCCGTGCGTTCGTGCGGCACGCAGATGTGCACGTCGGTGTCGCTCAACTGCTGATTCATCTTGCCGCCGCCCCGCCCGGTGAGGGCGATGACGGTCATCTCCTTGGCGTGCGCCGCCTCGACGGCGGCCAGCACGTTGGCCGAGTTGCCGCTCGTGGTGATCGCGATCAGCACGTCACCCGGCTGGCCGAGGGCTTGCACCTGCTTCGAGAAGATCTGATTGAAGTCGTAGTCGTTGCCGACGGCCGTGAGGATGGAACTGTCCACCGTCAGCGCAATGGCCGCAAGACCGGGGCGCTCGCGTTCAAAGCGCCCGACGAACTCGGCGGCAAAATGCTGGGCATCACTGGCCGAACCGCCATTGCCGCAAACCAGTACCTTGCCGCCGCCTGTGATGCAACCCACCACGGCGTTGACGGCGTCCGCAATCGGGCGCGAAAGAATTTCGGCAGCGGCGTACTTCAAGTCGGCGCTGTCGAAGAATTGTTGCTGGATGCGTTGTTCGAGCATGGTTCCGGATTTTAAGACACGGCCTGTGCATCCAGGTTCCGTGCCGGTGCAGGGCCGTCATTGTGGCTCGTCGTTGAATGCGGCCCGAAGCCATTTCAGATCGTGGCCGTCGATCACGACCACATCGAAGCGGCAAAGCGGAGGAGAAGCGAAGCTTTGCAGGTAGTGACGGGCGGCATATCGTACGCGCCGCTGCTTGGTGGCCGTGACGCTGGCCGCCGCGCCGCCGTGGCGGGCATGGCGGCGCCGTCGGACTTCCACGAACACCAGTGTGCCATCGCGGTCGCGCACAATCAGGTCCACTTCGCCGCCGAAAGCCCGCGGTCCTGCCGCGACACGGTAGTTCCGTGCGATGAGCCGGAGTCCGTGGCGGACCAGATGGTCCAGGGCTCGCTGCTCGCCTTCATCTCCCAACCGTTTTGTGGTGCCTGTCATGGACTCTCCGATCCGCCCGACCCAGTTGTTGCAAGCCGCCGAGGCAGCGGCGGGAACGCAGCAGTATCCGGCGCCGGCGCTTTATGTTGTCGCCACACCCATCGGGAATCTCGCCGATCTGAGCCTGAGGGTGATCCACGTTCTGTGCAAGGTCGATGCGGTGGCGTGCGAAGACACTCGCCATACCAGCTCGCTGCTGCGCCACCTCGGGCTCGACAAACCTCTGCTTGCTTTGCACGAGCACAACGAGCGCGAAGCTTCCGCCGCCGTGCTGGGCCGACTCGCCGCCGGGGAGCGTGTGGCCTATGTCAGCGACGCGGGTACGCCGGCGGTCAGCGATCCCGGCGCTGCGCTGGTCGCCGCCTGCCAGGCGGCCGGCTACCGCACCGTGCCGGTGCCTGGTCCCAGCAGTGCGCTGGCGGCACTCTCCGTCGCCGGCGATACGGTGGCCCGCGGTTTCATGTTCATCGGTTTCCTGCCCCCGAAAGGCAATGAGCGGGTCGCCGCGCTGGACGCGCTGGCTGCTCGCGACGATGCCCAGGTGCTGTTCGAGGCGCCGCACCGCATTGATTCGCTGCTCAAAGGCCTGGCCGGCGTGGCGCCCCATCGCACGATCACCATTTGCCGGGAGTTGACGAAGCAGTTCGAAGGCGTCTCGACCATGCCTGCGGCCGATGCGCCGGCGTGGCTTGCGGCCGATGCAAACCGGTCACGCGGTGAATTTGTGCTCGTGGTGCATGCGCAGGCCCCGGAACGGACCGAAGGTGCTGACGGCGCGAACGACAAAGTGCTGCGCACACTGATGGCCGAGCTGCCCCTCAAGCAGGCGGTCAGCCTCGCGGCCGAGCTGACCGGGGCCCCCCGCAACACGCTGTATGCGCGCGCCCTCGCACTCAAGCAGGCGATGGCCGACTGACCCGGAGGGCGCTGCAGGTCACCAGTTGTCGTGGTCGTGCGTCTGGCGGGCGATGCTCTCGCGGGCGCGATCCTGCATCGCATCGATGCGCTCGCGCTCCCGGTAGCTCACACGGCCGTCGGCGCGAGCCCGGGCTTCGACGCGGCGGATGTGCTCTTGCTGGCGCAGCAGCCGGTGGGTTTCGCGTGGCGTGAGCCGGCCCGTGGCTTCCCCGTGGCGGATGGCGCGCATCTGGCGCTGCTGGCGTTCATCGATGCGGTCACCGCGGTGATCGCCCCCTGTTTCGTAGCGGTGATCCTGGGCCGCAGCTTGCCCGGCGAGGCCGGCAAAGGCGGCAATGGCAACAGCGGTGCTGGCGACAAGGCGTTTGATGTGATTCATCTGGATTCCTTCCGGGTGAGAGTGAACAAACAGGCTGTGCGGCACGCATGTACAACGGCAATTGACCGTTACCCGGCTGACATCGTGTTGGTAAAGAACTGTGAGCGCAGGGAGGGCCCCACAAAGTCGGGGTGGGCTCCTACAATCGTTGCCATGATCTCCCGCGAACCCACCCTCGAACGTCTGGCGGTCGCCAGATCCTTGTTGCTCGATCCGTTCGGTCTCACCGACGAAACCGTGGCCAATGCGCTGAAGACCATTGCGGCCCATCGCATTGACGACGCGGACCTGTACTTCCAGTACACCCGGAGCGAAGGCTGGAGCCTCGAAGAGGGCATCGTGAAGTCCGGCAATTTCGGCATCGATCAGGGCGTCGGTGTGCGGGCCGTGGCCGGAGAGAAAACGGCATTCGCGTACTCCGACGACATTTCCGAAGCCGCACTGCTCGATGCGGCCCGCACGGTTCGCTCGATTGCCGCCGCGGGACAAAGCCTGTCGGTCAAGGTGCCGTCGTCGCCCAAGGTGGCCGGCACTCGCGTGCTCTATGCCCCCACCGACCCCATCGCCACCCTCGACAGCTCGCAAAAAGTGGCGCTGCTCGAACGGGTCGAGAAACTGGCCCGGGCGAAGGATCCACGGGTCAAGCAAGTGATGGCCGGCGTGGCTGCCGAATACGACGTCGTGCTGATTGCCCGTGCCGACGGCACGCTCGCGGCCGACGTTCGACCCCTGGTGCGGCTGTCCATCACCGTGATCGCCGAGCAGACCATCGGTGGCGCGGTGCGGCGCGAGATCGGCTCGGGCGGCGGCGGTGGCCGGTTCGGGCTGGGGTATTTCCAACAGGACATCATCGAGCAGTACGTCAATGACGCGGTGAATGCGGCGCTGACCAATCTCGAGGCGCGCCCAGCCAAGGCCGGCGAAATGAGCGTCGTGCTCGGCCCGGGCTGGCCAGGCGTGCTGCTGCACGAGGCCGTCGGGCATGGGCTCGAGGGCGACTTCAACCGCAAGGGCTCGAGCGCGTTCAGCGGCCGGATCGGCCAGCGCGTGGCGGCCAAAGGTGTCACCGTGCTCGACGACGGCACCCTGCCCGATCGCAGGGGCTCCTTGAATGTCGACGACGAAGGCAATGCCAGCCAGCGCAACGTGCTGATCGAAGATGGCATCCTCAAGGGCTACATCCAGGACGCGATGAACGCGCGATTGATGGGCGTGGCGCCTACGGGCAACGGGCGGCGGGAAAGCTATGCGGCGGTGCCCATGCCCCGCATGACCAACACCTACATGCTGGGCGGTGACAAGACGAAGGAAGAGATCATCGGCAGCCTCAAGCGGGGCCTGTACGCCACGAACTTCGGCGGGGGGCAGGTCGACATCACGAGCGGCAAGTTTGTGTTTTCGGCGTCCGAGGCATTCTGGGTCGAGAACGGGAAGATCCAGTACCCCGTCAAGGGCGCCACCATCATCGGCAATGGCCCCGATGCGCTGACTCGCGTCAGCATGATCGGCAACGACATGAAGCTCGATACCGGCGTGGGTGTGTGCGGCAAGGAAGGCCAGAGCGTGCCGGTGGGCGTGGGGCAGCCCACGCTGCGCATTGATCGGCTCACGGTCGGTGGCACCGCTTGACGGGACTCCCGGGGCCCGTGCTACATTACCTCCCATGCGTCTCGTTGCGTCCCACTTTGGCTTTTACTTTTGGATCTTGCCTACATCCGGCGGAGAGAGAAGCGCGTAGCCTGAAAAAACGCAACTGACTCAAGAAAACCGCCGGATCCACGGCGGTTTTTTTTCGCCCGACCATCCTGACGCCATTCAAGTACTTCCCTCAAGGAGCCTTTTCCGATGAATGCCAACGCAACCAGTGCCGCCGAAGGATGGACTGCACCTGCTGACCGCACGGGTCAGACAGACGACGAGCGAATCGTCAACGTGACGCCGCTGCCGCCGCCCGAGCACCTGGTTCGGTTCTTTCCCATCCGGGGCACGCGCGCCGAAACCCTCATCGCCGACACGCGTCAGCGCATCAAGGACATCATCCAGGGACGCGACGACCGGCTGCTGGTCATCATGGGTCCCTGCTCCATCCACGATCCCGTCGCGGCCATCGAATACGCCGGCCGCTTGCTTGCGGAGCGCAAGAAGTACGAAGGCACGCTCGAGATCGTGATGCGCGTGTATTTCGAGAAACCGCGCACCACCGTCGGCTGGAAGGGCCTGATCAACGACCCCTACCTCGATGAAAGCTACAAGATTGACGAAGGCCTGCGCATGGCCCGCCAACTGCTGACCGAGATCAACAAGCTGGGCGTGCCTGCGGCCAGCGAGTTTCTCGACGTGATCTCTCCGCAGTACATCGGCGATCTGATCTCCTGGGGGGCCATCGGCGCACGTACCACGGAAAGCCAGGTGCATCGCGAACTCTCTTCGGGCCTGTCGGCGCCCATCGGATTCAAGAACGGTACCGACGGCAACATCCGCATCGCTACCGACGCGATCCAGGCGGCAGCGCGCTCACACCACTTCCTGTCCGTTCACAAGAACGGGCAGGTGGCCATTGTCGAGACGGCAGGCAACCCCGATTGCCATGTGATCCTGCGTGGGGGCAAGGCGCCCAACTATGACGCGGCGCATGTCGAAGCAGCATGCAAGGACCTCGAGGCCGCCAAGCTCCTGCCGTCGCTCATGGTGGATTGTTCGCATGCCAACAGCAGCAAACAGCACCTTCGCCAGATCGATGTGGCGCGCGACATTGCCACGCAAGTGGGCAGCGGCTCGCGCCGCATCTTCGGTGTGATGGTCGAGAGCCACCTCAACGGCGGCGCTCAAAAGTTCAGCGCCGGCAAGGACGATCCGACCCAACTCGCCTACGGGCAAAGCATCACCGACGCCTGCCTCGGCTGGGACGATTCGCTGGGCGTGTTGCAAGTGCTCAGCGAAGCGGTGCGGGCCCGTCGCGGCTGAAACGCTCGGGCACGGCGCGAATGCCGTGCCCGTCGGCATCGATCGCAGAAGGCGCAACAGATTGCAAGCCGGGCAAGGGGCGGCAATAAGTCTGGTCCGGCGCCTGAGACCCGGGTTGAATGGGCATTTCGTTTCGAGAAGGATGTGCCGATGATCCGTCGCAAACGCACCGACACCCTGCCATCGATTGGTGAAGCCGCACGCCAGGTGCTAGCCCTC
>Ga0070661_100000099_pt1 | contig 71115 bp, 74 predicted proteins | sample KBSC43metaG_FD_64663 | JGI IMG/M metagenome (GOLD analysis project Ga0070661, IMG submission 64663) | Corn rhizosphere microbial communities from Kellogg Biological Station, Michigan, USA - KBS C4-3 metaG | ecosystem: Host-associated > Plants > Roots > Rhizosphere > Soil ... | reverse complement strand
CAGCCTCGGGGTCAAGTACACCGACCGCACCAACGCGCTCGACAAGCACGCGATGCGGATGTTCGAGATCCGCGACCCCGAGCAGTCGCCGCCGGCGCCGCAGATGTTCGGCAACGCCGGCCGCGACCACATGCAGAAGTACGGCTCCGAACCCGACCACTACGCCTGGATCGGCTGGAAGAACCACAAGCACTCGGTCAACAACCCCTACGCCCAGTTCCAGGACGAGTACTCGCTGGAGGACATCAAGGCGGCGAAGATGATCCACGACCCGCTGACCAAGCTGCAGTGCTCGCCGACCTCCGACGGCTCGGCCTGCGCGATCGTCGCCTCCGAGCGCTACGTCGACCAGCACGGACTCTGGGAGCAGGCGGTCGAGATCGCCGGCCAGTCGATGGTCACCGACCTCAGCAGCACCTTCGACGAGAACGCCGACTGCATGACGATCGTCGGCTCCGACATGTCGCGGACCGCGGCCGACGCCGCTTATGCGGAAGCGGGGGTCGCGGCCGGGGAAGTCGACGTCTGCGAGCTCCACGACTGCTTCAGCGCCAACGAGCTCATCACCTACGAAGCGCTCGGGTTCGCCGCCGAGGGCGAGGCGCACAAGCTGGTCGAGGAAGAAGCGACTACCTACGGCGGCAAGGTCGTCGTCAACCCCTCGGGCGGCCTGATCTCAAAGGGGCACCCGCTGGGGGCGACCGGCCTGGCGCAGTGCTCGGAACTGACCTGGCAGCTGCGCGGCACGGCCGACAAGCGCCAGGTCGAGGGCGCGAAGGTGGCGCTCCAGCACAACATCGGCCTCGGCGGAGCCGCCGTGGTCACGGTCTACAAACCGGCGGCCTAGGGAAGGCCGCCGCAACGGAGGAGGAGCACGATGGCGAAGCAGCGGCGTTCACTCAGCGGCAAGGTCGTGGCGATCACCGGCGGTGCCCGCGGGATCGGCAAGGCGACGGCTTCGGCCCTGGTCGCGAAGGGGTGCCGCGTCGCGATCGGCGACCTCGACCTCGAGCTGGCCGAGAAGACCGCGGCCGAGCTCGGCGGCGGCACCGTCGCGCTTGCTCTCGACGTCACCGATCGCTCCTCCTTCGCCCATTTCCTCGACGAGGCCGAACGGCAGCTGGGGCCGGTCGACGCGGTCGTCAACAACGCCGGGATCATGCCGGTGACCCCGTTCGAGGACGAGAGCCCCGACTCGGTCCGCCGCCAGATCGACATCAACCTGCACGGCGTCATCACCGGCACCCAGCTGGCGATCAAGCGCTTGCGCCCGCGCGGCAGCGGCTACATCGTCAACATCGCCTCGCAGGCGGGGAAATCGGGCCTGCCGGGGATCGCCACCTACTCGGGCACCAAGCACGCGGTCGTCGGGATCAGCGAGGCGGTACGGGCGGAGCTGCGCGGCAGCGGCGTCGAGGTCCTCTGCGTGATGCCGACCGTCGTCAATACCGAGCTGACCAGCGGAGTCGGCCAGAAATGGGTGAAGCCGGTCGAGGCCTCCGACGTGGCGAAAGAGATCGTCGACGCGATGGAAGTGCCGCGCTTCGACGTCTTCGTCCCGCGCGCCAACGGCGCCCTCTACAAGATCCTGGCGCCGCTGCCGCGCAGCTGGCGCGAGGCGCTGGGACGGGCGATGAAGGTAGACAAGCTGATGATCGAGGTCGACCACGGCGCCCGCCGGGCCTACGAGGACCGGGCCGCGGCCAGCGAGCCGGGCCAAGGCGAGACTGCCGAGGAGACCCCGGCCGCACAGCGCGACGCCGCCTGATCTGACGATTGGTGAACTTTGGGGCCTATAGCCCCGTAAATTCACCAGACGACCTGATGGGACAGATCTACGACGCCACCTGGGGCCGGATGTTCTCGGCCTTCTACGACCGGGCCTTCGCGGCAACCGAAGAGGCGGGCCTGCGCGAGATGCGCGGCCAGCTGTTGAAGCAGGCGCGGGGGAGGGTGCTGGAGCTGGGCGCGGGCACCGGCCTCAACCTCGAGCTGTACCCGCGAGAGGGCGTCGACTGCCTGACCCTGACCGAGCCCGACCCGCACATGTTCAAGCAGCTGCGCAGCCGCGCGAAGGAGGTCTGCCAAGGGGCTGACCTAGTCGAAGCCGGCGCCGAAGACCTTCCCTTCGAGGACGACAGCTACGACACCGTCGTCGTCACGCTCGTCCTCTGCACGGTCCCCGACCAGCCGGCGGCGCTGCGGGAGATCTCCCGCGTCCTCGCACCGGGCGGCCGGCTGCTCTTCCTAGAGCACGTCCGCGCCACCAACGAGCCGGACCTCGCCAAGTGGCAGGACCGCCTGGAGGCGCCCTGGCGCTTCCTCGGTGACGGCTGCCACTGCAACCGCGACACGGTCGCGGGGATCAAGGCGGCGGGATTCGAGGTGGCCGAGATCGAGTGCGCCGAGCTGCCGAAGGCCCCGCCGATCGTGCGTCCGCTGGTGCAGGGGAGCGCGTCAGTCGCCTAAGGAAGTTATGTCTACTCGTCGGGGTACTCAGTGCTGAACCAGTGGGTCCATTCATACATCGCCCAGGGCTGAGCTGCGATCCAGAAACCCAAGAGCGCAGAGGAAGCAAGGACCCACCCGAAAGCCAGTTCCTCAAGCCGGTAAACGGCTCGGGATGGCTGGATAACGCGAGCGCAAGTCCAATTCCTATGACGGAGCAAGTACCGAGGCCGGCGGTCACGCCGACCCAATTCTCCCGATCCTTCCCTCGTTTCCGCGAGTTCTGGAGAACCCAGGACATCTGAACTGCATAAGCCACGAGGAGAGTCGCGTCAATTTGAGCAAGGGCAGCTGAAACCCCTGGGGCATCTGAGAAAAGGGTGTTCAGGCCAAGGCAGGCAAGGAACGCAAAAGCAAGGGTCGCATTGAACGCCTCCAGCAGACCTCTACTCATTGGCGACAACCTGCGCAGCACCGGCAATTTCCACCAGAGGCCTCTCATAGGGCGCGGGAGGCTACGGAGCACCGAGGACGGCCCACCTGCGTATTCAACGCACGATAATGGTGGTTATGTCAACTTGAGGCGAGAGACGCGGAGGGTCTTAGCCTGCCGCGGCGATTTCGGCTTCGAGCTCGTTCGTGCCGCCTATGGTCCCTAGCGGCTGCAGGCCTTTGGTCTTGGGCCCCTTGATGGCGAAGGACGGCGTGCCGGTGAAGCCGAGTTCTTGGGCTTCGGCGGTCGTCGCTTCTACTTCGGGTTCGAGTTCGGCGCGTTCGCGGTTCCAGCGGCTGAGGTTCTTGACGCCGGCGCCTTTGGCGATTGCTTCCAGGAATTCATCTTCGGCGTACGGCTTCAGCTCGCTTCCTTGGTTTCTGTAGAAGAGCTCGACGAAGTTCCAGCCCCGGCCCTGTCTCCCGGCTGCGTAGGCGGCGGCTCCGGCCGGCTGCGACTGGTCGTCGATGATCGCGTAGACGCGGTAGCTGATCTTCAGCTGGCCATTCTTGACCTGGTTTTCGATAATCGGCGGCAGGACCCCTTCGGCGAAGGCCTTGCAATACGGGCACTTGGGGTCGGCGAACTCGACCAGTTCGACCGGGGCCTGCGGGTCTCCCAGCACCATTCCGTTCTGCGGGATGCCCTTCAGAGCCCTGTTTACCTCTTTCGTCCCCTCGAGCTTGGTGTCGCCGCCGTCGCCGCTGCTCGAGGCGTTGACGACTATCAGCACCAGGACCACCGCGACCGCCAGGAACGCCGCCCCGGCCGCCAGCTGCAGCAGCTGCTTCCTGCGCTCGCCTTCGTTCATGCTCGGTTCGGCAGCGGCTCGCTCCCGCTCTGTGCCCCCGCGAAGGCGATCAGCCGCGTCGCACTCAAGGCGAAGAGGATCGTCATCAGGATCGCGCTGCCGACGCACCACTGGCAGATCGCTTCGATCTTGAAGACCTCGACGTAGGTGAGGAAGACGCTGTAGCCGAAGCCGCCGAGGGCGACGAGGAAGCCGCCGAAGCGCGCCAGGTCGTTGGCGAAGAAGGCGCTCGCCAGCAGGAGCACGTAGCCGACGATCCCGAAGACGGCGATGTTGACGCCGGCGAGATGCGAGTAGGAGCTCTTGGCGACGGTGGCGCAGCCGCTGGAGCCGGCGATGCAGGCCGGCGTGTCGCCCCCCGCCGCCTCGACCGCGATGTAGATGGCGACGCCGACGCCGAGGGCGGCGAAGAAGGCGATCGCCCGCCGCAGGGTCCACTCGCTCGGGTAGCTCATCGGGCGGAAGATAAGGCCTCGGCGTAAAAGGCCGCTAACGCCCGCGAGAGCTTGCCGCCCTGCCAGGCCAGCGGCGACTCGCCTTCGCCCTCGCGGATCAGCCGCGCCTGCGGCAGCGCCTCGGCGTAGGCAGCGGCGGCCGCGTAGGGATGGCCCGGGTCGGCGTCGTCGTTGCTGGCGACGACCAGCGCCGGCACCTGCAGGTCCCGCAGGTCCTCCAGGGAGCCGAACGGACGCGACCGCGGCACCTCTCGCAGCGCCTGCGCCAACGCTCCGAGGTTCTGCTGCCGCTGGATCCGCTCCCGCGTGAAGCGCAGGACCGACTCCTGCCAGCGCGGGTCGATCCCCTGGTTCTCGCCGATGTAGGCGACGAAGCCGTCGACGCCGCCGCTCTCCAGCGCTGCCGCCAGACCGTCCCAATACGCGAGCGAGGACTCGCGGATCTCGCCGAGGTACGTCGGCCCGATCACCGCCAGGCCGGCCAACCTCTCCGGGTGCCGCAGCGCGTAGGCGACCGCGGTGTGCGCGCCCATCGAGTGGCCGCCGAGGAGAAAGCGCTCCTCTTCCCCAAGCTGTGCCGAGACGACCCGCTCCAGGTCGGCCACCAGCTCCGGGTATTCATAACTCTCCCCGGGCGGGGCCGGCTCGGACTCCCCATGGCCCCGCGCGTCGTAAGTGATCACCCGGTGCCCGGCTCTGGGCAGGGCTTTGGAGCCGTGGAGGAGGTAGCGCCGGGTCGCCGAGATCCCGTGGCAAAGGACGACCGGCAGCCCCTCCCCCATCTCCTCGCCGGAAAGCCGCGGCGCCGGCTCGAGCGCGAAGGGCCGCTCCGCCGGCGGCATCAGCCGAGGGCCGCGACCGCTTGCTCGAGGTCGCCGACCGACTCGAAGCTGGCGCCGGTCCGGGAGACGGTCTTGTGGCGGATCACCCCGTCGCCGTCGACGACGAAGATCGCCCGCTGCACGTAGCGGCCGCCGGGTGCGTCCTTCAGCTCGGTCAGCCGCGCCAGCGGGCCGATCCAGCCGGTCACCCCGTAGCGCTTCGCCACTGCCAGGTCCTCGTCGGCGAGCAGCGGCACGTTCAGTTCCTGCTCTTTCACCCAGTGCTCGTGCGAGTCGACCGACTGCGGGGAGATCCCCAGCACCTCGGCGTCGAGCTGGTCGAGGCGGTCGCCTTCGTCGCGGTAGTTGCAGAACTGCTTCGTGCAGACCGTCGTCGCGTCGCCGGGGTAGAAGGCGAGGATGACGTTGCGGCCGCGGTAGTCGGAGAGGCGGTAGGTCTTCTCACCGGTCCCGGGGAGCTCGAAATCCGGAGCTTTGTCGCCGACGTCCACCTTGGCCATGCAGCCAGCTTACCCGGGGCGCCTATTCGCGCTCGATCGTCACTTCTTCGATCAGGATCGGCCGTTTCGGCGTTTCCTGCGGCGTCCCCAGGGCGTTGATCTTTTCGACCGTGCCGTAGCCCTTGCTGACTTTGCCAAGGAGGGCGTATTCCGGCGGCAGGCCGGCGTCGGGGGCGGTGACGACGAAGAACTGGCTGCCGGAGCGGCCCGGCGGGTCGGCCGAGCTCTTCGCCATCGCGACCACGCCGCGCGTGTAGGAGAGGTTCGGCGGCGGCTTCTCGTCGACGCTGTAGCCGGGGCCGCCGGTGCCGTCTCCGTTCGGGTCGCCGCCCTGGATCACGAACCCGGGGGCGACGCGGTGGAAGTCGAGGCCGTCGTAGAAGCCCTTTTCGGCGAGGTAGGCGAAGGAGTTGGTCGTCTTCGGCGCCCGCTCGGTGTCGAGGGCGATCTCGAAGGTGCCCTCGCTGGTCTTCACCACCGCGGTCGCTGCTTCGCCCTGTTCGAGGACCTGGTCCGGGCCCTTGCCGTTGCCAGACTTGGCCGTGCTTTCGTCGTCGGAGCCGCCGCCCTGGCCGATCAGGACGGCCACCACGACCCCGACAGCGATCACCGCGAAGACGGCGAGGATGATCCAGCGGCGGTCGGGCTGCTGCTCCACGGCGGCGAACCCTAGTAAACGTTCCCGAAGCCAATGACCTCCCCTCCCCTGCTGACCCCGCTTGCCGCCGCCGTCCTCCACGTCGGCGACCCCGAGCGGATCCTCCAGGTGCAGTGCGGCGAGGGCGAGGGCGCGCTCTTCCTCGCCCGCGAGTTCCCCAGCGCCCGGGTGCGCGGGATCGACGCCGACCCCAGGGCGATCAAGCGGGCGAGCGCGCGCGTCGGCCTCGATCCCGAGGGCCGCGTCGCTTTCAAGCAGGGCGGCCCCCGCTCCCTCCCCTTCCCCTCCGACCACTTCGACCTCCTCGTCGCCCTCGACGCCCGCCCCGGCCTCGGCGAGGCAGCCCGCGTCTTGCGGCCGGGGGGCTTCCTCGCCCTCGCGGTCGCAGACCGCCCGAGCCCGCTGGGAGGCTTCGGAGGCCGGCTCTACCGGCGGCGCCAGGGGAGGTCGGGATTCGAGCCGATCTGGGAGGAAGCGGCCGGCGACGGCAGCTTCTCTGTCGCCCGCCTGCGCGGCGGCGGGCCGGTTGGCGGCTCCCTCTAGGCTGGCGCGGAATGGAGATCGCCGGGATGCCACTGACCCTGCTAGTCAACCCCGCCTCCGCCGGCGGCAGGGCGCTGAAGCTGCTGCCCCGGGTCGAGGCGGCGCTCGACGCCCAGCGGGCGGTCTTCCGGGTCGAGCGGACGCGCAGCCTCGAGCACGGGGTCGACCTCGCCCTGCGGGCGGTGGAGCTGGGCGAGGTCCCGGTCGTGCTCAGCGGCGACGGCCTGATGGGGGCGATCGGCGGCGCCCTCGCCGGGGCCGAGACGCCGGTCGGGCTGGTCCCCTCCGGCCGCGGCAACGACCTCGCCCGCGCCCTCGGCATCCCCGACGAGCCCGAGGAGGCGGTCGCGGTGATCCTCGGCGGGCACAGCCGCCTGATCGATGTCGGCGAGGCCAACGGCAAGCGCTTCCTCGGCATCGTCAGCGTCGGCTTCGACTCCGAATGCAACCGGCTCGCCAACGAAACCCACTTCATCCGCGGTAACCTCGTCTACGCCTACTCGATGGTCCGCACGCTGATCGGCTGGCGCTCGGCCCGGTTCACGATCGTCGCCGGCGGCGAGCGCAGGCGGATCACCGGCTACTTCGTCGACGTCGCCAACAACAGCGTCTATGGCGGCGGCATGTACATCGCCCCGGAAGCGGAGATCGACGACGGCCAGTTCGACGTCGTCGCGATCACCGAGGTCGGCAAGCTGCGCTTCCTCAGCGGCCTTCGCGACGTCCTCAAGGGGGCTCACATCGGCAAGCCGGAGGTGACGACCTTCCGCGCCTCACGCCTCGAACTCGACGCCAGCCGGCCGTTCCCGGTCTACGCCGACGGCGACCACCTCACCGATCTCCCCGTGCAGCTGAAGATCCTCCCCCGCTGCCTGCCGATCCTCGTCCCCGGCGACGGGACGGCCTGATGGCAGGGGGCGGGCGCGCCGGCTTCTTCGGCGCCAAGGTGGCGCTCTCGCGGGCGATCGGCAAAGCCAGCCGGGCCAGCGGCCGCGGCGGCGGCACCACCCTGCCCGGGCGGGTGCTGCTGCGGCTGGACCCCGAGGCGATCGCCCGCCTCGGCGGCGGGCTGCGGCGCGGGACGACGATCGTCAGCGCCACCAACGGCAAGACGACGACGGCGGGGATGCTCGCCGGAATCCTCGCCGCCGACGGACGCCATCCCGTCCACAACAGGGCAGGCTCGAACATGACCTGGGGCGTGGCGACGGCGCTGCTCGAGCAGCGCGGCGAGGAAGGGCTGTTCGAGGTCGACGAGGCCTGGCTGCCGCGGGTCAGCGAGCAGCTCGATCCCGGGCTGATCGTGCTCGGCAACCTCTTCCGCGACCAGCTCGACCGCTACGGCGAGATGGAGGCGCTCGCCAACGAGTGGGCGAAGACGGTCACGGCGCGCGTCGGGCAGACGCGCTTCGTCCTAAACGCCGACGACCCGCTGATCGCCGACCTCGGCCGCGATCCCGAGGGGGCGCGGCGTGAGGGCGTCCTCAATTTCGGCATCGAGGACGACTCGCAGGCGCTGCCGGAGCTGCAGCACGCCTTCGACGCTAAGCACTGCCGCCGCTGCGGCCATCCCTACGCCTACGAGCGCGCCTTCGTCGGCCACCTCGGCCACTACTCCTGCCCCAACTGCGGTGCCGAGCGGCCGCGGCCGGAGGTCGCGGCGACTGCGATCGAGCTGCGCGGCATGGACGGGTCGAGGTCGCGGGTTCGAACCCCGTCCGGCGAGATCGAGATCGAGCTGCCGCTGCCCGGCCTCTACAACGTCTACAACGCCCTCGCGGCGATCGCCGCCGGGCTGCAGCTCGGGGTGGCGCCGGAGCGGATCAAGGCGGGGCTGGAGGGGACGCGGGCGGCCTTCGGCCGGGTCGAGACGATCGAGGTGGCGGGAGTGCCGGTCTCGATCCTGCTGATCAAGAACCCCGCCGGCGCCAACGAGGTCCTGCGGACGCTGCTGCTGGAGAGCCGCGAGCGCGGCGATATCGACCTCTGGATCGCGCTCAACGACAAAATCGCCGACGGCCGCGACGTCTCCTGGATCTGGGACGCCGACTTCGAGCTGCTGTCGGGAGCGGTGCGACGGGTCGTCTGCTCCGGCACCCGGGCGCCGGAGATGGCGCTGCGGCTGAAGTACGCCGGCTGGCCGACCGAGGCGATCGAGGTGACCCCGGGGATCGGCAGCTCGCTGGACGACGCCGTCGCCAAGGCAGACGCCCGTCTCTTTGCCCTCCCCACCTACACCGCCCTGCTCGAACTGCGCAAGCTGCTCGCCGACCGCGGCCTGGCGAAGGAGTTCTGGCGGTGAGCACGCCAGCCAGCGCGATCTGGCACGACGTCGAGTGCGGCGCCTACGCGGCCGATCTCTCGCTCTGGGAGGAGCTGGCCGAGCGTCAGGGCGGCCCCGTCCTGGAGCTGGGGAGCGGGACCGGCCGCGTCGCCCTGCACCTCGCCCGGCGCGGCCACGAGGTTGTCGGGCTCGACCACGACCCGGAGCTGCTCGCCGTCCTGGCCGAGCGCGGCGCCGATCTGCCGGTCGACACGCTCGCCGCCGACGCGCGCGCTTTTGAGCTCCCCTCGCCCGCATCGCTCGTCCTCGCACCGACCCACCTGCTGCAGCTGCTCCCCGATGCGGGAGAGCGAGCCGATTGCCTGCGCTGCATCGCTGCGGCGCTGCGTCCGGGTGGGCTGCTCGCAGCGGCGATCATCGAGGGGATGCCCGAGCCCGACGGCGCTCCCCCGCCGATCCCCGACGTCCGCGAGGTCGACGGCTGGGTCTACTCGAGCCTGGCGGTCGAGGCGGCGGTGGGTCCCGGGGAGATCGTCGTCCGGCGGCTGCGGCAGACGGTCTCCCCCGAGGGGTCGCTGAGCGAGGAGCCGAACGAGGTTCGGATCGCCACCTTCAGCGCCGAGACGCTCGAGGCGGAGGCGGTGCCACACCAGTTGGTCCCGGCCGGCCGCCGCGTAATCCCGCCGACTTCAATGCACGAGGGTTCGCTCGTCGTCCTGCTCGAGAAGGAGGCCTGATGGAGCTCCGCGTCCTCAGCCTCTATCCCGAGCAGATGAATATCTACGCCGACCGCGGCAACATCCTCTTCCTCCAGCGCCGCTGCGAGTGGCGCGGGATCGGCTTCGTCCACAATGGCGCCGGTCCCGGCGAGGCGGTCGACCCCGGTGCCCATGACCTCTTCTACATCGGCGGCGGCCAGGACCGCGATCAGCGCGCCGTCGCCGCCGACATGGTCGCGAGCAAGCGGGAGGCGATCGCCGCCGCGGCCGACGACGGCGCCGTCCTACTGGCCGTCTGCGGCGGCTACCAGCTGCTCGGCCACAGCTACCAGCTGCTCGGCCACAGCTACCAGCTCGGCGAGGAGAAGCTGCCCGGGCTGGGGATCGCCGACCTGGAGACCGTGCGCGAGCCAGGGCCGCGCCTGATCGGCAACGTCGCGATCGAGGCCGACCTCGGCGGCGGCCCCCGCCTGATCGCCGGCTTCGAGAACCACGGTGGCCGCACCTACCTCGGTCCCGCCGCGCAGCCGCTCGGCAAGGTGATCTCCGGCCACGGCAACAACGACCGCGACGGCTTCGAGGGCGTCCACCGCGACAACGTCGTCGGCACCTACCTGCACGGCCCGCTGCTGCCGAAGAACGCCTGGCTGGCCGACTACCTGATCGCCCTCGCGCTGGAGCGCCGCTACGGCACCCGCCCCGACCTGGAGCCGCTCCCCGACGAGCTCGAGGCCGCCGCCCACGAGTCGGCCCGGCAGGCCGCCGGCTCCTGATCGGCGACTAGGTCAGCGGCGTCGCTTCGACCGGCTCGGCAAGCGCGATCGGCGTCAGAACCAGCTGCGCGATCGCGTCCCCCGGCTCGACTCGGAAGGTCTCGGCCGGGTCCGTGTTCAGCAGCAGAACCCGCAGTTCATCCCGATACCCCGGATCGATCAGACCAGGACCGTTGACGAGCGCGATCCCGTGCTCGCGGGCAAGCTCCGAGCGCGGCAGCACCAACCCAGCATGCCCCTCGGGAATCTCAACCCCCACCCCGGTCCCAACACTCCACCGCTCCCCCGGCCCGATATGAGCCGCCTCACACGAATAAAGATCAAGACCTGCATCCCCTGCCCGGGCCCGCGATGGCAGGGTCGCCTCATCTTTCATCTTCACCACCGACAGCTGCATCGGCGGCAGCCTACATAGGGACCCGGGGGGAGGGGTCGCCGGACCCTCCCCGCCGTTGTCCGCCGACCCCTCCCCCCGGGTCCCTACACAACCGCCAAATCCCTGAACCGATGCATCTCCGCCGAGGGCACCTTCGCGTGCACCAGCACCCCATCCTCCCGCTCGGTCCGCTCCAGATCCCCGGCAACTTCATGCAGCTCGTGCAACCGCCCACCCTGCGAGTACGGAATCAGCAGCTCCACCTCGGTCAGGGTCTCCTCGAAGACCGCCTCGATCCGCTCCCGGAGCCGCTCCAGCCCCTCTCCCTCCCGGGCCGAAACCAAAACGGCCTCGGGATGGTCGAGCTCGCTTTCCCGCCGCTCCTCTTCGCTCAGCAGGTCGACCTTGTTGAAGACCAGCAGCCGCGGCTTCTCCCCCGCGCCGATCTCCTCCAGCACCTCGTCGACCGCCTGCATGTCGGCGAGCCGCCGCTCCTCGGAGGCAGAGGCATCGACGACGTGGAGGATCAGGTCGGCGAGCACGGTCTCCTCGAGGGTCGCCTTGAACGCCTCAACCAGCTGGTGGGGCAGCTTCTCGATGAAGCCGACGGTGTCGGTGAGCAGGTAGTCGCGGCCCGAGAGCTCGAAGGTCCGCGTCGTCGGGTCGAGGGTGTGGAAGAGGCGGTCGCGGACCTCGACCTCGGCGCCGGTGAGGGCGTTGAGGAGGGTCGACTTGCCCGCGTTGGTGTAGCCGGCGAGGGCGACGCGGGGCAGCGAGGAGCTGTCGCGGCGGGCGCGCATGACGCCGCGGTTCTTCTCCGATTCGCGCAGCCGCCGTCGCAGGGCGGAGATGCGGTTGCGGGCGAGGCGGCGGTCGGTCTCGATCTGGCTCTCGCCCGGGCCCCTGGTGCCGATGCCGCCGTCCATGCGGCCGGCGCCGAGGCGCTCGAGGTGGGTCCAGAGCCCCCGCATGCGGGCCATGTTGTATTCGAGCTGCGCCAGCTCGACCTGCAGCTTGCCCTCGGCCGAGTGGGCGTGGTCGGCGAAGATGTCGAGGATGACGGCGGTGCGGTCGATCACGGGCACCCCGAGCGCCGCCTCGAGGTTGCGCTCCTGGCGGGGAGCGAGCTCGTCGTCGCAGGCGACCAGGTTGGCGTCGCAGGCGGCGATCTCCGCTTTCAGCTCGGTCAGGCGGCCGCGGCCGAAGTAGCGGTCGGGGTCCGGTTTGGGTCGCTGCTGGGTCGCCGTGCCGACGGTGGCGACGCCTGCGGTCAGCAGCAGCTCCTTCAGCTCGGCGAGCGGCTCCCCCTCGGCCTCGCCGCGGCCGTCGAGGATCCCGATCGCCAGCGCCCGCTGGCGCGCGCGGCGGTTGATCCCGTTTCCGTTTGCCGAGTTATCCACTCAGTCGGATTGTAAGCGGGGTCCCAAGCGGGATAGGGTGCGTCCCGTGAAGGTATTCGTCACCGGCGGCACCGGTTTCATCGGCGGCGAGGTCGTGCGCCAGCTGCGCGGGCGCGGCGACGAGGTCGTCTGCCTCGTCCGCAGCCCCGGGAAGGCGGGGATGCTGAAGGAGCTGGGCTGCGAGCTCGCATCCGGCGATCTCGGCGACGAAGCCGCGATCCGCGCCGGCATGCGGGGCTGCGACGCGGTGATCCACGCCGCCGCGATGTACGAGGTCGGAATTCCCGCCAAGCAGCGGCCGGCGATGTGGGACGCCAACGTCGAGGGCACCCGGCGGGTGATGGAGGCGGCGCGGGAGGAGAAGGTGCCGCGGATCGTCTACGTCTCGACCGTCGGCATCTTCGGCAACACCCACCAGAAAGTCGTCGACGAGACCTACAAGAACCCCGAGACCGACTTCACCTCCTACTACGAGGAGACCAAGCTCGAGGCCCACAAGCTAGTCCAGGGAATGATCGAGGACGGGCTGCCGGCGATCATCGTTCAGCCGGGCGGCGTCTACGGCCCCGGCGACACCTCGCAGGTCGCTGACCTGCTCGAGCAGTTCTTCGCCGGCAAGCTGCCGCTGATGCCGTTCCCGGAGCTGGGAATCTGCATGACCCACGTCGAGGACATCGCCGGCGGCATCCTCCTGGCGCTCGACAAGGGCAAGCTGGGCGAGACCTATGTGATCAGCGGGCCGGCGACGACTATGCGCGGGGCGATCGAGACGGTGGCTCGGGTCAGTGGCCGCAAGGCGCCGAAGAGGGCGCTGCCTACTGTGCTGATGAAGGCGATGATTCCTGTCGGGCCGCTGGTCGGCAAGGTGATGGGGCAGCCGCCTAACTTGCGCGAGTTGATCTCTTCGGCTGACGGGGTGACGTTTTGGGCTTCTTATGAGAAGGCTGCGCGTGAGCTTGGGTATTCGCCTCGGGGGATGGATGAGGGGCTTCGGCAGACGTTGGCGGCTGATTCGCGGTTCCCTGATCCGGTTGCGTGACGCGCGGGACCCGGGGGTAGGGGTCGGCGGACAACAGCGGGGAGGGTCCGGCGACCCCTACCCCCGGGTCCCTTAGGCTGCTCGCCGTGCGAGTCATCGACGTAATGCACTTGGGGCGGCCCCACGTCATCGGCTGCTGGGAAGTGGATGGGATGCTCGTGGATCCGGGGCCAGAGTCTTCTTTGGAGACGGTTCTCGAGGCAATCGGGGGTGAGCAGCCGCGGGCTGTGTTGCTGACGCACATTCATCTGGATCATGCTGCGGCTACCGGGGCGATGGTTCGGCGTTGGCCGGGGCTTGAGGTCTATGTGCATGAGCGAGGGGCTCCTCATTTGGTTGATCCTTCGAAGCTTTTGGCTAGTGCGGAGCGGCTCTATGGGGACAAGTTGGGATATTTGTGGGGCGAGATCCTGCCGGTGCCTGAGGCGAATGTGCGGGTGCTGAGTGGCGGCGAGACCTTCGAGGGGATGCGCGTCGCTTACACCCCCGGCCACGCTTCCCACCACGTCTGCTATTTCCATGAGGAGACGGGCACCGCCTTCGTCGGCGATGTCGCTGCATGCCGGATCCCGCCCTCGGAGCTGATCGTCCCTCCCACCCCCCCGCCCGACATCAATGTCGAGGTCTGGGAGGAATCGCTCGGTGCAGTCGCTGCCTGGTCGCCGCAGCGCCTCGCCCTCACCCACTTCGGCGCGATCGAGGACGACGTCCCCGGCCACATCGAGAAGGTGAAGGCGAAACTGCGCGAAGAGGCAGAGTTGGCCCGGCAGATGGAGCAGCAGCCCTACAACGACGATCTCGAGAGCCGGATTCGCGATCAGCTGGCCGCGGAAGGGATCGACGGCGACACCGTCGAGGAGCTGCTGCAGGCCGTCCCGACCGCCTACCAATGGAGCGGCCTCGATCGGTACTGGCGCAAGCGAGCCGAGCGCGAAGCCGCCTGAGTTAGGGGCGGAAGCTGACGCCGTCGAGGGCGACGCAGCGATCAGGAGGCACGAAGGGCAGGTGCACGGATCCGTTGGCTTCGATCTGCACGGTGATGATTTCGCCAACGCAGTCCGGTATCGCGAACTGCCTGGTCCCCACCGGTCGGTAGCTCTCGGGTAGGTAGAAAAGGTCGCTGGTAATCCCTCCGCCGCCCGTAGTGCCTTTCGCCGTCCCCATCAGATGAATTTCGCCAGCAGCGTCCTTCCAGTAACCGGCCGGCGCATCCACCGAACCGGCATTGGCCCAATCCAGCCCGCCACTGCCGCAGAAGTTGCCCGGCACGTCTTCGCAGTCGGCTCTTGCCGGTCCGACAAGTCGCACAGCCTCAGGCTGGATTGAGGCGGTGGTGCCGGGAGCGCCCTGCGCCCCGGTAGCTCCTGGCGCTCCCTGCGGACCCTGCTTGGCGATCGTCAGCTCCCGCTCTGCCTTGGCGCACTTGCCTTTCGAGGCGAGGCGCAGGGCGCCTCCCCTCTTCGCGGCGCAGAGGACGACATTCTCGGAGCCGCTCTGGGCGGCGATTGCGACGCCGGCGATTGCGACGATCGCGACCGCGGCGAGGAAGGTCAGGCGCCAGCTCATCGGGCGAACCTAACCGGAAGCCCGGACCCTCGCAACTAGCTGAGGTGCTCGCGCATCCGCTCTACCGCCTCTTCGATCCGCTCGTCGGGGGCGGTGAGGGCGATGCGGAAGAAGCCCTCGCCGCTCGGCCCGTACATCGAGCCGGGCGAGATGACGACGGCGGCCTCCTCGAGCACGCGCTCGCAGAAGGAGGTTGAGGTGTGGCCCTCGGGGACGGGCGCCCAGACGTAGATCGTCCCCTTCGGCGAGGCGACCTGGACGCCGATCTGGTCGAGGGCGGAGGCGACGAGGTCGCGGCGGCGGGCGTAGGTCTCGTTCATCCGCTGCAGCGGCTCGCCGGGGCCCTCTAGGGCGGCGGCGGCGGCCATCTGGATCGCCTCGAAGAGGCCCGAGTCGACGTTGGTCTTCAGCCGCCAGTAAGTCTGGATCGCCTCGGCGTTGCCGAGGATCGCGGCGCAGCGCCAGCCGGTCATGTTGTAGCCCTTGGAGAGCGAGAAGACCTCGACGCCGACCTCCTTGGCGCCGGGGGTGGCGAGGAAGCTGGGAGCGACGTAGCCGTCGTAGGTGGTCTCCGAGTAGGCGTTGTCGTGGACGACGAGGATCTCGTGCTCCTTGGCGAAGGAGACGACCATCTCGAAGAACCCGTCGGGGACGATCGCGCCGGTCGGGTTGTTCGGGTAGTTGACGAACATCAGGCGGGCCCGGGCGGCGACGTCGGCCGGGACGGCGCTGAGGTCCGGTGCGAAGCCGAGCTCCGGGACCAGCGGCAGCAGCTCGGCCTTGGCGCCGGCGAGGATCGGCCCGCCGGTGTAGACGGGGTAACCGGGATCGGAGGCGAGGGCGACGTCGCCGGGGTCGAGGAAGGCGAAGCAGAGGTTGTAGATGCACTCCTTGGCGCCGATCGCCGGGATCACCTCGGACTTCGGGTCGATCTCGACCCCGAAGCGGCGGTCGTAGAAGCCGGCGAAGGCTTCGCGGAACTCGTCGCGGCCGCGGTTGCTGGGGTACTGGTGGTAGGCCGGGTTCGCGACCGCCTCCCGCATCGCCTCGACGACGTGCGGATAGGTCGGTTCGTCGGGATCGCCGATCCCGAGGCTGATCACGTCGATGCCGGCGGCGCGCTTGTCGGCGATCTGCTGCTCGAGTTCCTGGAACTTGTACGGCGGGATGGCCTCGAGGCGTTTTGAGGGGTCGGCGATGCCCATGAGTCGCGGCAATCTATGCGATCAGAGAACTACTCGCCGTCCAGCTCGGCGAGGGCCTGGACCAGCTCCGGCGCCAGCTCGCCGGCGAAGACGGGCTCGGCCCAGCCGTCCAGCCGGACCGCCAGGTCCTCGCCGATCTCGATCTGCAGCTCTCCCCCTTCCAGCTCGACGACGAGCTGGTTCGGGGCGCCGCGGAGGAAGGCGGTGACGGCGGCGCCGCTGGCGCCGGTCCCCGAGGAGAGCGTCTCCCCCACGCCCCGCTCGAAGATCCGCGCCCGCACCCGGTTTCCGTCGACGGCGAGGAAGCTGACGTTGGTGCGGTTGGGGAAGAGCTCGTTGGCTTCGATCCCGGGGCCGATCACCCCGAGGTCGAGCCCGTCGAGCTCGCCCGCGTCGACGACTATCGCGCACTGCGGATTGCCGATCGAGACGTGCTGGAACTCCCAGCTGCGGCCGCCGGATTCCAGCGTCCCCCGGCCGTCCTCGGGGCCGGAGGGGAAGTCCTTCGAGGCGGTGGACGCGTGCCCCATGTCGACCGAGCAGGTCAGCTCGCCGGTGATCGTCGGCCGGATCGGGCCGGCCACGGTGCTGATCGCAAACTCGTCGGCATCGGTCCAGCCGTTGCGACGCAGGTAGAGGATCGCCTCGCGGGCGCCGTTACCGGAGAGCTCGGCTTCGGAGCCGTCGGGGTTGAAGATCCGCAGCTCGGCGACGAAATCCGGGTCATCGCTCTTGGAGAGCAGCAGCACCCCGTCGGACCCGACGCCGAAGTGCTGGTCGCAGAGCCACTCGACCCGCGTCGCCGTCAACTCCCACGGCAGCCGCTCCCGCTCGAAGATCAGGTAGTCGTTGCCGAGGGCCTGCCACTTCTCGAATTTCACGGCGCCAGCCTATTCAGAATGACCGCCGCGACCTCCTCGTCGCCGAGGCCCGTCCTCTCGACCAGCTCGAGGTTCGGGATCTTGCGCATCCAGGTGAGCTGGCGGCGGGCGTAGTTGCGCGAGCGCCTCTTCATCGTCTCCAGGTCGCCGGCGAGGAGCTCGTCGAAGCCGAGGGCTTTGCGGGCGGTTCGGCCGGGGCCGAGGGCGTCGGCGCGGCGGGCCTCCTCGGCGGCTCCGGCGGCGACGATCGCCTCGGTGCGGGCGTCGATCCGCTCGTAGAGCTGGGCGCGGTCCATGTCGAGGCCGAAGATCGTCGTCGGATGCCGGGTCTCGGGCGACCAAAGCTCCGATTCCTCGGATTCCGGCGGGACCTTCTCCAGCGAGAGGTCGGCAACAGCCGCGCGCAGGTAGAGGCCCGTCCCCCCCACCAAGATCGGCCTCCTCCCGGCTGCTAGCGCCGCGTCGATCTCCCGGTGGGCGAGCGGCATGTAGTCGCCTACCGAGAAATCCTCGGTGGCCGGGACGATGCCGAGCAGGCGATGCTCCAGCCGCGCCTGCTCCTCGGCGGTTGCGGTTCCGGTCAGGACCTCGAGCCCCGCGTAGATCTGCAGGGCGTCGCAGTTGATCGCCACCGGGTCCTCCCCGCGCTCGCGCAGCAGCTCCGCCAGGGCCACGGCGACGCCCGTCTTGCCGACCCCGGTGGGGCCGAAGATGGCGACGACCCTCAAAGCAGGGGCGTCAGCGGTCGCGCCAGGACGCCGCTCAGCGTCTGCGAGGTCGCGCTTTCGATCTCCACCTCGACCAGCTCCCCCGCTTCGGCGACGCCGTCGAAGTTGACCGCCTTGCCGTGGCGCGTGCGGCCGCGCAGCTTCGTCTCGTCGGTGCGGCTGGCGCCTTCGACCAGGACCTCCATCGTGCGACCGACGAACCGCTGGGCGCGCTCGGCGGCGCGTCGCTGGACGACCTCGACCAGCCGTTGCAGGCGCTCGACCTTGAGCGGGTGCGGCAGCTGACCGTCCATCGTCGCCGCCTCGGTTTCACGCCGAGGCGAGAAGATGAAGGTGAAGGCGCCGTCGTAGCCGACCTCCTCCGCCACTTCCAGGGTTTCCTCGAAGTCGCGCTCGGTCTCGCCCGGGAAGCCGACGATGACGTCGGTGGTGATCGCGCAGTCGGGCACGTGCTCGCGGATCAGCGCCACCCGGTCCATGTAGCGGCCGCGGTTATAGGTACGGCGCATCCGTTTGAGGACGGCGCTCGAACCCGACTGCAGCGGCAGGTGGATCTGCTCGCAGAGCGCCGGCAGCTCGGCGTGGGCGCGGATCACGTCCTCCTTCATGTCCTTCGGGTGCGGGCTCGTGTAGCGGATCCGCTCGATTCCCTCGATCGCGTCGACGCGCCGCAGCAGGTCGGAGAAGCCGATCCGCTTCTCCGGCGGCAGGTCGCGGCCGTAGCTGTTGACGTTCTGGCCCAGCAGGGTCACCTCGCAGACCCCGTCGGCCGCCAGCCCCCGCGCCTCGGCGATCAGCTCCTCGGGGTCGCGGCTGACCTCGCGCCCCCGGGTCGAGGGGACGATGCAGTAGGAGCAGACGCAGTTGCAGCCCTGCGAGATCTGTAGCCAGCCCTGGAACTCGCGCTCGCGCCGGGCCGGCAGGTGGCCGGAGAAGTCCTCGAACTCGAAGTAGCCCTGGGCGCTGAGCGAGTCGCTGTTGAGGAACTCGGCCAGCTTGTGGATCTGGCCGGGCCCGAAGGCGACGTCGACGAAGGGAAAGCGCTCGAAGACCTCCTCCTTGACCGATTGCGCCCAGCAGCCGCCGACCCCGACGACCCGCTCGGGGTCTTCGGACTTCAGCCGCTTCGCCTCACCGAGGTGGGCGATGAAGCGGCTGTCGGCCGACTCCCTGATCGAGCAGGTGTTGAAGAGGATCAAGTCGGCTTCTCCGCGCTCGGAGGCCTCCTCGTACCCCAGCGAAGAGAGCATCCCCCGCATCCGCTCGGAGTCGTGCACGTTCATCTGGCACCCGAAGGTGGTGACGTGGAACTTCTGGGCCATCGGACGCAGGGTAGCGCCGGAGGGGCGCTACTTGACGGTGAGCGTCCCTTCCATTCCCGCTTCTCGATGGCCGGGAACGGAGCAGAAGTAGGTGTAGGTGCCGGGCTTCAAATCGGCCGAGACCGATTCTTCGCCTTCGATGATCGGTTCGAAGCCGGCCAGTTCTTTCCCGTCCTGTTCGATCACGACGTTGTGTTCGAGCGGCGCCGGGTTGGTGAAGTCGATCGTGACTTTGCCCGCTTTGGCGCTCAGTTTGGTCTGGTCGAAGGCGAGCGCCGTAGCGTCGGCGGCGAGATCCAGGGTCGTCGTGGCTTCGGCGCTCTTCGAGCCCTGCTTGCCGCCCGCTTTTTCCTCGGACCCTTCGGTCGGGCCCACCGGTTCTTCTTCTTCGGGCCCTTCCGCGCCTTTTTCGGCTTCTTCTTCGCTTTTCTCGGTTTCTCCTCCGAGGGCCCCGCCTTCATTGGAGAAGCCGCCCGTGCCTTCGGCTTCTTCGAGCTCTTTGGCCGCTTTCGCGTACTCGGGCGCCTTCTCTTCCTGCTCTTCGACGCCGTAGCGAACGGCAAAGGTGGTGGCACCGAGGACGAAGATCGCAAACCAACCGATGACCAGCGGCAGCGCCCGCCCCGGGAAGTCTTTGAGTTTCAGGCCGACAAAGCTGACGATCAGCGCCGAGCTGGCGAGGATGATGCCGCAGACGTAAAAGAGGGTCTTGTTATCCATGCAGGCGCGATCCTATAGAGGTCTGCGCTCAGGTCGCCTCGAGGCGAAAGCGGCCTACGCCGCCCTCGCCTCGGCCGCCGCCGGAGGGGTCTCCTCGGCGACCGGCTGAGTCTGTTCGCCGTCGATCCCGAGCGCCGTCCGGATCTTCGTTTCCAGCTCCAGAGCCAGCTCCGGGTTGTCGACCAGGAACTGTTTGGCGTTGTTCCTGCCCTGGCCGAGGCGGGTCTCGCCGTAGGAGAAGAACGAGCCCGATTTCTGGACCAGGTCCTGCTCGATCCCGAAGTCGAGCAGCCCGCCCTCGCGCGAGATCCCGACGCCGTACTCGATGTCGAATTCGGCCTGGCGGAAGGGCGACGCCACCTTGTTCTTGACGACTTTGACGCGGACCCGGTTGCCGACCGCCTCGGTCCCTTCCTTCAGGGTCTCGATCCGGCGGATGTCGAGTCGCTGCGAGGAGTAGAACTTCAGCGCCCGTCCTCCTGGCTGGGTCTCCGGGGAGCCGAACTGGACGCCGACCTTTTCCCGGATCTGGTTGGTGAAGAGGCAGACGGTGTTGGTGCGGTTGAGGTTGCCGGCCAGTTTGCGCATCGCCTGCGACATCAAGCGAGCCTGGAGGCCGACCGTGGTGTCGCCGATCTGCCCGTCCAGCTCCGCCTTCGGAGTCAGCGCCGCAACCGAGTCGATCGCGACCACGTCCACGGCGCCGGAGGCGATCAGCCGATCGGCGATCTGCAGCGCCTGCTCTCCGTAGTCGGGCTGGGAGACGAGCAGCTCGTCGGTGTCGACCCCGATCGCCCGCGAGTAGACCGGGTCGATCGCGTGCTCGGTGTCGATGAAGGCGCAGACCCCGCCCATCGACTGGGCCTGGGCGATGATGTGGTTGACCAGGGTCGTCTTTCCCGAGGACTCCGGGCCGAAGATCTCGACGATCCGGCCCCGTGGGACGCCGCCGATGCCGAGCGCGAGGTCTAGTGCCAGCGAGCCGGTCGGGATCGCCTCGACCTTGACCGTGCCTTTGTCGCCGAGACGCATCAGCGCGCCCTCGCCGAACTCCTTCCTGATGCCGCTGACGGTGTTCTCCAGCGCGGCGTCCTTCGCTTTCGCCTCCTTCGCGGAGACGTCGTTCAAGGTCGTTTTCCTATCTGCCATCTTCGATCACCTAACTGCTGCCTCACCCGGGCAGCTCGGCTTGTGCCAACGGCACGTAGCGCGCACCGGTCGGCTTGAGTTCAGAACGGTAGAGGGTCATCCGGCGGCAAATCCGTGCCTCCGAAAGCTCTTTCGGGAGTGTTCCGGGCGGCTCGGAGACGACCGCCGGCCGCCTCGATCCCCGCCCTTCGGAGCGCACCCTCGCAACGGTTACGTGTGGCCAGAACGGCCTCTTCTCGGGCTCGTAGAAGCCGCCCGCAACTAGTCCCTGCGCCAACCCGGCCTGAAGAGCTTCGGCCCCCGGTGAGAGCACCGGCAACGCGAACAGGCGCGCCCTCCCCCGCGGCGGCCGCTGCTCGGGGTCGAGCAGCTCCACCCAGGGCGCCGGGCCGGCGTTCTCCCGCACCACCGCGCCGATCTCCTCGATCTCCTCCTCGTCACGCTGACCGAGGAAGGCCAGAGTGACGTGGAGCGACTCCGCCGCCACCGGGCGCAGGGCGGGATCGAGCAGCGCCTCCCTCCCCCACGAATCGATCCCCTCGCGGAGATCGTCCGGGAGGTCGAGGGCGACGAACAGCCGCGCTCGCGGGCTTTTCAGTTGCTCTTCGGCCACGGCCGCCACGCTACGTGGCCGTTACGCACGAAACAACGCCTCAAAGGAAATCTTCGCGCGCTACTTCGTGCCCGCTTGCTCACCTAGCAGCATCCGCAGCAGGTGCATCCCGACCAGGGCCGAGCGTTCGCGGATGTCGAGGCGGCCACCGGGGATGACCGGGTCGCGGGCGATGCTGGTGCCGTCGGCGAGGCGAGCGTTGAAGCAGGCGTAGCCGATCGGCTTCTCCTCGCTGCCGCCGCCGGGCCCGGCGATGCCGGTGATCGAGACCGCGACGTCGGCCTCGAAGCGCTCGATCGCACCGATCGCCATCGCCTCCGCGACCTCGGGCGAGACCGCCCCCTTGTCCTCGATCAACTGCGGGTCGACGCCGAGCATCCCGGCCTTGGCTTCGTTCGAGTAGGCGACGACGCCGCCGGCGAAGTACTCCGAGGCCCCGGCGAGATCGGTCACCCGCGCCGCCAGCAGGCCGCCGCTGCAGGACTCCGCCAGCGCCAGGCGGTGGCCGAGCAGTAGCGTCGCGACCTGGGCGTCGATCGTCTCGCCGTCGAGGCTGAAGGTCTCTTCCGGGTGGCGGCGGACCAGCCCGTCGCGCACCGCCTCGGCCGCCGCCAGCGCCTCGTCGCGGTAGCGGACGTCGATCTCGATCTCGCCGCGGCGCAGGCAGGTCGTCACCTCGACCATCCCGAGCTCGACCCCCTCCCCTTCCATCTCCCGCAGGCTCTTGGCGATTTCCGACTCCGGGACGCCGAACATCCGCATCGTGTAGGAGCGCAGCGGCGTCGCTCGAGCGAGGATCTGCCGCACCGGCTCGGTCTCCACCGCCGCCTCCCACATCGGCTGCAGCTCGCGCGGCGGCCCCGGGAGGACGACCACGACCCGCTCCCCCGCCGGCACCACCAGGCCCGGTGCGGTCCCCACCGGATCGAGCGGTGTCGCCCCCTCCGGCACCATCGCCTGCTTGCGGTTGGCCTCCCGCAGCGCCGCTTCGTCGAGCCGGAAGCGCTGCGCGAAGCCTTTGAGGATCTCGGCGATCTTCGCCTCCATCGCCTCGTCGAGGACCATCTCGCGGCCGGCGAAGCGGCCCACGACCTCGGCCGTGAGGTCATCCGCGGTCGGCCCCAGCCCGCCGGTGGTGACGATCAGGTCCATTCCCTGCTCGGCCATGAAGTCGAGCGCCGCCTCGAGATCGTCGGGGCGGTCGGCGACGACGAGGATGTGGGCGACCTCGACCCCGCGCTCGGCCAGGCGTTCGGAAACCCAGGGGCCGTTGCCGTCCGCGATGCGACCGGTGATCACCTCGGTCCCGGTGACGACGATGCCGGCGCGGATCATGCGACCGGAAGCTACCGGAGAGGGACCGCCTGGCTGATGTGAGGGGCCGGGTGGTGAGGCTGCTTGGCGGCCTGCTCGTTCGACCCGCCCCCGCTCGTCAACCCGACCACGAGCAGCGCCGCGACGACGGCGAGGGTGACGAGCGCCGCGATCAGCCGCGGCGGGACCTTCCCACGGCTCCTGCGGGCGACCGGTCGCGGCTTCGGGTCGACCCGCGGCAGCCGCTCACCCGGACGCGCCGCGCCCCGGGCCTGCCGCTGTTCCTCGGCCAGGCGGTCTCCGTCGAGGCCGACGAGGGCCGAGTAGGTGCGGATGAAAGCGCGAGCGTAGGTATCGCTCGGCAGCTGCTCCCAGTCTTCGTTCTCGATCGCCTGCAGGTAGCGGCCGCGGATCTTCGTCGCCTCCTCGACGTCCTCGAGGCTGAGCTTGCGCCGGCCCCTGGCCTCGCGCAGCTTGTTGCCGACGCCGTCGTCCACAACCCCCATTTTGCGGCCTTTCGGCCGCTTGGCAAGGGGACCTCTGTCTTAGGCGTCGGGATCGGACTCGACGGCGACCGGCGCGGGCTCGCTGTCGCCACCGAGGACCCGCGAGAGATCCGCCTGCGTGATCAGTACCTGGCGGGGTTTCGAGCCCTCGTAGCCGGAGATGACGCCGCGGCGCTCGAGCATGTCGATCAGGCGGCCGGCCCGGGTGTAGCCGACCCGCAGCCGCCGCTGGATCATCGAGACCGACGCGGTCTCGGTCTGGACGACGAGGCGGATCGCCTCGTCGAGGAGCTCGTCGCTGTCGGGGTCGAACTCGTCGTCGCGGTCGTCGCTTTCGGCCTCCTGTGGCGTCTCCAGCAGCTCCTGCTCGAATTCCGGTTCGCCCTGCTTGGCCCAGTGGCCGGTGATGCGGGCGATCTCGTCCTCGGTGATGAAGGCGCCCTGGACGCGGGACAGTTTCGAGGTGCCGGCGCCGCGGAAGAGCATGTCCCCCTGGCCCAGCAGGGCCTCCGCCCCACCCTGGTCGAGGATCACCCGGGAGTCCGTCTGCGAGGAGACGGCGAAGGCGATCCGCGAGGGGATGTTGACCTTGATCGTGCCGGTGATGATGTCGGTCGAGGGCCGCTGCGTCGCCAGCACCAGGTGGATGCCGGTGGCGCGGGACTTCTGCGCCAGGCGGATGATCGAGCCCTCGACTTCGGCCGGGGCGACCATCATCAGGTCCGCGAGCTCGTCGATCACGCAGAGGATGTGCGGCAGCGGCGCTTCGCCTTTCTTCCTGCGGACCCGGTTCAGCTCCGCGAGGTTGCGGGCGCGGGCCTCGCTCATGATCCCGTAGCGGCTCTCCATCTCGGTGATCAGGTTGGAGAGGACGTTGGCGGCGAGCCGCGGCGAGGTGACCACCGGGGTCAGCAGGTGCGGGACGTTCTCGTAGTGGTTCAGCTCGACCTGCTTGGGGTCGACCAGCACCAGGCGGACTTCGTTCGGCGAGGCCTGCATCAGGATCGAGGAGAGGATCGCGTTGACGCAGCCGCTCTTGCCCGAGCCGGTGGTGCCGGCGACGAGGACGTGCGGCATCTTCGCGATGTCGGTCCAGACGGCGTTGCCGTCGATCCCCTTGCCGAGCCAGGCGACCAGCGGCGAGGTCTTCTCCGGGCGACCCGCGTAGATGTCGCCGAGGCGGACCATCTTGCGAGTCCGGTTGGGGACCTCCACCCCGACTGCCTGCTTGCCGGGGATCGGGGCGAGGATGCGGATGTCGGTCGAGGCGAGCGCGTAGGCGATGTCGTTGGCCAGCTCGGTGACTTTCTTGACTTTGGTCCCGGGGGCGAGGCGCAGCTCGAAGCGGGAGACGTGGGGTCCGGTGACGATGCCGACGATCTTCGCCTCGACCCCGAAGTGGCCTAGCGTCTCGACCAGCTTGCGGCCGACCGCTTCGTGGTCTTTCGGATCGGGGCCTTTGTCGTTCTTGCCGCGCTCGAGCAGCTTCGTCGAGGGGGGGCGGTAGTCGATCTCTTCCGACATCGTCACGCCGCGTTTGTTGCCAAGCGGGGTGAGCCCGGCGTGGGCGCGATCGCCGTCGTCGACGACCGCGACGGCGTCCTCGGAGTCGTAGTTCTTGAGCTCCTCCCCCGGGGTGTCTGAGCTGGAGGGGTCTATACCCCCCTCGTCCTCAGACACGTCCGTGTCGGCATCGAACACCCCGGTGTCGAACTCGTCCTCCTCGACCAGGGCGACGGTCGGTTCGAAGTCCTCGTCGTCCTCGGGATAGGTGCTCATCACGTCGGTGGCGCCGGCGACGGTTGCCGCCTCGGCCCGGGCCTCGCGGTGCTCGCGCCAGTCGGCGTGGGTCTTGGCGACCGTGCGGGCCGCCGCGTCGCCGCCGGCAAAGAGACCGCGGAAGAGCCTGCGCAGGCCGCGGCCGATCCCGCGCGCGAGGTCGGAGACCGAGGTCCCGGTCAGCAGCATGCCGCCGACGACCAGGAGCAAGACGGTGAAGATGCGGGCGCCGACCTCGCCGAAGAGATAGGTGAGCGCAGTTTCGGCGCCGTAGCCGACCTTGCCGCCCTCCCAGCCGAGGAAGAGGACGAAGACGAGGTAGACGCCGAAGGCGATCAGGAAGAGGGCGATCAGGTCGAGGTGGCGCTGCTCGAGGCTCGCCGGCAGGTGCAGCCCGGCCTTCGCTTTCGGCTTCCGTTTCGAGGCAGCTTTACCGCGGCGGGCCGGTCGGCCCCGCTTCTTACGCACGAACATGGTCCCCGCTTCGACGCCGGCGCCCACTCCCCTGCGAGCTAAATTCGCTCTAAAAGTCGCGCGGAGCGGGCATTTCGGCGGCTACCATCGCTTCCGTGCTCTCCGAAGCCGACCAGATTGGTGGCCGCGTCCTGATCGTCGAGGACGACGTCGACATCGCCGACGTCCTCCGCCGCTCCCTGCGCAACGAGGGTTACGAGGTCCGCACTTCCGCCGATGGCGTCGAGGCGCTTGACGTCGCCGCCGGCTTCACCCCCGACCTGGTCGTCCTCGACCTCGGGCTGCCGGGAATGGACGGGGTCGAGGTCTGCCGGCGCCTGCGCAGCGACGGCGACGTGCCGATCCTGATGCTGACCGCGCGGGCGGAGACCGAGGATCGGGTCACCGGCCTCGACAGCGGCGCCGACGACTACCTCGTGAAGCCGTTCGAGCGCCAGGAGCTGCTCGCCCGGATCCGCGCCCTACTGCGCCGGCGCCCGCCGCGCGGCGCCGCCTCGCTCGAGGTCGGCGACCTCGTCCTCAACCCCGATACCCGCGAGGTCCGCCGCGGCGAGCGCGAGATCGAGCTGACCAACCGCGAGTTCGAGCTGCTCGAGTTCCTGATGCGGAACGAGCGCCTGGTCGTCTCCCGCGAGCGCCTCCTCGACGAGGTCTGGGGGTATGACCCGATGGCCGCGACCAACACGATCGACGTCTTCATCTCGAACCTGCGCCGCAAGCTCGAGGAAGGCGGCGAGGGTCGCCTCCTCCACACCAAACGAGGGGCCGGCTACGTCCTCAAGGCCTAAGGTGAAGCTCTCGGCACGGCTGCTGAAGCCGAGATCATGGCCGGTGCGCTGGCGACTCGCCCTCGCCTCCTCGGGGCTGACCCTGATCATCCTCCTGCTCTTCGGCGGCCTGATCGGGAAAATCGCGACCGAACGGATCCGCGACGACTTCAACGGCGAGGTCACCAGCGCCGCCAAGATCCTCGCCGGCCAGTTCCAGGTCATCTATCCCACCTTCGGAGGCAAACCGGAAGCGCGCGAAGGCCCGCAGCTGGAAGCGTTCGTCCTGCCGGACGACGCCACCGCTCGCGTCTACGACACTCAGCACCATCTGCTCAAGTACGCCGGCGAAGACGCTCTCGGACCCCCGCAGCCCGGCCTCACGGACCACAACGGCATGCGGATCGCGACCGAACCGATCCTCGACGAAAACCGGGTCATCACCGGATACGTCCAGTACGGGCGCAGCCTCAACCACGTCGACGAGACCGTTGGGCGCGTTTGGTTGTTGATCCTGGCCGGGATCCTGGTCGGGACCTTGCTCGCGATCGTCGCCGGGGTGGCGATCGCACGCCGGGCGATGCGGCCGATTGCCTCCCTCACCTCGACGGCACGGGAGATCGCCACCACCCGCGATCCCTCTAGGCAGATGCCGCAGCCAGCCGACGACGACGAGGTCGGCGAACTGGCGCGGACGCTGGGGGAAATGCTCCGTTCCCTCGATGCCGCCCGGGCCGAACGCGAGGGGGTGATGCAGAAGCAGCGCGATTTTGTCGCCGACGCCTCGCACGAGCTGCGGACGCCGCTGACCAGCGTCCTCGCCAACCTCGAACTCCTGCAGGCGTCGCTGGAGCGGACCGACCAGGCCGAGGACCAGGAGATCGTCGACTCGGCGCTGCGCTCGTCGAAGCGGATGGGCCGGCTGATCGGTGACCTGCTGCTGCTCGCCCGCGCCGACGCCGGGCGTTTCGACGCCCACCGCCGCCTCGACCTCGCCGAGGTCGCGGGAGAGGCCGCCGCCGAGGTCGCGCCGCTGATGGGCGACCGCCGCCTCGTGGTCGAGAACGAACGGCCGCTGCGGGTCGACGGCAGCCGCGACGAGCTCCACCGCATGGTTCTCAACCTGCTCGACAACGCGATCCGCCATACCCCCCGGGGCTCCTGCGTCGAACTCACCCTGCGCGAGGAGGGCGGCGAGGCGCTGGTCGAAGTGGCCGACGACGGGCCGGGAATCCCGGCCGAGATGCGGGCCCAGGTCTTCGACCGCTTCGTCCGCGGCCAGGGGCCGGCCGACACCGCCCGCGGCACCGGCACCGGGCTCGGGCTGGCGATCGTCAGCGCCGTCGCCGAGTCCCACGGCGGCAGCGTCGAGGCGGCCGAGTCGAAGAGCGGCGGCGCCCGCTTCGTCGCTCGCATCCCCCTCGCGGGTGACGCCAAAGCCGCCGGCAAACCTTTAAAGACGCTTTAGGGCAGGCCCCTAACTTTCCCCGTGGACGAGACACACTAGCCCGCCGGAGCTTCTCCCCAGAACTAACTCCGGCGGGCTTTTTTCGTGCTCAGACCTCGATCACGACCGGCAGCACCATCGGCCGCCTGCGGAGGCGTTGCCAGACGAAGCGGCCGATCGCCTCGTGCAGGTCCTCCTCGATCAGGTGGGGCTCGCGGCGGCCGGCTCCGGCTGCCTCGTCGAGCTGGTCTTCGACCAGGTCCTTGAGGTCTTCGACGAGGTTGTCGGCCTCCTCGAGGAAGGCGACTCCGCGGAAGATCACCTCGGGGTCGGCGACGATGGTGCCGTCGTCGCTGGAGATCGTGGTGACGACGATGAAGATGCCGTCGGCCGAGATCTCACGCCGGTCGCGCAGCGCGGCGTCGTCGGGCTCGCCGATGTTGACGCCGTCGACGTAGATGACGCCGGCGTGGATGTCCTCGCCGAAGGAGGCGCCGTCGACATCGACTTCCAGCGGCAGCCCGTTGCGGCCCTGGAATATCCTCTCGCTCTCGATCCCGACCGCTTCGGCCAGCTCCGAGTGCAGGCGCAGCCGCTTGTAGTCGCCGTGGACCGGCAGCACGTAGCGCGGCTTGGTCAGGTTCAGCATCAGCTTCAGCTCCTCCTGCCAGCCGTGGCCGGAGGCGTGGATCGGCGCGTCTTTGGCGGTGATCACGGTGGCGCCGATCTCGTAGATGCGGTCGATCGTCTCGTTGACCGCACGCTCGTTGCCGGGGACCGGCGTCGCCGAGAAGACGACGGTGTCGCCGGAGTGCAGTTGCACGTCGCGGTGATCGTTGTTGGCCATCCGCCGCAGCGCCGAGAGCGGCTCGCCCTGGCTGCCGGTCGAGATCACGACCACCTTCTCGTCCGGGAAGTCCTCGATCTCACGCGGCTGGATGAAGATCCCCTGCGGGGCTTTGGCGATCCCCAGGTTGGAGGCGATGTTGAAGTTCTTCCGCATCGAGCGCCCGACCAGGGCGACCTTGCGGTCGAGCTTCTCGGCGGCGTCGATCACCTGCTGGACGCGGTGGATGTTGGAAGCGAAGGAGGTGACGATGATCCGGCCCTTGCAGCGCGAGAACTGCTCGAGGAGGGCCGGGCCGACCGCCGACTCCGACGGCGCCACCCCGGGCCGGTCGGCGTTGGTGGAGTCGCCGCAGAGCAGCGTCAGCCCTTCTTCGCCGAGCGCGGCCAGCCGGGACACGTCCGCCGGGCGGCCGTCGACCGGGGTCTGGTCGAACTTGTAGTCGCCGGTCATCAGCACCGAGCCGGCATCGGTCTTCAGCAGGACCCCGCGCATGTCGGGGATCGAGTGGGCGAGGTGGATCAGCTCGATCTCGAAGGGGCCGCAGCGGACTTTCTCGCCGGGCGGAAGCTCCTGCAGCGGCGCCTTCTCGCCGAGCTTGTGCTCGTCGAGCTTGGAGCGGACCATGCCGATCGTCAGCAGGCCGCCGTAGATCTTCGGCGGGATGCCGATCTCGCGGAGGACGTAGGGCAGGGCGCCGACGTGGTCCTCATGGCCGTGGGTGAGGACGATCGCCTCGATGTCGGAGGCGCGGTCGCGCAGGTAGGTGAAATCGGGAAGCACGAGGTCGATCCCGTGCATCTCGGCGGTCGGGAACATCAGCCCGGTGTCGACGACGACGATGCGGCCGTCGTACTCGACGACGGTCATGTTCTTGCCGATCTCGCCGAGGCCGCCCAGGGGCAGCACTCGCAGTTTGCTTGGCACTAGTTACTCACTCTCTTCAAAGGTTTTTCGTGTCTAACTGGCGACGGCGACACCGCCGGCATCGAGTCCGGCCTTGATGGCGGCTCGCTGCTCGGCGTCGGCGGACACCAGGGGAAGTCTCAGTCGGTCCGCGCAGAGGCCCAGCATCTCCAGGGCCGCCTTCAGCGGGATCGGGTTGGTGGTCACCGAGGTTGCCTCGTAGACCGGGGTGATCTCGGCGTCGATCTGGCGCGCGCGATCGAGGTCGCCGGACTGGGCGGCGTCCCACATCTCCCGCATCCGCTCGCCGACGATGTGGGAGGCGACGGTGATGCCGCCCCCGCCGCCGAACTCGAGCACGCGGAGGAAGGTGTTGTCGTTGCCGGCGAGGACGGTCAGCCCGTCGATCGGGCCGAGCTCGTCGTCGTTGGCCTGCTTGAGGGCGACGATGTTGTCGACCTGGCCGAGCTCGCCCAGCAGCTGCGGACTGGCGTTGATGACGACCCGCGAGGGGATGTTGTACATCACCATCGGAAGGTCCGGAACGGCCGCGGCGACGGTTTCGAAGTGGGCGCGGATCCCGGCCGGGTTCGGCTTGTTGTAGTAGGGAACGACCACCAGCGAGGCATCGGCGCCCGCCTCGGCGGCCATCCTCGTCAACTCGCACGAATGGCGGGTGTCGTTGGTGCCGGTGCCGCAGATGATCAGCACCTCATCCCCCACCTCGGCACGGACAGTCTTCAGCAGCTCGATCTCCTCGGCGTCGGTCAGGGTCGGGCACTCGCCGGTCGAACCGGCAATCACCAAACCGTGGGAACCGTGCTCGAGCAGGTAGACGGCCAGACGCCGCGCGGCGTCGTGGTCGACCGCCCCGCTCTCGTCGAACGGGGTCGCCATCGCGGTGATCAGGCCCTTGATCTCCTTCATCGCTTCAGGGTATCCCGTCGTGCGGCCACTCGGCTCCTAGAGCAGCTTCTCGAGCCCGACCGTGAAGCGGTCGGGTAGCTCTGCCACCTTGCGGCAGGCGAGGACGACGCCGGGCATGAAGGAGCGGCGGTCGATCGAGTCGTGGCGGATCGAGAGCGTCTGGCCGACGCCGCCGAAGATCACTTCCTGGTGGGCGACCAGGCCGGGTAGGCGGACCGAGTGGATCGGCTGGTGGACGTTGCCGCCGGCGGCGTCGATCAGCTCCTGGGTCCGCTTCGCCGTCCCCGACGGGGCGTCCAGCTTTTTGTCGTGGTGAAGCTCGACGATCTCGCACTCGGGCATGTGCTCCGCGATCGTCTGCGAGACCTCCATCAGCAGGACGGCGCCGATCGCGAAATTGGGGGCTACGAAGCAGTTGGCCGCAGACCGCTCGGCGGCCTCGCGGGCGGCGTCGAGGTCGAAGCCGGTGGTGCCGACGACCGTGTGGACGCCTGCCTCCAGGCATTGCCTGACGTTGGCCAGGGCCGTGTCCGGAACGGTGAAGTCGACGACGACGTCGGCCTCCGCTAGCACCTCCGTGAGCTCGGTGCCGAGCGCCGGATCGGCGCGGCCGGTCAGCTCCAGCCCCTCGGCCACTTCGACCGCTTCGCAGACGGTGGCGCCCATTTTGCCGGCGGCGCCGGCAACCGCGACCCGCGTCATGCTGCGACCAGGGCCTCGCTGACGGGTGCCAAGGCAGCCTTGAACTTGCCTTCGTCGGCGCCGACGCAGGCCGCCGAGAGGCGGCCTGCCGCGTAGAGCTCCCGTGCCAGCTCGGTCAGGTCGTCGACCGCGATCGCGTCGACCTTGGCCAGCATCTCGTCGAGGGTTTCGATCGGCAGGTCGAAGAGGGTTGCGCGCGAGATCCGGGTCATCCGCGCCGCCGTCGACTCCGAGGAGAGGACGAGGCGGCCCTTGACGCTCTCCTTCGCCCGCGCCAGCTCCTCCTCGGAGACCGGCTCGGTCCGCAGGCGTGCCATCTCGTCGCCGATGATCCGGCAGGCCTCCTCGACGTTGTCCTCGCGGGTGCCGACGTAGGTGGCAACCATCCCCTGGTCGGTGAACTGCTCGTTGTAGGAGCCGACCGAGTAGGCCAGGCCGCGCTTCTCCCGCACCTCGCGGAAGAGACGGGACGAGGTCGAGCCGCCGAAGATCGCGTCGAGGACCGCGAGCGGATAGCGCCGCTGGTCGTCGCGGCGCAGCCCGGGCGCCCCGAAGCAGATGTGGTACTGCTCGGTCTCCTTGCTGAGGAAGCAGAGACGGGCGTCGCCCTCGAGATCGGCTTCGACCGTCTGGCCCTCCCCTCCGGCCGGCGGCTGCACCAGCCGCTTCGCCAGCTCGACGATCCGGTCGTGATCGAGATGGCCGGCGGCGCCGACGACGATCTGGGGCGCCGCGTAATGGGCGCTGCGGTAGGCCTCGATGTCCGGCACCGGGATCGAGGCGATCACCTCGGGTTCGCCGAGCACGCGGCGGCCGAGCGGGTGCTCGCCGAAGACGGCCTCGGCGAGGACGTCGTGGACGCGGTCCTGCGGCTCGTCGTCGTACATCGCGATCTCCTCCAGCACCACCTGGCGCTCGGAGTCGATGTCCGGATAGGTCGGAGCCAGCAGCATTTCCGCCAGCAGCTCGAAGACGGCGTCGGTGTGCTCGTCGAGGAAGCGGGCGTGAAGGTGCGTCGTCTCCTTGCCCGTGGCGGCGTTGATCGAGGCGCCGAGCCCGTCGAAGCGCTCGGAGATCTCGATCGCCGAGTACTTCGCGGTGCCCTTGAACAGCAGGTGCTCGAGAAAGTGCGAGACCCCGGCCTGCGCCGGGGTCTCGTTCCTGGATCCGGTCCGGACCCAGAGGCCGAGCGCTACGGATCGGACCGAGGGAACCTCCTCGGTGACGACCCGTACGCCCGAGTCCAGGGTGGTGAGGTTGGCGCCCAACTAGCCGCGACGCTCGCGTTCACGCCCACGACCGCCGCGATCGCGGTCACGACCGCCGCGTCCGCCCCGGTCGCCGCCGTTGCGGCGGCCGCCGTCGCCCGAACCGACCGAGGCCAGTTCCTCCGGCGATTTGCCGGCCACCGAGGGGTCCTCGGTGAGGCGGAGCCCGATCCGGCCGCGCTCCTTGTCGACCTCGACCACGGTGACGTCGATCAGGTCACCGGCGCTGAGGACGTCGTCGACGGAGTCGACCCGCTCTCCCGGCTTCACGTTGGAGATGTGAAGCAGGCCGTCGGTGCCCTTGACCAGCTCGACGAAGGCGCCGAAGGTCGTCGTCTTGACGACTTTGGCGGCGTCGTAGCGATCGCCGATCTCGGCCTCCTTGGTCATCGAGTTGATGCGGGAGACCGCACCCTCGACCAGTTCGCCGGTCGGCGCGTAGATCCGCACCGTGCCGTCGTCCTCGACGTCGATCTCGGCCTCGAACTCCTCGCAGAGGGCGCGGATCGTTTCCCCGCCTTTGCCGATGACCGCCCCGATCTTCTCCGGGTCGATCTTGATCGACTCGATCGCCGGCGCGTGCACGGAGAGCTTCTCCCGCGCCCCGTCGATCGCCTCCGCCATCTTGCCGAGGATGAACTGGCGGCCCTTGTTGGCCTGGTCCAGCGCGTCCCGGAGGATGTCGAAGGTGACGCCGGTGATCTTGATGTCCATCTGCAGGGCGGTGATCCCGTCTGCGGTGCCGGCGACCTTGAAGTCCATGTCGCCGAGGTGGTCCTCGACGCCGGCGATGTCGGTGAGGACGATGTAGTCGTCACCCTCCTTGATCAGGCCCATGGCGACGCCGGCTACCGGTGCGGTGACCGGGACGCCCGCCGCCTGCAGCGCCATCGAAGAGGCGCAGACCGAGCCCATCGAGGAGGAGCCGTTGGACTCGAGGGTCTCGGAGACCACCCGGATCACGTACGGGAACGACTCTTCGTCGGGGATCGTCGCCAGCAGGGCGCGCTCGGCGAGGGCGCCGTGGCCGATGTCGCGGCGCTTCGGGCCGCGCATGAAGCCCGCCTCCCCGACCGAGAAGGGCGGGAAGTTGTAGTGGTGCCAGAACCGTTTCGTGGTCTGCAGGCCGAGCGTGTCGATCCGCATGTCCATCCGCGTCGTCCCGAGGGCGACGTTGGAGAGGATCTGGGTCTCGCCGCGGGTGAACAGCGCCGAGCCGTGGACGCGCGGGGAGATGTCGACCTCGGTCTCGATCGGCCGGATCTCGTCCTGGGCGCGGCCGTCGGGGCGCTTCTTGTCAACGGCGATCGCCTTGCGGATCGTTTCCTTCTCGATCGAGTCGATCGCGGCCTTGACCTCGGCGACGCGGTCGGAATCGACCTCGCCGTCCTCGTGGGCGGCGGCGTAGTGGCCGACGACCTCGTCCTTGACCTTGTCGATCGCCTCGTAGCGCTCGAGCTTGCCCTCGGTGGCGATCGCGTCGACGAGCGCCTGGCCGTGGGAAGAGCGGATCTCCTCGAGCAGCGCCTTGTCGATCTCCGGCGCCTCGTGCTTGATCTTCTCCTTGCCGGCCTTCTGCTGCAGCTCCTCCATCGCGCCGACGAGCTTCTTGATCTCGGCGTGGGCGATGTCGAGGGCGTCGAGGATCTCGGCCTCGGTGACGCCGGTGGCGCCGGCCTCGACCATCAGGATCGCCTCGTCGGTGCCGGCGACGATCAGGTCGAGTTCGAGCTCCTCGTGCGTCTCCTCCTCGGGATTGACGACGAAGTCACCGTCGAGCTTGCCGATGCGGACGGCGCCGACGTGAGCGGCGACCGGGACCGGCGAGATCGCCAGCGCGGCGGAGGCGCCGTTCATCGAGAGGATGTCGTAGGGGTGAACCTGGTCGACCGACATCGGGGTCGCGACCAGCTGCGTCTCGTAGTGCCACCCCTTGGGGAAGAGCGGGCGGATCGGACGGTCGATCATGCGCGCGGTCAGCGTCGCCTTCTCGCTCGATTTGCCCTCGCGACGGAAGAACGAGCCGGGGATTTTGCCCGCGGCGTACATCCGCTCCTCGATGTCGACGGTGAGGGGAAGGAAGTCCACGTCGCGAAGGTTGCCGACGGTGGCGGTGCAGAGGACCATCGTGTCGCCACTGCGGACGACGACGGCGCCACCCGCCTGCTTCGCGAGTTTGCCCGTCTCGAAGGAGATCTGGCTGTCGCCGACATCCACCGAGACGCGGGTAACGTCAAACATGCTCATTTAGTTGTTTACCTCCGGCCGCCCGGTTGACGGCCATCTGCTTTCAGAACTCTCGTTCTCTTTCAGGGGAAAGAGTACAGGCATCGAAAACCGCTGGAGTGCCCGCGACTCCAGCGCGGATGCCAGACCGGAAATCGCGGCTGATCCGGGCTTCCAGCTCCTCGCTGCGGCGGTCGGCCTCGAAGCGGTCGAGATCAAGGCCGAACCGGCGCGCCCGCTCCCAGAGATGGGGGTCGTCCACCCTCCCCCGGTCTTCGTAGAGCGAATCGACCATCCCGAAGAAGCGCCACTGCCGCCCCGCCGCCTCGGCGGCGGCGTGCAGGGCCGGCGAGCGCGGGTACTTGCTCGCGACCGGGAAGTGGCGAAAGACGAGCCGGCCCTCTTGCTCGCACAGCCGCCGCCAGGCCATGGCGCAGCGCGGGCAGCCGAGATCGGCGTAGACGATCAACCCCGCCTCCCCCTCGCCGCGGACGTGGTCATCCGGTCCGACCGGCGGGATCGGGGCCGAGCGGAGGTCGCTCATGACTCAGGAAAGGGCGTCGAAGATGACGTTGGCGCCGGGGAACTCGCCCGGGTTGGGCGACTCGTAGGTCCAGGCGACCTTGCCCTCCTCGTCGACGAGGACGAGGGTGCGGTTGGCGAAGCCCAGGGGCGCGTCGAGGTAGGAGCCGTAGGCACGGGCGACCTCGCCCTTCGGCTCGAAGTCAGAGAGCAGCGTCGTGTCGATGCCGAGCTTCTCCCGGAAGGCCTGGTGGGCGAAGAAGCTGTCGACGCTGATCCCGACCAGCTCGACGCCCTTCTCGGCGATCTCCGGCTTGACCTCCTGGTAGATCGAGAGCTGGTCGCCGCAGACGGGGCTGAAGTCGCCGGGGTAGAAGACCAGCATGACCTTGCGCCCCCGGTAATCGGAGAGCGAGACCTTCTCCCCGTCCTGGTTTCGGAGGGTGAAGTCGGGGGCTTGCTCCCCGACCGCGATCATCGCCGCAGGCCGAGTTCTTTGACCAGGGCGCGGTAGCGCTCGAGGTCGGTCTTCTCGAGGTAGCGCAGCATCCGCCGGCGCTTACCGACGAGCATCAGCAGGCCGCGGCGCGAGTGATGGTCTTTCGCGTGGGCGCGCAGGTGCTCGGTGAGTTCGTTGATCCGCTCGGTCATCAGCGCGATCTGGACCTCGGCCGAGCCGGTGTCCTTTTCGCCGCGGCCGTACTTGCCGATCAGCTCGCTCTTTTTCTCTTTGGTCAGGCTCATCTCGTTAAAAACGCCGCGCAAACTCAGCGCGACGGCCGCTGGAAGCTAGCACAGACGCGGCGGGCGTCATCGACGTCCCGGTGCATCTGGGCGATCAGCTCGTCGACCTCGTGGTAGGCGCGCTCGCCGCGCAGGCGCTCGACGAAGGCGACCCGGAGGGTCTTGCCGTAGAGGTCCTCCTCGTGGTCGATCAGGTAGGTCTCGATCAGGACCCCCCTCCCCGACTCGAAGGTCGGGCGGACGCCGACGTTGACGGCGGCGGAGACGCCGTTGGCGAAGGCCGCGTAGACCCCGTGGCCGGGGATCGCGAGGCGGTCGTCGGGGACGATGTTGGCGGTCGGGAAGCCGAGCTCGCGGCCGCGCTGGTCGCCCTTGACGACGGTGCCCTCGACCATGAACGGGGCGCCGAGGCAGCGCCGCGCGGCCACCATGTCGCCCGCCGCGACCAGGGCCCTGATCCTGGTCGAGGAGACGGTCTCGCCGTCGACCTCGACCAGCGGCACGACCCGGGTCTCGAACTCGGGACGGGCTTCGAGCATCGCCGGGTCGCCTTTGGCTTTGGCGCCGAAACGGAAGTTCTCGCCGACCGAGACCCGCTTCGCGTTCAGCTTCTCGACCAGGACGTGCTCGACGAAGTCCTCGGCGCTCTGGGTGGAGAAGCTTTTGTCGAAGGGGATCACGACCAGCTCCTCGACGCCGAGCCCCTCGATCACGTCGCGCTTGACCCCGAAGGGCATGATCAGCTTCGGCGTCGCCGCCGGGTGCAGGACTTCGAGCGGGTGCGGGTCGAAGGTGAGGACCGTGTCGGCGCCGTCGATCACTGCCTGGTGGCCGAGGTGGACGCCGTCGAAGGTGCCGATCGCGACGTCGCGGGGCCGCGGCTCGACGTCGGGCAGCGAGGTGACCTTGATGCTCACCGCAGCGCCTCCGCCACCGCCGGGACCAGCTCGGCGACGCGCGCGGCGCTCAGCTCCTCGCCGGCGTCCTCGACCCGGAAGGGCCCGACCGCGGTCCGCCGCAGATCCGAGCAGTAGGCGTCCTCGAGCGTCTCGACCAGGGTGCGGACGTAGGTGCCGGCCGAGCATTCGATCTCGAAGTGGGCGTGCTCACCCTCGCCCGAGAGGAGCTCGGCGCGGTGGACCTGGACGTCGCGCTGAGGCGTCTCCACGACTTCGCCGCGATGGGCCTTCTTGTAGAGGCGCTCGCCGCCGACCCGGACCGCCGAGGTCATCGGCACCCGCTGGCGCACGGCCCCGGTCGGCAGCTCCAGGGAGGCGGGAATCCGCCCGGTCTCGGTCAGCTCGCCGTCGGGGTCGCCGGTGCTCGAGCGCCAGCCCAGCCGCGCCGTCGCCAGGTAGGTCTTCGGCAGGCCGACGAGGAAGCGCTGCAGGCGGGTGGCGCGCCCCAGGAGGATCAGCAGCAGGCCGGTGGCGAAGGGGTCGAGGGTGCCGGCGTGGCCGGTTTTGGTCCTGCGTTCGCGCCGGACCTCGGCGACGACGTCGTGCGAGGTGACGCCCGCCGGCTTGTCGTAGAGCAGCACCGTGCCGGAATCTAGCGCCATGCTCAGAGGCCGAGCTGCGCGGAGACCTCTTGGGTCAGGAACTCGACCAGCTGCTCGTACTCGAGGTCGGTGGAGAAGCCGGCGGCGCGTTTGTGGCCGCCGCCGCCGTTGAGGCGGGCGATCGCCGAGACGTCGACCTCGCCGGCGCTGGAGCGGAGGCTGACCTTGCGGGCAGCGCGGCCGCGTTCGCCGAGGTCGCGGATCACCGCCGCCACCCGGACCCCGTCGATCGAGCGCAGGTTGTCGATCAGGCCCTCGGTCATCTCCTCGCCGGCGCCGGTGGCCTCGTAGTCGGCCATCATCACGTAGCTGATCGCCAGCGCCCCGTCGCAGTGGCTGGAGATCCCCTCGAGCGCCCGCGAGACCAGCCGCAGCTTCGGCAGCGGCACGTGCTCGTAGAGGCGGCGGTAGGTGTCGTCGACGTCGACCCCGGCGTCGATCAGGTCGGCGGCCACCCGGTGGGTGTGGGCGTTGGTGTTCTCGTACATGAATTTGCCGGTGTCGGTGATCAGCCCGACGTAGAGCGCGGAGGCGATTTCCGGGGTCAGCTTGGCGTCCAGCAGCAGCGCCAGGTCGTAGACGATCTCGGCCGTGCAGGAAGCCCCCACCTCGACCAGGTTGATGTCGCCGAAGCGGGTGTTGTCGTGGTGGTGGTCGATGTTGATGACGTCGTTGCCGCCGTCGGTCAGCCAGTCGACCGGCATCCGGTCGATGTTGCCGCAGTCGAGGAAGACGACGGTGCGGTCGGCCATGTCGGCGGGCGGCTCGTGGAAGACCTCCTCCAGCGGCAGGAAGCGGTACTCGATCGGCAGCGGGAACTCTTTCGCGGCCATGAACATCACCGAGTCCTTGCCGAGGCCGGTGAGGACTTTGTGGAGGCCGAGCAGCGAGCCGAGGGCGTCGCCGTCGGGCCCCTCGTGGGCGGTCAGCAGGAAACGGTCGCGGTCGCGCAGCTCGGTGGCGACCCGCTCGAGGTCGGAGGTGGCTATCTCAGGCAGGGAACTCATTCCTCTTTCTCCAACAGCTCGGAGATGCGGACGCCCTTCTCGATCGTGTCGTCGTAATGGAAGGTCAACGTCGGGGTCCGCTTCATCCGCGTCTCGGCGGCGATCCGCGACTGGATCACCCCGTGCGAAGAGCGCAATCCCTCCAACGTCGCCTCCCGCTCCTCGTCAGTCCCGAGCACGCTGACGAACACCTTTGCGGTGCGCAGGTCGGGGCTGGTCTCGACGGCGGTCACGGTCACGAAGCCGATGCGGGGGTCACTCAATTCACCTGAGATTGCGGCGCCCACGACCTCCCGGAGCACCTCGTTGATGCGCCGCATGCGGGAGCCGGCCATGCTACTCCAGCGTCTGCTCGACCTGTTTGGTCTGGAAGAACTCGAGCACGTCGTCCTCCTTGACGTCGGCGTACCCCTCGAGGACGACGCCGCACTCCTGCCCCTCCTCGACTTCCTGGACGTTGTCTTTGAAGCGTCGCAGGGAGCCGAGCTGGCCGGTCCAGATGACCGTCCCCTCGCGGATAAGGCGGACGTTGGCGGTGCGGACCGCCTTGCCCTCGGCGACGATGCAGCCGGCGATGCGTCCGACTTTGGAGGCTTTGAAGGTCTGTTTGACCAGCGCCTCGCCGATCGTCTCCTCGACCTCGACCGCGTCGAGCAGGCCCTCCATCGCGTTGCGCAGGTCTTCGGTGATTTTGTAGATGACCGAGTAGGTGCGGACGTCGACGCCCTCGCGGGCGGCGGCCCGTTTGGCGTCGAGCAGCGGCCGCACGTTGAAGCCGATGATGATCGCGTCGGAGGCCGAGGCGAGCATCACGTCGGACTCGTTGATGCCGCCGGTCTGCGAGTGGATGATGTTGATCGAGACACGTTCCTGGGGCACTTTCGCGAGCTCGTCCTGGAGCGCCTCCAGGGAGCCGGCGACGTCGGCCTTGAGGACGATGTTGAGCTCTTTGATCTCGCCCTCCTGGGCCCGGGCGAAGACCTCGTCGAGGCTGACCTTGCGGCCCTGGCGGCGGGCCAGCGCCTCGGTTTTGAGGCGATGGGCGCGCTCGCCGGCCATCTGGCGGGCCTGGCGGTCGCCGTCGACGGTCTGCACGAACTCGCCGGCGTCGGCGACCCCGTCGAAGCCGAGCACCTCGACCGGCATCCCGGGGACCGCCTCGGAGACGGCGGTGCCGGTGAAGTCCTGCATCGCGCGGACGCGCCCCCACTGGGGGCCGGCGACCAGCGAGTCACCGACGCGGAGGGTTCCGCGCTCGACCAGCACGGTGACGACCGGGCCGCGGCCGGGGTCGAGCTGGGACTCGATCACGTGGCCGGAGGCGGGAGCGTTCGGGTTTGCCGTCAGCTCCTCCAGCTCGGTGACCAGGAGGATCATGTCGAGCAGGTTGTCGAGGCCCTCCTTGGTCTTCGCCGAGACCTCGCAGAAGATGGTGTCGCCGCCCCACTCCTCCGGGCTGATCTCCATCTGGGCGAGCTCGCCGCGGACCTTTTCCGGGTTGGCGCCCTCTTTGTCGATCTTGTTGACGGCGATCAGCATCGGCACGTCGGCGGCGCGGGCGTGGTCGATCGCCTCCTTGGTCTGCGGCATGACGCCGTCGTCGGCGGCGACGACCACGACGACGACGTCGGTGACCTTGGCGCCGCGGGCGCGCATCGCCGTGAAGGCGGCGTGGCCCGGGGTGTCGAGGAAGGTGATGGTCTTCTCGTCGTGGTGGACCTGGTAGGCGCCGATGTGCTGGGTGATGCCGCCGGCCTCGCCGGCAGCGACCTCGGTCTCGCGGATCGCGTCCAGCAGCGAGGTCTTGCCGTGGTCGACGTGACCCATGATCGTCACCACCGGCGGGCGGTCGACCAGGTCCTCGTCGGCATCGGAGAACTCGGGCTCCTCGGGCTCCTCGTCGGCGGCGTGGAGGATCTCGACCTTGCGGTCGTACTCGTCGGCGATCGCCTTCACCGAGTCGTCGGTGAGGGTCTGGGTCAGCGTCGCCATCTCCCCCATCATCATCAGTTTTTTGATCACCTCGGCCGGGGCCAGGCCCAGCGATTCGGCGACTTCACGCACGGTGGCGCCGGAGTTGACCTTGACCGTCTCGGGCTCGGCGGGCGTCGCCGGGCCCATCGGCGGCTCCTCGAGCAGCGGCCGGCGGCGGCGGCCTCCGCGGCGGCGCGGCGGGCGCTGGGGCGGCGGTCCGCCGCCCTGCTCGCGGCGCGAGGCCTGCGAGTCGATGACGACGCGGCGTTTTTTCGAGCTCGCGCCGCCGCCGCCCCCGCCACCGGTCTGCTGGCCGCCGGCCGGGCGAACCGGTTTGGTCGAGGTGGTGGAAGGTTTGGCCGCCGCCGGTTTGCCGGGGGCTTTGGGGGGGCTCGACGGCTGCTCGGGTTTCGCAGCTGCTGCCGGCGCCGGTTTGGCCGCCCCGGCCCCGCCGTTGCCTTTGGCGGCCGAGATCGCCTTCAGCGCGTCGGCCTCCTCGACGCTCGAGGCGGCCGCTTTGGCCTCCACGCCGGCCGCTTTCAGGGCAGCGAGCAGCTCTTTGGAGCTGACGCCCTGCGCTTTCGCGATCTCGTGAACCCGTTTCTTGGACACTAAGCCTGCTCCGCCTCCTCGGTGACCTCAGGCGCCCCGTTCGCGGTGGCGGCAGCGGCCGCCTCCGGATCCTCGCCGAGCGTCTCGCCGTCGACTTCCTCGGCTTCGGTCGCCTCCTGCTGGATGTCCTCTTCGATCGCTTCCTCGGTCGCCACCTCGTCGGCGGTCTCCTCAGCCGGAGCTTCGGTCTCCTCCGCGGGGGCCTCCTCGGCCGGCTCGACGTATTCGCTGACCGCCCGGTTGACGATCTCTTCGACTTGGCCTTCGTCGGCGTCGGGGTCGGCGAGGATCGCGACCTCGGTCTCGGAGACGTTGGCGAGGATCGCGGTCTGGCTGGTCTCGAAGCGCGAGAGCGCCTGGTGCTGCGGCAGGCCGCAGTAGGTGGAGCCGGGGATCGCCGCGTTCGGGCAGCGGCGGCCGTTCGAGAGCACCGCCATGCAGCGCCCGTCGAAGGTCTCTTCGCCCTCGACCTCGACCTCGTGTTCTTCGGAGGCGAACTCGGTCTCGGACTTGATGTCGACGCGCCAGCCGGTGAGGCGGGCGGCGAGGCGGGCGTTCTGGCCGTCGCGGCCGATCGCCAGCGAGAGCTGGTCGTCGGGCACGATCACCGTCGCCTGGCGCTCCTCGTCGTCGACGATCACCTCGCGGACGCGGGCCGGCGAGAGGGCTTTGGCGACGAAGCGGGCGGGCTCGTCGTTGTGGGGGATGATGTCGATCTTCTCGCCGCGCAGCTCGGAGACGACCATCCGCACGCGGGAGCCGCGGGGGCCGACGCAGGCGCCGACCGGGTCGACCCCGTCGGCGTGGGAGACGACGGCGATCTTCGAGCGGTAGCCGGGCTCGCGGGCGACGCCGACGATTTCGACCAGCTTGTCGGCGATCTCCGGGACCTCGAGCTCGAACAGGCTTTTGATCAGCTCCGGGCTGCGCCGGGAGACGACGATCGCCGGCCCTTTGGTCGAGTCGGAGACGTCGGTGATAACAGCCTTGACCCGCATTCCGTGGTCGTAGCGCTCGTTGTAGACCTGCTCGGACTTCGGCAGCAGCGCCTCGACCCGCTCGCGCAGCTGGACCAGCGTGTAGCGCTTGTCGGACTGCTGGATGATCCCGGTGATCAGCTCGCCGACCCGGTCCTGGTACTCGTCGTACATCATCTGGCGCTCGGCCTCGCGGATCCGCTGCAGGATCACCTGCTTGGCGGTCTGGGCGGCGATCCGACCGAAATCCTCGGGGGTGACGTCTTTGGTCTCGATCTGGTCCTCGTAGGGAGCGATCATCTCCGGGTCGAGCTCGGGGTCCTCCGGCTCTTTCAGTTCCCCCGTCTCCGGGTCGACTTCGGGCTCCTCCTGCTGCTCGGCCGCTTCGGCCAGCAGCTTCTCCTCCAGCTCGGGCGGCAGGATCAGTTCGAAGACCCGGAAGTCACCGGTCTCGTGGTCGAGGTCGACGCGGGCGTATTTCGCGGCGCCCGGAGTCTTCTTGTAAGCCGAGAGGAGGGCGTCCTCGAGGGCGTCCATCAGCGTGTCGGCGGAGATTCCCTTCTCCTGCTCCAGTGCTTTGACGGCGTCGACGATCTCTTTGGTCACTGAAGGGACTCCTTGGTTTCGGAAGCGGTGGCGTTGCGGCGGTACTTCGGGCCAGGTGACGAGACCTCGAGCGAATAATCGACCAGCAGGTGCTTCAAGTGGTGCGTGACTCTTTCGCAAAGTGCGAGGTCGACTCCATCGGGGTGGTCGATGAAGAGTCGCAGCGCGTCGCCCCTCGGTTTCTCGAGGGCGACCAGCTCGACATCGCCGTCCAGCTCGGACAGCTCCTGCTGAATTTCTTGCTCGGTGGGCTCGGTCATGCCTGGATGTTTCGGGGTGGAGGCGTAAAAAAAGTGGGCCAGGCCCACTTCTCGACACACCTAGAGGACAAAAAAGCTTGCGGCCAGTATAGCCCGCTCAGCCCGCCGGCTGACTCTGTTTGTCCCGCAAGCGGCCGACTTCATCCAGAATCGCCTCGGCGATCGCCTCCTTGGAGTCGATCGGGACCTCGGTCGCCGACTCGGTCGCGATCAGGGTGACGGCGTTGCGCTCGCTCTCGAAACCGATCTCAGGGTCGGAGACGTCGTTCAAGACGATCAGGTCGGCCCCCTTGCGCTGCAGCTTGCCGCGCGCCCGCTCGACCGCATCCCCCCCGTACTCGGCGGCGAAGCCGACGACCGTCTGCCCCTGGCGCCGTCTGGCGGCGAGGCCGGCAAGGATGTCCTCGGTCGGCTCCAGCGAGAGCTCGAGAGACCCCGACCGCTGCAGCTTGCCCGCCGCAGGGTCGCTGACGCGGAAGTCGGCGGGGGCGGCCGCCATCAGCAGCACGTGCGACCCCTCGAACTCGCGCGCCGCGGCCGCCGCAAGCTCGCTCACGGTCTCGACGTCGACCCGGCGAACGCCGGGCGGTGAGGGCAGGGAGACGTTGGCGGCGATCAGCGTCACCTCCGCCCCGCGCCGCGCCGCCGCCGTCGCCAGAGCGATCCCCATCCGCCCGCTGGAGCGGTTGCCGATGAAGCGGACCGGGTCGATCGGCTCGCGGGTGCCGCCGGCGGTGACGAGGACGCGGAGACCGTCCCAGGGCTTCTCGCCGCCGGGCAACATCGTCTCCACCCGGGCCAGCAGCTGCTCGGCGTCGGGCAGGCGCCCGCGCCCGTACTCGCCCCGCGAGGCGAGCTTGCCCTCATCGGGCTCGATCACCTCGACCCCGCGCCCGCGCAGCGTCGCGAGGTTCGCCTGCGTCGCGGCGTCGGCGTACATGCGGTCGTTCATCGCCGGCGCCAGCAGCCGCGGCGCCGTGCAGGCGAGGAAGGAGGTGGTCAGCATCGAGTCGGCGGCGCCGCTCGCCAGCTTGGCGATCGTGTTCGCAGAAGCCGGGGCGACGAGGTAGGCGTCGCAGCGGGAGGCCAGCTCGAGGTGGCCGATCGGGTCGTGTCCGGCCTGCTCCTCGCCGGGAAAGGCGCCGCGCATCGGGTCGCGCTCGAACTCGGAGATCAGGACCGGCGCCCCGACGATCCCCTCGAAGGAGGCGGCACCGACGAAGCGGGTCGCCGTCTCCGTCATCAGCACGCGGACGCCGTGGCCCGCGAGGATGGCGAGCCGCGCCAGCTCGAGGGCCTTGTAGGCGGCGATGCCGCCGCTGACTCCTAGGAGGATCCGGGCCATGGGCTCCTAATGAAAGCGCCCCGCGAGGGGCGGGGCGCTGTGAAGCCTAGGAGCGGTACTCGTATTTCAGTTTGCCCTCGGCGAGCTCTTCGAGCGACATCGAGAGGTAGTTCCTCTCGGCGTTGGTCTCGACCATCGGCGGCGGGTACTCCCCGAAACCGCCCTCACCGAGGTTGTGGAAGTAGCTGTTGATCTGGCGGGCACGCTTAGCCGAAACGACGACGGCGGCGTAATGGGAATCGGCGTGGTCCAGAAGCTTGTCTACGCGTGGTTTGATCATTCGTCCGCCGAGTCTAGCTCACGGCGGACGATGCCCACGAGCTGGGCGGCGGCTCGCCCGACCTCGTCGTTGACGACGCAGTGGTCGAAGTCCCCCTGCACGGCCAGCTCCTGCTCGGCGACCTTGAGGCGCTCGTCGATCGCCTCCTGCGAGTCGGTCCCGCGGCCCGAGAGCCGCTCGCGCAGCACCGCCGGATCCGGTGGGGCGATGAAGATCTGCACCGATTCCAGCTCCGCGGCCCGGACCTGCTGGGCGCCCTGCACCTCGATCTCCAGGACCACCGAGTGACCCGCCGCCAGCCGCCGTTCGACCTCGCTGCGCAGGGTCCCGTAGCGGTTGCCGCTGTAGGTCGCGAACTCGAGGAAATCGTCTTCTTCTTTGCGCTGGTCGAACTGCTCAGGGGTGAGGAAGTGGTAGTCGCGGCCGTCGACCTCCCCCTCCCGCGGCGCCCTGGTGGTGGCCGAGACGGAGAGCTCGAGGTCGGGCACCGCCTTCAGCAGCTCCTTGATCAACGTGCCCTTGCCGACGCCCGAGGGCCCGGTTATGACGAAGACTTTGCTGGCCATGCGGCCGGGGATGATGACCGCCGGGGCGGTCGGCAACTAACGGCGCAGTTGCGAAATGAGCTCGGTGCGCTGGCGCTCGGAGAGGCCGCCGATCGTCTTCGAAGGCGAGATCCGGCACTGGTTGAGGATCCGGTTCGTCTTCACCCGGCCGTACTTGGGGACCGCGAGCAGCATGTCGAAGACCTTGGCCGTGAGGACGTACTCGGGAGGATCGAGGAGGATCGTTTGGATGCTGGCCCGGTTTGCCTTCAGGTCCTTCTTCAGTTTCGCGCGGGCGGTGCGGATGTCGTTGGCGCGCTTGAGGGCCTCCATCCTCTGGTCGAGGGATCGTTCGGGCGCGGCGAGCGAAGATTTGACTGAGGAGGCCGTCATGTGGGCGGCGAGTATAGCCGCGGCTCGGGGCTGTGCAAGGCGACTTAGGCCAAAACACCCAAAATTCGCCTCAACCTCTAGTCGAGGTGCAGGGCCTGCACGCGTGACTGCATCCGCGAGAGGGCGGTTTCCAGCCCTTTCGCCACTCGCGAGCCCGCTTGCGGGTCTCGAAAGCTCTCGGTTCCGACGGCTACGAGGGCCGCTCCGGTGGCGATGAATTCGGCCGCGTCGGCGGGGCTGGAGATTCCCCCCATGCCGACGAGGGGAACGTCGACCGCGGCCCGCACGGCCCGCAGCTGCTGCAGGGCGATCGGCCGCACCGCCGGCCCCGAGAGCCCGCCGTGCCCGGCGGCGATCGCCGGCTCGCCGCCGGCCGGGTCGATCGCGCTCGCCTTCAGCGTGTTGATCAGCGAGACCGCGTCGGCTCCCCCCTCTTCGGCCGCCAGCGCGACGGCCTCGGGGGCTGCGACGTTCGGCGTCAGCTTGACGATCAGCGGCTTCTCGGTCAGCGGCCGCAGCGCTTCCAGCAGAGCCTCGGTCTCGGTGGGCTGCTCGCCGACGATCAGCCCCGAGTGGACGTTCGGGCAGGAGACGTTGAGCTCGATCGCCGCCACCTCGTCGCGCTCGGCGACGCCCGCGACCATGCGGGCGAAGTCCTCCCGGTTAGTCGCCATCACCGAGACGATCAGCGGCACCGGCAGCTCGGCCAGCTGCGGCAGGTCCTCGGCCAGGAAGCCCTCGAGGCCCTTGTTGGGGAGCCCGATCGAGTTGATCATCCCCGCCGGGGTCTCCCAGATCCGCCGCGGCTCGTTGCCGGCGCGCGGCTCCGGGGTGATCGTCTTCGAGACGAAGGCCGAGAAGGGGAAGTCCGCCAGCATTTCGTCGCCGAAGACCTGGCGGGCGGCGATCGCGTCGTAGGTGCCGGAGGCGTTGACGACCGGGTGGGCGAGCTCGATGCCGCAGAACTCAGGCATGGGCCACCTCGCGAACGGTGTCGCCCCGCAGGACCGGGCCGTCGACGCAGAGGCGGAGGTAGCCGCCGTCGGGCTTCGGCACCGCGCAGCCGAAGCAGGCGCCGAAACCGCAGGCCATCGGCGACTCCATCGCCAGCTCGCAGGCGACGCCGTGCTCGGCGCAAAGTGCGCGCACCGCCTCCAGCATCGCCGGCGGGCCGCAGGAGTAGACCACCGCGGAGGTTGCATCGTCGCCGGCGAGCATCGTCGCCAGCAGGTCGGTGACGTAGCCCTGGTGGCCGGCGTGGCCGTCCTCGCTGGCCAGGCGGACGTCGGGGCAGAGGGCGCCGCCGGCGCAGAAGAGCTCCTCGAGGCCGCCGGAGTGGGCCTCGTTGCGGAAGCCGAGGAGGACGCGGAGGGGGATACCGCGCTCGACCAGGTGGCGGCGCCAGATCGCCATCGGGGCGATGCCGATGCCGCCGCCGACGAGGATCGCCCCGGCGGCGTCCGGGTTGATTTGCTTCGGCGTCGCGAAGGAGTTGCCGAGCGGGCCGGTCACCCAGACGCGCTCACCGGGTACGAGGTCGCAGAGCCGCTCGGTCCCCGGGCCGACGTCCTCGATCAGGAAGTCGAGCCGCACTCCGCCGGAGGCCGGCGCCGCCTCGGCCACCGAGATCGCCCGCGGCAGGAAAGGGCGGCCTCCCCCCTCCCCCCAGCCGCGCTCGGCGGCGAGCATGTAGAACTGGCCGGGCTCCGGGGCGGGACCCTCGCGGTCGCGGAGGGAGAAGATCCGGTAGCCGCCGCTCGCCGCGTTGGCGGTGACCTCGCAGGCGCGGCGGCCGAAGGGGGCGCTCATCGCGGCTGCGCCGCCCTCACCGTTCCCTCGTGGATCTCCTGCAGCGAGCGGACCTCGGCGTCGACCTCCTTGCCGGCGGCGATCGCGCGGGCGGCGGCGGTGGCGCCGGTCATCGTCGTCACGCAGGGGATGCCGTGCTTGACCGCAGCGGTGCGGATCTCGTAGCCGTCGGTGCGGGCGCCGGAGCCGGTCGGCGTGTTGATGACCAGGTCGCATTCGCTCTTGCGGATCAGGTCGAGAACGTGGGGCGAGCCTTCCTGCAGCTTGTTGATCCGCCGCACCGGCACCCCCATCCGCTCAATCGCCTGCGCGGTGCCGCCGGTCGCGACCACCTCGAAGCCGAGGTCGTGGAAGCGGGTCGCCAGCTGCGTCGCCGCCGCCTTGTCGGTGTCGGTGACGGTGATGAAGACCGCCCCGGATTCCGGCAGGCGCACTCCGGCAGCAGCCTGCGCCTTGCCGAAGGCGGTCGGGAAGTCGGCGGCGATCCCCATCACCTCGCCGGTGCTCTTCATCTCCGGGCCGAGGACCGAGTCGGCACCGGCGAAGCGGGCGAACGGGAGCACCGCCTCCTTGACGCTGACGTGCTCCAGCGGCCCCTGCGGCAGCTCCTGGTCGGCCAGCTTCTCCCCCAGCATCAGCCGGCAGGCGAGCTTTGCCAGCGGCACCCCGATCGCCTTGGAGACGAAGGGGACGGTGCGGGAGGCGCGCGGGTTGGCCTCGATCACGTAGAGGTCGCCGCCGGCGACCCCGTACTGGATGTTGATCAGGCCGACGACGCCGAGCTCGAGGGCGATCCGCTCGCTGGTCTCGCGGATCTTCTCCAGCATCTCCTCGCCGAGGCTGAGCGGCGGGATCACGCAGGCCGAGTCGCCGGAGTGGACTCCGGCCTCCTCGACGTGCTGCATGATCCCGGCGACGTAGACCTGCTCGCCGTCGCCGAGGGCGTCGACGTCGACCTCGATCGCGTTCTCGAGGAAGCGGTCGAGCAGCAGCGGGTGCTCCTGGTCTGCCTTGACGTACTTGGCCAGGTAGGTCTGGAGGTCCTCGGTCGAGTAACAGATCTCCATCGCCCGGCCGCCGAGGACGTAGGAGGGCCGGACCAGCAGCGGAAATCCGACCCTTTCGGCGACCGCGATCGCTTCCTCGGCCGAGAAGGCGGTCCCGTAGGGCGGCGCCTGCACCCCCAGCCGCTCCAGTAGCTCGCCGAAGCGGCCACGGTCCTCGGCGAGGTCGATCGCGTCGACCGGCGTCCCCAGCAGCGGCACCCCCGCTTCTTCCAGCGTCCGCGCCAGCTTCAGCGGCGTCTGGCCGCCGAACTGGACGATCACGCCCTCCGGCCGCTCCTGCTCGCAGACCGCAAGCACGTCCTCTGCCGTCAGCGGCTCGAAGTAGAGCCGGTCGGAGGTGTCGTAGTCGGTGGAGACGGTCTCCGGGTTGCAGTTGACCATCACCGCGTCGCGGCCGAGCTCGCGGGCGGTCATCGCGGCGTGGACGCAGCAGTAGTCGAACTCGATCCCCTGGCCGATCCGGTTCGGGCCGGCGCCGAGGATGACCACCGAGTCGTTCTCGCCGCGGCGGATCTCGTTCGCCGGCGGGGTGCCGTCGTGGCGCGGGCGCTCGTGGCCGGAGTAGTAGTACGGCGTCGCCGCCTCGAACTCGGCGGCGCAGGTGTCGACCGCCTTGTAGGTGCGGGCGAGCCCGTCGGTACCGTCGCCTTCGGTCGCCAGCGCCTGCAGCTCGCGCAGGAACCAGCGGTCGACCATGCAGGCCTCGTGCACCGCCTCGACCTCGAGGCCGCGCTCGAAGGCGGCGAGGACGAGGTCGAAGCGCTCGGCGCTCGGCTTCGCGATCGCCGCCAGCAGGTCCTCGTCGGACTCGGGGATCTCGACCGCGCTGTCCAGCTCGCGCGAGCGCATCGCCTTGGCGAAGGACTCGCGGAAGGTGCGGCCGATCGCCATCGCCTCGCCGACGCTCTGCATGTAGGTCGAGAGCCGGCCCTCGGAGCCGGGGAACTTCTCGAAGGCGAAGCGCGGGATCTTGGTGACGACGTAGTCGATCGTCGGCTCGAAGGAGGCGGGCGTGGCGCGGGTGATGTCGTTGGGGATCTCCTCCAGCGCGTAGCCGACTGCCAGCTTCGCCGCCATCTTCGCGATCGGGAACCCGGTCGCCTTCGATGCCAGGGCCGAGGAGCGGGAGACGCGCGGGTTCATCTCGATGACGACGATCTCGCCGTCCTCCGGGTTGACCGCGAACTGGACGTTGGAGCCGCCGGTCTCGACGCCGATCGCCCGGATCACCTTGATCGCCTGGTCGCGGAGGTCCTGGAAGAGCGGGTCGGGCAGGGTCTGGGCGGGCGCGACGGTGACCGAGTCGCCGGTGTGGACGCCCATCGGGTCGACGTTCTCGATCGAGCAGATGATCACGACGTTGTCGTTGCGGTCGCGCATCACCTCGAGCTCGAACTCGCCCCAGCCGATCACCGACTCCTCGACCAGGACCTGGTTGATCGGGCTGGCGGCGAGGCCCTCGCTGACGACCTGGCGCAGCTCGGTCTCGTCGCGGCCGATGCCGCCGCCCTGGCCGCCCATCGTGAAGGCCGGCCGGACGATCGCCGGCAGGGTGATGTCGCCGTCGGCGAGCTTCGCCTCCATCTCACCCACGCTCTCGACGATCACCGACCACGGCACCCGGATGCCCGCCTCCTGCATCGTCGTGCGGAACTTCTCGCGGTCCTCGGCGCGGCTGATCGACTCGGCGTTGGCGCCGATCAGCTCGACCCCGAACCGCTCCAGGGTCCCGTCTTCGTCCAGCGCCATCGCGATGTTGAGGGCGGTCTGGCCGCCGAGCGTCGGCAGCAGCGCGTCGGGGCGCTCCTTTTCGATGATCTTCGTCACCGGGCCGGGCAGCAGCGGCTCGATGTAGGTGGCGGTGGCGAACTCGGGGTCGGTCATGATCGTCGCCGGGTTGGAGTTGACGAGGACGACTTCGTAGCCCTCCTCGAGCAGGACCTTGCAGGCCTGCACGCCGGAGTAGTCGAACTCGGCCGCCTGGCCGATCACGATCGGCCCCGAGCCGATCAGGAGGATCTTCTGGATGTCCTCGCGTTTAGGCACTGCCCACCTCCCGCGCCCCTGCCAGGCGCTGCTCCAGGTTTTGACGGACCGCCGGCCACTCGTCGTCGACGACGGAGAAGTAGGCGGAGTCGCGGACGCCGATTCCCGGCATCAGCATGTGCTTGCGAAAGATGCCCTCGAACTTCGCCGGCAGCGATTCCATCGCCCCGCGCGAGCGCTCGTTGCGGGCGTCGGTCTTGAGCTCGACCCGCATGCAGCCGAGCTCTTCGAAGGCGAAGCCGAGCATCAGCTTCTTCGCCTCGATGTTGGCGCCGGTGCGCCAGGCCGAGGGCGTCAGCCAGGTCCAGCCGATCTCGACGCCGTCGTGGATCGGCCGCGGAGCGAGGTACGAGGAGCTGCCGAGCGGCGAGCCGTCGGCCCGCAGGGTGGCGTAGGCGAAGCTCTCGCCCATCTTTTGCGCGAGCAGGCGGCCGTCGAACCACTCGTCGAACCCGTTCTCGTTCTCGGGAACCGTGCGTTCGATCCACTCCCAGATCTCCCGGTGGCCGGCGACCGAGCGCAGCGGCTCGCGGTGCTCCTCGACGAGCGGCTCGAGGCGGACCAGGCTGCCCTCGAGCGGGACCTCCGGCGGCGGCCAGATCACGCGGCGAGCTCCAGGAAGCGGTCGAAGAGGTGGCGGGCGTCGTGGGGGCCGGGACCGGCCTCAGGGTGGTACTGGACGGTGGCACCGGCGACGTCGCGCAGGACCAGGCCCTCGACCGTGCGGTCGTAGAGGTTCAGCTGCGAGAGCTCGGCGACGCCGAAGTCGGTGTCCCAGCGGACCGGCTCGTCGCCCTCGATCTTCTGCTCGCCGCCGGGGCCGACGACGGCGAAGCCGTGGTTCTGGGAGGTGATGTCGATCCGCCCCGTCTCCAGGTCCTTGACCGGGTGGTTGGCGCCGCGGTGGCCGAAGGGGAGCTTGTAGGTCTCGAGGCCGACGGCGCGGCAGAGGAGCTGATGGCCGAGGCAGATCCCGAAGATCGGCTTCTGGCCGATGACGCCGCGGACGGTGTCGACGACGTAGTCGAGGGCGGCGGGGTCGCCGGGCCCGTTGGCGAGGAAGACGACGTCGGGGTCCTCGGCGAGGACCTCCTCCGGAGTGCTGGTGCAGGGCAGCAGCGTCAGCCGGCAGCCGTGCTCGCGCAGCTGGCGGACGATGCTGAGCTTGATCCCGGTGTCGATCCCGACCACGTGCGGCCCCTCGCCCTCGAAGCGGACCGGCTCCGGCGGCGTCACCTGGCGGGCGAAGTCGGCGCCGGCCATCGCCGGCTCGGCGGCGATCCGCTCGCGGGCCTCGGCTTCCGGGGTCTCGGAGGGGAAGATCCCGCCCCGCATCGAGCCCTGGTCGCGCAGGTGTCGGACCAGCGCCCGGGTGTCGACGCCGCTGACCGCGGGGACGCCGCAGTCGTCCAGCCAGTCGAGCCAGCCGCCCTCGGCGGTGGCGACGTCTTCGCGGTTCTTGGCGTCGCGCATGACGACGCCGCGAGCGTGGACGCGGTCGGACTCCATCGCCGTTGCCGCCACCCCGTAGTTGCCGATCAGCGGGTAGGTGAAGACGATGATCTGGCCGGCGTAGGAGGGGTCGGTGACCGACTCCTGGTAGCCGGTCATCGCAGTGTTGAAGACAACCTCGCCGGTGACTGCGCCCGCGTGGCCGCAGGCGAGCCCGTCGAGCCGCGTCCCGTCCTCGAGGAGGAGATAAGCGCTCATCGTGACCGCCTGGGCGAGTTTGCAAACCATTGGTTGACAAAGTCGCCCATCAGGCGGCCACTCCCAGCGAGAACGAACGCAACCGGTAGGCGACCTGGCCGGCGGCGACCGTCATCAAGACGCGGCCGGTGAGCGTCTTGCCGGCGCACCAGGAGTTGGCGGAGCGGCTCTCGTAGCCGTCCTCGCCGACCGTCCACTCGGCGCCGAGGTCGCAGAGGACGACGTTGGCCTCTGCGTCCGGGGCCAGGCTCGGCCGCTCGAGGTCGAAGGGCTCGGCCCCGCCCCCCATCCGCTCGACCAGCAGCGCCAGGTCGATCGTGCCGGGCAGGACGAGCTCGGTGTGGAGGGCGGCGAAGGCGGTCTCGAGGCCGGTAACCCCCATCGCGGCCTGCTCGAAGGGGACGTCCTTTTCCTCCGGCTGGTGCGGGGCGTGGTCGGTGGCGATGCACTCGACCGTGCCGTCGCGCAGACCCTCGATCAGGGCCTGGCGGTCGCGCTCTTCGCGCAGCGGCGGGTTCATCTTGAAGCGGTGTGGATCGAGGCTGCGGACCTCCTCGTCGGTGAGGCATAGGTGGTGCGGGCTCGCCTCGGCGCTGATCTGGACGCCGGCGGCCTTGGCGGCGCGGACCACCTCGACCGACTCGGCGGCGGAGAGGTGCTGGACGTGGATGCGGGCGCGCTCGTAGCCGGCGAGGCCGCAGTCGCGGGCGACCATCGTCGACTCCGAGACCGAGGGGACGCCGGCGAGGCCGAGGGCCGCCGACACCGCCCCCTCGTGCATGGCGCCGTCGCCGGAGAGGGCCGGGTCCTCCTCGTGCAGGGCGATGTTGCCGCCGCAGAGGTGCTGGTACTGGAGGGCGCGTCGCATCACCCCGGCGTCGGTGATCGGCAGGCCGTCGTCGGAGAAGCCGACCGCACCGGCTTCGCGCAGTTCGACCATCTCGGTCAGCTCTTCGCCCCTCATCCCCTTGGTCACGGTGGCGAGGAAGCCGACCGGGACCGAGGCGCCGGCCTGCGCCTGCTCACGCAGCGCCGTGATGTCGGCCGCGGTCGAGACCGGCGGCTCGGTGTTGGCCATCGCCAGGATCCCGCAGTAGCCGCCCGCGGCGGCGGCGCGGGTCCCCGTCTCGACGTCCTCCTTGTGCTCGTGGCCGGGGGTGCGGAGGTGGACGTGCGGGTCGAAGAAGGCGGGAAAGGCGTGCAGGCCCTCGGCCTCGACCACCTCGGCGCCGTCGGCGTCCGCCTCGCCGGGTGCCGCGAGGGTGGCGACCCTGCCGTCGCGGATGACGACGTCGTGAACGGCGTCGATCCCGGCGCCCGGGTCGAGGACGCTCGCTCTGCGCAGGACCAGGTGCGCGGCCTCACCGTCGCGGACGTCGAGGGCGTCGGTCAGGCTCATGCCGGGGTTCCGATCGGGGTCGGCTTGCCGCCTTCGCCTTCGGCCGCGGGGCTCTGCCCCTCGCTGCCGGCCAGCAGCTCGTAGAGGATCGCCATCCGCACGACCAGGCCGGCGGCGACCTGCTCGGCGATCAGCGACTGCGGCGAGTCGATCGCCTCGCCGGAGAGCTCGACACCGCGGTTGACCGGTCCCGGGTGCATCAGCAGCTGGCGCGGGTTGAGGCGGCGGCTGTCGATCTGGAAGTTGGCGGCGTACTCGCGCAGCGAGGGGACGAAGCTCTCGCTCATCCGCTCCTTCTGCATCCGCAGCGCGTAGACGACGTCGGCCTCCTCGATCCCGTCGAGGCTGTAGGAGACCTCGCAGCCGAGCTCCTCGATCCCGCGCGGGATCAGGGTCGGTGGTCCGCAGACGGTGACCTCGGCCCCCATCCGCTCGAAGGCGAGCAGGTTGGAGCGGGCGACGCGGCTGTGGAGGACGTCGCCGACGATCCAGATCCGCACCCCCTCGAGCGAGCCGAGGCGGCGGCGCAACGTGTAGACGTCGAGCAGCGCCTGGCTCGGGTGCTCGTGCTTGCCGTCGCCGGCGTTGACGACCGCGGCCTCGGTCCAGCCGGCGACCATCTGGGCGGCGCCGGCGTAGGGGTGGCGGATCACGATCGCCGCCGGGTCGTAGGCGGAGAGGGTGGTGATCGTGTCTTTCAGCGACTCCCCCTTCTCGACCGAGGAGCCGGCGGCCTTGACCGAGACGAGGTCGGCGGAGAGCCGCTTGGCGGCGAGGTCGAAGGAGCTCGAGGTGCGGGTGCTGGACTCGTAGAAGAGCGAGACGACGGTGCGGCCGCGCAGGGTCGGCACCTTCTTGATGTCGCGGCGGCCGACCTCGGCGAAGCTCTCGGCGCGGTCGAGAATCGCCTCGATTTCGGTTCGCGAGAGCTGCTCGATCGAGAGCAGGTGCTTCATCGGGTCACCTCCACTGGGGTGGGCTCGGAGATCGTCACCTCGTCTGTGCCGTCGATCTCCTCGAGACGGACGTTGACCCGCTCCTCGCGGGCGGTCGGCAGGTTCTTACCGACGTAATCGGGGCGGAAGGGAAGCTCGCGGTGGCCGCGGTCGCAGAGGACGGCGAGCTGGACTCGCTGCGGGCGGCCGTAGTCGAAGAGCGCCTCGATCGCGGCGCGGACGGTGCGGCCGGTGTAGAGGACGTCGTCGACGAGGATGACCGTGCGCTCGGAGAGGTCGAAATCGATGTGGGAGGAGTGGACGACCGGCTGCGCGGCGGGCTCCTTGGCGCCGACGTCGTCGCGGTAGAAGGAGATGTCGAGGTCGCCGATCGGCAGCTCGGATCCGGTCAGCTCGCCGAGGAAGACGTGGAGGCGGCGGGCCAGGACGGCGCCGCGGGTGTGGATGCCGACGACCGCCAGACGGTCGGAGTCGGGGTTCTTCTCGGCGATCTCGTGGGCGATCCGCCGCAGCGTTCGCCTCAGATCGTCGTGCTCCAGCACGACCTTCTCGTTCACTTCTGGTGCTTCCTTCCTGGCCTCTCGGGACCGGGTTAAAGGACGGGGGGAATGTAGCAGTGGGGTCGGCGGCGGGGTCGGGTAGGGCCCTCTCGGGACAACTGATGGGGAGGGTCCCGAGAGGGCCCTACCCGACCCCGCTTTTTTCCACGGCTCCGTTTTGGATGAGGTGGGGTTCGCCTCGCTCGGGGAACGGGAGGTCGATCTGGTCGAAGTCTTTGGGGGCTACGACCGGCTCGAAGACCTTTTGCGCCTCCTCTAGGACCTTGCCTACGTGGTAGCGGGAGGAGATGTGGACTAGGGCTAGGAGCTTTACGTGGGCTTCGGCGGCTACGGCGGCGGCCTGGCCGAGGGTCGAGTGGCCGGTTTCGGCGGCTCGCTGGGCGTCCTCCTCGGCGAAGGAGGCGTCGTGGATGAGGAGGTCCGCGTCTGCGGCGGCGGAGACGGTGGCGGGGCTGGGAGCGGTGTCGCCGGTGAGGACGATCGTGCGGCCAGGGCGGCTCGGTCCCATCACCTGGTCGGGCGCGACCGGACCGGAATCGCCTTCGACGGTCTCGCCCCGCTGCAGCGCCGCGTAAGCCGGGCCTTCCGGCACGCCCGCAGCCGCAGCCGCCTCAGGGTCGAAGCGCCCGGGGCGCTCGTCCTCGACCAGCGCGTAGCCGCTGGCGCGCGAGCCGTGCTTCGCCTCGAACGCCCGCACCGCGTATTCATCGTGTTCGACGACCTCACCCGGTTTCAGCTCCACCAGATCGAGCGAGTACCTGAGCCGGCCAAGGAAGAGGGAGAAGACCTGGAAGAGCTCGATCAGCCCCGGAGGCCCGTAGACCTTCAGCGGCACCTGCCGGTCGGTCAGGTCATAGGTCTTCAGCAGCCCCGGGAGCCCCAAGACGTGGTCGGCGTGGAAATGGGTCAGATAGATCTCGTCCGCCTGCACAAGCCCCAGCGACCGCTGCATCTGCCGCTGCGTCCCTTCCCCGCAGTCGAACAGCAACCGCTCCCCCCCACGTGCCACCAGCACGCTCGCAGTAGAGCGCCGCGCCGAGGGCACCGAACCCCCGGTGCCGAGAAAAGTGACCGCCAGATCCATCGGCGGCGAGCCTACGCGAAGTTCAGTTCAGGTTCCGCCGCGAGATCGTCGGCTTTGAACTGACCACGGAGCGCCTCGGAGGTCCATTTGTCGATCTCGTACTCAGCGGCAAACCGAATGAGGCGGCGCTGGTTGTTACGAGGCGGCTCTAGGCGCAGGCGGCCCTCGAACGCAGCAACGGCATCGATAGGAACCAAGTAGACAGCAGACGTCGGGGGAAAGTAGACACCGAAGATGTCGGCGAGTCCCACCTAGGACTTTGGCCCACTGCCATGATCAGTGGACCGGCTGTTGAAGACAACGCAGCCCTGTAGCGCCCAAGCCCGCTTGCATTGAATCCGGAGAAACTCGCGGTCGCCCAGATGAACGACCAAGTCATAAGGCTGCCCCTCGCCAAATGGCACAGCGACCTCATACCCCCGCTGCACAAGAGCGCTCAGGACCATCGCCTCAGCCTCGTTTCCCCTCTTCGCACTCGACATTGGCTGTAATTTATTGTCTGTATCAGACAGAAAAAGCCAAGAGCAAATAGAGGCAGCGAGGGTCTAAGCTGCGCACACGCGCCCGTAGCTCAGCTGGATAGAGCGACAGCCTCCGGAGCTGTAGGCCACAGGTTCGAATCCTGTCGGGCGCGCTCTGGAGGATCGCGACAATCGCCCCGATGAAGTAGCGAGCAGGAACCAGCGGTAGCCGCCTATCCCGGGCTTGAAAGTCGGGCTAGCAGGACAGAAGGCGCGATTTTAGGGTGACCTCCCCGCGAACAGGGGCACTTGTAAGAGCGCGGCAACGTCCGATGAGACGGCGATCATCGACGCAGTCCGCTGTACGGCGGCAAATAGCCCCCTGGTCCTCGGGATCGACCGGTTCTCAGGGCGGCGTCTCTAAGTAGAAAGAGAGGCCATCATGGCCATAGTCCGTCATCAAGCGGGAGAACTTGCTCCCGCAGACGGTACGTACGTCCTCGTGGGGCACTATGGCGAAGCGACGAACTTCGCCGTCTCGTGCCAGAAGGGCGAGCGGCTGCCATTGGCGATTGTCGGGGAGGACGTTGAGCCTCCGCTCTGGTTTGTGCAGATCGGAGAGGAATCCTCGGTTCGCTTGGTTGCCTAGCACCCGGCTCGCAGCTTCCCAATTCGCTTTGGGGGCTGCGAGCCTTTTCTTGTTCTAGCAGTCGCGCCAAGCAGGCAGGATCGGCTGTTTTGACGGCGTTCTCGAAAGGCTTGGTCAGACCCATACTGCTCACCCAGCGTGGGGACTCAGGGATGCACGAACTAGGAGAAGAATGGTGCTCACATCGGACGGAACGGGACAGGACGGGACAGAACAGGACAAACCGGGACAGATCGGGACAAGAGCGGACGGAACCGGACAAGAACGGACAGGGGCGGATTAGGACGATCCCATCGCCGGCTAGCCCCCCAACCGGCAGATCTGCCGGTTGGGGGGGCTGCTCGAGCTCGGGCCAGATCGGGGACAACGTTCCGGGTACGGCGCCCTCTAGAAAAGACGCTAGTTTTCGGCGACCTTGAACCGCGCTCGCCATTCCTCGCGGTCGAACTCGACCGGCTCGGTTTCGGCGAGGAAGCGTTCGAGGACGGCGATGAAGCGGCCCGGGCGCTCGAGCTGGGGGACGTGGCCGGTGTCCTCGAAGATCTCGAGGTGGCTGCTGGGCAGCTGGGCGTGGGCCTCGCGGGCGTGGTCGACCGGGATGATCGGGTCGTTCTCGCCCCAGACGATCAGCAGCGGCAGGGTTTCGGCGAGGTAGAGCTTGTCGAGGGCGGCGACGCGCTGGCCCTGGGTGCCGACGACCGAGCGCAGGGTGGCGACGAAAGCCTTGCGGCGCTCGGGGTCGGTCAGGGTCGCGTAGCCGCGGGTGACTTCGGCGAGATCGGTGTTGGGTCGCAGGCCGACGAGGCCGAGGCCGCGGCCGACGACAGAGCCGATGCGACTGCCCACCCCCGCGGTGGCCGAGATGAAGAGTTCTGCCCCTGGCAGCGCCGCCGCCCGCAGGATCGGGCTGACGTCCGGGCCGAGGCCGCCGCTGGAGACCAGGACCAGCCGCTCGACCATCTCCGGGAACTGGTAGGTGAACTGCAGGGCGACGCCGCCTCCGAGCGAATGCCCGACCAGCGTCGCCCGCTCGTGGCCGAGCGCCAGCATCAGGTCGCGGAGGGCGCTGGCCAGGGCGCCGAGCGAGTAATCGCCACCGCCCGGCGCCGAAGCGCCGTGGCCGGGGAAGTCCGGCGCGATCACCGTGTGGTTGATCGCCAGCGGCTCGATCACCGACTCCCAGTTGTCGCAGGTGCCGGCCATGCCGTGGATCAGCAACAGGACCGGGCCGGAGCCGGCCTCGATGAAGTTCATCGGCTTGCCGTGGACCTCGACGGTCCGTGGCCTCGCCTCGGCCATGCTGAGTCGCGCCACTTTGCCTGCCACGGATGGAACCTACCCCCGAAGGCGGTCGAGGTATCGCAGCGAGGCGGATCGACGGCCGATTTCAATACTGTCGCCCTGTGGCAGACGCTCCCCAAGGCTCCGCCGACGCCAGCCGGCCGCCCCGCGGCGCCCTGATCGTTGTCGCGATCGGCCTAGTCGCCTGCGTCGTCGCGGCGCTGGCCAGCACCGGCAAGGGCGAGGGCGAAGCGGCGAGCCTGGAATGGGTGCAGTCGGCCAAAGGCCCGGACTCCAAGTCGGTCGCGGTGCCCGGCGGCAAGGGCACGATGCAGCTGACCGATACCAACATCCGCGCCACCGGGACCAACGTCAGCGGCTACTCGCTCTACATCACCTCCTCCTCCCTGACCGTCTCGGCCGGTTCGCCGATCGGCGGCAGCCGCATCCTCTGCCGGATCAAGGCGCCGAAAGGGACCGAAGTCGCCCAGAGCGGCGGCGATCTGCGGGCGACCTACCCGCGCTCCTCCGAAGACGGCATCTACAGCCAGGAAGTGCCGGAAACGGTGCTGATGGACTTCAGCTCCCACGGCGGCGAACTCGCCTCCCTGGAAGTGCCGGACCGGCCGCGGCGGTTCACCACCGAACAGGGCGTCAAGGTCGAATGGCCGGAGTTCAAGATCGGCGAAGAGCGGATCAAGTACTTCGTCGCCGGCAAGCCGAAACAGGACCTCGTCCTCCCCTTCTTCTCGATCTGGCGGACCACCGACGTCCCCTCGGCGAAGATCGGCTGCACGCTGGAAACGAGCGCCGGGGAAGCGACCGCGAGCACCCAGGCCGCCCTCCCGGATCGCTCGCCGCCGATCGACGAAGAAGCCGAAGAACTCAAAGCCGAAGAACGCGAAGAAGCCGAAGAAGAAGCGGGCGAAGGCGAATAGGGCTTAGACGTCGAGGCTCTCCTGCGGCGCCACCAGCAGCTCCGGCCCTTCCGCCATCCCTTTGCCGACCTTGTTCAGCGCCGGGTTGGCAGGTGCGCTTGACATCCGCCCCGCCTCGAGCGGGCCGCACATCGCCACCGCGTCCTCGGGGCTGAGCTTCGGGTCGAGCCAGGCCGCCTCGGCCTCCGGGCTCGGCAGGATCGCCGGCATCCGGTTATGAACCGGGGCGACGACCTCGTTCGGCGTCGTCGTCACCAGAGTGCAGGTGTAGAGGTAGCCGTCGTCGTAGCCGCGATCCTCGGCGTCCGCCCACTCCTTGCGGGTGCAGAGACCGGCGAAGGCGAACGGCTCGCCGCCGTCGACCTGGAAGTGCCAGGGCTGGCGCGGCTGCTTCGGGTCCTCGGCCTTCATCCACTCGTAGAAGCCGTCGGCGACGATCAGGCAGCGGTGGCGATACTTGCCGAGCAGCGGCCCGTAGGCGCGGCTCTTCATAAGGTTCTCTTTTTTCGCGTTGATCATCCGGTAGCCGACTTTCAGGTCCTTGGCCCAGACGGGGACCAGGCCCCAGCGCATCAGCCGCGCCTCGCGCTCCCCCTGTTCGGCCTCCTCGGGCTCGGGCGAGGCGCGGACGACCAGCACCTCCTGGGTCGGGGCGACGTTGAAGCGACCGAAGCCCGGCGGCGATTTCTCTTTGCCGGTCTTTGCCTCTCCCCCGTCTTTGGCCGACTCTTTCGCCGGCGCCGCGGCGATTTTCCGCTCCAGCGCTTTCTCGAGCTCGACCTGGAAGCGGTCGGCGACCTTCTTCGTGTCCTTGGTGGTGACCGTAAAGCGCCCGCACATGAGTCGGGAGACTAGCCAGCCGCCATCCTCCTCTAAGTCGGAGCGACGATCTCCAGGCGGGGAAAGTAGGTTCGGTAGCGGGCTGAGTGGCGAGTCAGGAGACGAAGGTCAGCGACCGCGGCGTGCGCCCCGATGAAAAAGGCCGGCAGGGGCGAGCGGCGCTGCCCGCCGCGGCGGCGATATCCCAGGTAGGCCTTCCCCGCAAGGAATGCAGCGGACCAGGGAAGGTGTTCGCGGATGAACACGTCCTCCGGCAGCTCATGATCGAGCAGCTCTTTCCGCGAGTAACGTTGCGAAACCTCGGCGTAGATGACCATTACTCTTACGTGAGCGACCTAGATGGCAAGCGGGCGCAGCTCGCTGTGATCCCGGTACCAGTCGAGCGTGCGGATCAGGCCGTCGCGGAGCTCTACCTCGGGCTGCCAGCCGGTGAGCTCACGGAGCTTGGTCGAGTCGACGAACTGGCGATCGATCTCGCCGTCGGGGTTGCCGGTGCCGAGGAATTCCGGCGGCAGGTCGGTTCCCGAGACCTCGACGATCGTCTCCAGCACCTCGGCGACCGAGAACGGGCGCTCGCCGCCGGCGTTGAAGGCCTCCCCCGCCCCCGGTCCGCCGGCGCCGACCGCGCTCTCGACCGCGAGATAGGCGGCGACGGCGTCGGCGACGTAGAGGAAGTCCCGTTCGGGGCTGCCGTCGGAGCGGATCTGCGGCCGGCGGCCGTCGAGGACGGCGGCGATCGCCTCCGGGATCAGGCGCGAGAAGTTGGGGTCGCCGCCGCCGTAGATGTTGGCGAAGCGGGTGACCGCGACCGGGAGGCCGTAGGCGGGCCGGTAGCTGAGGGCGATCGCGTCGGCCGCCGCCTTGCTCGCCTCATAAGGAGAGGCGGGCTGGAGCCGCATCTCCTCCCGGTAGGGCAGCTCCTCGCTCGGCCCGTAGGCCTTGTCGGAGGAGGCGACGACGACGGCCGGCACCTCGGCGCGGCGGCAGGCCTCGAGCAGGCCCCAGGTACCGCGGACGTTGATTTCGAAGGTCTGCGTGGGATCGGCCATCGCCGGCCCGACCAGGGTCTGGGCGGCGAGGTGGAAGACGACGTCGAACTCGCCGGCGGCGATCGCCGCTTCCACCGCGGCGACGTCGCGGAGGTCGATCTCGAGCAGCTCGACCTCGGAGCCGACCCCCTGCAGGACCAGCCCCGAATTCGGCGGTGGCGCCAGGTCAAGGACGCTGACGGTGTCGCCGCGCTCGAGCAGCGCCCGGGCCAGGTTGGAGGCGACGAAGCCGTGGCCGCCGGTGACGAGCGAGCGCTTCATCGCGCCTCCACCGCCGCCGCGTCCCAGATCCGCCAGGGCGCCTGGCCGGCGCTCCAGAGGTCATTGAGGACGACGGCGTCCTTGTAGGTGTCCATGCAATCCCAGAACGACTCATGGCGGTAGGCGCGCAGCTCCCCGTCGGCGGCCAGCTGCGAGAGCGGCTCGCGCTCGAGCACGCTCTCGGAGCCGAGGTAGTCGAGGACCCCCGGCTCGAAGCAGAGAAAGCCGCCGTTGATCCAGTGCTCGCTGCGCGGCTTCTCGACGAACCCGGTCACCTCGTCGCCGGCCAGCTCGGCAACCCCCCACTGGAGGTCAGGGCGGACGACGGTGACGGTGGCGAGGGCGCCGTGGCGCTGGTGGAATTCGAGCAGCGCGTTGAGGTCGACGTCGGCGACGCCGTCGGCGTAGGTGGCGCAGAACCGCTGCCCCCGCAGCCCGTCCCTCAGCGCCGCGATCCGCCCTCCGGTCGGCGTGTCCAGGCCGGTGTCGACGCAGTCGACCAGCACCCCGTCGGGCCAGCGTTCAGCCGCGGCGAACTCCTCCACCGCCTCGCCCATGTAGCCGGTCGCGAGCAGGAAGCGGTCGAAGCCCTGGGCAGCGTAGATCTGGATCACGTGCCAGAGGATCGGCCGGCCGCCGATCTCGACCAGCGCCTTCGGCACCGACTCGGTCCGCTCGCGGAGTCTGGTCCCGCGTCCACCACAGAGAATCACGACAGGAGGTTTTTTCATCTGGCTCTGACGGTGGTTGTGGCCAAGCAGATCAAGGACGCAGGGAGCGCCGCGTGCTCTGCACGCAAGCGACCGAGGACGCAGATATGCGCCGTGCCACAGCCGCCGTCAGCCGCCGGCAACTGCGGGGAGGATCGTTACCTCGTCGCCGTCGTTGATGCTGGTCTCGAGGCCCTGCTGGAAGCGGATGTCCTCACCGCTGACGTAGACGTTGACGAAGCGGCGCAGGTCACCGTCCTGGGTGATCCTGTCCTTGAGGCCGCCGTGGGCGTCGAAGACGGCGTCGAGCACCTCGCCGACGGTCCCCCCTTCCACCTCGAGCTCCGACTGGCCGCCGGTGGCGGCGCGCAGCTGGGTCGGGATCTTCACGGTGACTGCCATCAGACGGCTACCTCCTGCGGGAACTCGGCCTCGAAGCTCTCGAGGGCGGGGTCGATCTCGTGCATCTGGAACGTATCGCGGGTCGCGTCGAGAGTCTTCAGCCCCTCGCCGGTGATGTAGACGACCACCCGCTCGCCGTCGGCGAGCTCGCCCCGTTCGGCCAGCTTGCGGAGGACGCCGACGGTGACGCCGCCGGCGGTCTCGGTGAAGATCCCGGTCGTCTCGGCCAGTAGCTTGATCCCTTCGCGGATCTCCTGGTCGTCGACCGAGTCGACGCCGCCGCCGGTGCGGCGAGCGTGCTCGACCGCGTAGGGGCCGTCGGCGGGGTCGCCGATCGCGAGGCTCTTGGCGATCGTCTCGGGGCGTTGCGGCTTGCAGACGTCCCAGCCTTCGGCGAAGGCGGTCGCGACCGGGCTGCAGCCGGCGGCCTGGGCGCCGTTGAAGGTCGGCTGCTCGCCCTCGACCAGGCCGAGGTCGAGCCACTCCTGGAAGCCGCGGCCGAGCTTGGTGAAGAGCGATCCGGAGGCGATCGGGCTGACCACCCGGTCCGGCAGCTTCCAGCCCAGCTGCTCGACCGTCTCGTAGGCGAGCGTCTTCGATCCCTCGGCGTAGTAGGGCCGCAGGTTGACGTTTACGAAGGCCCACGGGTGGGTCTCGGCGAGCTGGGTGCAGAGGCGGTTGACGTCGTCGTAGTTGCCGCGGACGCCGACCAGGTTGGTCCCGTAGACGCCGGTCGCGAGCAGCTTCTGCTCCTCGAGGTTGGCGGGGACGAAGACGTAGGAGTCGAGCCCGGCGGCGGCGGCGTGGGCGGCGACGGCGTTGGCGAGGTTGCCGGTCGAGGCGCAGGCGACGGTCTCGAAGCCGAGCTCCTTCGCCTTGGCGACGGCGACGGCGACGACCCGGTCCTTGAACGAGTGGGTCGGGTTGGCGGCGTCGTTCTTGATCCAGATCTCCGCCCCGACCCCGAGCCGCTCGGCCAGGCGGTCGGCCTTCAGCAGCGGCGTCAGGCCGGGCTCCAGCGGGTCGCTGGCGTGGCCCTCGAAGGGGAGGAAGTCGCGGTAGCGCCAGATCCCCTGCGACCCGGCCTGGATCCCGCGCTTCACCTCTTCGGGGTCGAGCCCGCTGAAGTCGTAGGCGACCTCGAGCGGACCGAAGCAGTTTTCGCACACGTAGCTTGCGTCCAGCTCGTAGCTGGTTCCGCACTCCTTGCACTTCAGGCTCTCTACTGACATCCGATCCTCACTTCCACTTATGAAAAAACCTCGCCATCTGTGGGGCGAGGTCCGATCGGACGTCCCCCACATCTTTCAGGTCTCGATCTTCTGGAGACCTGCTGGATTTGGCACCTGTCTCGACCTTGCGATCGCGATGGTTGCCGGGGCTTCAATGGGCCAGTCCCTCCACCCCTCTAGATGTGGCGCTTATGTGCGCGCAACGATACAGGAGCCGCCGGTGGGCGGCAACCAATGCACGCTGCAATCCATGTATTTCCCGCCGCACGACTAACCTAGGCGACGAGATGACGCTTCTGCACGAGATTACGCGAGGGCCGGCCGATGCCGAACCTTCCGAAACCGAGGCTGCGGCGGCCCCGCGGCCGGCGCGGCGAGCTCGTCTCTCAGCCGGCGGCGCCTGAGCCCCAGAAGCCGAACGTCGAGCAGATCGACTCCAACGGCCTGCGCTGGGTCAACATCGAGTGGCCGGGGTCGCTGGAGCGGAGCTGGCTCGAGGAGCACTTCGACTTCCACGCCCTCGACCTCGAGGACGTCCTCTCCCGCAACCAGCGGCCGAAGATCGACGTCTACGACGACTACCTCTTCATCGTCCTCCACCTGCCGGTCTTCGACCCGCAGGCGGGCCGGCTCGGCACCGGCGAGCTCGACGTCTTCGTCGGGCCCGACTACGTGGTGACGATCCCGAACCTGCCGCTGCAGCCGGTCGAGTACCTGTTCGAGCGCTGCCGCGCCAAAGAGGAGCTGCGCGAACAGCTCTTCTCCCGCGGCTCCGGCTACCTGCTCTACCGGCTCGTCGACGACAGCTTCGACTACTGCTTCCCGATGCTGCGCAAGATCGGCAACAAGCTCGACGCGCTCGAGGACCAGATCTTCGAAGAGCGGGCCGAGGAGGTCGTGCGCGACATCTCCAACGTCAAGCAGGAGATCATCAACTTCCGCAAAGTCATCCGGCCGCAGCGCCCGGTCCTGCGCGAACTGGAGCGGGTGAAGCAGCGCTACCTCGCCTCCGACTTCGACCTCGAGATCTACTTCGACGACATCGTCGACGCCCACGAGCGGATCTGGGACATGCTCGAGAACTACAAGGAGGTTGCCGAGGCGCTAGAGGAGACCAACGAGTCGGTGATCTCCCACCGCCTCAACGACATCCTCCGCGTGCTCACCTCGATCAGCGTCGTGATCCTGCCGCTGACCCTGATCGCCAGCGTCATGGGCATGAACACCTGGGTCCCCGACGAGGGCGACGCCGCCGGCTTCTTCGTCGTCCTCGGGCTGATGGCCATGGTCTTGGTCGGGCTGGTCCTCTACTTCCGCAGGCGTCGCTGGCTCTAGCGCCGCAGCGCTCTCGTAGGATGGGCTGCCCGTGGCAAATTTCCGCATCTGGGCGCCCTGGCGCCTCGCTTACGTGAAGGACGCGTCCAAGGACATCGAGGAGGAGTGCATCTTCTGCGCCAAGCCGGCGGCGGACGATGACGAGGCGAACCTGATCGTCCACCGCGGCGAGCGCTGCTTCCTCATCCTCAACCTCTTCCCGTACACGAACGGGCACCTGATGGTGGCGCCGTACGAGCACATCGGCCGCCTGCAGGAGATCCCGGCCGAGACCCTGGCGGAGATGATGGCGCTGGCGCAGCGGGCGATGGACCGGCTCGAGGCCGTCTACCAGCCGCACGGCTACAACGTCGGCTTCAACCAGGGCCGGGTCGCCGGGGCCGGCGTCGAGCACCACATCCACCTCCACGTCGTCCCCCGCTGGGCCGGCGACAACAACTTCATGCCGGTGATCGCCGATACGAAAGTGATGCCGCAGTCGATCGAGCAGAGCTACGAGGCTCTGAAAGGAGCGTTTTGAGCGACCAGCCCTCCCCCCTGGCTCCCCCCGAGATCTTCAAGGCTTACGACATCCGCGGCCTTTACGGCGAGGAGATGGACGAGACGACGGCACTGGCGATTGGCCGCGCCTTCGCCCGGGTGCTGGGGCGGCTGCGGGGCAAGGCGCCGAGCGAGCTGACGGTGGGGCTGGGGCGCGACATGCGGCTGACGGCGCCGGCGATGGCCGGTGCGGTGCGCGAGGGGCTGATCGCCGAGGGGGCGACGGTGATCGACGCCGGCCAGGTCGCGACCGAGATGCTCTACCACCTGGTCGGATCGCGCGAGCTCGACGGCGGCGCCATGGTCACCGCCTCGCACAACCCCAAGGCCTACACCGGGGTGAAGCTGGTCCGCGAGGGGGCGCTGCCGCTCTCCGGCGACGCCGGCATCGGCGACGTCAAGGCGGAGATCGGGGCCGGGCTCGGCGAGGCGCCGGGCGGCGGCTCGAGCGAGGAGGTCGACGTCTGGGAGGAATTCCAGGCCCACGCGCTCTCCTTCATCGACCCGGCGAAGGTGAAGCCGATGAAGGTCGTGGTCGACGGCGGCAACGGGATGGGCGGGCCGATGGTCGGGCCGATCCTGGAGAAGCTGCCGCTGGAGCTGGAGGAGATGTACTTCGTCCCCGACGGCGAGTTCCCCGACCACGAGCCCAACCCGCTGCTGGAGGAGAACCGGCGGATGATCATCGACCGGGTGAAGTCGACCGGTGCCGACCTCGGGATCGCCTGGGACGGCGACGCCGACCGCTGCTTCTTCATCGACGGCTCCGGCAGCTTCTGCGACGGCGACTTCATCTGCGCGCTGCTGGCGCGCTCGGTCCTGCAGAAGAACCCCGGCGCGACGATCCTCTACGACCCGCGCTCGAGCCGCGCGGTGCCGGACCTGGTCGCCGCCGAAGGCGGCCGCTCCGATCTCTCCCGCGTCGGCCACGCCTTCTTCAAGGCGAGGATGCGCGAGGAGGGGGCGGCGTTCGGCGGCGAGGTCTCCGGTCACTACTACTTCCGCGACTTCTGGAACGCCGACTCGGGAACGATCCCGGCGCTGCTGGTGCTGGAGCTGCTCTCGCTCGACGGCCGCTCGCTCGGCGAGCTGATGGAGGAGTTCCGCTCGAGGTACTTCATCTCCGGCGAGATCAACTCCGAGGTCGCCGACGCGGGGGCGAAGATCAAGGAGATCGAAGAGCGCTACTCCGACGGCGAGCTCTCCCACCTCGACGGGGTCTCGGTCGACTACCAGGACTGGCATTTCAACGTCCGCCCCTCCAACACCGAGCCGCTGCTGCGGCTGAACCTCGAGTCGCTGGTCTCGCGGGAGGACATGGAGCGGCGCCGCGACGAGGTTCTCGGCCTGATCCGCTCGTGACGGCGACGCCGGAGCAGGCGCTCGAGCAGGCGGCGCTCGCCGGCATCCACCGTTTCGCGATCCCGACCCCGTTCGCGGTCGGGCGGGTCAACTGCTACCTGATCGAGGACGAGCCGCTGACGCTCGTCGACACCGGGCCGAACTCGGGCAAAGCGCTGGACGAGCTGACGGCGCGGCTGGCCGAGCGCGGCCACGCCCTCGCCGACCTCGAGCAGATCGTCGTCACCCACCAGCACATCGACCACCTCGGCCTGGTCGAGATCCTCGTCGAGCACTCCGGCGCCGAGGTCGCGGCGCTGGGGGCGGCGGCTCGGCGGCTCGCCTCCTTCGAGGAGGACTCCGAGCTCGAAGACCAGTTCGCGGTCGAGGTGATGCTGCGCAACGGCATCCCCGAGGACGTGACGGTGGCGCTGCGCAGCGTCTCCCGCAGCTTCCGCGGCTGGGGCTCTCACGTGACGGTGACGAAGCCGCTGCAGGACGGCGGCGCGCTGGAGCTCGCCGATCGCCGCCTCGAAGTCCTGCACCGGCCCGGCCACAGCCCCTCGGACACGGTCTTCTGGGACGCCGAGAGGCGGATCCTGATCGCCGCCGATCACCTCCTCCCCAACATCTCCTCCAACCCGCTGCTGGCGCGACCGCTCGACGGCTCGGCGGAGCGGCCGCAGGCGCTCGCCACCTACATCGAGTCGCTGAAGAAGACCCGCGAGATGCCCGCCGAGATCGTCCTCCCCGGCCACGGCGAGCCGATCACCGACCACGTCGCGCTGATCGATTCCCGCTTCGCCGGGCACGAGCGGCGCAAGGAGAAGATCTATCGCCTGATCGCCGAGCGGCCGCGGACCGGGTACGAGCTGGCGCAGGCGCTGTGGGGGAACGTCGCCGTCACCCAGGCTTTCCTCACCCTCTCCGAGGTGATCGGCCACACCGATCTCCTGGTCAACGAGGGTCGGGTACGGGAAGCCGAGGACGGCAGCGTCGTCCGCTATGAGGCGAGGTAACTAAAGCTGCTGGCCCAGGTAGCGGCCGAGCGCGGCGGCCCCGACGCCGAGGACGATGCTGAGGACGACGTTGGCGACCGCGATCCGCCGTCTGCCCGCCTCGTCGATCCGCTGCGTCTCGATCATCCAGGTCGAAAAGGTGGTGTAGGAGCCGAGCAGGCCGGCGCCGAAGAGCAGTCGCGCGTCGCCGTCGACCGAGGCGCCGGCCAGGAGGCCGAGGAGGAAGGCGCCGCTGACGTTGACGGCGAGGGTGCCGGCCGGGAAGTGCGGGTGCAGCCGGTCGGCGACCGAGAGGGTGAGGCCGAAGCGGGCCAGCGCCCCGCAGCCGCCGAGGAAGGCGACGCCGATCCAGACGGGCCAGCTCACGCCGCCCCCTCCCGGCGCCCGAAGGCGGTCGCCGCCTGCACCCCGAGCAGGCCGGCAGCGAGGCTGGCGGCGAGATAGAGAACCGACAGCGGCACCCGGCCGGCGTCGATCATCTCCACCAGCTCCAGCTGCACGGTCGAGAAGGTCGTCAGGGCGCCGCAGAAGCCGGTCGTCAGCAGCGGCCGCCGGTAGCTCGTGTGCGGCAGGGTCGTGAACCAGTAGCCGAGCAGGGCGGCGCCGGCGACGTTGACGATGAAGGTCGCCCACGGCCACTCCGCCCCCCCGGCGGGGAGCGCTTCCGCGAGGCCCGCCCGCAGCAGCGCCCCCAGCGCCCCGCCGACGAAGATCGCCCCCAGCTCGCGTCGGTCGATCACCGGCGGCAGGGTATTCGCATCGACCCCATTAGGGTGCAAAACCCGTGTCCGCACAGCTGCGCTCCCTCCGCCGCCGCAAGCCCGCCAAGAAGCGGATGCTGCTGATCGTCAATCCGTATGCGACGACGGTCTCCGACCGGCTGAAAAACCTGGTCGTCTACGCGCTGCAGGGGCGCTTCGACGTCGAAGCGGTCTCGACGCAGGCGCAGAACCATGCGACCGAGATCGGGCGCGAGGCCCGGGACGGCGGCTACGACGTCGTCGTCGCCTTCGGTGGCGACGGGACCCTGAACGAGGTTGCCAACGGGCTCGCCGGGACCGACCTGCCGGTGGCGGTGCTGCCGGGGGGCTCGACCAACGTCGTCTCGCGGACGCTCGGCATTCCCAACGACGTCGTCGACGCGACCGAGCACCTGCTCTCGCTGGTTGACGAGTGGCAGCCGCGCAAGATCGACCTTGGGATGGTCGACCAGCGCTACTTCGTCTTCGCCTGCGGGGTCGGGATCGACGCGACGGTCGTCAAGCGGGTCGACTCGAACCCGAAGCTGAAGGCGAGCGCCGGCCCCTATTACTACAGCTGGGCCGGGATCTCGGCCTTCTACCGCCGCTACCGCGTCAACCCGATCAGGGTGCGGACGACGGTCGACGGACACGAGCCGATTGACGGGGTGACGACGATCGTCCAGAACAGCGACCCGTTCACCTACTTCGCCAGCCGCCCGATCCGCGTCTGCGAGGGGATCGCGATCGACGACGGCACCCTCTCGATGGCGGTGCTGAAGCGGGCCAACCAGCGCGACATGCCGACCCTGATCAACCGCCTCTTCAGCGAGGAGCGGCCGGCCGCCCGGCACAAGCAAGTGGCGCACTTCGACGACGTCGGCCACGCCGTGGTCGAGACCATCTCTGAGACCAAGGACGGAAGCCTGCGGCCGTTTCCGCTGCAGGTGGACGGCGACTACATCGGCGAGCGCGACCGGGTCGAGCTGAAAGCGGCGCCCGGAGCCTTGACGATCGTTTCCTGAGGTCGGGGCGGCACCGGGGCGACGATCGGCGGCCGGTCTTTGAGCAGCGTCGCGAGGGCGGCGCGGGCGGCCTCGCGCCGGGACCGCAGCGCGTAGCGCAGGATCATCGCCCGGCGGTAGGGAGCGACGCGGGCGAAGTGCTTGCGGGCGAACTGGAGGCGGGCGTAGGCGGCCTGGGCCTCCATCCGCGGCGTCGCCGAGCGCTCGCTCTCGAAGTGACGGATCGTCACCAGCGGCGAGTGGATCACCCGCCAACCCTCGTCTTTGAGGCGGCGACAGAGATCGGTCTCCTCGGAGAAGAGGAAGAAGCGCTCGTCGAAGCCGCGGCCGTCGAGGGCCTCACGGGCGGCGAGCATGAACGAGCCGGAGGTCCAGTCGCAGGCGGACTCGCGCTCGTAGCGGGCCGGGTCGACGACGCGCTCGCCGAGGAAGCGCCGGGCGAGCGGCACCCGCTCGATCGCGAAGGCTTCGGCGAGCATGTTGAGAGTGGAGGGAAAGCGCCGCATGCTCGGCGCCAGCCGATCGTCGCCGCCGAGTTGGCGAACGCCCGCCAGGCCGACATCGGGCCTTTTATCGAGCACCTGAACCAGATCCTCGAGGCTGCCGTCGAGGAATTCGGTGTCGGGGTTGAGGAAGAGGACGTAACGGGCGTCGGCCGTCGCCAGGGCGACGTTGTTCGCGGCGCCGAAGCCCCGGTTCTGACAGCGCATCGTTCGCGCCTGGGGGAACCACTCCTCGACGTAAGCGGCGGAGCCGTCACTGCCGTTGTCAACCACGACCACGTCAAGCGCCATCTCCCCCGCCGCCGCGAACAGCGATCCCAAGCAGCCGTCAAGCCAGCGCTTGCCGTTGTGGGAGACGATGATCACGCAGACGTCGTCCATCACCCGATCAACGCCCCACCCCGCCCCCAGCTTGCGGGGTTCCGCATCGAAGAGGGGGCGAATGGACGTCGTTTCCAGACTTTCCCTTGCCATGACCCGGGAAACTCAGCGTCGCTCGGCACTCTTCCGTCAGGCGGCCGGGAATCCGCTTCCACAACCGCGCCGGTCTCTGGAACCGGGACATGACGCGCCGCCTCGGCATCCCGCTCACCAGCCCGGTCAAGACCTTCCTCGACCTCGCCTCGGTGTCCGGGCCGATCACC
>Ga0070661_100000092_pt1:20000-73262 | contig 73262 bp, 56 predicted proteins | sample KBSC43metaG_FD_64663 | JGI IMG/M metagenome (GOLD analysis project Ga0070661, IMG submission 64663) | Corn rhizosphere microbial communities from Kellogg Biological Station, Michigan, USA - KBS C4-3 metaG | ecosystem: Host-associated > Plants > Roots > Rhizosphere > Soil ... | reverse complement strand
ATGAGGGGTCTTTGAAACTGTCGTGACGCTTTGGTGACGAAGGTCACCGGGGTGACTATGGAAGGATTCCGTGGTAGTCTCTGACTCCCTCCAACTCAATCAATATCAAGAACATGTCGTTAGCATGGGGTTTGGTTAGGCTTGGTTGAGTTTGTAAGAAAAGATAGTAGGTTGAGGGGCTTCATTGATTAGTAAACCTACGGTGCTGGTAAGGTCGGGACCGTGGTCGTCCGTCTCCGCTTTGCCGGCCGATAAGATCACTGAGATTGACCAGCCAGCTGGGTAGGTTTGGCTATTCCTTTCTATTGAAAAGGAGTCAGCTGTCTGCGCGAGTCACCTTCCTTAGGCTCCGAGTCACCTTCTTCTAAGCTCCGCTGGACGACACGGCATTCTCGTTCTATAGGCCGGCCGGCCGTACTTGTGATGGTTCCCCAGGATCCAATAAATCCACTTAGGTCTACGTTGCCGCGATATTGTTCTATGGAAGCGGGTGGGCTGCTTTTTATAATATAAGTTCGGCCCGGTTTTTCATTAAAAAAAAAGAAAGGGGGGGAGGGATTGACCTTTCTAACGCATATTCCGTCGTACCGGCATGGCCCCACTGATTTGTTTTCGATCGGAGCATCAAGCAGCGCAACCCGGTTCTACTTGACTAAGCCCCGTGCTCGTCCAAGGAGGGAGTTTGCTTTACCCAACTCCCCTTTTTGATAAAAAGGCAAAAACCTCTTCATGAGTTTCGAATGAAGAGTGCCCCTCTTTTTTTCCCTAAATCTTGGATTTGGAAGTTGGTTTGGTAAAGACCCACCCCTTGTTTAAGTCAGAATGAGTCCCGAGACATTGGCTTCCGCCAACAGTGAACTATTAAGGATCGCATCCCGCGCATATTCTACATTATAGCCTGCAACTGATTCAGCTTCCGCTTCTGGGAGATCAGACGGAGCTCTATTAGTTTCTGCTAGACGAGGAATAAGGAACATAACCAATACGGGGAACAAGGGAATACCGGACCATATCTGCTTTTGCGCCATGACAATCTCACTCGAATTACAGGGACCTACACATATTAGTACAGTATACCGGGGTCCCCGGCCAGAACCACACGTGCAAGTTTCCCTGCATGTGGCTCGTCCGTGCTTTTATCCGAGGCGCTGCCTGCGACTCTGCATGGGAGAAGAGGGCTGAACTGCAAACTTTCGTGTTCAGAGCATTGCATTGTCTAAGGGAGTAGGGTGAGTAAGCAGCGCCTACCAAGCAAGCGAAGCTTTCGTCGAAAAGGCGTCACTGCTTCCTTTTCGGCGCCCGCCCTTTATTGTATTGGGGCAAGCCCAAGGAAAGTCTAGGTTGGTGCTCCATCTCGGCCGGCATCCTGCTCTCGAGAGGGTGTGGTCCTTGAGCGAACTAGTCATGTGCTGTGTTGCCCCAACGCAGGGGCATTCGGTGAGGAGCTACGGTCCGGTGGTTGACAAGCCACTGATCGGAGGCGACTGGACTGGAGTGCTTTCATCAAATGATGCATGTGGGCTGAGCCATTCCCATCCCAAGTGGTGGCCCGATTCGGCCTGGCCTGGTCGGAAAGAGATTCTAAATCTCGAATATGCGCACCGAGAATAGATATCTATGTTAGCTAGCGGGGGCGGGCTTTCCCCTGGTAGTCCCGCTGCGTCCTCTGACAGTCCGTCTCGTCTCATCTTTCTTTGGCTATACTTGTAGCCAGCCATATTAGCTCCACATTCCACCCTTTTTTATTTTGACGAAAAAGGCAGCGTCGCCCCCTTTCCTATTTAGCTTTGCTTGCTGCCTATTATGAGAATAGGTCCCGGTTCAAGCGGCCCGCCTTTCATCATCATCTATACCAGCTGCCACGCACGATCCCATAGGAACGATTTCATCGCCCTAGCCCTAAGAAGCAGAACGCGCCATCACCTACAGCCCTTTCCTCTGCCGGGGACTTTCACGAAATGAAAACGGGCGGCATCATCGTATGCTCGACATTAGTTGCCCTGGTGTATATCCCGGAGTACTCCTATGGCCGATCTGTCACCCATACATGAAGGCCTTGGCCCCGTCCCGTGTGGAGCCCCCCTTACGGCTTAGTCAGTTATTTTCTTTTGTCAGAGTGGATTCGGACCGCCACTTCTCTGAAAGCATGGTTCTTGCCTCCCTCCTTGGAGCTCGTCCATTCGTTGGGTGATCCCTTGCTCTCACGTTCGAGTGTTTGCTCGTCGTTTAGGCCGGTGAGTGACATTTTTTCTCATTGCAGTCACCTCCGGGGTTCTTCGCACCTGGGTAGTACCAGGACCCTTGTGCCCCGGACTGCCCGCCCTATGACCCAAAACTCAAAACGAGCCTTGCGACGAGACGCGGACATTCCTCATGCTGCGGTTCCCTCCGGTCCGTTCCCGGGTTGGGTTAGGGGAAGATCCGAGCGATTGCCTTCGCGGATCCAAACGTGCTCACAAGGCGCACAATAAGAATAAGACCAATAGAGACTTCATAAGAGACCATTTGAGCTGCAGATCGTAATGCTCCTAGAAAGGCATATTTCGAATATAGAGGACGTTCCCAACAATCCACGAGAATATCATACCCAACTATGAACCGTACGAGCACATCCTCTGTCACCCCCACCGCGCTTACGGCTCTATACCCCAACCCAACTTGCTCTGGCCCTGGGTCCTCCCGCATCTCTTCCTCGGTAAGCGGACCGTGGAAGCTGGGGGGTATCCGCTTGGGACTGATAGGAAACAGCATATCTTTTTTTTCCCTCCGGACCCCATATATAGTTGCAGTCCGGTCGCGTCGGAGACATCCTTATCAGATTTGGAGGCTTCGTCGTCCGGCTCCTCCAAAATTATGTTAGGATCGGCTGGCTCATCCTTATCATCCGAAAATAAAACAAAGACAAAACAGATTTGTTTCAATGACATATCTAATCAGACTGAAATTGATGTCGAAGACACGATCATTCACATAAATTTCTGCAGGCAGGAAGGGCGCGGAAGCTACCGTTTAACGAATGCAAGCAAGGTAGCTTGCTTACTCTCCATCTAGCGTGCGTTGGCGGCAAGGAAAGAGGCATTGGAAAGACTAGACCATACACATTAATTAGTACAAGAAAGAGGCATTCGGGAAGCGACTAGTCGCTTCTGGCGAAGCTTAACAAAGGCCGACTACGACTACTACATATACATAGAGATAGAGACAACTACCAGTCATGAGCGATAGTGAAGCTGTCGCTTGACGGACGAAGCCGAACCGATACGATAGGCGGGCGAAGTGAGCGAGACCAAGACGGGCCAGACGTGGAGTGGCGAAGGGGGCCTACTATACGTATACGTGATTAGTAAGCGGTTCAAGACATCGAACGAAAAATAAAAAAAGAACTATTGAATTGAACAGTGTGATTGATCAGACAAGTACTACTCTACTTGACTTGCAAGGAGCAAGAAAACGTATGCGCAGGCGCAAGGGATGAGCGCTCAATCCGTTGCTTGTTCTTTCGGTAGCCTTCTTTCATTTCCGAATTTGCTTGCGAGCAGTCCTTGCATTAGTATGAGTTCGTTGACCGCGTAATGGCGATCCATCTTGATGACGAATTCCACGATAACGAGAAATAGAAATTAATCGTTCGATGTCTGCTCGTTCTCCCCTCTTCAATTCCCAATGAACAACATGATCTTGAGCTATCATTTGTTCAATTTGGTCGATCTGATACTTAGTTAACTCATGAATCTTGATGTTCCCACTGATACCTAATCGATAACGAAGCTGAATGGCTTTTTTCGGTCCAATTCCATCCATTTTTGTTGAGGCAATTCTTACTTGTTCATCGGGAAGTGATCTAGCTCCTGAGATATATGACATTCTTTATCCTTCTCTTTTCCTGGTCTTCTCGGCTGGAATCTACAATGGTTGTCTCCCGAACAAAAGAACCATCTCTATCTCTTTCAATTCACTCTTCCCTTAATCATCATGATAGGAGGATCCTATCCTTTCCGAATCTGCCTTTCGCCTTTGACCCACGAACTCGAGTCGGACTCATTCACTGCTTACTTTTTTTAGGATCGTTCGTTCTTCACTCTCTTGCTATTACCCGCAGGGAGCGCAGCAGTCTTCCCAGTCAAGCGCAGCGTTAGGTTTCGTTCAGGCTCGCTCTCGTTCTGAGGTGGATTCGAACCACTCTGTTAGGATTTTGAGTCCTAAGCAAAAGAGGATTTTAAGTCCTCTGCTCTAACCAGCCAGAACAAAAAAGGAGGAGATTGTGAGACTGAACACCCACACAATCTCTATTTTACACAGCAACACTTTCGGATCGGACCAACGGAACAGACTAACTACAGTACGCAGTCGTCTATTTGTTAGGCAGGCGACTTGAACATAGATTCTTTTACCCAGGTGATCAGGACTCGTACAAGTATCTGACGTGATTAGGCGGGGACAGGATTCGAACCTGCAGTCTTCAGGTCATGAGCCTGATGAGTCGACCAATTCCTCTACCCCGCTTCTTCCCCTGATCTTTCTTTCCCTCTTCCCACCGGGTTCCCCTTGCCGGGATAGAACCAGCGTTTAGGTTGTGGCTAGGCGCGGAGGTTGGAGCTCCCTCCTTGACTGACGACTGGTACGAACTTGCTGAAAGCACGAGCGTAGAAGCGAAAGAAGAAGCGAGGGGATTGAGCTTCCAAGCGAAAGAACAAGGGATGAGCGCTTTGTTGCTAAAGCGCATACGTTTTCTTGCTCCTTTCTATACGCAATTCTCCACTGAACCCATTGACCTAGGTACCGAGTCTGTTATGCGTACGTCTTTTCGGACTCTTTATTCGTTTGTGGACAACATAAATGAAAACATGAGAAAGGGGATCATTCCATTTTGAACACACCCATCTATCTCATCTGACCTCTCCGAATTCCCGAGTAACGAACCATGGGGTATAGATGGTTGGGGCATATCATCATCCGGAGGGTTAATATCGATGTCTTTCTTTAACCTTTGGGAGGTCGAACCACTGAACCTATTTCTTTGACGATAGGAAGAAGAAAAAAAAAAGCAAGGACGAGTGGAACGAAGGAGACTAGACTAGCGTTAGGAAGGACAAAGGAGACAGACAGAATTTACATCAGAAAAAGAAAAAAGGACTTTTTGAAGTTTGAGTGAGGATAATTGTCTTCAATTTCGGAGAATCGGCTGAAAAAACAACTACTCAAACTACAGACTTGTATTAGTAGACTTGATTGCTGAATTCCTCTTCTGTTGGATTGGAGAAAGTACTTTGCTTTTCGTATGAACAATACGTTTTCTTGCTGGAAAAGAAGCTAGGAAGAACTTCTCTACTTGATACTTTATCAACTACTACTTGAAACACAACACTTATTCTCTCCTTTTCTTCGAAGTCTTGCTTCATTAAGTTACTTGCTCTCTCAGCCTCAGAATAATAATCAATATTCAAGTACTTTATGCTAAATTCTGTATAGCAATCAATGTCTGAGGGCATAGGCTTAGCTGCTCGCTCGGTGAAAGGCTTTCCTGGAAGAAAGTTGAAGACGACTTCTAATTCTAAGGAACGTATCTCTCATCTTCCTTCTCTTCACTGTCACCTATTACTATGTTCATCTTCACCTTGCACTGATGACCAGGGTAGCTCAACACATGTCAAGCACAGGCCTAAGGCTCTTATTTCTTCCCATACTTCATTCCTATTCTGAGAGTTTCCATTTTCTGGCTTATGCTCTTTCATTTTTCCCTTGACCATAATTCCCTTATTCTGGCTAGGGTATGTAAGAAGGTTGTTAGGCTTGAAACTGCTTTTCTTTCTTTTCTTTTGATAAGAAATTGCCACCTCCATGTCTTTGGATAAAATGCATCAAGCTTACTGCCTTCATTGCCATGACAAGGTCTTTGATGTCTTCCCTCAACTCAAGCAGGCAGTGATAAAATAGTGCTCAGGTAAGTCAGGAGATCCCAAGCTAAGGCCCTTGATTTGACCTGACCCTTCTGTGTGGAATCTTGACCATTATGGACTTGGTACAATCTCTTCCATTCCTCAGCAGCAGTGAGGTGAGGCTGCTAGCATCTGGGAATACCCTCTGAACCAGTTCAATTAGATCAGGGGTGATCATGGGTCAGATTCTAGCCTCTATACCATGAACTGGCTTTCCCACTAAAGTGCAACACTACCATATGGGTCTTGTTTGTATCAGGAACTGGGCAGAGAGAAAAGTAATGGTTACATTGAATCACCCACTCATCACCCTCTTTCTTTGGAAAATCCAGTTTTGGTAAGGCTGATCTTGTTACTTGGTCTGGTACTGTGTGTCCTTTTTATTTATCAATCTCCACGCTTCGCGCCTCTACTAAAGCCCTATTTATTATTGGATTCACGAGACTTACGAGCATCCTGAATGAATTGACTTACCACAACTGGTGTATCTAGTATTCCCTTGTAAGATTTATTACCAATACTAGAGCTGCTAGCCTTATCTGATCCCGTATGTGTTCTAAGCACCTTCTCGTACTAAGTTTAGTATCAAATCGAGTTATCCTTGAATCTATTTGGCGAGAAACCAACTCAAACTATCCCATTCGTGCCTACTGTGAATGTCTATACTTAGAAGCTATCCCGCGAAAAGCACAAGCTATTCCTCTTCTACTACCAATACCAAGTAGCTCTAGCTAGCATATCTCGTCGTGCATAAACCTTACCTGCTTCTAAAACTTCTACTTACATCTGTGACTGCCTATTCCGGTCTTTCTCTAAAATAGCTATCTTTGAATTCCTACTTGTAAACAAACGAAACAAATAAATATGCGCATCCGCCAATGCTTTTTAGCGCCCGCGACAACAAAAACTTAGTCCCTTGCCACGCTCGCTTAAATGTGTCTTTCTTTGATAAATAAATACCAAAAGCAGAGCCTTTCTTCCCTTCCTCGACACAGTGGATTGCTTTTTTGCCAGGAAATGAGATGCTTTTCCTAGACTTTGGGCTTGCATCCTTTTCTCTACTTCCTTTCCTATATTGAAAGAGTGGACTACAGAGGCTGAGCGATCGATCAAATAGGATAGGATAGGATAGGATCCTAGCTGTCAATTTCCTTGAGTAGAAAGGAAAAGAATTCGCCTAAAATGCTTGTTGGGGTAGGTCAAAGAGTATAGGTTTCACCCGGCGTAAGACAGAAATCCTAGTCTCGATAAAGCGTGTACCAAAGAGTTTAAAGGGAAAGAAGCAAGGGTAAGGGGCTTTGATGAAAAATAGGTGGTCCGCGATCCTTCACTTCCTTAGGGTCTTTAATAAAATAAATAGGGAGAAGAGACAATAACTAGCTGACTTAGCGTCACCGATCACAGTTCTATATTCACTAAGTGTAAGTGTAAGTGAACGAAATGCTGATTGCTTGCTTGCAGCACTAGCCGCCCAACTATTATACCTTGATTGGGGAGAGCAAGGCTTTGTGCCCAAAACAAACAACCTAGCTTGCACTAGCTGATAGAAATAAGGCTCCTTTCTATCTTGACTCAGCGATATCAATACAATAGGTTATTCCCCATCTTGCACTTCTCGGAAGAAATAGTGCCCCTCTCTAGGACTTCCTTCTCTCACTCTCGAGGAAGCAAGCAGGGGCAGGCCCGTCCTAACTGACACTGTACTATAATTGGACAATAGCGGCTAGACGGAATGGACAATAGCATTGCTATCCTTAACTAAAACTAACCGCTAAGCGGTTCGAGACATCAACAGAAGTAAATCAAAGAGATACGCTTCATTTGCAAAGTAATACACAAGCTCGCTGGCCAGTGAAATGGGGCCCGGTATCGGCAGATCAACGAATTCAAACTAGCTTTTCAATCATCAAGAAAATAAATAAGTATCCCTAGCTTTCGATCAATAAGACGGTAGAGATCTGGCTAGCGGGATGAGGCATATACTATTCACGATTAGGCAGAGCAAGGCATTCCAATCTCGATTCCAGATCAACACAAATGATAGATATACGAGGCGGATCAAGACATTCTTCCTATTAAGATATTGAATTGGGTCTTGGTCGTGGGGGAACGATGATCGATTCCGCTGGACGCAAATGTGCCGTCAGTAAACTCTCCCTTTCTTTATCGATATACAAGAGCAGGGCTTGCCTATAATCAGGGGTTGGCTACGGCTACTAAGTAGTTTACCAATTAATAGAACCTTGCTGGGTACGATTCCAGCTGACTTCCACCGAACTTCGCAGAGCACGGTCAATATGCTATCCTTCTTCCTTCTTTTCCTATTCTTTCCTCAATCAAACCAACCCATCTCTTCTCCACAGGCACTCAATCCCTATTTGAGACAGCAAGACTGACCTATTATTTATTTGCACTTCCCGATATCAAGAGGTTCTTACTTACCTTTGACCAGTAAGACACGAATGATCTACTCATCAAGGGATGTGATGGCCCATCAGGATCTTACGACGAGTGGATCATCCCTATACTATACTTAACTCAGCCCTGTGCTATACTCGAGAGTAGGTGGAAACATTAACGTATCTATCTTTTCGCTCCCCTCCTGCCTACCCCTATGGATTTGAATCCAGAAGCAAGGGCACCACTTCGCGTATCTATTTAGATTTCCTATTTTGATAGATAATGGAAGAATTCAAATAAGCAAAACTATTGGTATTGGTTCTATTCTCGTGCAGGGTCGCCGATACTCGTCGGTACCCTCTTGTCCTGGAGCCGGTGGAAAAGGGTGGAATTTCCTAATCCCGTGTCCAAGTTAGTCTACCGAAATCTGACCATGGCTAAACAGGGCTTTTATCTTGAGCTGCTTCAGCATACTATACTACTACGATCAAGGCGGAAAGTCCAGTGCTTATTGATCAAAGAAGAAGCGATAGGGGTCTTCTTAAGATAAGAAGAGTTGCTTTGATGAAAAGAGTGTAGCCATGATGGCAAGTCAAGGTGGGGCCCTGTGAAGGCAAGCCTTGTGTATGTTGGCGTGATGACGAGAGAAAGGAAATGACCTTGAACAATAGCTGTCTGTAGCACACCCTGCAATGACTTCGACCAGCGGACCAGCCTATCCAATACCCTACGCCATGCTTGATGGCTTGGCCTGTGGCTTTGTTGACCAGTGCAAAGGCCCGACAACCGTTCTGAGAGTCGCTGGAGAATGGCCAATAAGCTGGATTCCCTCCTTGCTTGCTTTACCTACTTTTTTTCCAGCGACTGCTACTGATTCCTTTATTTCCCACGTAACCTTTACTTCTATCTGGAGAAGATCCATTACCTAGCTCTTATTCCGGCATGATCAAATCGATACCAACATTCAAGAGCGGATAAGGCTAAAAAGAGGGGAGGAATCCATTTATTATTTATTTATCCCAACTATGTACAGAAATCTATCTATTATTGCCTGGCCTGCATCGACAGCAAAGTAAACTCTCGCTGATGATAGAAGAACAACTCTTAGGGCAGTAGCAAGGAAACTATGAGCTATTTATTGTTACTTTCTTAGACAGGCTACAAGATAAAGGATGGCTTATGGTCTATTTTATTACTTGACTATCTTGCCAGGACAAAACGAGAGCTTTTTGATAGCCCGTTCACTCGACTACCACGCTTAGTTAGTCTGTCCGCAGGGATGGGAGTGGCGTAGTCTGTCTGCCCTTCTTCGTAAGTAGCTGGACTTGGATCTTCGTAAGCAACTGGAACTATCAAAACAAAAGTCAATGTCAATTGGCCTTAAAAAGGCTATAGCCCTGTTTCTTTTGAAAAAACGAATTTCGAGTTTCGAAGAAGACAGGCCTCCAAGAAAGCCACTCCGCCTAAAGAGTCCTATTCCTATCCGGTCTACATTCACTATTCTTCATAGGCACTGCGCTGGGTCGGTAGGTTGTTGTTTTTACTTTTTTCTTCTTGCTTTAATCGATAGGACTTCCCGTAACCCGAAAAGGTTGGTTCTTCCCCTACAACCCCTACCCCTCCAAGGCAGTACTCTTCATCGGCAAATCCGAATGTCTCGATCCGAGTTGAGACCCACCTACAGAAATTGATCCATCAACGGCTTTTTTCTATAGTGGCAGGAAGTCTCCAACTCTTCGATATGCGCTAGCTAGGTAATCCCTTTACTTAATCTGATATGGGATCTCTTGTTACCAGAAAGGAACTGAACTGGCTTGCCCGGAAAGAATGGATTGCTACCCTTGGAGAGCTAATGGTACTGGACTGATAGCGCACTGATTGAACCGACCCCGGACGTACCACTGGGGAACCTGTGGCTGGAGAGAATCTCTCGCGATGGAGAAATGTAAAATGGGAAGCTCTATGGAGGATCGTGTCGTTCGTCATCGAAATGGGACTGACTCGCTCGGGAACAGGCACAGGATTGAGGAACTTTCTGGCGTAACACACCCGTAATGGGGCAATCTGACTAGCTGGTCAAAACCCTTTCCGCAGTGAGCTTTCAAACTTTCTTTAGAACTTGCTTCACAGGCTTTGAGGCATTTTTACACCCTCCCGTAGGCTCACTTTGTTTCAGGGCTTTCCTTTCTCTCCTAAGATCCCACCCATCCCAACCAACAAACGAGAGTCTGATGGGGATTCTATTCTGCTTGAACGTTAACTAGACCTGCGCCCATATTAGCTTACCGGAAAACGAACTAAATAGTGGGGGAAGCTCAAAGGAATTAAGTAAGCCAACTTCAGGCTATAAAGATATTTCTATTGAGGCTAAACTTATCTGCCTTTCCTGGTACTTCAAAGTCGAATGCCACTGCTGCTACATACAATACAGGAGAAGATAGATGCTAGAGGACGGATACAAGGACGGGGTCATCGCAAAGAAAAAGAGCTAGAGGTGAGTGAGCCTACGACCACCAATTGCTTATCCCCTATTACCAATTGCAGCAGACTTGGACTAATGGAATTGCTTGAAGTGAAGACCAGTGAACAAAATGACAAAAAAGAATTGTTTACCTCTTTCGGGATAAGGCCTGGAAGAAGCAGGGATTGAACCAGGGCTTGTTGACAGAGCAGATATCAAAAGCCTATGTTATCTCATTTTCAGGGACCGAGCAAGGGATGAGCGCCCTCTGATCTAACGACCAAACAAGCAAGCAACGGCCCGGCCCGGCCCTTGTTACTAGAAATATGAAGCGTGCTAGCGCGCACTTCCTATTAACCAATTCACCAATTTGAAGATTGGTAAACAAAGATAATAGGAGCCGAAGTCAATCCCTTCTCCTCCCCGAGGGGACGTTATCGGTCGCTTCGTTCCCTTGTTTACTGAACTCTTTTCAGGAGATAGGTCTACCTCATCTGCTTGTAAATTCATTGTGTAAAATAACTCGTAAATTCATTGTGCCAGAATTGATCACTGATCAGGTGTGATCAGTCTCATCCGTCTAAGAGACTGATCCGGTGCGATGAGTCTATTCCGTGTAATATTTTGGAATTCCTCTTCCAACTCGTCCCGGAATGGGCGTTATGGCAAAGAACAAGAAGAAAAAGAAAGAAGAAATTTGTCCAATAGTAACAAATGGTGCCTCCACAGGTTGACATCCGATCCAACCTAGTAGTAAGCAATCCGCCAAAAGCAACCAAAATATTCCTTGGTGAATCGGTCGAAAACTTGAACTACGCACATACATTTCTTTAAAAAAAGGTAAAGCCAAGAGAGATATAAAAACTGGTGCTATTGCGGCTACACCCCCCGCTTTGTCAGGTATACTGCGAAGAATGGCATGGATCGGTAGGAAATACCATTCCGGCACAATATGAGGCGGGGTGGGCATCGGATTAGCAGGTATATAATTGTCGGGATGCCCCAAAACATTTGGAGCAAAAAAAATCCAAATGGAAAAAAAGATAGCAGAAGCTACCCGACCTACAAGATCCTTTACATAAAAATAAGGGTAAGAAGCAATTTTATCCATCTCAGAATGTACACCCAATGGATTATTTGATCCATATTGATGCAATGCAGCCAGATGAAGAAGACTGGCGCCTGCTAAAATAAGGGGGAGTAAATGATGGAGACTAAAAAAACGATTTAAGGTGGCATTGTCCACGGAGAAACCACCCCAAAGCCAAGTCACTATGGTATCTCCTACTACTGGTATGGCGCTAGCTAAGCTTGTAATTACTGTTGCTCCCCAAAAGCTCATCTGACCCCAAGGTGGTACGTATCCTATAAAAGCTGTCACAATCATTAATAGGAATATGACAACTCCGAGACACCAAACAAATTCCCTAGGACTGCTATAACTCGCATGATATAGACCACGAAAAATATGAAGGTGAACCACAATGAGAAACATACTTGCCCCATTAGCATGCATATAACGGAGCAACCAGCCCCCTTCAACATCTCTCATAATGTGTTCTACGCTGTTGAAAGCTAGATCCACATGAGGTGTGTAATGCATAGCTAAAAAAACGCCAGTCACTATCTGAATGACTAAACAAATACCAGCTAACGAACCGAACCCCCACCAATAACTAAGATTGCTCGGGGTTGGATAATCTATTAAATGCTGGTTAAGTGTGGAGTATATAGGTTGTTTAAGAAGAGAGAATCGTTGGTTCCTTATAGTCATTTCTCTTTTCTATCGTGACAACTCCTCTTCCCCCTTATTTTATTTACCCCCTTGCCTTGATGCTTCGCAGCGCCCTGAATAAGAAAAAAGCTGCATGAGAAGATTCATCCCATTTTGGTTTGGCGAGAGGGAGGCAGCGAATCACCTGGGCTACGGATTTGTTGGTTAGTTGATTCTCGAAATCAGGTCATTCGGAAAAAAAAACTGCCGCTTTGGTTTCTTAAGGCTTCAAACGAACGACTAGTCATTTTTGATGATGAAATCAAAGTCTATTTTTGACCTTTCATGAAGAAGCCTGCGTGCAAACTACCTAGCCCTTTTCAAAAGAACGTCGATTTCCATCTCAACAAAGAAAGAACTCAAAATAAATGAAAGCAAGATTGCTTGTTGTCCTATTACTCTTTTTGTCAGCCTTGTGGAGCTTTGGAAAGGAGAGAATTTGAATAAAGTAACTCTCGGAAACTCTTATTGGACGAGAGAGAGTCAATATGATATTGGGCGTGGGTTTTTCCAACGAAACGACGAGTGAGAAAGATAAAGAACGCGACGTGGTTCATTGAAGTAGAGGTTTGACCGAGGATTGGGTGTCCTACGCTACTTCCGTTCATGTTCAAAAAAAAGATAATTTAAAAGACCTTGGAAAAACCAACGAAACGAAGAAGTTTAGGATTGTCTTTTTCATGCGGAACCCTCTCCGTATTAGTAAGCGGGCCCTCCTTTACGCGATCGTTACTGTCCGCATCCTCTTGCTTGATTTCCTGTGCATATTCCTTTTTCTAAACATACTTGATCCAAAGACTTGATCAGGCAGTATCAAATGATAGGTGGCACGCATAAACTTATCTTGTAAGTTATCCAGATGCCTTGCTAGCTTGTATTTGTGAAGGATATGTTAATCTAGGTCAAAGATACTTGTTCTCGATGAGTGAAGATTCTGGTATTACGCCTCGAATGGAGCATTACGAGTGCATGATTGAGTTGTTTAGTAAGCATGGTTGATTTAGAATCATAGCCAAACCTTAAGGGTTGTATTCCCCATAAACTTCTAGTTATTCTCCAGTATGAAAGGTTCTAGTGACATTGCTGCTATTGCTGGAAGTCCAGTTTCATTTTGGCTGGGAGTTCTCTGTCAGCTAGTGGGAGTCCCGCTATTCTCATTGTAGGCGTAGTTGCTTCTTTCATCCAGCCCAGCACGCCATATAATCCCTTTTCCATGCCCGTGCTTTTACCTCTTTCTACGCATGTCGATCCAAAGGAAGCCATTTAGATCTGAGTTAAGGAAGGAAGTGAATTTAAGCAAGAGAGCGATAGGATAGATATAAAGCTTAGACCAATAGGCATCTTAGGTTTTTAGGAAAAAAAGTATATTAGTATACTACCTCTTGGAGTTTCAGTTGCTATCCATTCTGTTTGAGTGCCATATAGCTTTTCCTATTCAGTTCTAGAACTAGTGGTTACAGCGAATGAGCAATCTTGTGTATATCCAAGGTAAAGGGCAAGAGACTCTGTCAATTCATCCAATGAGTAAGCAGGACAGTGAAGTTAGAAATCCTTTAAGTCCCTCTTGAATTTAAGTAAACTCCGGCCCTCACCTCAAAAGTAAACAAGTTTTCAAGGGTAGGGGTAGCGTTTACTAGCCAGCAAGTAAGATAACAAAGCTCTTTTTTTCAATAAGAAAAAGTAGTAGTTTTCCGGGTCTCAATGGAGGAGAACTTTCCTGTTCATCCTACACTACAGCATAGGCAAGATCTCATCCTTCGGCGAATCTAGGGGCTCAGAAGAGTGTCACCAACGACGTCGGTGGGCCAGGCCAAAGAAAGACTGTCTCTTTAACGACGTGGTCACGGGGATACGATCCGACAAGAGAGATGCTGAAGAATATGCCCTCCTCAAGGGGTCAAGCACTCGATCAGAACTAAACCATCCTGCGGCACTCACAGCATGAGCACACAGGGCAAGATAAAGAGAAGGATAAACGCTAAAGAGATCGTCAACTTCACCTTGGCATGCTTCCATCAGTGCCTCAAAACATTTGCTATTCTTATCTCTAGAAGGGTGCTTCTATTGTTGTAGTGTTTCTAGCGAAAGAAGTCCCACGCCAGCAGCCTGCCAGAACCATTAATACAGGGTTTGATCCACTGAACACTTGTTTTTATCTACGAAGAGCTGAGTTGGCACCTCGAGGTGTCGACTCAGCTATTTGCCGAGAAATAAGCACAGCCTGCCTTCTACCCATTATGTCGACGATTAGGTAGAGCTCTTACGGGGGCTAGGTTACCAGGATACGACCGTTCCGCAATAGAACATGGCACTAATGTATCCCCTAAGGTCCCAGCACCTTTTGATCAATACCGAAATCATAACATTTCTATATGATAATTTGAGATTGCTCTACCAGACCTGACTACCAAGATTGACCTCTCCATGCTCGTCATTTCTAGTGCTTGCACAACCTCCTGGCGCCTTATTTACTGACAATTCCCCGGGTGTAAGCCAGCACTTGCAAATGTCTTTTATTTCATTAAAAAACTCCGCTTTGTCGACATCGTCTTTTCCAAACATTCGAGGTCTTAGTTGCAAGTATGATAAATGTTGGTTTTGGTTAATAAAAATGAAACATTCAGGAACAAATAAGCCTTTACTTAATTCACGCTCCGCCCTCAACTCAAAGTGCCAATTTAAAAGCGAACAGCTAGAAGCTCCCGCATCAGAAGCTAGAATTGACGCCACGGCATAAGGCATCGCCTCCATGCTATGTGCACACGGCCCCGAAGTGGAATGGCTAATTTGCACAATCTGGGAAGCCCGGCCTTCTCCCTCTCAGTTCCTCCGCAATCGACTTACCAGAAATCGTCGTGGCAACTCCACTTCAACCCCCCACTCTTTCCCGGTGCCTATACTTAGCCCTTTGAAAAGTCTTCCAGTACCTCCCGCGTGGCAGCCCGTCAGAAGCATGCCTCATAAGAATCTTTGTGGCGACGGTCGAAGCCTCCTCACTCAACTTCTGAATCAAACCACCTTCCGGCTTCGTACTACTACTACCTCCTAGGTCGTCGTTCTTTCCATTGCTTCGGGTTCCTTCCTCTGCTTCGGCGCTGCCAAACTCCTTCGTATTTACGTACACAAATTTGCTCTCTGGACCCATCTCCTGGTTCATCTTTTCGACCATCCTCTTCAATTTCTTGTTGTAACCTTCAGTGACTCGATTCGCGGATGCTGAACACTCCCCTGTAGGCATGAACTCCAGAGCACGAACGTACGGTATACAACCGAGCGACGTCGGACACAACAAACTTTCGAGCACCCAGTTCATTTAGCCTCTTAATCGAGGGAAAGAAAATAGAGGTCAGCAGCAAACAAGAGCAAGCGACACAAAACTACAGTAGGGATAAATTGGCAGAACCTTCTGATAAAATGTCAGATTGGAAACCAACACGTCCAGAAAGTATGAAGGATAAGGCTTCTCTCGTCCAAAGAACGGTACTGAAGGTGTTGGACACCTCTGGCCAGCCAATAGAGAGAGATTGGACTCGAGGCAGTGGAAGACGGCTATCTAGTGGGTATCTACCATCATTCCTCCTTTCGGATCGGACTGGCCCATAGATATGAGATCAAGAAACCTACGGAACCAAGTGATCATCCCCCGGCAAATAGTCCTGTTCCCGAGCTTATGTTACCGAACTAGCTTTGATCTACTTGCTGCTACTGATCCGTGACGCAGGAATCCAATCCGGACTTGTTCCCAATCAACGGATTATCCTGTTTCGTAGAAATCCTGTCTACTTGTTCTACAATTCCATTCCAAAGGAACTTCTTCTCCAATCCCAATTAGCTCTTCTCCTATTCCAATTCCTATTTAGATTGATATATCTATCAATCTCGGAATGGCGCTTTTATGCTTCCAATTCGGTCGGGAATCCCATCCCTCGAGTCCGGCACTGCCCACTCATCTAGTGATGGAGAAGGCGAGTAAACTAGACTCAGCTCACTTGCCATAGCTCATAAGGAATGATTTTAAGAGCAACAGCTCATATAAGAACAACAGCTCATATTTCTTAGCAGAACGGGCTATGCGGAATTCAAGTACAAGTAGACTTAAGCGAGCATCCCTATTCGATGAAACCAGACACTTATTAGATTAGGTAGTCTCCGCTTCTGTTTCTCTTCCTCTTCCGCCTAGTGCCAGTCTATTCCTGTTTCGGAGGACCTCCACTCACAAAGTGCCAGAGACCAACCAGTTCTGTTACAATCTGAAATGGAGACTAGGATGCTGACTCGAAAGAGACAACTCTATTTGCTTGCTTATCAGCTGGTGATTTGTGATTATCCTTTGGCCAGAGATCCTGATCATGGAGATATGCAAATTTTCAACACAGAACTGCCTTACCCGTCCCTCTACAAATTCGCCGTATGCCCCTTACCATATGATATGATGATGAAGCTCCTTCTGATGAAAGATTATGGCGTGTGCCGTCGGAGTGTGAAAGAATGGATAGCTACTAAGCTGTATTCATGTCAAGCCTTCCTTCCTCGGGGAATATACATATTGCAAAGGGCCAAGCCAAGGTATGGTTCTGCGTCGGTCGGCGCCACGTAGATCAAATTGGCATGCACTTGGAGTTTGGGGAATTTGGTAACATCTGTCTCAGCACCGCCGCCTAGTACTCCGTATGATGGAGGGATACTACACTTATCAGCTGAGACCTGTTTACTGAGGGAGCTTACCTAGTAGTTACTGAGTTAGATAATAGTTGGATTTTCATGCTAGTTGGTTTTGAGTATTTTTAATGGCTCCATCTTTCGTCGAAGTGAAGTGAAGAAGTCATATTTTCTAGAATCTAAAAAGACTTATGTGTAATTTGTGTTGGTGATCTTTGCTATTTGTCTATCTTTTGGGGCCGAATCCGCCGTGCTTTTCTTTACTCCACTCCGTTGGTTCCTGCTTTGAAAAGTGTCTGCCTACCGCATTCTTCTTTCCTTTCTTAAAATAGAATTTCAGTGATAGGAAAGCCATTTGTCGGACAACCTGCCTACCCTAGCTTGTAGCTGCTCTCACTCACTCCTTTATTGGGTCACTTGACTAAGGGAAGGGGCTAGCGTTGAAGTCAGTGATTCAATTGGGCTCTCCCTCCTTGGCCAAAAGCACCCAAATGCTTGTTGACTTGACTTTGATCTGTCACACCAAATCAAAGAACGCGGAGAATCTTTTACTGGCCATCACAATAAAAGCCAACCTCTCCCTTCCGCCCTCTGTGAAAGTGAAAGTGAAATCGACTTGTCTATGGAGAGGAGATTCATGAGATGAAATCCGCTTATCTGTTTCTGCATCTGCCAAACAACAAAAGCAATAAAAAACAAGATAAGCCCTGCCGCTCTGGCCTACCCAACGCAATCTTGACTTGCAACAGGATCAACAAATGGGGAAACCTCTGGCTCCGACCCAACCATAAGAGAGAAGAGGCGCTTGTGCACGACAATAAAAAGACAAGTACGGCTGTCGCAGCACCTTTTGATCTTTACTGAGATCGTGTTGACATAGGCTCATTCATTAAATGCTAATGACTCTGCTCTAACCTGCTATGGTCTATTAATTTCAAAGAGCGGCACTAGACTAGTCACTTCAGGAGCATAATCTACAGTTCGAAGGAACCGGGCCACCTTCTTTCTATAGCGGCAGATTTGAGGAAGCCAAAGCAGAATAGAATCTTTAGTTCTTCGAGGAAGAATACAGTTGCCCACCATCCGAGTATGGTTACCACTACCTTGGCTAGATTTCCCTAACTGCTCTGTGCTTAACGTCTCTAAAAGGAACTTTGCTGCTCTGCGCATTCAAGGTAGGGCCCTGTTAGAAAAGAGGTGTACCTCTTGAATAAAAGAAGAGCTGAACCCTTCCAAGCTACTAGACCTGGAGGATGATATGAGTGGAACACAGCTTTAGGCCTGCCAACGTAGTTCAAATAAGTAATTTCAATCTTTTATGGCAGATTACTGTGAGGGCCTCTTTCGATTTGTCAACGAGAAGCAGATTACCTTTTAAATATGCACTTTGAACAGCCAAGAAAGCTGATACGCACGAGCACGAACCGAGGTTGTCTTTCTTTTCTATTTCTCCTCAATGCAAAACACAAAGTTGAATCACTCTTTGCAATGGTTGTTATGCTAATTATGATATTATTAGCCGCGTTCGATAAAAAGAGAAATGAGTAGCCGGTATAATAGAGAAAGTATTTTCCAGTTAAGCACTCCGATCTGTGAAGGCTTTCCCGTGCCTCTTTTACTTTCTAGTCACATAGCCTGCTTCCAATTAATTTCGCCGCTTGCTGCCGAAATTACAATGAACAATAAGGCATCCAGGACAGAAGACGATTTTGATTAGCAGACTATCTTTTGTGCCGGAGTTAGAATAGAATGCGCTTTGGTTCACTGATTTGGTGTTCCATCCCTGGCTCTGGTTTCTTTAAATAGGACGACTTGTCCTTAAGAGTCCTCAGAATATCTGAAAGTGGTGCATTGAACAGCACACTTGTAAGATTGGACTTATTCTTAGACTGGCTACTGGAGGAAAGTTAAGGGATAGTACAGAGTACGGAGTACGGACTCCAGGGATGAATGGGGCGTTTCCTCGAGGGAGGGCATAGATTGCGAGACTTCCATGTCCATATGTCTCAACTGTTGGTCTCTTTTTGAGGTTCTACTATTACGGCAGCTTTGCTTCCGGTGTGCGATCCCGCGCCTTCCCTTCATAGCGCCTATTGGTATTTATGAAATCCTATTGATTTCAGGGTTGTGTATTTCTTTTCGTATATTTATTCTACTTTCTTTAATGGAAAGAATTCCATTCCGACATGATAGGCAAATCCGAGGGGAAGTGGGAAGGGGCCCAGCGTGGTGATGTTCGTCTTGAGCGCGCGTACCGAACTATTGATTAGATTATTGGCTCATGAGTCTAGGCCATATGTGTTCTTCGTATATGATTCCTATGGCTTAAAAGTATATGATTCCTATCTAAGAGAAGAGCCTGGTATTTCAAGTAGAATTCAGTGCCGGTGCCTGGTCAGGTTCTAGGCAAGTCAACCCAAGGTCAGGTGCTCGCTATCCAGCCAGTCATCCTCAGAACTCTTTTTGTGATGTCTCCAGGTCTGGTCTAAAGGTGCCGTCTCTAGATCGATAGTCCAGGGAAACCGAAAGGAAGGGATTGATTAGGTTATGTACCCAAAAGTCGAGTAGGGAAAGCACAACTATCAACGTTTGATTGAGGGTTAGCGGTCAAGAGTATGCGCCGTTCTAGGTAGCGGCTTCCTGCTGTTCCGATTCATCTTCCGCTTCTTCCCATAGCAGTATAACAATTGAGCACTCACTTATATGATCTTCAAGGCGCGCAGCGGTGAGGGGAATAGAAATCCTCTCGAGTGGAACCTTAGCGGCCTTTGTCAGCAGCAAATAACCTACTGCGATTCAGGTAAGAACTAGCTATGACAAGCTATTTGCGAATCACCGGAATCAGATGCTTGAGATGAGAACACTTCTGCTTAATATTTTCATTATCTTATTTGAGTCTATGATCAAACAACTATAACTGAATCATCTAGAAAGAGTGCCTCGCTGCATCTTCTCATTTGGAGCATGAGATGCTTGAAAAACGCCTTCCCTGTTTATTCGTTGATATTCTGGACAACCTTCTCATTTTTCTTTATCCAGCCCGAATGTGGAGAGAGTAAAAGGCCGCGGCAGGGCTACTTCTTCTAGGTGTGAATTCTACCAAACCAAGGAAGGGGGAGTTCTGACTCTATTTAGAAAGTTTTGATCATCATTAGTTTAGTATTGTAATTACGTCTGTTTTCTGGACTTGGATCTCCTACCTCCTGCGCCGATTGTTCATTCTTTAGTGAAAAGTAAGAAGAGGCGCGCAGGGAAAAGGGTCAAGTTCTGGAGATCGGATTGGCGAGGAGAGTATTTATTAAATAGGAAAGCTCTCTTCTTGTCTGCGTACACCTATAGCTGCTGGACTGACCCCAGAGTCATATAATTCCAAAATTCCTAAATGGATGTGAGTAGGCTCGTTTGGCCTTTTTAGCCTCAGAACGGAAAGAGTGAAGCCTTTGTTCGTAACTTTACTTTAAAGTAAAGCAACGGATTTTATTTCTTTCTAGCGCTCTTTTTTCTATTTCTAGCGCGAAAGCCTTTGCGCGTTAGTCACGCGCATCCTAACTTGCTAGATCCGTTGCGCTGAAGCGCAGCCGTTTTCTTGCTGCATCCTAACTCTGGATCCGTTCCGTACACGCGGATCCGTGGCACTTGCTCACTAGCCTTTCTAAATAGTTTTAGTTAGGCGCATCCTAACTTCTTAATATCTGGGTGCCAGAGCTCACTTGCTTTTTTATAGAGTCTTCTTTCTTCAACCTGGCACTGCTTGGGACTTGATGCTTTGCTTGTGACTTGACTAGTACTATGGTGTGTTAGTGACTAAGACTTCCCTGATCTTGCTTTCTCTCAATAGGCAGAATCTTTCTTTCCGTGACTGCTCTCCTGCTAGTCATTTCTAAGGTCTTATGGGTAGTAAGCGGGCACCGAAGTCAGTGCTGTATAGAACTGAAACTCTTTGACTTGACCCGGAGATAGAAGAAGGTGGAGTCCATTAGTCATATTTGCTAACCGGTTAAAACTCTTAGGCTTTGTGTTCATTTGAGCCTACAAAGAGACATATAAATGCTTTCTGTCTGCCGATAACCAACTGGCTTTGTTTTGCTCTTTGGAATACCATTTCCTCCCTATGGAGCTGGTCAATTGAATCGGCTTGCTACACTTTCCATGGAATTCTGTTTAAATAGGAGCAGGATGATCATTCTATTCCTTCACTTTGCTATAGACAATAAGTGCCAGAACGGATTCTCGACAAGGCTCAAACAGTGCTTCTGTCTACACTAATTTGATAGCTGGACAATAGTCAACAACTTCGAAACAACGGCACTCCACTGGCAGTTCAAACTACTGGCTTTGACATTCTGTTCCGGTAATTTGAGACAAATTCAGAAGCGGCACTTGTTGAACAATTCTATCAATATGTGGCGGTTTGAGATCAATGTCATAAAAAAACCTAGATTAGGTGCCAAAAGGAGAGTGCAACGGTAGAAGTCAGCAAGGGGGAATGGGTTAAGAAGTGCCGGGAAGCAGCTATTGCCCGAGGTTAGAAAAAGATGGGAACCAATCCTTTCAAGGCAAGTCAATACTCCACTCTACGCGCCATTCGAGGAATAGGGTCAATTGTTAGTTAGAAATGCATTGACCAGTTCCATTTCCTTGTTCGTCCTACTTTGATTTGAAGAAAGCAGTCAATGAGAAAGATGCATCCGGAGCTAGTAGTTACTTAGAAAAGTGCGGAACCTTACCTGTATGAGATCTGTATCAACTTTTCTATAGACCTGGTCGTGTCATTGCAGTGAGTGCCATACCATAGCCATAGGGTTGTATTTATCTTGGCGAGGCTTCGCTTCTCTTCGATTCTATTCTCGAGTCAAGTCTAGTCGACTTAAGCTCCTAGTAGGTGATCTATGACATTAGCACAAGCCGATACCGGCGAAGCAGCACCAGACAGAGGCATATTGACAACTCCTCCAAATCTAGACGGAGTCTATTCACTGCTATTAGAGCCAAAAGGATTGATCCCTTTATATAGAAAAAAGATCCGGTTCACCACTTCCAATCTTCTTAGAGTCGATTCTATTAGATCGGCCCTTATCTGCCACAGGAAAGATTGACCAGAAACGAGGCAGCCAATAGATCACAACACAAACACAACAACAAAATACGAATGCAAGCTCTTGTTCCCGGCAAGCCTATCCTTCTGTCTTCAGCCTATCTAGAATATGTATATTACAGCTTACACACTATCGCAACCTTCCTTTTTGGTAGCCGATTCCCGGGGGAAGTGAAATGAAGTAGTCGACGTTTGTGTTGTAGGCCCGGTAGTTATGATACGATCTTTAGCAAGTGCCATCGAGAAATTGACTCTGCTCAGCGCATTTTCAAAACTAAAATCGGCTTAGAAATAGGAAATAGATTCTAAAAGCTCATGGGTAAAGGGCGAAGAGGTTGTTACATGAGATGGGAAATGAGATTAGCCCACAGGAGCTTGGTATTTTAGCTAGCTTGGTACAGTAGGCGCGCAGCGGAGAAGAGAAGCTTATTATGACTCTATGCCCGCCAGGTTCTATCTACATGCTTAACACAGGCAAGCAAGTAGTTCCAATTTTTCTTCTCACATTCAGCGTCATAAAATGAAAAGCAAGCAGATGAACGCTGTTTAGTTGAAAAAAAGCATCCCCCATCATCCTCATTCGATCCTGCCGAAGAAAGAGTTGAATAAGCTAGGAAAGGGCCCCTAAGCTAGAGCTAGAAGGGCTAAGATACAAAGACAAAGTAGGTTTAAAGCTAAGAGTTCACTTTTCTCAAGCAGATAAGCCAGATAATAAAGCGGATAACCCTGTGCTATTCCATGCATACTTGAGCTACAGTATAGTATTTTGAAACCCTTTTTCACTTACTTTGACAAGCAAAGGCTACTTCGGACAATATAGACAAGATCAGACACCTTTTAGCTATGTTTCTTTAGAGGAAAGAACCAATAGTCGGGTCGGACCCCTCCCGCCTTTAACTACTAGAGCTGTAGTTATACTACTCTACTAATCCCAAACCCCTAACTTAAGAGGAGGAATGGTTAACCCATACTTTTATTGAACTGATAGACTTGTATTTTATGTTGGAAAAGAGTTCCATCTCAGAAATTAAGGGAATGCAAAATATCATATTATGGTGATCGAGATCACCTGCTGGGAATCCAGGTTCCCCACTTTTCGACTCTACTCGAGCAAGCAAAAATAGTAATGATTTACGATTCGAGGAATGAATCGGGTTAGCCACCCACAGTATGTCGGGCGTGTAACCATTTAACAGTTCAAAACCCAACAAATCGGGTTCCTTAATTGACTTGATGCTTAGAGGAGTTGTTCCCGGTACTACTAGGTTATAGCTTAACCGACCCAGGAGACGACGTAAAGACTATAGAGATAAGAGGTAGAAGGAAATTACTATAGGGTACAGCCTCGGGTAGTCTTAGGGTTTTCCAAGATATGATATGATATGATCGGGTTATTTATTCAAATTGGAAATAGCTAGAACTCCTGCGCAGGCTTGCTGTACTGAATCTCTTTATAGTCTACCTGTCAAGCCCAAGATAAGGGCAGGGCTGGGTTTATTATTCCACTATGTGGGTTTTAGGTTTTCCAGTTTCATTGAAGCAACTCCTTTCGCTTTCATCTGTTCAACTAAGGATAAGGAGAGGAGGAAGGAATCAAATCAACGAGAAATACTATACTATACTCGAACTCGAAATTTCTAGTTGCGAAGGAAAAGCGTGAAACCCGACAATGTCAACTCTCAACTCTACATGTTAGAAGGAGCTAAATCAATAGGTGCTGGAGCTGCTACAATTGCTTTAGCGGGAGCTGCTGTCGGTATTGGAAACGTTCTCAGTTCTTCGATTCATTCCGTGGCGCGAAATCCTTCATTGGCTAAACAATCATTCGGTTATGCCATTTTGGGCTTTGCTCTCACCGAAGCTATTGCATCGTTTGCCCCAATGATGGCCTTTCTGATCTCATTCGTTTTCTAATTCGTAAAAATAAGGTGTAGTTTCTCCGTCTTCCTGGGAAGGAAAATAGAGATGACGAGGCCCCTACTTACCTACCGGGTAGGTGGGGGGAAAGAAGAGTGGGTTAGCGGGCTTCTTTCACTGTGTCTTTTGACTCTGCTTGAGGGGGTTTTCCCTTCAGCTTGATTGAATATCTCTTGTGGGGGTAGGCCATCTAAAACTATTTTAGCAAGTAGACAGGAATCGTTGGGATCCTATCTATCTATCCGGACTTGATTCATTCATCTGACCATCTGGATTTCCAGCCCACAATAATAGAGGCAGAAGCACACATGAGTCCTAGTCATACTTCCTTCTAGGCTTATAGGAATCCATATTTCTAGAAGAATATACCACTAATCTAATGGTGGGCGAAACTATTGCATGCCAAGGTAGGTAAGTCAAGATCAGTAGGCATTAAGTCAAGATCAGTAGGCATAGCCATTCTAAGCACTAGTCTAGATGTCAGGTGATATTATCATATCAGCTAGGCTTGGGTAGGCATCTCTTAGACCTTCATCTACTATTTTATTTGCTGCTATTTGATCTGGTTCAGCCTTTCCCTGGCAATGGCCTTGGTAATGATGCATAGTGAAATCGATGCATTTCATATGGTTAGCTCTATCAATTCTCTATGATTTGAGAAACGATCTGGCACCAGAGTCCGCTAAAGCACTGGGTTATGACCCTATTGGATCTCGCACATATATATCCGGAAGATACCTTAGCTATGAAACACTCTTTCAAGCCTATGACCAATACCCATCGAACTTATTGGATCTTTTTCTTCCTTTCCTTAGACCCGCAAACAGAGACAACCTGATCGATAATAGTGCCGGTAGAGGAAAAAGCAATGGTCAACTATTCTCACGCATCTCGACGGAAAGCTAAGCTCACAAACAGAAATGGTTACGCCCACATAAGCCTCAGAGCTGGAGACAGATCCACCAGTTAAGGTATTCATCCAGAAATGAGCCACTAGACTCACTTACTCAAAGTGCTCGGTAGCTAGCCCGGGAGAGAAAACCATTTGAAGACAAGAGATTTGATTCACCGATGCCCCAACTGCTTTAGTTGACGTAGTGTACGAGCCAGATCAGAACCAGAACTCGATTTGTCCTAGATAGGAGACTGAATGAACTATCTGAAGACTTCCTTCCGGCATCCCTTCCCTCATACGCCGATCTACTTTGATTGGTTTGCGGGCCCATTGCTGTGCTGGTTTGTGAGCTTAGGAAGCATTGTGGAGGTTCAGTTCATAGGTAGAAGAAGTCGGGATCAGTGAGTGCCAGTCTAATTCATCGAAGAAAGAGACGCTAGCGAACAGACAAGAGATTTTCTTCACTACCGAACCTGGCTGACTTTCCTCATTCTATGTCAATTCGGATCTAATTCTATGTAAGAAAAAGATCTATAAGAATGGAATTATGGGTGGGATTTGGGGAGGATCCGGTCCTCTTTTTATATATATTTATAGATAACTCGATTTTCTTTTCTGCAGGTGAGACGATACTAGCCGGTGATTCAAAGGTGCTTCCAGCTTCTGAAGCAGGTAGTAGATCGGGATAGCCAGCCATTTCTTATCCTGATCGAGAATAGTGAGCTTGTACAAGCCCGTTTCTATATACGCGACAGAGCCTAGAACGCACGTTAGAGATCTTTTCGTGAGAATTGAATTGAATTCGTAGGGATGAAAAACGCGATATAGCTCTAAAGTAAGAAAGAAATCGGCCTGTCCCGTATAATGAAGTCAATCAAAGGCAAGGGTGAAACTAGTCTTATGGATGCAAGCTTGACTGGTTCTTAGTAGTCTTGGGTAATGGATCTCAGCTTGACTGGTTCTCCTATTTTCATATATAAATGCTCCGGCCGTGAATTCCTTTTTTCTAAGATTAATTCCCGGCAGGGCGTAAACTCGAGCAAGAGCCTGGGACCGGCACAAAAAACTAGGCAAACTGCCACTGGACTAACATCGGAACCGAAGATCCAAGGGGTCATATCAATATCATGGCGACTCACCACTAGAGACAAGAACTCAACCCAGCTAAGGAAAAGCAAGTACCCGATAGCGGAGGAAATGGAGCTTCGCAGCGTAGGCTTGCTTTATGGCCCCTGAGTGCACATCCTTGTTGTGGGGAAACCCGAGTAACTCACTACTTGAGCCCATGGTTAGTATCACTTTTTGAATGGGAAATCTACTCTCCCGAGGGGAATTGTCAGGTAGTACTAGTACTAGTACTACGGCAAGTTTAGTTTAGTCCCAACAACACCTTTTTAAACCTGCGAACGAAGAACAGAGTCATCAAATGGGTTCTGGGCATAGCATAGAGCTTCCGCAGGGCGTACGGTATTGGTTGGTACCTGTTGTCTGTTCTGTACCTCATGTTCATGATTGGAATATGCATCCCGTAAAGGAAGTATTTCCAGTAGATCTTTTCCCTCTCAGTGGAGAGGTGGGTCCCGCCTCGGCACATAAACTCTAGATTTCGGAAGCAAAGCACTGCAGTAAGCAAACCTTTCCTAAGCATCTCTAGCCTTCTCTTTTCCTAAGCATCTCTAGCGTGCGTTCTCCATAGAAAGAAAAACCCAGCAGTCAAGACTAGTCACATACATGAGTGAAACAAGTGATTCGCTGACATTCCATTCAAATAGTGCCGAGTAGTCACAGCTACGACAAGTTCTTCTAAGATAAGAGGAAGGAGTGTTCCCTCATACGATCTACTTTTGCTTACTCCCTAGCCCTAGCTTGATGGACCAAATAAGGGCTATCCTATCCTAACTAATTCTCTTTCCTGCAACCCAAGCTAAGCTTCAACCAACCGTCACCTTTAGCCAACCAAGCGCTTTAGGAAGTCGATTCCATCATGGGAGTGGATCTCTTCTAGTGGCGAAATCACGGAATCGGATCACTAGTTCAGTTCAAAGCGCTCGTAGAGCAGACACAATACAAGTGCCAGGTAGTAATCTGTCTTTTCCCCGGAAACCTTGCTTCCTATTCCTACTACGACTACGATACGATGAAACTCGAGCACAAGTGAAGAGATCTCATCCCGTCTTTCATTAAGGGCGTACTATACTGGGGCGTTTAGGTCGTGCCATTCTAAAAAAAATGAAAGCATGAGCATAGCTCCACAAAACTTTTATTCGTCACAGTAGTGACTCAGACTCATTGGATTGCCATCATCAATAGCTCCTCTTTTAATCGTAACAAATGAGAAATTTGCGACTCTAGTTACGAAACTTGACTTGTATCCGGTAGAAGCTTTCTCTTTGGATTGAGATTCCAGAAGTTCCGGGAAAAGAGATTCAAGCACAGAATCCACCAGGAAAAAGATATTCCTGCAGAGCAGCTGTGGGCCAAGAGTCAAAGAATGAATTTGGCCTAGACCTAGCGTCAAAGTAAAGAATTGAAGCGGAAGCCGACTTGGACTTAAACTTAGTTGAGAGTGGTCTCTTTTTTAATCTCGTATGTATCTCCTGCAGGGATCGGGCTAGTTGCATTACTCGAAAAGGAAGCATAATCGGAAGAACCTGTCGTGTAGTGCCTGCGTCTATTGTCCTCTGGCAGGTGAAGTGGTTGCATTCGCCGGGCTTAGGCCAATCTCCAGATCCGAGTAGAGAGTGGAATTATTTCTTTTCTTCCCAAGACTTCATCATTCAATATGCGGGCCGGGTTGGATAACCAAATCATTTCTATCAAGTGGATTCCCTTATCTATATAGGCATCCAGTAGCCAAGTCTGTTTTCCGATACGCCAGACCAGCTTCCTGAGTAGAATACGAAAGAAAGGCCATTCCCTGGATCCTCTAGCATCACTAGCTGTAAGCACTTTCAAGTACGGCACTATTTCTTGCTTGCATTGATCAAGTTCAAGACCAATCGGATGTAAGGAGGCTAAAAGCGGCCTCATTCGGTGATACGTGAATGTCAATCACTTGAAAGCACCTATCTCATCCCAGCACGGGAAGATATCTCTAAGCAATTGAACTAGATCTCAGTACCGTCTCTCCACCTAGGCGGCAATATCCTCAAAGCGAAATTCTTTCTATTGGTATATACCTACACATACACACACACATTCTATGCTATGCCTATGCTATGGACAAAACAAATCGTGAAGCATATTTTGAACTTGAACTAAAGCTCGAGGCAGAACCATCGTGGTATCCATAACCACCTCCAGCTATCCAGATCCATTCCATATTAGAGGGACTTTGAAGGCTTATTCCGTTAGTGAGCTTGTGAAGGCAAGGCGTTTAGGCGTCGGTTTCTTACGAGATAAGATATGTATGCCGGTCCAACTAAAGCAAGGGTGGTTTTGAGCTTGGGTTGAAAGCTAGGTAGGGCTTTTATGCTTGAAGTGCGGTGCCAAGAGTGGAATATCAAGTTCTGCTAGCAAAGAAAGAATCGAATGTTGGACTGGACTATAGTAGGTCTATTAGACTATTCTTACTAGAGGGTCCCCTAAAACTGGCATAACCGTCAAGGTGCCTGGCAAGTCAGAAGTCGCAGGATTGCATTATAAAGGGCTAAAGCGAGTTCACGTCATAGTAGAGCAAATTCTTGCCATAAGGTATATATACATACATCAGCATGGCCACCGTAGTAGCCAGCCCGAATGAAGCTGTCTGCGTTAACGCTTGGTATATAGATGCGCGCCTGCTCATCATAATAGTGCGCTCTGAAGATAGTCATTGCCAAAGACGAGATCGTTAGCACACGCGTGATATTTATCCTTATCCCGTAGCATAGCATAGTTGGCTATCTCTATTTCTTGAGCCTTCTGCAGGACAGCGCCTAATATCAGGATATCCTGGTCTAGGTAGGCGGCTAAATACTCTTTTCTTCGCTCGGCTATCAATTAGAGGCGAGGGTCACACCTTTGTGGTCAATCGTTCCCTTTCCTCAACCTATTCAAAAAGACCTATCTCTGTGCTGCATGCTTAGAGCTAAAGGTATTGGACCCAAGGAGTAAGTGACCAAGTAGGTTTTTGGTAGTAAAAGATTGGAGGAAGAGGCCGCCTAAATCAGATCACAGGATTGACTAGATCTTTCCGTTTCCGTTTGAGGAATGGCCAAAGCTCCATCCATAGAGAGGACAAGCATCATCCAATGGGTGTCTTCTCACTAGTGCCAGAGCGTGGAAGGATCGCCCCTTGGCCGGGACAGGGACACATCCTGATGTGAGAGACCGACCCTAGCCTAGGTAGTATTAGCATACATAGAACCAGAGAATCGAGTTGTCTTGTCACAGGAAACCGGAGAGCAGGAAACAGAACGGACCTTGTAAGAAACCTCCCATCACCACACCAAGGAGAAGGAAGCTAAGAAAAAGGAACCCTTCTTGGATTGTCTTGTCTATGAAACCTATCCTTACCAGCTAGGAATCTGTCTTTTCACCGGAAACCTTGCTTGTCTTAGTCATGAGTGTGTGTAGCCCATCCCATGTATTTGCTTCTCCTGATGTAGAATCGCGATCTGGATAGGCTCTATTCTCACCTGCACCAGAAAGAATAGTTGTCTGTCTAGTCTAGAGCCGCAAACTGCTTGCCCTCCCTTCTCCCGCTTTCTATAATAGTCAAAGTAAGTGGTAGTTCTCGGTTCCTTCCTGGGCTTGTAGAAGTAGAAGTGAGTATACCATCTCAATATCGCCATCTCAATCTCAATAGAAGGTTGACTGCTTGATATGTCAGCTGGTCTAAGTCTTCTCATCTCAGTTAGGAAAGGAAGTAGTCTCATCTCAGTTAGCGATGTGAAGCGGACCGCTCTCTCGCGAGCTCCCCTACGGGATTTAGAGGCGCGTGGAATAGTGCCGTTCAAAAGTATGATTCCATTCCAAGAAAGAGATCCGGCACAACACTGGCATTTCCCTCCTCCTCTTCTTTAGCACTGGCCAGGTTCCATACGGATGTACGTACCCTTCCGTTCAGAAAAGACAGTGGCATTCCCATTGGCGCATAGAGAAATGCTGTTCTTCTTCCAGTAATGAATGGAAAGCATTTGAGGTGTGCTATGCCAAGATGATCCGAACAGGCTGGGGATGGGGATACAATAGCGCCATGTTTTCCATTCTTTAAGAAAGGACGGCCGTATCCCGGTGACCTTGCCAGCTGCAGTGGGGTCTCCTGGTATGAAAGACGCACTTCGTTGCATTGCTCGCAGACTGGAATGCAAACCCGCAAGTTAGCTCCGTAAATAATTGGCGAGAGGAAAACAAACTTTCTAGAAAATGGATCCTAAGGAAAGTAAACGTCATTTTCGGGAACTAGTTGCACTCTGTCCCCTATCCTACCGCTAGTAGATCCCCTATGCCGGAGCATGAACAGAGAAAGCAGCCGTCTAGTCTAGTCCTTGTCCCGGTAGTATGAAGTTTGAATGGTCCATCGTGGAGCTCGACCTTGTTGAGTAGTAGCTTTCAAGCCTCCCCGGAAAGTGGAAAGCGATAGCAAAGACCTCATAGGATCTCTTTAAACGGGGTGCTTTTCCTTAGCGGCCTTTTTCTTTCACGTTTTGCCTTAGTCACAATAGTTGTCATGAACCCCAGTAGGAATCCCATATCTATATGAGCAGAGCATAGAGTCTTTTCACTTTTTTCTAATTGGCGCGGAGCGAAGCTTACTCCATAAAATCACTATTTGCTATCGCTTGCTTTGGCTATAGGGGGGCAGGCTGCCATCATGGTTGGTTGGACTTAGCCAGTTCATTGCGAGTACATTCTTTATATACATATGATACAACCATATCTAAATGGAACTTTTGTCACTATGCTCTGCTCTATAGGGAGAATCCACTTATTACTTACTTGTTTTTAGACTACTTCCCTGTAGTCTTTACTCGCATATAGTCAGTGAACTTGTCCTATCAACGACAAGTGGAATGCAATCATGGCTTCTTTTTCATGCAGTGATTGAATGAGGGAAATGCAGTGAAATGAATGCCCGGATGCCTGGACGAGGGAGAGCTTTTAGCTCGAATGAGGAAGAGCGGCTTGGTTGGATAGGGCTAGGGTTAGTGACACGGGATAGGACGGATGCGTAACGTTGAGGCTAACAAGTCTAGATAGAAAGAAGTATGGAACAGACCATTGAAGGAGAACGCTAGGACCGGTATATCCGTATTTCATAGAGCTAGATAGGCGAGCGAAACAAGTAGTAGTTTTGAGTTCGAAATAGAAGATAAGCGTTTAGTCAAGATACGTTTATTTAAAGGATAGGCATGGGAATAGCTGATAGACATTTGTGCAAGGGCAACAAGTAGTAGTTGGATATGAACCACCCACGGATAGCCAGGAATAGAACTAGCAAGGTAGCTTGACATGGTTTGTTAAGAAGTACCCTGAGTAGCTTTAGTAGGTGTTTGAGTAGGCCGCTAAGGAGCGAAGCGTTGTTCTAAACACCAATGGGATGAGATGGTTCCAATACAAGCTCTTCGATCTCTGTCTGCAGGAAGGTGACTCCCATACCTTCTTTTTCCACCAGTAGAAATCCCAGGGATCCTGCGGAGAAATCTTAGTATCACAGGAGAGTGGATCGTATATCACGATTCGTAAGCCTCTGAAAGGCTTCAGCTGTCAGTCGATCGTCTGGGACACAGATTCGCTCTACGAACTGGAATGTACCAGCAGAGCCTATACGGGGAAAGGGAGCAGCTGTTCTCAACCATCGCTCTTATTTTCATAAGTATAGCATCGCAACTCTTCGCCTGCCGAATCCTCTCGACGACAGTCGGCTGTAGCACCAATGCAGCTACTACTTAACCACTCGGGTCCTGGCTTGTCTCTCCTTTTCAGGTCCAATTGGCTTACCACGTCTCATGTCCTCGATGAAATGGTGCTGTGGGTCGCCTAATTAGCTCGGCTCTTCACAAACCTGCGGCCTTGACTACGGAACCTAGCCTGCCAACTAGTTTATCAAGGAGCATATGCCTATGACTCTGTGATGCATGCTTTATGAGGGCTAAGAAGGATTTCTACCGGCATATGGGAATGCTTGACCTGAGCCTATCTTCTAGAGTCTCGCTGAAAAGATAAGCTAGTCCCTTGCTTTGGTGACAACTGCTAGCCTAGTTCATGCCTATTCCTAACTAAACCAAAGAAATGAAAGACTGACAAGACGAATGGGAAGGATATCTTCTTTGTTGTAGCTGAACTGATGTATGAATAAGGAGAGTGGGAATGTGGATTGGATAATAGAGAATCTTGATCCCCGACAGGGTGCTATTTCACGAACCTTCTTACATTGCCGAGAGTAGACAATCTCTTCTTGTTCCTTAAATGATAAGGATCTCGAGAATGCTTTTAAGTCAAGTAACTATCTTAAGCCGAAGGCCAATATCTCAAAGTGCTTACAACCTGGCAATCGTTTACTTCTTCTCTTTTGTTGAGGAAATAGTGCACTGCCTTGGAGAGGTAGTGTGCTATTGACGATCTTAAAGTATTGGTGAGTGAGTTCAAGATAATAGAGAATCTCTATCCCGACAGGGAGCTAATTTCACTTGCTGTTACTTTGCAGAGGAGAAACTCTTCTTTTGTTCTTTGTAGTTCTTTTCTTGAGTTAGAGCTAGAGTTGTTTATGCAGCGGCTATTCATGCAGATATTGATCTATGCATTTTCTCGTTTCCCTCCTAAATAGAAGTTTATTCTTTTTTAATGGACTTGTTTTTCTCTCGATAGTACACCATAGTCCATAGTACTCAATAGTACTGGCTAGCCTAGCATTTTCAGGAGGAGTAGTGAACGAAATAGACAAAGACGCCGTAGGGTCTGGCTTGTCTTGCTTTGTTGATCCTCTGGTAATTTCTCGGAGGTGGGGCTCTTACGAAGTAGTTGGTTAAGATGTCAGCTAGGGAGTTGTTCTTGTTAGAATTTCTAGGCCTGTGCAAGCGAAGCGGTTTGATCCCGGTAGCCAACTGGACTTGGCGTAGGGATGACTTGCCTAGTGAGATAACATGAATTACTGAGTGACGGCTACCTCCGCTCATTAGTGGAAACTGTTTCTTCTTATTGTTATCACCGTAAAACTACTTGTTCAATAGTCCATACCGTAAACAAATCACAAGTCGTAATGGTATAAGCCTGGCATTTGATAATTAAGTTATTGCACTTTTTTAGAAACCCATTTTAATCCACTTTTAAGGCCACTTTAAATCGATTTGAAGGTGATCCCATCCCCTATCAGCAGGCTCGACTTTCCATTTAGTTCTATTCCATCTGTGCGTTACGTTCATTATGCTGTTTCCAAAACCTATCACTTATACCAGTGCAGATCTGATTTATGTGCATCCCTCGCTGTGACTACTATTCTTGTGTACAAACCTATGGTGGATAAACCTCTATGGTGCATGCATATCTGTTTAGCCTAACTTGTCTTAGTCATTCCCACATTGAATCGAAACTCTCAATGCCTATTGAGTCATCATATCTCGACTGAGCGGAACCAATCCAATAGGATAATCAATATGTTCTACTATTCCCTATATACCTCAGCTTGTTCGATTGAGCCGATACCGAGCCCTTATCTTTTCAGAAGATGTGCAACTTTTTCTTTTTTGAATTTTCAGTCAACCAATAGTAGATACAGGAGGAGGTGGTATTAGAGAACAATTAGTTGATTTGCCCTTTGCTTTTATTTCACTTCGAGGGTTACTTTCGTTCCAGCATTCGCTTAAGGATGAATAGTCATATCGGTCGGGACTTCTGTTGGATAGCGTACGTTCGCCATTGATTCCTTTTTGAAAGGATAGGTGCCTTAATGTTCGTAACATGCCGTAGTGTTCGAACCTAAAGTAGTAGTGTATCACTTTCACTCGGTGAAGAGTCAAGACAAGGTAAGAACCCAGGGCTATTGATAGACATATTGGTTCGCTAGTTAGATTAGTAGATGCTTATTTCACTGAAAGATCAGATCTTATTTCTTCGAATTTCCTTTCCTTTAGGGTGATGGGCTGATCATCTCCCGTTGCTATGGGGGAAGTCACTGAGAGCTCTGACTCGGATGAGGTGGAAACTTGTCTCTTTCTCCTTCTCCTACCCTAAGTGCCGGTGTCAAAATCGAGATAGTGGTGATCCCCAAGAAAGCAAATGGAAATCCAATGCTCTTTCCAATGGAGAAGTCCAATTTGCGTATTCCGAAAGCGGAACTCCCCACCCCAAGCCAAGGAGCAGAGTCGACTGCCGCGCCCTTCTCTTTATTAAGTTAAGAAGTCCGTCCGACAATGATTGTCTTTATACAAAGGCATGTAAAGAAACATACGAAGATTTCTCAGACTAGGCAAAATGGCAGAGGATTTCCCAAGGAAGAAAACCATGAATTAGGCCGCGCCCGGTCTCTCTACAATTCTTCGAATACGCTTCCGGTCCCTATCAGCCAATTTGCTAGTATCCTTGCAGCCCTATCCTTCCTCAAGGCCCCAGCGGAAAGTGAAGCAACCCTCAACGCGGCAAGCTTCTTCTCGGGCTCCTCCTCAAATCAAACTTCTTACTCAATGCACGCGCCTCTAGCATTGGAAGCTCTTTCTCTGCTTAGCGCCCTGTCCTCCTTCTGTCACTTAAGGGCGTACTATACTAAACTAAGATATAGACTGCGGCACCCTTGACTTACTAGACCCTTACTATCACATAAGCCTGCCGACTCACTCACTCACCTTTAAGCTATCCACCAACTATGCTTGGAGCAGCAAAGCTAACAAACAGGAAACCATAGACCAAGCTTCTACGAACACAGAAACGTGAGAAGCAAGGCAAGACTTCTATTCATTCTCTCCGGCAGTAAAAACTTCCCACTTCACCCCTGCGAGCCTTACCTGTATCAAAGGATACATACCCCGACTCACAAAGAAGATATTCTATTCTATCCCTCAAAATTGAGGTGGACATAGAGCCGTTAGGGCCTACTGATCGAGGCAAAGAGAAATTGCTTTCTAAGGCCGGAAAACGGACTTCGCAACAAGCAAGACCTACCTTGAGAAAGACTTGTCTACGCTCAACATATGAGCCGGAATTCAAATGAACAGAGCTTGACTTCACTTACGCTACGCCCAGATATTTTATTATATTAAAGAGATTCGATCTTTTCGTAAAGGCAACGATATGAAGGAGTCTTCAGATTGCTCTGGAAGGAAACTCGAACTTTGGCGGCCTTATATTAAGAACAAGGGTAGGCATTCTTCTATATCTATTATTACAGCTTCTTCATTTGACGTTTAGGTGGGTTTATTATTTTTAGCTTCGCTAACGCCCCTCTAACTGATTTTTCAGTTCTCCTTTAAGTACGCTTGCCGATAGAGATTTCAATCCACTGAGACAGAACCTGGCAGGTCTTCTCAACCTCATATTTCGAAGCACTTTCACGTGTGAACCATTCTATTCTGGAGGAGCAGTACTCCGAACACAGGCCGTAATGGCAACCTCTCTATTGGTCATGGGTCCAATACAACTGATAGCCAAGTCTTCAATGGCACTGGCACTTTATGAGCTAGATAGATCCCATGACTTACTTGACCTTGCCCGAAGTCAACAAAGGTTAGAATGAAACCGTATCCACCAGCTGCTATGAACCAAGCAAAGGTGATCATATCCCGGTCCCGGCAAGCAAATAGGTCTATTCCCTCTAGTTCGAGAAATGAAATGTGGCTCTCCTATATATGCAAAGCAAAATGGAGTCAACAGTCTAGCTGGAGGCCAATGAGGTTGATCCTTGGTGCCGGAATCCGGATTTGCACTGAATAAACGAATATCTGATCTTTCTCCGAAGAAAACCATTGGGTGCCGGTGATGAACCAGATCTAGATCGGAAATCTTAGTTTGCATCTCCTGATCCTTCATTTTCAAGTATTGACCCTCGACCTTTGCTTTCTTCCCAATTGAGATATGCATTCCATTCAGATTCATAAGGAGTAGTTGGCTAAAGATCATCTGCCCCGGCTCTGTCACTTGATTGACATCCTGCACTTGTTTGTATTGACCATATGATTCTACTGCTATTGGGAACGGAGTGGAGCAATTCTCCGATCTCCAAGCGCATCCCCATATCTGGTTGACTTGTCATTTCTTGTCTCGCTACCTACTACCACTGATCCCTACGATCTACTTGCTGCTAGAGAACGGGGATTCTTTGACAAGAGAAATTCCCTGGCTTCTTCTCTAGATCTCGTTTACAGACCGGCCGGCCAGTCCTGCTTCAACGCTTGACTCGAATGAATATGCATTCCTAGAAGCGTCTTTGCTTTCTTTCCGTCTGCTGAAGCAAGGGGGTACCAAATGCGATTCCATACTAAACAAATAACGATAGCCCACTGAGGTTAGCGAGCCTGAAAGCCCTATTACTCAAGAAGGCTGGCTGTTCTCGAAATAGCTTTGATAGAATGGTTTCGTGCTAATGCTGTTTCCCAACCAGGATTCTAGCTACTAACACAATCAGCTCCCAACGACCTACTTGCTGCTACAGCTACTGGTACCAACCAATGCAATGCCGATCCCATTCCTTTCCTCTTGCCATGACGGATATCAGCTCCCAACAGAACGAGAAGAGAATACGACCGATGCCAAGAGCTTTCCTCGAACGATGACTGAGGAAACACATCCAACCTCGAATGCTGAGACAAGACCGGGCACACTTCTATAATATAATCAAAGTAATATAAGAAAAGGGCCGAGAACTTTGATACCAGTGGAGTGCGATGACATGATGACAAGGCCTAATCGACTCGACCTTCCAGAGCAGAGCGGATTCTCGACCTTAAAGAGCGGATTCTATACGCTTCAGGAGATGAAAAGCTTGATGAACCCCGACCCACTAGACCAAGTGAGTGATGTTGCATTTCGAGCACAGGCACCTTTGACCTAGCTTTCGACAGAGAGAGACAAATGGGAATGCCAGGCACAACTCTGTGCTTTGAAGCATGAGAGAACGAGAACATTTCCACTGCTTTAGTTGCTAGAACCCCCGCCCGGAAGACAGCACTCATCCCTTCCTTAATTAAGTAGTACTAATCCCATTCCTTTAGAAACCTGTCCTTTCCAGTGGAATAGCTTGCAGAGTAGAGTGATTTCCTTGCTTCATAGGTTTCAGGTTCAGAAGACTCTCTTCCCCGTATACTGTATTTACTAGTCAGGCCCGGTGGAGCAATCTCGAATTCTCGTATATCAATGCTACATGAATGATTCACATAAGGGAATTCCAAGTGGGTCGAATAGGACTAGGGAGCTCGCTTCCATCTACTAAAAGTTCTCTACGGGTGGTTGGTTTACAGTACAGACAGTTTCCTAGCTGGCACTTGAGAAGTGCTCGTCTAGTTTAGTGATTCCTAGCGTAGAACCCTTCTGTATGAGAATAGTTTCCAGATTATGACCTTCTCTTTTGATTGAGTGAATAGCCATGCCATGGATTCTCTTTTCTGGGCTAGCTCTATACCATTTCCATTTCCATTTCCATTTCCATAGTAATAGTAATAGTAATAGTAATACTGCCTTGGTGAATCCCTTATCTTGTTTGCAGCATCATTCTCGATCCCCTTATTCCCTTCCCAACAAGCAAGAAGGAATCATATCCTACGGCTAACTCATCCTTATATGGCTCCCAGATCCTTTCCTTAAAGAGAATAAAAGGCTATCTCGAGGGATGGTCAGAGAATCGGTTTATCTTCACGGCACTAGACGGCACCTTTATGAGTGCGTATAAGCTTGCTTTAGAGCTAGAGCGTGCATCTAAAATAGTTTCATATCCCTTTCCATCGATCTTTCTTGGTGCTGTAGTACCCATTCCTGCTAGCTTGATCTGGTGGCCAGGACTATATATAATAGTTTATTGAGTGCTTCTTGGGTTGGTTCTCTTGAAGTGCATAGCCCGGCCCCTTTTCTCTTTCTTCCAACGGAAAGGGTTCTCTTCTGGTATGGAGTTCGACTAGAGCCTGCCGCTTTTCCAGGTTTGGGTGTGGGTGGATCTCATATCTTAGAGGACAGGGCGGGGCTTATTCCCAAGGTCAGGTCCCATGCCGGTGGACTTGAAATACGAAGATCTTAAGCTAAGCTACGGGGCCGGGAATATACTCCAGGTTGGGAGATCTGCCATCGGGCATGCAAGAAGCTATGTGCGCAGGGCATCAGAGGCTTACTCAAATGGAACATACGAATCCAACCTTGCTTGACTCTCTTTTTCATACTTGCCCTCGGGATCAGTGGTAGATTCGTAACGTTATTACTCATGGGTAGCAGATGATGGATCCATTTCTGTTGAAGCAGTGGAGTGAAGAGGAGGGTTGGGTCCCGCCTCACAACGAGCCCGGGTAGATAGATAGGTAGATAGTAGATAGCAGTCCGGATAGTGATAAAATCTGAAATAATCTTCTTCTTGATTGAAAGAAAGCCTGTGCCGGAAATAGAGAGAGTTCTGCTCTTGGTTGACATAGATCGCTCTACTCTCGAATTGACATACATAGAGTTGAAAACATACTCCTCACAAATGATCATAGTTCACTACTAATGAGCTGAGCGAGTAACTACTAACGAGCGAGTAACGACTAATGTTACGAGCATATTGACGAGCAAAAAGACGAATCTACTTGGTTCATATCATATGTTCCGCTCCGTTGACAGGTTCATATATGTACCTGATGTTCATGGAAACAACAGGATGATAATCCGTTGATGGGAAACTCACTTTGCTATGCTAGGAAACTGACTAATGAAACTAACAAGTTCAAGTGCTCTAGTCAAGTAGTAAGCTCCAGTGGGAAGCGCTAGTCCAGATAGAAAGAATAGACAGGAGGATTGCCAGGTTGGTTCCGCACAGGTGCATATCTGTAGCACGGGATTCCAGATCGTTGGTACCCGATGTTCAGTTCATGGGAATGGGAATGTAGGAAACTCTCTCTTCCGTCCGGAACATATAGATAGATTGATTGCTGTAGCAGCAAGTCAACTAGATCCAGTGAGGAATGAGAACCTTTCCGGGGGCAAGGGGGGGCGAAGCTACTAGCTACTATTACTATTGGCTATGGATGTCCTAACACGAACGGAGTCTATACGAGCAGAGGAAAGCGAAGCGTATTGGTTGGTTCGGATTTCAGCTGGTTCTATTCTAATCTAACTAGACTCGCATCATAAGTTTGCCTGCTTTCAAATCCCGCGAAAGTACTAGTACTAGTACTACTGGCAGCTCCTATATGAGGTTGATGCCACGAAGATTATCATATCTACATGAAAGGAAAGGAAAATGAATGTGATGCACACTAGAAAAGATACCAAGCAAGAGGATGTGCGCAACGTCGCGCTCGAAAGTCTTGTCTATGAAACCAAACCAACCCTAGTTCCGTGAGGAGGAAGACTCTCTTCGGTCGAGGGATGGATGGACTAGTGCCGTAAGGATGAGTGATGCTAGAGGGAAGTAGATCAATAGGTGCCGCTTGCTTACTACAGTGACAAGGAAATCAAACAAAGTAGTGGCCAGTCTCAAGAATGGGTGAGTCAAGTAAACTTGCCAGTATGCCGGGAAGCCGGTAATGCGAGGGTATCTCCAGTCGAAAGGATGCCGGATCCAACTAATACGGCTACGCTTGAGGTGAGGAAGAAGAGTGCTCCTACTCCTACTTCAGCTTCTAAGAATAGGCCGGCCCGGTGCTAACTCCACCTTCCGGACTGCCCTTCATCGGCACGAAAGTAAGATTGGACATGATAGACGGAAGCAGAATCGAGGCAGTATCAGTTTCCAGGTTTCGAGGAAGGAAATGAAATGTCCGCGGGGCTCTCTTATCTTCTTAAAGGATGAGTGTGTATACAACCAACCTATAATACGTATTTTCGAGGTTCCTATGCTATGGTATCCAGGTTCCCGTCAGGGAAGGGATAGGGTGCCGTGTTTTCCACAGAACAGTCTGGTGGAATCCAGTGGTATATAGAAGCTCTGTGCCCTTCTCTTTCTCCTGCAGCAATATGAACTCAAAGGGATCCTTTCCTACCCGGGACAGCTTCATAGCTCCTACCTTGACTCTTGATTTGCGCAAGAGTGCTCGTCAGTGATCTCCATTCACAAAAGTGGAAAGGAATGTTCCATTGCCACGAACAATATGGGCTTTCTCATGGATTCCCCTTTTTCTTCTACACATTATACTAATATAATTGGATTGGGAATTCGCAGGAATGGGTATTGAGAGGAGGATCACCATGGCCAAAACAGCTCTTGTCAGCGACAAACTCTATGATTTGCCAATTCCAATCGATTTGCATATCAGCAAGCAGGGATGAGCACATCTGGAAACCTTGACTTCCTCTGGATGCGGACCAATATATGCATAAACCTTCGTTGGCTGGGTTCTCGTTTCTCATCGAGAGTGTTGAGACTATCTTTCAAGGAAGCTTCCCAGCATGACCTTTCCCTGAATTGGCGTATAGTGAGGTGAGTATCCGGGTATCATGACAACTCCAGTCAAGCACTGGGCAATACCGGCACTTAGATGGATTAGATGACTTTTGATGATCTGCCTTTACTCGCGGGCACTGGCCACTTACAGAACCTATACATTTCCAAATAGGAGATGAGAGAGCCCTTGATCCGGCGCATGACTCTCACGAATGAGAAGCTCAATAGCCATCTATCTAGAGAAGGAACTAATGCCACTGATAGGAAATCCATAGACCGTACGCCCACTTACCACTCTACCACTTCAATTCCATGACGGACTTCACCGATACCTAGCTTGAGAGAGATCGATCACTGGCATGTGGCGTATATTTCCGAGAGAAAGAGGACTTAAATTCACCTTTACCCCTTCTATCACTAGAAGTAAAGTTCGATGAGCTCTTAACGGAGCTATGCCTACTTAAGTATAAGTGTGTGTGCTATGGAATAGTGCCGAGAATAGGTGTCTTTCACATGGAGTGCGCCGGGAATAGGTGTCTTCTTAGAGGTGCCGTGACTGTGGGGTGCCGGGCCGGGCCTATCCTCTATTTACGAGAATTTAGGAGCAGGAAATAATATAGCTAGTGATTATCCAGATCTAGATGAGTAACCTTGGGAAGGTCTCCGCTTTCTCTTTATGTGGGCCTATTCTATCACGCACGACTAGAATGCGACGAGCAGACTTCAACCGGCAAGCAAGCAAATACTTCTCTTCTTAAACCGGTCTTAGTATTTAGTATAAGGGAGGCAGGTCAGAGAGTTGGGAGCTAAGGGCGTATGGTCGAGAATGAATGGGTCGAGTTGAATGCCTTGCCATTTCCGTATTGATCTGCGTGTGTCACATGGATTTTCTCATTGAATTCATAGCCGGCGGATGCGAGACACACCTCTTTCCCAAGATGCCTCAGCAATATATCAGATATGGGCTTCCTTTTTCTTTGCTATTGCTATGGGAATTCATACTTTGATTAGCTTAGAACCGACTCTTCTATTCCGTATAATCTATCCTTGCTATATAGGATTTTATGCTCAGTCATTTCATTCATTCTATCGAGGGTGCGGAAGTCCTGCAAATAGCGGATCAACTCTCTTCGAAGGATAGATCCGATGAGTATGTGAATTGGTTCGTGGATCGTAGTCAAACAAGTCTTTATGCCAATGGGAAAACGGAATTGTCCATAAGAAAGGACCAGAAAATGCACATTGAGAATTCGGAGATTTCCTTAATTTCGAATCATTGTGTCCACTTTGGGAAAGATAAATTCGCAAACAGGTACTGATCCATTTGGTTAGCTGGATAGGAGCCGCACACGATCATCCTGTGAAATATTCTAGAAATAACTGGACCACCATACAAGATTTTATGCAGAGTCCGCCAAAGTCAAAAGACAGTAGGAAACCCCGGAAATCAAAAGGTCTCACTAGAGATTCCCACAAACAAAAGAGAGATTAGGAAGACCGCTCCTTTGCGAACTTGGATGGCATGGCATTTTCAGCAATCTGTTTTGTGGATGATATCCTTCCATACCAGGAGGATCTGCTGGAGAATCAAGGGTCCATTCCAATAGACATAGTGCAAGAGAAGAGAATTGGGTGACTTGAATATGCAGCAATTTGCCCGGCTATGGATAGGCAGGCATTCCTTTCTATGGGCCACCCACTGCTCCTAATCAATAAATTGCTTTAGGACAAGAGTCATGTGTGACCAGATTGGAAACCGAATTCCATTCCTGATGAGAAGAGAAACTATCTGATATTCCTCCTATTCCGGAAGGTTTTCTAGCCACCTGCTTAGAGATTTGACGGACTACCAATCCAAATAGCAGTCAAGAAAGAATCCAAGTTGCAGTCAAGATAGATGGAATGGACTAGGGCGCAAGGAAAGAGATCCAGAACGAGACCGATCATTCATTCCCTCTTTCTCTGGCCAAGCTATTCAACTGTCGACTATTCTCACTCCCCTGCCCCTGCTAGACTCAACTCACACATATCGACTCCACTGGAGAACCTGGGACCGGCACACTCAGTTGAGATGAAGTCTGTTGACTGCCGTTGATTCTCTATGTGCTCAGGTGCTTCAAGGGCGCGACTACCCGAATAGAGATTGTCTAAGGGCAAAGCAAAGGTTCCGCCTCAGGCTTCGATCACATGGAGGAGGGTGTTTGTGCTGCAAGGGAAACTCTTTTGGCGGGTCTGATCTGGCGCATTGGAGATGGTTTAAGCACAGCAAGTTTGGGTGGACTACTGGATCCCAAGGTTCGAAGAGAGAGAAATTCCCTAATCGGCCTAACTCGATTGTGAGGGATCTACGGAAAGCTGATGGGAAGTCATGGGATGAGCAAGTAGTGCGGAATGTGTGTCTTCGTTGTGATGCCGACGATATCCTTAAGATAGATTCTTCTACCGCGGGGGAAGCTCCAAGGACTTAAGTAAGCCAACTTCATCCGGTATTGAGGAGTCCGTCCCCCAATTTCCCACGCCTCTTCGTTCTCCCCATTTAGCTAAGTTATGAGTTCGCAAAAAAGAAATCTGATTCTAGATCGGGTTGGAGTCGAGTTGCCAACTAAAGGCCCAGTCAAAATAACCTACTGGGTTGAAGCTACTGGTATAAGACCCGGCCTCTCTACTTGGACTATCCTATACGTTACCCGCTTTAAAGTGCCAGTCTTCTCATCTCGATAACCAATCCAGGTAAGATTAGATCCATGCTTATACGAACTCAAGAAAGTAGCCCTTGCCCTGAACCAGAATCAAAGCAAACTCAATCCTCACAACTTAAAGGAGAAACTAGGAAATAGAGCTAGATAGGCTCTATACACGCTCGAAAAATCATAGTAAAATATAGAAGTGATGAATGCTGTGAATATTCCTTTCTTCTCCGTAAAATTGAGTCTATCAATCAGTCCTTTTCTGAACTGATTTCTATAGCCCTGCTTCCCTCCCGCAATCGGAGTGAAACTACCATAAAATAAAAGGTTTGTCTGGAAAAGAAATAGTGCCACTGGCAGCCACTATATGAGTGAGATAGACTTGATTCTTTCTCTGGCTGTAGAATTGACATAGAACTAGTTTTTCTTCCCAAGGCCCAATTCTTAATGATTGAGGAAATGCACGCTCACATAATGGGAAAATCACGTATAATCCTTACGAGAAATCTCCTACTTTCCTGGAAGTGCGCCAGTTCGAGAAATATCGTTGATAGAATGAATGCTCTTACGCGCTAATGAATGATGACTTATTTAAAGAATTTCTTGATATCTTGCAGAATGGTTTTCATGCTAATCTGAATGAATTTCAACTTATGCGCTAAGAGAGACTCTGGTGGAATCAAACCAGTCTCTTGGGAAAATAAAATAGATGGCCAATGAGGTGGAGACAAACTTAGAAATGGATGGATCTCTTTGTCAGCTTCTTGTTTGAGAAAAAGAGTAGTGACTCGCTGGATTGAGATTTCTAGGAAAAAGAGTTGCGAACGAAATCCTACACTCCCTGTAGGTGGGGCTGGGCGAGAAAGGGTCCCCTCTGAAGCCTATAAGTTAGTAAGCAGGCCAAATATTCCACCGGGGTCTTTCTTAGCAAACTCATTGATGGCAGTACCTAACTAAAGAAGAATAGCGCTCTTTCTTTCTTTCAATTACGTTTCTTGAATGGTTCTGCACTTAGATCAGTCAGTACACACGAAACCCTTTAATCAAGTGAGTGCCACTTTAACTCAGCTCTTTCCTAGTGATCTTGATTGTCCCTAGAAGCATCTCTTATTTTCATATAGAAATTCCATGGTTTTGTGGTCGACTGCACAGTTGAGAGAGAAGTGCTATTGATTTAAAGAAATCCTCTTCTAGATCGGGTTGGAGTCGAGTTGCCAACTAAATGAGATCACAGTAGGTTAGCCTCTGCAGTCGAAACTATCTATGCGTGCGATAAAGTAAAGTAAAGTCGGTCAATCGATTAAACTATTTCTGTATAGGGGCAGCCGGGCCGTATTAGCAAGCGTGACGTGCCGGACTGACCCAGCACGTCTTTCTTTCCTGGCAACAGAAGATGCACAAAGTGGTTTCAGTAGCACTACCGAGTTCGCATCAGCGATTTTATCACCAAACAAGCAACGGATTGAGCAACTAGCGCTAGGCGCATCCTCTTGCTTGGAATCAATGGGTTTTGTCAATGAATTAATCTAATCTACCGGCATCGGAGGGAGCTGGAGGAAATAACACTTTTTGATGGACGGGAGCGGGAGGGAGTCAATTACAGAAAGAGTAGAGACGGATATGGGGACTGTAGCTCCGACCATGTCAACTATGATGCTCTCGCTGCTGCCAGTCCTTTCACCAGTGAATGCTGTCATGCGCTACTTCCCGAACCTCCGTGTCTAGGTCCTGCCGAAAAAGACTGCAAATGATTTACCATCCATCCCACTCATATAGGTACGTTATCGGATTTTTCGGATCGGGAAATGGATCGAACCGCGCGAAATGGTCGCCTCGGAATACAGTACAGGGCGCAACGGAACCAAGGTTCTTTGTTGGCGTGTTGCGTAACAAGGGCAAGAGGGGGTGGAAGCGTTCGCCGACTTTGATAGGCAACGCATTGCAAGCAAATAGAGCAGAGAGCTGACCCTTAGTTTCTATTAGAGTCGCGAGCTTGTTGTAGTCGGTCCTAAAGGGAAAACCTTGCAGCTTACTTGCTATATCCCCGCGTCCTTGCACGGCTCGTTTTCTTCGAGCCCTGCTTCTCCCTTCCCCCTCTCCCCAGGAACCGACCGTTTGGAGTATAGCCAAGTGGTAAGGCATCGGTTTTTGGTACCGGCATGCAAAGGTTCGAATCCTTTTACTCCAGAGCATACTTACTTATTCTAGTTCTAGAAAAAAAAAGAAAGTATCATCCCTAAATGAAAGTAGATTTACATTCTTATTCTATTTCTAGGGGGAATGTTGAGGCAAACTTACGATGCTGACAAGCTGGTTAGGTGCCGAGTTGGATTAGACATCGCAGGTTTCAGTTTAAGAATTGGGAAGAGGTTAAGAACCTAGTGGAATCCACTGCGAGGGGAAGATTAGGGTAGATGAGTACCGAGCGGAAGAAGAAACCTATCACGGCTAATTCCGTGGTTCAAGATGTGGTTTCCTGTGCGTACCTTGAGCTGCTGGAGGAAGAGGACGGGTGGGATGCCTGTAGAGAAGTGCGGTCAGAAACCAAACCCATTGACTTCTTATTGTTCTTTAGGGTGAAGTCAGATTCGTAAAACAAGGCAGCAGATAAGCTAAGGCGATACATAACTCTCCTCAGTTTAGAAGACGATATCTTTCCCCCTTAAACCTCAAGGAAGAGAAGGGCTAAGCATATACCAGTGTTTTCCCAACGGCACGAAGCGAATCTTGCAAGCCCTACGCCTAGATTGATATTCACAAGAACTACTACGTACGGTATTCACAAGAACAATAAGTTGAGAGGAGGAGCAATAAAACAGGACGAAAGCAGTGGGAAGAAAGCGATGCCCGGGCGATGGTAGTACGAAAAGCTCGACTCCTTTGGATTCCGGATTAGAAGTAGCTCCGGCTGCGGCTAGAAGGCAGTTATCATAATTTGAGGATGATGGATCAAGCTAGATCGTATTATAAAGGAACGAGGCCCATCTATATCTATATCTATAGTAGGTGGGTCCCAGCTCTTTTTTTCACGAGGGTCAGTGCTAAAGCTCCTAAGTAGTCCACTATACAATAAAAGAATCGAAGCCAGAGGAAACAAGTGAAGGTGGATCAGCGATTCCTGCTCAGGTGGTTCCAAAACTATAAACTATTCCTCTACTCGCTATGCGAAAAAAACCTGATAAAATAAGTATAGTCTAGATCGTACTCATGAAACTCATATAAGAACAAGGTATTGAAATTCATCTTTACAGATCGGAGGAAGAGTAGGTTATTCAGCCCGAGACTCGAGATGATCGATCTTGAAATGAGAAGAGAAGGACCCACCCAATAAATAAACTATTCCAATGACTTTGTTCGCTTCCCCTGAGGCAACGGCTGTACTCGGCACACAGACCTGGCTTATGAGCAGGATTTTTCAGCCAAGCCAAGTGCGTATGGTTGCTACCTGTATTCTGATAGGCCACTTAATGACACTGGCTCCCAGTTATTGACTTATGAAGAATGGCTTCTCGATGGAAGAGAAACAATAATAGGAAAATAGGAAGCTGCAATCAGAACCGGCTAACTAGACAAAAGGAGAGAGATTGGCTCAGTTCAGTAGGAGGAATTTCTACCGATTATTGAGTGGTTTGTTTCCTTTCCCCTGAAAGGTAAAATGGTTTATTTGCACCTGTAGTGGGACACCTCTCCCAGCTCCCAGCCAGGGTTCAAGCAGGAAACTATGTTAAGGAGCTGATCCGAATACAGATACAAGGCCCCCACTCATCACAACGAACGGTGAGCTTTCCCACTAGCCTTCACAGGAGCAGCACAATCATGGCCAAAAACAAAAAAAAAGATATCGTAGTACGAGAAAACCAATGGCATTTCTCTATTCTAAGTCTAAGTCTAAGTAGTTTCTTCTTTTCTTTTTAGAGGACCTGGCCAACTCTAATTCCAATGCTGCAATCCTATTGGTTTACTGAATGAGGGTGGGTAGACCGAAACGCTGAAGTGTTGTTATTTACTTCCTTCGATAACATAGATTGTCCACTCTTATGCCCCATGCATAAAAATGGCTTGTGCTTTAGAATAAAAGAATAGAAAAAAAGTAGGTGGATCGGGATCGCTATTACGAGTATTCGAGTTCTTGTTTTCCTTTCCTTGGAAAGGGAATTATTTCATGAGAAGTGCACCGGTAGAAATTGGACTAAATATGATCTTGATCCATAGCTCGTCCACTTTCTTGATAAACGACTCGATGCATTGCATTTTCTCTTCCTTGCCGCTGAGACATATCAAAAAGATCTATTACTAAAAGGAGATTGGGATCATCCTGTGGTTACCGGATGATGGGAATAACTAAGCAGAAATTAGGAAATGAGCACGAAATGTCTATAAATGAATTTTCTCATTATTTGTTATTTCCGGGTCTTTTCGTTGCATTCACTTACAACAAGAAACAACCACCAGCGTTTGGTGCAGCACCTGCATTTTGGTGCATTCTTCTTTCTTTCCTTGGTCTTTCGTTCCGTCATATTCCAAATAACTTATCTAATTACAACGTATTAACCGCTAATGCACCTTTTTTTTATCAAATCTCAGGGACATGGTCTAATCATGAGGGTAGTATTTTCTCATGGTGTTGGATCCCAAGTTTTTATGGATTCCTTTTTTGTTACCGGTACCGGGGTCGACCCCAAAGCCATAATGTCTCAAAACGCAGAGGCTATAGAGAAACTTTTATTTTTTCCTTTGTCTCGAACTTCGTGAAGAACTCCATTCTATCTCTCCAACAAAAAAGTGGAGCTGCGCCCCAGTTGTACACTCCCTTCGTTCGGAGAACCCTTGTTGATTCTGAACTTCGTTCGCAAAGTAAGCGTCCTTTTAACGGGCCAGCCCTTTTTAATGCGCCGCTTGACCCAGTTTTGAAAATGAGCTTTGCTCTTCTGGGCGCTGGGCGCTCCCGTGGTTCGCGAGAAGGAAAAAGGACTAATCTTTTGTTACATCTGGCACGAGATGAAAAAGAGAGAGCTTCGTCTATCGATGAACAGCAGATTGACGGAGCTCTTGGCATTGCTTTGTTTTTCTCTCCTTTCCTATCAGCGAGTTCCGATCCTTTTGTTCGAAATTTCTTCGTTCGTACCGAACCGCTTGCAGAATCAAATCCTGTTCCACAAGATCCTATATCAGCTATACATCCTCCTTGCATTTATGCCGGAGACGTCGCCAGTGCTATGGGCTTTGGGTTATGTAGATCAAAAATGATGAATGGGATTGTGGCACTCCACTCGCCGCCAATGCGGAAGGATGCCGCCGAAAAGAATGGAACGCTGCTTCGCTCTGCTGGATGCGTCGGATCCCATATAAGAAGCTCGCTCTTTACCCGATCATTCAAACATTTTGTGGGCGGCGCGCCTGCTCTATTGTTGCGTAGCAATAGAAGCCTGCTTCGGCGGCGCTTTTTCGCCTTCTCTTCGCTCTGGACAGGAGCGCTAATGGACACGGGGAGGGAGCAGGCGAAGCGTGTTGTCGTTCGTAATGGAAAGAAAGACACCACTACTTCGCCTCTTTGTTGGACCGCCGGCGCGAACACAGTGGTCTCTGACCAGGACCAGGAACCAATTCGAATTTGGATCTTGACATGTTGGTTGTTTTTAACCGTAGGCATCTCGCCAGGAAGTTGGTGGGCTCATCATGAATTAGGTCGGGGTGGCTGGTGGTTTCGGGATCCCGTAGAAAATGCGTCTTTTATGCCTCGGGTATTAGCCACAGCTCTTATTCATTCAGTAATTCTACCCCTTCTTCATTATTGGACCTCGCTTCTGAATATTTTGACTCTTCCATGCTGTGTCTCAGGAACCTTTTCAATACGGTCCGGATTGCTAGCTCCCGTTCATAGTTCTGCTACAGACGATACACGAGGAAGATTTTTATGGCGGTTCTTCCTTCTAATTACAGGCATATCTATGACTCTTTTTTACCAGATGAAGCAGGTCCGTAGAACCTATAAAAAAGAGATGGTTGTGGCGCGAAGTACTCTTGTGCACCTACGTCACCCGGCTCGCGCGCAACCCCGCCCCGTTATGTTATGGAAGAATTTAGCTTCTTGCTGGGCTGGTTATTCCGAGCCAGCAACTGGCTGGCTGCCGGATTTCGTCCCGTCCGTAGCGCTTCGGAAGTCACTCTGGCGTGGCGCTGCTGGATACTTCTGATCAATAGGAATAGGAGGAAAAAAAAGCTTATGATGAGCATCTATTGGAGTCGATCATTTCCAAGATCTAATTCGAGTTTCTTATTATGTAGTGGAAACGCCTTACAATCTTCAGTTTTACGCTTACGCTTAAGGGAAGAAATGTTCTTGGTGGATGCAGGCCTTGGTACCCCAAAAATTTGTATGCAAGATGAGCTTACAGGACTGCCAATCAAGCGAGCCACCAGGTTTGAGAATAAGGTGGGATCCAAGAATGTAGTGGCTGGTGAATCACTGATCAAAAAGCGGATTTTTGAGAGATTCTTCATCGATCTAGTGGCCGGTGAATCACTGATCAAAGAGCGAGCAGCCGCCGGGTTTAATGATTTTGTGGGATCCCTGGATGTAGCGGCTGGCGAACCGCTTCTTCTTCCACAAAGATTCAGACAAAACCGAGCTTGGATAGAACTGAAGAAGATTTGGCGAACGAAGAAAAAGGTAAAAGGGTTTCAAATTAATAAAATAGAAGGAGGTTATTCAGTAGCCATCGCAGGTTTCATTACTTTTCTTCCATTCAAAGCTAAAAAAATAAAAAGGATAGCGAATGCTCGATTCGCCATTGATAGCTTTATCCCTAAAAGGAGGGATATTGTGATAAGGCAGATTCAAACAAGAACTTAATGACAAGATAGAAAAAATTATTAATAATCCGAAGCCCACCTTAATCCATTTTGTTGAGGATCTTGCACTTATTCCGGCCCTATATTTACATAGCCAAGAAAGGCTCTGGTGATCATGCGTGACTGCGGAGCGCCTATCGCCCTGGCACGGCACTCAAAAATGCTGGGTTGGGCCAGCAAGAAGACTTCGACTAGGGAGACGAAGAATGGAATTGAAGAAGGCAGCATAGTCTAAGATAACAGAATGGAACACCAACCAACGAGTAAGTGGTGGATTTGGATGGAGTCTCGCAGAAGAAGAGTACGCGCGCTAGCGCGCCCCAAGACGTCAGTCCTTTTTCTGCTTGCTGGCCAAGGTCAGTTTACTGAATCCCTTCCAAACACCAACCCAATCTCCATTCCTTGATGGGAAATGAGCAAGACCATATGTTTCTAAAAAATATAGCCCCTATATAAACCTAGCCCTTACTACCCGAACTTCTGACCTTCAAATAGGACTAACTGCCCGAACCCGCTTGCTTATCTTCTACGATCTAATTAAGTTAAGCAGTGGTTATTTTTTTTTTAAGTGACTAGAACTTCTATTAACTACTATTCTAGCACCCAGCTGTGCCATGTGTTTATTCTATTTTGCAGGTATTCCTTTGAATAACTCATCTTTTCAGGTAAGAAAATTGGAAGATCTTCTTAGTCATAGTCAGCCTATCTGTATTCTTATCCTATAGTGCGGATCCAATCAGATTTTATGAAGCCAAGGCCTGACATCCATTGTGGGGATTTTTATCGGGAGACATGGCCTGGTGGTTTCTGATCGAGATTCCTAATCAATAGGGCGAAGAGCTCTTCGCATGATCTGGTCCTACCTTTTTTTTTCTACGCTATTTTTTTTCCCCTTCTCGGCTGCTGTCCTTACTCCGGATAAATTGGAACACATTGATTCCGTTCGTTCCTGCCCTTCGCTTCAGGCCATAGTGCTTCTGAATTATTTCTATACCCCTTTGATGATGCAGCCTCTGACTCTCGTGGGTAAACTCCTACTTGATTAGTCAGAACTTCTCTGTCTCAACTCGTGGACCTATCTATCTTCTTCTTTATAAGAGATAGGGGTTTGCTATTCTCACGGATTGCTCATATTTATTTACCCTACCCCATTTCAAAGTTTGTGCCTTGTTTCAGCCCGCCCTTCCTTCATCTGAACCTTCCAGTACTAATCTATCTTTATGGGGAAGACCCCTCATCTGACCTCCGAGCTACCCTGTCAATTGTAAAAAGTAGTTGAGTCGTGTCTCGCAGGAGCAAAAAGAGTGAAATGAGGACGTAAGCCCCCCACCCCAGGTCTTCCTCTTCCTTCTAAACTAATTGCTTTCGCTTGACTCTTCCAGTAAAAAAGTATACTGAGTGGTTGAAGGAAAGCGAAAAGGAATGGCTTTTTCATGTACCAGATCCGGTGAGCCAGACATCAAGCAAAAATGGACATACAATCAAAGAGTAAGGAGCAGTTATTTGCCGGGTGGATTGATCAGAGCTGCAAGGGGAGACTCGGTTATGGTGCGATAAAGAGCTTGCTTCAATGCTCGGATTCAGGTAGAAAGTAAGAGCAGTAGCATATTCATAGGAGAGCTTTGTACTTTAAATTAGTAGTCCCGGTAGTTGGAAAAAAGCTCTGAATACAGATTCAAAACATCAAGATAGGTAGTCCGATCATTAGTTGGCCAGTCATAGCAATTTAAGTAGAAAGCTAGCTTCGGGATCAGATCATTCAACTAAAGCTGTCAGGCCGGGTAGGCTTTGAGGAACATTGGGGGTTCCTTATGTTGTGACTGAGCAGATATGTCTATTGTGCCCGGCAAAAACGGATTTGCAAGGAGTTTGCCAAAGGCTTTCTCATTCGGAAAAACAATTCAAAGTATATTTCCCTTCTCCATTCTCTGCTCGGATGATTGCCGCTTGTGTGAATTTCATTGCTGCGGGTCCCGCGTGTGCTCGAATAAGATTGTTTTAGGATTCTATTTAGTTGAATTTATTGACTCCGCGGTGCTGGTTATCGAGTTTATGGCGCCGCCGACCATCCAATCCAATCCAAAAAGTAAAAGATGGCGTCGGCATTTACTTATTATGCTCTCTTCTAATATAATAGTGGTCCCCCAGGTTGGTATTCAGGTTGTAAAATCCTGATAGGAAAGAGTCGACTGTTAGACCTTGTTTTTGTAATGGCCTATCTTCTTTAAAAAGCCGAAAGATAAGGATTTCTAAAAACTTTTGCGTTCCGGATGCTGGTCTCATGTTTGATCTGGTAGCGATTAAAGAATGAATCTTGCTCTGGCGATCATGGTGGGATTGGTACACCTCTATACGCTGTAAAATGAAGGTACTCTTTAGTTCATGCTACGACCGCCGATTGTTCCTGTGACCACACGCCGTACCAACAGAAAACTATCAACCTATCGGTATGGTTTGTTGTTCACGTGTTATGATCTCGCTCATCAGATTGTTCCCCCCTCCCCTGGTCAATGGCGGTGAGTTGATTGACCAAGGCCTTCCCTTACGACGATGGAATTTCTTCCATCGGCAAGACTTTGTTTGTCTCCTTCAACTTTAATGAAAAGCCTAGTCTCTCGATACTAACTAATTAGTTAGGAGAGGTGCTTACTTTTCTTTTGTAGTTAAGGATTCATACCCCATCCCATTCCTTTTTCTTTTCAAAGAAAACCTTACCATTTGAGTTTTGGGCCGCTGTTACCATTTCCATTTCCGGAACCTAACTAATACTTAGTTGTTTCCATTTCCTCATCTGGTGATAGATCCTCATCTTCTTCTGGCTCAAATCCCTTTTTCATATCCAGGGCAGGCTTTAGGTACGCTTTAGTTTTAAATCATTAAAGATATGCTCGACCTCGTTTATGTCCATGGTACCATCGTACGTACCTTCTACTATCAACCAGATGAGATAGGGCTTTGAAAGGTCAGAGTCAGTCTCCTCTTTCTTTTAGGTCGTTTAGCAGTTCCCCAACCAGCTTTCTCCCCGAGAAAGCCTTCCTGAGATTAAAAGAAAAAGGTTTGAAGGTGGGATCAGTGATAGTTCGGAACCAGCAAAGGGAGGCTGAAAAGCCGTAG
>Ga0070661_100000092_pt1:0-15000 | contig 73262 bp, 56 predicted proteins | sample KBSC43metaG_FD_64663 | JGI IMG/M metagenome (GOLD analysis project Ga0070661, IMG submission 64663) | Corn rhizosphere microbial communities from Kellogg Biological Station, Michigan, USA - KBS C4-3 metaG | ecosystem: Host-associated > Plants > Roots > Rhizosphere > Soil ... | reverse complement strand
CTTCTTAGAAGCTTTCTCCTTCTTAGAATCTTTGATATTCTGTGAATCAGAATTCATCTGATCAGAATTAGCCAATTCTCTTTGGAGATCTTCATTTTGCTCTAATAAGCTTTTAATTAACTTCTAGTACTAGTACTAGTATTAGTATAGGAAGTAGGATTCAAACTTTTCACATCCCCTTCTCCTATATGAAGAGGTTTTGTTCCTACCCATTTGTTATTTTTGTCAAAAACGAACTCTCGCTTCTTACTTCCTATCCCCTCCCCATAGTGATACGTGCCATTTTCTTTTCCACCAATAGCTTAGTTCTTACTGAACTTTAGCTCATATTCAAACTTCTGCTTTCAATATGGATAAGAGACTTGCTGCCCTGCCCTAGGAAGAGCGGCTATAAAAAGCTTGCAAAAAACACTCTTGCTTGGTTGGAAGGTATGGTAAAGGTAAACTGTATCTATTTTTTTATATAAAAAAGGGAGTGCTAAAGGAGTCATTCAGAAGTGAGTGAAGGGGCAAAAAAGCTCATTTCTTTCATTCAGGAATGGACACTGGACCAGAATGAAATGTGGGAATATCGGGATTGGCAGATTTGTTATATTGAAATAAGCCTCAACTCAACACGACTAGTGAATTCAAATTATAGTCACTTGCGGATTTCTTAAAATTGTTGTAGTGTAGTGTAGTATTGTGGTTTTTCAGTAAAGACCCCGACCTATAAATATTCACAGCCCGGCTCATACGGGCGGACAATATTCACCCAGAGCCCCGTTGCGACCGCAATGCTGTTCTTGAAGGACCTTACCTTAGAGTAGAGCAAAAAAAGGGAATAGAAGTTAGGAAGACTACTGACGTAGGGCGGCGGGTGAGCTCAACCTCGAACCAAACAAGCAACGGATTGAGCAACTAGCGCTAGGCGCATCCTCTTGCTCCTTAACGACCGAGGGATGAAATCTTTCGACGACTAGGGAGGCCCGAGACCGATTCCTGTGGATCACTATAGAATCTTCTGGAAGCAAGCTAGGCTACCTTCTGGCTAGCTCTGCCATCTTAGAAAAATTCCTTCGCGCTTAGCTTAGTAAGCTAGCTTGGTAAGCTAAGCAAGCCTGGTTCTCCGGGCACTATGGTAGGACGTGGATCGATCATGACGAGAATGGACTTCTCCGTCATGTAATGGTTTAGAAGAGTCACGGTCCAGTTCCCCGCCGGGCTTTTTCCCTTCTCGACTAGACGAAGGAGATATTCATTCCATTCAGGCAGGTGAGGAAGGGCGGCGTCGGCTTGACCCTGTCTTCTCTGGGTCGGAGGCTAAGTTTATCATTCAGTGGTGAGGTGTTCATAGAAAGCAAGGCCTCGCCCAACGCAACGAGTGGCGGATTTGGTTTGGATGGGGTCTCGTCTCGCTTGGACGCTGGGGAGATCTGGATAGAGTCTTTCTCGCTCAGTAAAGAAGAGTACGCGCGCTACGGCTTACGCAGTGGATCTTCGGGCAACCGGCACATCCAATTCCGATCAACAACTTGGATGGAGGTATGGCTGAGTGGCTTAAGGCATTGGTTTGCTAAATCGACATACAAGAAGATTGTATCATGGGTTCGAATCCCATTTCCTCCGGTTGAACGGGCGGGCGAAATTACGTGAGAGAAAGAACCTCAGATTGATGGAGTCCGCCGTCGGACAGAATAGCACTACTTAGTGACTAGGAGCGGAGCGCCCCTTTCTTGTTCTTGGTGGCGTCTATAGCGAAGAAGACCTTCCCGAACGAGGGCCGTCCAGTCCCTGGGCGGCTCTCGGTTCTTGAGCAAGCTCCTCCACTGCGGGTAGGATGCTCATAGATGAAGAAAAGAGACTTTAGGCAAGTGGTTCTGGTAGCTCAGCTGGTTAGAGCAAAGGACTTAAAATCCTTTTTTGCTTGTTTCAGTGGGAAGAGCAAGGGGCATTGCCCTTGAAATCCTTCAGTGGTTCGAATCCACATCTGAGCGTCTTTTTTTTTCGGTATGCCGCTCCGCGAGCAAGGAGCGCCGCGAGGAGAGCGAGAGAACGAAGTGGGCTTTGGTGATGTCGGAATTTGCACCTATTTGTATCTATTTAGTGATCAGTCCGCTAGTTTCTTTGATTCCACTCGGTGTTCCTTTTCCATTTGCTTCCAATAGTTCGACCTATCCAGAAAAATTGTCGGCCTACGAATGTGGTTCCGATCCCTCCGGTGATGCCAGAAGTCGTTTCGATATACGATTTTATCCGGTTCCTATTTTATTTATTATCCCTGACCCGGAAGTCACCTTTTCTTTTCCTTGGGCAGTACCTCCTAACAAGATTGATCTGTTTGGATCTTGGTCCATGATGGCCTTTTTATTGATTTTGACGATTGGATCTCTCTATGAATGGAAAAGGGGTGCTTCGGATCGGGAGTAACCACTAGTGAAAGGGCTAAGGGGGGAAGGACATAGGAAAGAGGGATGCCTACAAAAAATCAATTGATTCGTCATGGTAGAGAAGAAAAACGGCGCACGGACCGTACTCGAGCTTCGGATCAATGTCCCCAGAAGCAAGGAGTATGCCTGCGTGTTTCGACGAGAACACCGAAAAAACCTAATTCAGCTCTACGTAAGATAGCAAAAGTACGGTTGAGCAATCGACATGATATATTTGCTCACATTCCAGGCGAAGGTCATAATTCGCAGGAACATTCTATAGTCTTAGTCAGAGGGGGTAGAGTGAAAGATTCGCCAGGTGTGAAATCCCATCGTATTCGAGGAGTAAAGGATTTGCTGGGAATTCCGGATCGTAGAAAGGGAAGATCTAAATATGGCGCAGAAAGACCAAAATCTAAATGAATGGAAGATGCCTCTGGAACTTATTGGTTATTTTGGGGGGGCGATATGGAAGCAGCTAGCTTCCTTTCCCTTATTACGTTACCAGCCCACCGCTATTCCAAAAACCTTAGCTTCATATGGCTCCTCTATGATCAGGTTCTCAAAAGAATTTCCTTTCCTTGGAAAAACCAAGGACAACCCCTATCTCAGTCTCCTTTCTCTTTTGGGAGCAGAGCTGAGCTTCAAAGTTTAGAGTAACTATGAGATGAGATTTAGTGGAATGGATATGAAGAAAAGAAAAATGCTCTTTTCCTTCTTTATCTTTTTTATCATCTCTTCTATTTTTGTCTTACTGGGGGGGACGCACTGGTCTTACGACTTGCTTACTCACTGAGCAAGGAAGCCTTAGTCAGGCTCTTACTTCGGAATGGCTGCTCCTCCGTGACTCTCATCATGGCCGTTGGATTCGCTCTACGGGCCTTCTTCCTCGCTACCGGAGGGGGGCTATCCATGGCAAATTACATGATGCACGGAGCAGCCGAATCCTCCAATTCGGCCTTATTTACTTATACTTCCGATTCCTATTTGGTAGAGGATTCGGCCAGTTCCGGGCGTAGTAGAAGTACCACCTCGTCGGTCAATCAACCGCTTCAGGGGGAACAAGCTACGCCTCCCGCTCTTCCTGTTATGCAGGAAGCAGCTAATCGGGCTCCGCCCTACGTCCCCTACCCCCATCAACTAAATGAAATAATAGGAGGGGATAGCGTAGAATCCATTCAGAGGCGGCTGTTGGGGACTAATTGGAATCCTTCAGCCCATGACATAAGAATGGCCCGGATTCAAGCCGAAGACCTATTTGAGGTCAAGGTTGACATAATCCGGAAGATGGCGGGCCTGCATCCAAGTGGCGATTGGATGGGACGGGGGGCGCGGGCCCTGGACAACCCCCGTACGGCCACTGGTGAAGAACACTTGGCTAGGTTGCATCAAATGCTTGACGACCTACAGAGCGGGAATTTTCCATCTGCAACCTTCTGTCGAAAGAGTCCGCTTACGGGCGGGTGAGGATCAACACTCTGCCACCTAGACATGGCTCAAAACGAAGGGGTAAGGCCAAGTGTTCTTAAAACAAAACTCTCAGTGCACTTCGGAGCACGGTCTTCCGTTAGGTCCTTTACGGACGACGAAAGCCAGCCCCTTGGCTATACTCTACTCTTCGCCTCCGGCTGTTCTTTCCTTTTGGCTCGGCGGAGCTGAGCTGGGTTCCATTACACTCTGTAGGAAATGCATAGACAGTCCACGCAGCAAACCGAGGCCCTGCGTGCGCCGTACGTACCGCCTACGAATAATAGGTAGCCCCACCCCAGGCAGAGTTTGTGAGCCGTGTAATAGGCGACCATTTCGCGCGGTTCGGGGGGCACTTGAATAAGCCGCCGGCACCCGGCTGCGTCTTTACCCCTATCCAATTTTTGGGCCAATTCCCCCTTCGTACTACCAAAAAATGAGATTCTTGCCGAATCCGAGTTTGCTGCTCCAACCATTACAAAACTAATACCTATTCTGTTTAGTACTTCAGGTGCTTCTCTAGCGTATAATGTAAATCTCGTAGCGGATCAATTCCAACGAGCCTTTCAAACTAGTACTTTTTGTAATCGACTCTATAGCTTCTTCAATAAACGCTGGTTCTTCGATCAAGTTTTGAATGACTTTCTAGTCAGATCGTTCCTGCGTTTCGGATATTCAGTCTCATTCGAAGCTTTAGACAAGGGTGCTATTGAGATATTGGGCCCTTATGGTATCTCGTACACATTCCGACGATTGGCCGAGCGAATAAGTCAACTTCAAAGTGGATCTGTTGTGCGAAGAGTGCGTTATGAACCGTGGCCGCCTACCTGCTTTGGTTGGTGGGGGCGGCTCCTCCGTTGTGGGTAAACGGGAAACCCGACTCTACGAACCCGAGGAAAGGCTGCACAGCTTCCGTAGGGTCGTTAAGACCGGAGCTTTTTGTAGTGCTAGCAGGAATGCAAGTGAATGAATCCAATCCCCTTTCAAATCGGCGAGGTAATACCTTATTGAAGTAGGGCACGCTACGGCAACACAGGACTGACGGGGTGGGGGCTTGCTGTCTACTTGGCGAGCCTTCACTGCCCCCTTCTGTAACTTCCCTTCTTTCGTCCGTCCACGAGGCAGTCAAAAGAAAGAGAGAAAGGGGCGGCTATAACGCAGGAGTCGTGGCGGTTGTATGCCACAAGGTCCCTATAGACAAGGGGACAAGTGAATCATCGCTTTTGGGCGCAGGCAGCCCTCTACCATCCATCCCATTGCATTCCTCTCATAGAGTACTGTACCGTCTCAGACCAGATACATCTATGGAAAGAAAGGATTTCATAGAAAATATTCATTTTTCTCTTTTTTTGGATCCCCATGCATTCCGTTATTCCCGTAACTATGGATTGGATTGGATTGGATTGATTGATTGTCCCTACCTAACTAAATGGTAGTGGTCTAGGGAGCGCAATTGCTAGAGCACGGGAGAATGAAGAGTAATGATTTAAGCAAGAGCAGCCGGACGGACTACTATAGTCAGTCTAGTGACTACTATAGTCTTTTCTTTCTTTGTAGTTAAGTAATAATGTTTGGTATAGCAGCCTTTCCGAGCGAGTCTCTGGGATCTCCTGTAAACCCCCATGATGTGGTAAAGGGAGGGAGGATATTAGGGGAAGCAGTGAGTGGAGATTCCCCTGCGGAGAGCCGGATGAGGGGAGACCCTCACGTCCGGTTCGGAGGGCGGGGATATCCCGACCCTACTATCATTATGCCTTTGCAATGTTACTTGGTTCAACTCCATTTGTGACCTTTTCTCGTATGTGGGACTCTCTATCTTCTTGGGTAGATTCTAGATCGTCTTTCATTTTGTTAGTGAGTAGTTTTATTATTAATAAGTCAAGTCAAGAATAATAAGAGAACTGTAGGAGCTTGCCAGGACGGCTTGGTAAGCAAGCTACCTGTTATGTAGGCGCCAACTCCCAGTTCTTTCTCTTCTTTCTTTTGGCGGCATGGCCAAGCGGTAAGGCAGGGGACTGCAAATCCTTTATCCCCAGTTCAAATCTGGGTGTCGCCTGACCCACAAAATACTTTTTATTTCTTATTGTACTGATTGAACTCTACAAATTCTTGCCCTGCATAAGCAAAGGAAAAGAACTAGGCCTGTCGATACTGGATTTTTCTGAATGCCTTAAAGTCTGATGTATAGTTTCAAAAAGCAAGTCGTTTTTTCAAGACAGTGTTTTTCATGCAAGGGTAGAGTCTCAATAGAAGTAAGGACTAGGTGTTTTAGCAGCACTGGTTTATGCATAATAGCTAGGTAAGAAAGCACAGTATTCGAGGGTCAGTAACTAGAACTAATAGAAGAGATGGGATAGTGATATTTCTTGAAATAGATATATATATGGGATAGTGATATTCCTTTCACCGAGCAAGAAAGAGATGGGATAGCTGATATGAACTGTCAAAGAAAAGAAGGCACTCATCTTTAGCGTGGATATCATAGGTATAAATGAAAGAAACAACTTCCTGATTCCTGTTTCTTTAGCGTGGATAGGATCTAATAAGCAAGCACCGGTCAAGTAGAAGCAGAAGCAAGGTAGGTCAAAGATAAGTCACGGATAGAAAAGAAAAGCACTGCTTTCCTGTAGAGGAAGACTCTCTTCGGGGAAGAGAGGATTGATTTCTCGGACAACAGCGAAGGGAAAGAAAGGGAGAAGCAGAGGAAGAACATCCGGATTGAGAGCAGGTAGGACTTTTGACCCTATACGTTGACCCTAGAGAATCATACTTTGATCAGATTCAGATCCGCCAATGAGGAGAGTGACTCGGATGCAGATACTTACAAGTGCCAGATGCGCTAGACGGCTTTCTAATAAGGTTGGCTTGGATGAAGCGAATGTTGTTGTGATACGGCTCTCTTCTCTTCTGCTGTACTAACGAGAAGACTAACGAGAAGGGCTTTCTTTCCTATGAACCGAGGAAATGGAATGCATGGTTGCCTCTGGCAGAGCGGTGGTATAAGACTATCATACCTCACAGAAATGTACCCCCTTTCAATGTATGGCGGAACCCTTAATCAGTGAAGTGATGGTCCCAGGGCCAGAATCTCCTGCTGCTGAATTCTTGGCTGAGAAACAGCAAATGATTGCGGCGCGGAAGGAAAATTGAGCTCAAGCCCGGGAAATTTGCAGATCAACACAGAAGTGAGAGATCTTTGCGGTGATATGGTCTACCTTAAGCTACAGCCATACAGGAAAATTCTGGGGTCAGGAACGAAGCTAGCTAGAAAGTTCTATCTTTCTTATTCTTCAGAAAATTGGTCCAGCAGCCTTGCGCCTCACACTGCACAGATTCACCCAGTCTTCCATGTGAGCCAATTTCAGAAGCATCTTGGGCCTAAAGCTGTTCCCACTTCCTATGGTCACCTCAGATGATCAAAACGGAACCATTTGCAGTGTTGAGCACTCGTTCTGTTTCTGACGGTATGGTGGTGAAATCTCAATGGAGGATCAAATTAATCTGGCGGCAGAAGACTCAACTTGGGAAGATTGCAGTTTCATTCAAAGCTCTTTTCCACAGTTCGACTATGCTATGCAACGCTGAAGGCTTGGTTCCCAGAACGATATCCTTGAGTTGAGGATGAGGACAAGGATTGCTTCAAGAGGGGAGGCCTGGCCTGTCATGAGAAGAATCGAGGACCGTCGATGAAGAGCATCCAACGGCCATGATTCCATTTACTTTACCACCAGTTTACGTTTTCAGTTTACGCTTCCTCTCTTGCTTTACATTTCGTTTACAGAATTGCAGCTGCTGTAATCGGGCTATGGCTATAAAAGCCGAGACTTAGAGAGAGAGGGATAGCTAGCTAGAGAGAGAGGGTAGTGATTCTCAAGATCGAGATTAGTGGGCAGTGCCGGTATCAGGAATGCTGGTAAAGAGTTTGTCTTGTCATTCTTGTAAGGTGCGCCAGCTTAGTCTACGGTGACCTTTCCCGGTTGATAGGTTGCACTGCCGTGAGTAGATAGGGTGAAATGCTCGGCTCGCATTATCATTATATAGATAGATTTCTAGCATGAAAGCCGTATAGCGTTAGCGCATCCTCTGAGATTTCTTGCTTGTCTGAGTTCACATCCTTGTTGCGGGGAAGGCCAGCCCTAAAACTGGTATTGGAATGACCCGAACTTCACTTAACTTAAGTAGAGCCCGCATCTCGTCACGAAAGATATCTGATGAATATCACACGGCCGAATCTTCATTTGAGAATACCCAGACCTGAAGTCCATGGAATAGCTGATACGCACCCTGATATTGGTCAAACAAATCATCGATCCTGGGCAATGGCTACTTATTCTTGATTGTCACTTCATTGAGAGAGCGATAGTCCACACATAGCCTCATAGATCCATCCGCGCTTTTGAACAAAGAGCGAAGGCTTTGACAAGTAAAGGCTCGGGAGCTAACAAAAACCAAGGATCAAAACCAAGTTTAGCGCAAACAGCAACGGGAAAGCGGCCCTTTTGGTCCGGTTGCCCGGCGTGTAAAGGACTTTCTACGAGGATAGGAAAGAGTGGGGAGTGAAAGGTTAGTTTCGCTTTCCTGTTGAGTGCCAATTCCATGCATTCAACCTGATCCATTTTATCCCTTTCTCCCAGGTGCAAGTCTATTATTGAGGAACTGCGAGCTAGAGCTTACTCAACCCAACTCAAAATGTGTCGGTTACTTCTTGTGTTTACAGCTCAAATCTCTATGGTCGTCTTGACATCCAATTGCTGCAGCTCAAAATACCCATTGCCGGCGTGTCCCAAGACTACTACCTACAAAAGCAAGCCCTAGTCTTTACAACTGCTACTGTAGCTATCTATACCAATTCCCTAGTACCACTGTCAATGCCATGCCCTAACTTCTATTCATATCCAGTAAGAACTCCAAAAGCAAGTCAACTCCTATTAGAGTAAGTAGTAAGTAGAGTTTAGGGAGGTTGAGGAGTGGAAGCTTGCTGTGGCCTAAAGGCTAGTATCATAAAGGTGTGTAAGTTCAACTCTTGTAGAGCCTCCATCGGATGCCGAGTATATTGCGTATTTGCTCGTCCCTTCCGATAGAAAGGATCCGTTTTCCGTTCTTGGGATGGATATCGATGACGAGGACCCGTTACCGTATCTACAGCAGGGTAGGGATGGCTACGTTATAGGATTAAACAGTCTTCCCATAAGCCTACTACTACCGATACCGATACCTCAACGAATAGAGATCTTGTCTTTCGCTCTCCTCCAACCAAAAGTGCCACATTACAACCGCATTTACTTCACTTTACTTCTCTGCATGGGGGGTAGACCCTTAAGCGGATATTGAGAAAAGGAGTTATTCGGTAAGTTGCTTTCAAAGGAAAAACAGTGGTTTTTTTTGTTGGGCTGTGGTTAGAGTTGTTTGAGGAAACCGAGCAACCTCGCGCTTACCCGAGTAAATTCATGGCCTAAACGAACGATATCCACTACTGGAAACCAAAGAGCTGATTAATGAGACTTTTTCCATTCAAGGCCTGCCTATGAACCTATACCGCTACAGGAAACTTCCTGATTTACTAGACTTCTACAAGCTACCTCAACCAGTCTTGTCCGCTAGAAAAGTGCCGGAATTCGGAGAGCACTTCAAGGCATCGAGCATAAACAAGATACGATGGAACCTCACCTGCCAACTACTTTTTACTTATTACTTTGTCGAAATGCAGGCACTCGGGGGAATACGTGAGAAAGCTATACTAATCTTTAAAAGATACGAATAATTACTCCACTTCCCTTCGAGGATGGTTCCAATACTGCAATGGGCAACCCGTACTAGACCTCTCTTTCACTTGTACCTGTACTTGTGTTGCAACCTAAGCGAGGAATAAAGACTTGTTCTAGTTGCCCTGGTTGGCCCTGCGCCATAAGCCCAAAAGTGCCGGAAGACAGACCCCTCAAGGATGGAACAACTACCTTGACTTGCCTTGACTTTCCAACCCGTTACTGCACTTTCCAATCCTACCCAGCCGAAAGCATATTCCGGGTTTTCCTCATTGTTCAATCCAATAACCCTTCCAATACAGGAAGTACGATCTATCTATAACGATTCTTGGAGGGTTCGAGGTGTGCTGCCTTTCATGATTAATGATTTCATAAATCAATTGAACTTAACAGGTAAATACCGTTTTGGTCCCGTTGTTTATTATCAAATAAATATTAAGGAGATTCCGCCTTTAATCTATGATGTGATTCGTATGGAAGCATCGAAGGGCTATTTATGGTTGGATGAAAGGAATCTGGATACTCATAGTCTTATAGGAGTGTATAAGTGTAGAGTTCCTATGGACCTACTTGTATTGAAGGGGTTATCTAATGTTATTTTAACAACAGTTATTAAAGCTCAGCCTAACATTTCTAAATTCAAAGATCTGAAAGCCATGCATTACGCATTCTTGAATCGACAAGAAAATGTCGTTAAAGTCGTTAGTATTGATTTGAGTGATTGTATGAATTATATACCTACTTCGCGTATATTAACATCCCAGAAATTTACAAACCAATATGGAGTATATTTCAATCTGGTTGAACGGATTATAGATCTCCCTATCTATGACTTTCATAATCACTGCTTTTTCCCCTCCACGGGGTTAACACCTATAGGTGAAATAACACACGTTATATTGCATAATTTCTATCAGAATACTGTAGATTCCTTGCTCGAGTCTCGGTATCCGGGGATCACCTATAGTCGATACGGTCATGAACTATTTATTCTTTGTAAACAAACTGACGAATTCACAATCGACGATTGTGACATAGATAACATATTAGAAGTACTAGATCTATATAGTGTAGATATTAAGTGGTCGTCCGATGGGTTATTACTGGCCGACAACAATGACAAAGCTCTTATCCTTCATGAGGATGGCTGCCTTGAGGTGTGGAATTCAGAAGACATTTGATCATGGTATCCCTATTGTAAGAATACCCGCGAAGGTAAAGCTAGATAGGTCTACTCGGCAGATAGGAAAGCCTACCTCGCAGAAGATATCTACCATGATGCTACTCGGCTCTTAGAGGACTGATCGATCTTTTTTCAACTCGCTACTCATCTCCAGCTAGTAGATTAGCTCTTCTCTTCCTGAACTTACACCCGGAAATATAGGGTTATAACGAAAGGTTAATAAAAACTCAATCTTTAGTGATATGTATTGATCATGACAAATATCATTTCAACTTGAAATAATCAAACGCTAAATCTACGCTATACGCTTTATACATCACTAAATAGAAATGGAAATAATGAAATAAGCTCTTGAATGTTTTCCCTGTCTCAAGGGGGGAGAAACATCTGTATTCACAGCGAAAGAAGCCCACTTTCCCACACTTCTTTCCCACACGGCTACCAAGTAGTTGGTAGTGGTGGCCTCGGTATTTGTATATACCTACTAAACCGGGATATAAAATATGTTTTATGCTGAGAAAGCTGCAGGGAATCAGTTGAGTAAAACAACATTTAATAATGGATGCAGTAGTCATCCTCGCCTTTATCAAGCGAATCCGCCTGAGTACCATTAGTATTATCACAACTCCATACAGGATCACTAGCTAAGTCAAGATTCTTCTTGTATTCCAACCATCTACTAACCCCTTCATCTGAAGAGATATCATCAGTATACCTCATGTATACCTTGATGATTTTATCACGACAAGATTCCCATCTAACTAAAGATATTTTTTTAGTTTTACTCATCCATAAACATGAAAAGCACTTAAGAAGAAGATCTTTCGGAATCACTATAGATTTGATTCTATCCTTAGTAATATCAACACTTCCAAAATCGGGAATCAATGGATTCTGTAAATCAATCATCATACGATATAACATAGAGCGCTCTTCCACGGAGAAGAAGTGTTTATCTTTAGGATGTTCGTTTTGTATTGCAGGTAGAAGTATATGATCAAATAAAAATTTGTTTATTATGATGAGTGGGTGCCCCATACGAAAGATTGATTCCCTATAAAGGGTCGGCAAAATCCAAGCATATTCAGGCATAGTTATAAAATTATCATGTACTGCGTATATAGGAATTGAGGAAGCATTCTCGAGTTTATTGATAAACTCAACAAGCTGGATAGCAGTAAATGCATCCTTTTGATGGATGAAGTTGGCAAAGGTTGAGGTTGAGCTCTTTCTAATATCGTTATCGTTTAACGGTACAAGCATTTTAGCCGATGTTGTTTTAACCTCCTTTTCGTTATTTTTGGTTGTTTCATACTGTATTTTCATTTTTACGCGTTTACGCCGCTTATATGTTTGCAGCGTTACCCAGTACGGCGTACTATATACCACCGGTTTATCCTGTCCTGCTCCAAACCAGCTAACATAATTGATAAGATCCATAAGATCTTTCATTTTTCCAAAATTCTCTTTCCAATATGTAGAAATATGTTTTGAAATTAGGTTTATTCCCTCGGAATCCGACTTACCCTTTAATAGATCTTCAACATCCTTTTTTAAGGTATAATCGGTTTTCCCATACATCATGGGCATAAACATTTTCTTTACCACATTGCGATCAAATATACTAACAATCTTAGCTAATACACTTTCTTGATCTTTTTCATTACGTGTAAGTAGTTTAATTACTAGTTCTATCTTTTCTTCAGCGATGAGATAGTTTATTAAACAATCCCGCATGAATTCATATATATCCCTGATATATCTGCCATCCGTATTTGGGGTTTTTAAAAGATTTGTATGTATCCCATAATCAATATCCAACAAAAAGTAACTCATCATCTGATAAGCACTTGCTGAGGCATCTTGGGATACTGGTGTGTATCGCAGCACAGACAAGTCTCCTGTATCCGCGTACGTCTTCAAACTTATACATGATGATATATACTGAAATGGGTGCCTGCAGCACAGTGTATCCATAAAGATATCTTTTTCAAAGAATGTAGGTTTACTTACCATATCTGGTATTATTTTAGAGATAAACTCCATAGCGTCTTGGTATACACCAAATTTAGATTTATGGTATGCCGCTGATATAAGGAAATTATGGAGGATTCTATCCTCATCATCACTATTTATAGTATGTGCTGCTGAGTCATCACTTTCATCAAATATGATGAGTGATCTCACTAAATCACGTTCGTGGAAATGGAAGGGTCCATGGCGGTAATTTCGCCCCCTGAAGTCCAGAAAGATTGGAAAATAGATTTTATAATCTAGATAAGCCTCAGCTATTTTCATAGTATATAGTTCGAAGGTTGACGCGTGTATATTTTTTAACAATACAGATTTCAACTCACTATATCGATAAATCGTTGAAAGCTCCTCGTGTTTAAACAAAAGGCTAGATAGTAGCCTGAGCGCCTCCTTTCGTTTAAATAAAGCTAGATTCTTCGGCCTGAGAAGCCCCACGGACACTAATACACTCCAATGTTTTTGTATAAAATCATAGACTAATTTATTAATTCGATAGGGCTGCCGCTGAAGCTTCTTCACAGCACTCAACACTGGTTGAGATCTCTCGCGATCGATATGTATGTCAAATACACCATAATCTTTTTCACTTAAGAGAGTCGGACTATCTCCACTCTCCCTTTGTAGGGTTGTGAGGTAACCACCTCTATAACTCGATAGAGGGGTCAGATTCGTTATATATGGATCCGAGACTTCCGCGGTTGCGGTGGGCCGTAATTCCCAATCGGCTGGAGGGTATACCATAGGTAAGGTTGAACAGAAGGGTAGATCTTTAATGTCAAATAGACAATCTACATAGCCCGGGTATATTACATTTTTTGGCTTCTTATTCTTCTTATCAAAGAGAAAAACAGGTTTTTTGACTTCTATCAATTTCCTGCTAGCCAGCCAGCCAAACAGGGCTTCCCCTATACCGGGCTCCTTATGTTTACTGATTCGAACTCTTTTTCGATTCGTTTGTTTTGATATGCTCTTTTTCTTTCTATCCAGCTCGGAATGTACATCACCATTAAAGGTATCCACACCTTTATCTTGCAATAAGATGTTTTCATCTTCATTTATCTGCTTATCACCCCGCTTAGCTTTTTTGCGCTTTCTACCCTCAGCGATTATACGATTATACTCAATCTTAGCTGCGGAATCTAGTTCACTCACCAATGTAGCAACTTGAACACTAGCCTTCTCCAAAGCAAACACATTAAACTGCTTGCTTAAGACAAATACAACTATACATTCCAGTGTATAGGTGCCCATAGCTCTAACGATATCTAGATCGTCTGGTTTCTCTAACTTATCAAGAAGGTAATCCTTTGCTGTTTGCTCATCTATATTGATGAACTTATTCTTCAACTGACCTAATGATTCATAGACATTGGCCTCATAAAAATACATAGTCATACGTTCTATTTTAGTTTGAATGCCTTTTAATTCCTCAGCCGTCTGATTGGTCTTATTATTAGAATGATCTAGTAGTGTATTAAACACTTTATCTTTATTTAAGGGTTCCCTGTACCCCGAATTCATCATAACCTCATTTTCATATGTTTCAATGAATTCATCCCAGAATTGGTAGAGTTTTCCCATATCCTCAGCTGTGCGCTGACCCCCTGGAGGGATCCAGTGTTCAGCGTTGTACTTATTATTTTGCAAACCCCAACGTTTGACTGTGTCAACATTGATATCTTCTGAAGTACCGACTTCTACACCCCGCCTTAGTCTCTCCCATTCAGCCTGCATAGACTCTCCTAGCTGCTCTCTTTTTTCATCCTCTAAATCAGGGTCTCTATCCGTTGATACCCTAACTGACTCCCTGATCGGGTTATAATTACAGTTAAAGAAATCGCTCTTAATTTTATCTTTCTGCAATTCTAATTCACGCATTTCTTTCTCATATCTAACCTCATACTCGTATTCTCTATATTCCAATTCAGGAATCTGACTCTTTTTCAAGAGTCTTTTCACTTCGGCCAATTTTTTTGCTGTCAGTGGAGGATAGTTCATATTTTTCTTTTTTGTGTGTCTTCTTGCAGGTTGGATTTATTTAGTTTGAGACATGTAAGGACTTCTCCGGAGAGGTATTCTCTGCAGTTCTGTCCATCTCTGTCGGCACCATTGTTATCTGTCTCTTAATAGTAGAGGATCGCCGACG
>Ga0070661_100000076_pt1 | contig 78818 bp, 81 predicted proteins | sample KBSC43metaG_FD_64663 | JGI IMG/M metagenome (GOLD analysis project Ga0070661, IMG submission 64663) | Corn rhizosphere microbial communities from Kellogg Biological Station, Michigan, USA - KBS C4-3 metaG | ecosystem: Host-associated > Plants > Roots > Rhizosphere > Soil ... | reverse complement strand
GCCCGCGATCAGCGCCATCGGCGCGGTGGGCGCGAGCCTGACGCTTTCAATACGCCGCGGCGGGTTGATCCTGCCGCTGATCGTGCTGCCGCTGCTCTCGCCCGCAGTCATTTTCGGCGCAGGCGCGGTATTGGCGGTGCTTGACGGGCTGTCGAATGGGGCGCTCGGCCTTTTGGCCGCGTTTTCTCTGGTCGCTGTGGTCCTGGCCCCGTTTGCCTGCGCGGCTGGTGTGCGGCTCAACCTCGCAGGATGACCGCCGTGCTTGCCCGCCCCCGCCCGAAAGCTTAGAGCCCGGCCATGCTCCGTTATGCCAACCCCAAACGGTTCATGGATCTGAGCGGCGCGGCTTTGCCGTGGCTGGCTGGCGCTGCGGCGATCTTCCTGGTCGCGGGTTTCTATCTCGGTTTCGCGGCACCCCCGGATTATCAGCAGGGCGATACCGTCAAGATCATGTTCGTCCATGTGCCCGCGGCGTGGGTCGCGATGATGGCGTATGGCTTGATGGCACTATCCGCAGCAGTCGGTCTGATTTATCGCCATCCGCTGGCCGATGCGGCGGCGAAAGCGGCAGCACCCTTGGGTGCATTGTTCACCGCGCTCGCGCTCGTCACCGGCTCGCTCTGGGGCAAGCCGATGTGGGGCGCATGGTGGGTATGGGACGGACGGCTCACCTCGTTCCTGATCCTGCTTCTGATCTATCTCGGCTACATCGCGCTCTGGAACGCCATCGAAGACGAAACGCGCGCGGCACGCGCCACCGCGATCCTCGCATTGGTGGGTGCAGTGAATTTGCCGATCATCGAATTCTCCGTGCGCTGGTGGACGACGCTGCATCAGGGCGAAAGCATCCTGCGTCCCGGCGGGCCTTCTATTTCGGCGGTGTTTCTCTGGCCGCTGTTCGCGATGGCACTGGGATACACGCTTCTATTCTTCTCGCTCTGGATCGTACGCATCCGCACCGAGATCCTGGAACGCCGGGCAAGAAGCCTGATGCTGGGGCTGTCATGAGCGGCTTCTTCGCACTCGACCAATACGCAAATTTCATTTGGGCCGCCTATGGCGTGAGCGTATTGGGTATCGCTGCCGCAATCGTTCTCTGCGTTCAAGCTCACGCACGGGCAAAGGCGCGGCTTGCAAATCTCGAAAAAGAACCTTCGTGAAACGGCTGATTTACATTTTTCCCGTCGTTGCCTTCGCGGTGCTCGCGGCGGTGCTGTTCTATCAGTTGTCGCAGCCCCAGACGCCGGGCGAGCTTCCGTCCGCGCTGATCGGAAAACCGGTGCCGCAGCGGGATTTAGCTGCGCTCGATACGAAGACGCAGGGCTTCGGTCCGCGCGATCTGGCAAGCGGCAAGGTAACGGTGGTCAACGTCTGGGCGTCCTGGTGCGCGCCCTGCCGCGCGGAAGCGCCTGCGCTCACTCAGCTCTCGACCAACAAGGACATCCAATTGTTTGGCATCGCCTATCAGGACAATCCTGCGAAGGCGCGAGCTTTCCTCGACGAAGTGGGAAATCCGTTCGCGCGCATCGCCACGCTCGACGGCAACGCGGGAATAGATTGGGGCATCAGCGGCGTGCCGGAGACGTTCGTGATCGACGGCCACGGCATCGTGCGTGCGCGCATCAGCGGCGCGCTGACCGAAGGCGACAAATATATGGATCGCCTGCTGCCAGCGATTGCGGCGGCGAAATCCTGATCTTCAGGGTTTGGTAAACTTTCTCTGAACAAATGACGGAATGCAGATCAGCTCCGCCTCTCTTCTCGCCGCACAACAACAGGCGTCCGCGCAAGCGAAGCCGCAGAAGAGTGTGTTCGGCTCGTTCCTGAATGCATCCGAGGCTAAGCCGGTGGAAGCCGCCAAAGCCCAGTTCGAGCCCGCGGACTTCGCCAAGGCCGAGCCCCAGAAAACGGCCGCGGCGGCGGCACCCGAACCCGCGCGAGCCTACCAGCGGCCCGGTTCGGCTCTCGATATTCGCGTTTAGATTTAAAGGCTTAGCGGGGGCGGCGGCGAACCTTCCGGCGAAGCCGATTTTCCCCGTTCTGCTCCAGTTGAACAGCGGCCTCCGCGATGGTGGCCAGCGACTTCACGAAGCGCGCGCGTTCGCTTGCAGGCAGCGCATCGAGCAGCGCGCGTTCGGCGCGATCCGATGCAGTGCGTGCGCTGCGCAGCGCCTTGCGTCCTGCCTGTGTGATCGACACGGAATTCGCGCGCGCATCTTCTTCGGTGCGTTCGCGGCTGATCAATTCCTTCTCGAGCATCCGGCGCGCCATGTCGGCGAGCGTCGAACGATCGATGCCCGTCATCTCGACGAGTGCGGTCTGACTCACACCCTCGTTGTGTTCGAGAGCGGCGAGCACCGTGAACTGTTGCTTGGTGAGTTCGTGTGCGCCGGCTTCGCGCGCGTACAGATCGCCATAGTATTGCTGACAGCGTCGAATGAGATGCGACGGAGCTTCTGCCAGTTCGAACCCCCCGTTCGTCCTGCGCGGACCCTTTAATGTCATATAACCACCCCTAGCCGCCGGACCTTCGAGCCAACCCACTCTCGCGCCCGCTTCGTTTTCTACCCGTCGATGATGTGAGACACTTCCCGCGTCACGCCGGGCCCCAACGAAGCCGCACTCGCGCGAGGCCCAAGAAACTTTAGACAAACGAAATGTGCGCGACAACAGTTTCCGTGCGTTTGCGGATGAATCTTTTTCTCGCTTCCGCTGCCCGGTCATCTGCGGCAAATTTAACGAATGACGAACGATAAATTTTCGGCATCGCCCGGCTCTGGCCCGCATTTTGTGCGGCGCATTCCCGAGGGCGACACGATGGAACGCGATGTGTGCGGCCATTGCGGGCATATTTCCTATGCCAACCCCAAGATAGTGGTTGGATCGGTTGTGGTGCATGAAAACCGCATTCTGTTGTGTCGCAGAGCCATCGAACCACGAAAGAACTACTGGACGCTGCCAGCGGGATACCTCGAAGAACACGAAACCCCGGAAGCTGGTGCACGCCGCGAAGCACAGGAAGAGGCGTGTGCGGACATTTCCTTGGACCTGTTGCTCGCCGTCTACAGCATCCCGCGCATCAGTCAGGTGCAGCTTATGTACCGCGCGCGTCTGGCGCGGCCGCACTTCGCCGCAGGTCCCGAAAGTCTGGAGGTGCGGCTATTTGCCTGGGATGACATTCCATGGCCGGAGATTGCATTCCCCAGCGCGCGCTGGGCGCTCGAACATTGGCATCAGTCCCGCCATGACATGGTGATCGTGCCGTTTACAAATCCGCCGGGCGCGACGGGCGACGCACGCTAGTCTTTCTTCTCGCCGATTTCATGTTTGAGGATCAGCGGCGTCTGCGCGAGCGCGAACAGGAAGAACAGCGGATAGATTCCCCAAACCTTGAAATCCACCCAGACATCCGTCGAGAAATGACGCCAGATGATTTCATTGGCGATGGCGAGCGCAAACGCGAACAGTCCCCATCTGAGAGTCAACTTGCGCCAACCCACTTCGGTCAGTTCGAACGCCTGACCGAAAACATATTTGATGAAGAGACGGTTCACCGCGAGACCGCCCAACAGCAACACGCCGAAGAATGCGTAAAGCACCGTCGGCTTCATCTTGATGAAGGTGTCGTTCTGCAAATAGAGCGTGAGTCCGCCGAACACGAGAACGAGCACCGCGGTGAAGGCGGGCATCGGCGAGATCTTCCGCTCCAGCCAATAGCCCACCGCCAACGCCACCAGCACCGCCGCCATGAAGATGCCGGTCGCCACATAGATGTTCGAGAATTTGAAGGTCGCGAAAAACAGGATCAGCGGCCCCAGATCCAGGGCCAGCCGCCGGAGCTGTTTTTGGGTGGTCTGGCTCATGACGCCCCTGTCAGGGCGCGGGCGAAGTCAGCCGCTACGAAGGGCTGAAGGTCTTCGGCCGCTTCCCCCACACCTATAAAGTGGATGGGAAGGCCGAACTTTGCCGCCAGCGCCACCAGAATGCCCCCCTTGGCCGTCCCGTCGAGCTTGGTCATCACCAGCCCGGTCAGGGGCACGGTAGCCTTGAACGCCTCGACCTGCGAGATGGCGTTCTGGCCGGTCGTGGCGTCCAGCACCAGCAGCGCGGCATGGGGGGCGGAAGGGTCCAGCTTCTTTATGACCCGCGCGATCTTCTCCAGTTCGGCCATGAGGCCCGCCTTGTTCTGGAGCCGTCCTGCTGTGTCGATCAGCACCACGTCGGCTTCTATGGCGCGCGCTCGCTCGATGGCGTCGTAGGCGAGCCCTGCCGCATCCGCGCCTGCCGCACGCGCCACGACTTCGGCCCCCGTGCGCTGACCCCACACCTGCAACTGCTCGATCGCGGCGGCGCGGAACGTGTCGCCCGCGGCGAGCACGAGTTTCAAACCCTGATCGGTCAGACGCTTGGCAATCTTGCCAATGGTCGTGGTTTTTCCCGTTCCGTTGACGCCCGCAACCAGAATGACGAACGGCTTCTTCGAACTGTCGATGTCGAGCGGCTTCTGCACCGGCGAAAGCAATTTCGTGAGTTCGCTTGCGAGAATAGATTTGATCTCGGCGTCGGAGATTTCGCGTTCGTAGCGGCCAGCGCCCACGGCCGCGGCAATCTTTGCGGCTTGGGCCGCACCCATGTCCGCGCGGATCAGGGCTTCTTCCAGTTCGCCCAAGGTCGCTGCGTCGAGTTTCTTCCTGGTGAAGATGCCGGTGATGTTTTCGCCGAGCGCGCCCGTGCTTTTGGAAAGCCCTTCCTTGAGCTTTTCGAAAAAGGTCGGCGGCGGCGGTGCTTGGCCGAAAGTCTTGATCATTGCAGCAATTCGGCCTTCAGCGATGTCGTGTTGGCGCCCGTGATCTTCGCGCGCAGGATCGCGCCCGGCACGGCGTTGCCTTCGAAATAGGCAGGCGCGAAACAGGACGTGCGTCCCATACCGGTTTTTTCTATCAGCAATTTCTGCTCGGTTCCGGCAAGTACGCGCATCCGCGCGGCGAGAGCGGCTTCACCGTGCGCGCGCAACCGGGCCGCGCGTTCCTTGACCAGCGGCTTCGAAAGTTGCGGCATCCGGGCTGCAGGCGTGCCCTTGCGCGCGCTGAACGGGAAGACGTGCAGCATCGAAAGACCGGCTTCGTCGACCAGCCGCAGCGTATTCTCGAACATGGCTTCCGTCTCGGTCGGGAAACCGGCGATGAAATCGGCACCGAACGCGGCATCCGGGCGACGCGAACGCACATCCTCGCAGAAACGGATCGTGTCTGTTCTCGAATGCCGGCGCTTCATGCGCTTCAGGATCATGTCGTCGCCCGATTGCGCGGAAAGGTGGAAATGCGGCATCAGCCGGTCTTCTTCCGCGATGGCGCGCATCAATTCGTCATCGGCCTCGATGGAGTCGATGGAGGAAATCCGCAGGCGCTTCAGTTCGGGCACAAGTCTCAGAATCTTGCGCACCAACGCACCAAGCATCGGTGCGCCCGGCAGATCCGCGCCATAGGACGTCAGGTCAACGCCTGTCAGCACGATTTCGGGAAAGCCGTTTTCCGTCAGCCGACGCGCCTCGTCCACCACCGCGCCCATGGGCACGCTGCGCGAATTCCCGCGTCCATAGGGGATAATGCAGAAAGTGCAGCGGTGATCGCAGCCGTTCTGCACCTGCAGGAACGCGCGCGCCCGGCCTTCGAAACTGTCCACGAACTGCGCGCCGGTTTCCTTCAGCGCCATGATGTCGTTGACGCGCACCCGTTCCGCCCCGCCGATGAAATCGGCATAGGAGCGGGTCTCAAGTTTCTCCGCATTGCCGATCACGAAATCGACTTCCGGCATGGCGGAATAGGTTTCGCTTTCCGTCTGCGCCGCGCAACCCGTCACGATGATGCGTTTGCCGGGGTTTTCGCGGCGGGCTTTCCGGATCGCCTGGCGCGATTGGCGCACGGCTTCCGCCGTCACGGCGCAAGTGTTGAAGACGATGGCGTCGTTCAATCCCGCTTCGCCCGCGCGCGCCTTGATCGCCTCGCTTTCATAGGCGTTCAGACGGCAGCCGAAGGTGACGACGTCGAGGGCCATCAGCGCGCGCCCGAAAGCTCGATCTCGCCGCGATAGGCAAGGGTGGCGGGGCCGGTCATCAGGATGTGTCCGTCGCTTTCGCGCCATTCGATGCGCAGTGTGCCCCCATCCAGCACCACGTCCACAATACGGTCCGCAAGCCCGCGCCGCGCGGCGGCAACTGCTGTGGCGCAGGCGCCTGTGCCGCAAGCCTGCGTTATCCCTGCGCCGCGCTCCCACACCCGCATGCGGATGCGTCCGCGCGATTGGACGGTGGCAAATTCGACATTGACCCGTTCGGGAAACAGCGAATGGTGCTCAATCAACGGGCCGACATCGCTGACCGGCGCGTTGTCCGCATCGCTCACGAAGATCACGCAATGGGGATTGCCGACCGAAACGGCGGATGCCTCAACCGAAACGCCATCCACCGCGAAACTGAACTTGTTGGTGTCCACCGCGTTCGACAGCGGTACATCCTTCCAGTCGAAACGCGGCGCGCCCATGTCCACGGTTACGAGACCGTTACTCTCCGAACAGACGAGCGGCCCGCCCACGGTTTCGAGGCGGATCGTGTTCGCGCCCTTCTCGGCCATCAGCAGTTGCGCCACGCAGCGCGCGGCGTTGCCGCAGCTTTCCACTTCGCCGCCGTCGGAATTGTAGATGCGCATGGCGGCGTCCGCGCCATTGGCGGCAGGCGCGATCACAATCACCTGATCGCAGCCCACGCCGTGCCTCCTGTCCGCAATCGCGCGGGCAGTGGCAGCATCGAAGGCAAGTGCCTGTTTGCGCGCGTCGAACACCGCGAAATCGTTGCCGAGGCCGTGCATTTTGAGGAACGCCGTCATGAGCCGCCTTATAGGGTGAAGCCCAGCCCCCTGCCAGTGGCGGGTTGACCGGGCCGTTCAGCCTTTTCAAATGGCGAGGAACGGCGGAGGAAACAAGGCGATGCGGCTGGCAGCGGCGGCGATTCTGGCGGTTTTGGCGGCGGGCGCGGCCCAAGGAGCAAGTGTGGAACAGAACGATCCCTATCTCTGGCTCGAAGACATCCACGGCGAAAAGCCGCTCGCCTGGGTGAAGGAACAGAACGCCCGCACCTTCAAGGTGCTGCAGGCCGATCCGCGCTACCGGGAATATTACGACCAGATCCTGAAGGTGATGGACGCACAGGACCGCATCCCCTTCGGCAGCATGAAGCAGAGATATGTCTTCAATTTCTGGCAGGACGCGAGGAACCCCAAAGGCATCTGGCGGCGAACAACGATAACGAGCTATCTGACCGAAAAACCCAAATGGGAACTGCTGCTCGACATCGACAAGCTATCGAAGGACGAGGGCAAAAGCTGGGTGTTCAAGGGCGGAAGCTGCACGCCCGATCTCACGCGCTGTCTCGTTGAACTCTCGCCGGGCGGGGGTGACGCCGTGGTGGTGCGTGAATTCGATATGGCGAGCAGGGATTTCCTGGGCAACGGCTTTGTCGTGCCCGAAGCCAAATCGTCCGTCGCCTGGGTGGATGACGACACGATCCTGTTCGCCACCGATTTCGGCAAAGGCTCGCTCACGACCAGCGGCTATCCGCGCATCGTGAAGGTCTGGAAGCGCGGCGAACCTATCGCCGCTGCGAAGATCGTGTTCGAAGGCAAGGAGACCGATGTCGGTGTCGAACTGGCATCATTCCAGGGGCCGGATGGAACGATACCGCTGATCCAGAAAGCGCCGAGCTTTTTCGAAACCGAATATTACACGCTGCTTCCGGATAGCAGCGCGATTAAAATCCCGCTGCCGCTATCGGCCAATGTCAAAGGCGTCACCAAAGGTCAGATGCTGGCCACCTTGCGCGAACCGTGGGCGCAGCAGGAAGGACAAACGCCGATTCCGAAAGGCTCGTTGATCGCTTTCCCGATCCGCACCTATTTGCGCACCAGGATGTTTCCCGTCGCCACGGTGCTTTATACGCCCGATGCGCGCAGTTCGGTTGAAGAAGTGGCGACGGGGCGCGATGCGGTTTACGCCTCCATCTTCCACAATGTGACGGGAAGCATTCATGCCTTTCGTTTCGAGAATGGAAAGTGGAACGACACCCGGCTCGACCTTCCAGAGGGTGGATCGCCCGGCATCATTTCCGCCAACGATTGGGGGCCGGAAGCGGAGTTCAGTTTCGAAAGCTTCCTCATTCCGCCGACGCTTTATCATGACACCGGAAGCGACGTACCCAAGGCCATCAGATCGCTCCCTGCGCGCTTCAATGCCAACGGCCTGACGATGGAGCAATTCGAAGCCACCTCCAAAGACGGCACGAAGATTCCCTATTTCGTGGTGCGCCAGAAGGATGCCAAAGGCCCGCGCCCGACCGTGCTTTATGGCTATGGCGGTTTCGAAATCTCGATGACGCCCAGCTATTCCGCCAATTTCGGCAAGCTGTGGCTGACCAAGGGCGGCACTTACGTTCTCGCCAACATCCGCGGCGGCGGCGAGTTCGGCCCGTCGTGGCACGACCAGGCGCTGCTCACCAATCGCCAGAAGGCGTTCGACGATTTCGAGGCGGTGGCCGAAGATCTCGAAAAACGCGGGCTCACCACGCCCAAACAGCTCGGCATCATGGGCGGATCGAATGGCGGGTTGCTCGTCTCCACGGTGATGACACAGCGTCCCGATCTTCTGGGCGCGGTTGTCTGTCAGGTGCCGCTGATCGACATGATCCGCTACACGCAAATCGGCGCGGGCGCCTCATGGGAAGCCGAATATGGCGATCCCGCCGATCCGAAGATGCGCGATTACATCCTCACCTATTCGCCCTATCAGAACGTGCAAGCGGAAAAGAAATATCCCCCTGTGCTGTTCGTGACGGCAACGAGCGACGATCGCGTCACCCCCGTCCACGCCCGCAAGATGGCCGCCAAAATGGAAGCGCAGGGCCACGATGTGCTGTTCTACGAGAACACCGAGGGCGGACACGCCGCCGCCGCCGATCATCGTCAGGCAGCCGAGATGTGGGCGCTGTCGTTCGTCTATCTGGCGCAGAAGCTCGGACTGAACTGAGGTTAGAACGCCGCTTCTTCCGCCTTCGCCAGATGGGGATCGCCTTCGTACCAATCTGCGCGCGACCCCCAATAAGCGTGAATGTCGGGCTTGGCTCCCGGCGCATCGTCGAACGTCCCCGCGGGCACGATCACCCGCAATCGGCTGCGCGTCAGATGCGGCACGGGCGATCCGCAGGTTTTGCAGAAGGCGGTGGCGAAACTGCGCGCGGTCGGAAGGTCGTAGCGCACCACATTGTCTTCGCCCGCCGTCCAGTGGAATGCGTCGGGCTTCACCACGGCGTTGGCCGCATGCGCGGTGCCCGTGGCTTTGCGGCAGCGGGAACAATGGCAGTAGAGGAACCGGTCGAAGGGCGCGCGGACTTCATAGCGAACTGTCCCGCAAAGGCAGCTTCCGTGGACCGTCATGGGGGCTTATCCGGCTGGAATTTCCGGTTAATTCCTTAGCGTTGACTCAGGTTTCCCCCAAGCCTAAAACCCGCGCCATCCGGAAAAGCTTCAAGTTTTTCCGGTCCCCGGCCAGGCTGGGGATCGACCCCAGGCAGCGCAGGTGCGCCCCCTGGGGCGTTGGCGTTTTGTCTACTGATGGCGGGGTCGGCCCGGCCATGGAGAGTGTTGATGTTTGAATCCTTGCAGTCGCGTCTGGGTGGCGTGTTCGACCGTTTGCGCGGTCGCGGTGCGCTGTCGGAGGCCGATGTCGAGGAAGCGTTGGGCGAAGTCCGCTTAGCCCTGATCGATGCCGACGTGGCGCTGCCCGTCGTCAAGGATTTCATCGACCGCGTGCGCCCGCGCGCCATCGGCAACGAAGTCATCCGCTCGGTCACGCCCGGCCAGCAGGTCGTCAAGATCGTCCACGATGCGCTGGTCGAAACCTTGGGCGCAGACAACGCGGCACTCGATCTCGGTTCGCCGCCCGCGCCGATCCTGATGGTGGGCTTGCAGGGCTCGGGTAAAACCACGTCCAGCGCCAAGCTCGCGCTGATGCTCCAGACCAAAGAAAAGAAGCGCGTTTTGATGGCCTCGCTCGACGTGCGCCGTCCCGCCGCGATGGAGCAGTTGAAGATTCTGGGCGAGCAGGCTGGTGTCGCCACGCTTCCGATCATGGCCAATCAGCAGCCGGTCGATATCGCCAAGCGCGCGCTCGCCAGTGCGCGGGTCGGCGGATACGACGTTCTCATTCTCGATACCGCGGGCCGCCAGCACATCGACGAAGCATTGATGAGCGAAGTGGCCCAAATCCGCGATCAGGTGAAGCCGCACGAGACCTTGCTGGTGGCGGATTCGCTCACCGGTCAGGATGCGGTGAACATCGCCAAATCCTTCAACGAGCGCGTGAAGCTGTCGGGCATCATCCTCACGCGCGCCGATGGCGATGCGCGTGGCGGTGCAGCCCTTTCGATGCGCATGGTCACCGGCGCGCCGATCAAGTTCCTCGGCGTCGGCGAAAAGCTCGACGCGCTCGAAGCCTTCCATCCCGAACGTGTCGCTGGCCGCATCCTCGACATGGGCGACGTGGTGAGCCTGGTCGAAAAGGCCGCCGAAACGCTCGACAAAGAAAAAGCCGAGAAGATCGCCCGCAAGATGAAGAAGGGCGAGTTCGACATGGACGATCTCGCCGAACAACTGCGTCAGATGAAGAAGCTGGGCGGCATGCAGGGCGTGCTCGCGATGCTTCCCGGCGTCGGCCGCGTGAAGGACCAACTGAGCGCCGCCGGATTGGACGACAAGCTGCTCTCGCGCCAGGAAGCGATCATCCTGTCGATGACGCAAGCCGAACGCACCAAACCCGATGTCATCAACGGTTCGCGCCGCAAACGTATCGCGGCGGGCGCGGGCGTCGAGGTGAGCGAGGTCAACAAGCTTCTAAAGATGCACCGGCAGATGTCGGACATGATGAAGAAGATGGGAAGAATGGGCGGCAAGCTGCCTGCCGGTCTTTCCGGATTGATGGGGGGCGGCATGCCCCAGCTTCCGCCCGGTATGATGCCCGGAGGCAAACGATGACGGCGACAATGATTTTCCTCCCCCGCTTGCGGGGGAGGGGGACCGCGAAGCGGTGGAGGGGGGCGCTCTGCGAGAGACTTACCCCCTCCGCCTCGCTTCGCTCGAGCACCTCCCCCGCAAGCGGGGGAGGACAATCTTTCACTGAAAGGAACAAATTATGGCTTTGAAGATCAGACTGGCGCGCGGCGGCACGAAGAAGCGCCCGCATTACAACATCGTTGTCGCTGACTCGCGCAGCGCCCGCGACGGCCGCTTCATCGAGAAGATCGGCTTCTACAATCCGCTGCTGCCGAAGGACCATGCCGATCGCCTCAAGCTCGACCTCGAAAAGGCGAAGGAATGGATGGCGAAGGGCGCGACCTCGACCGATCGCGTGCATCGCTTCCTCGCCAATGCGGGCCTGGTGAAGCCGCTTCAGAAGAACAACCCGGAAAAGGCCAAGCCGAAGAAGAAGGCGCAGGAGCGCGCTGCCGCTGCTGCCGCCGCATCCGGCGAAGCCGCGGCGTAATTTCGTGTGATGTTCGCGCGTAAATATCTCTGTCATTCCCGGCCGAGCGAAGCGCAAGCTTCGCGAGGGGAAGGGAACCCAGGCGTTCAACACCGAACGGTTTTCGACGCCTGGGTCCCCCTCCCTCACATCGCGCGCATGGCGCGCGATGATCGCCGGGAATGACAATGTGAGATTACGATGCCTCGAGATGTGCTTCTTGGTGCCGTCATTGGTGCACACGGGCTGAAGGGCGAAGTGCGCGTGAAGACGTTCACGGCAAATCCCGAAACGCTTGGCGCCTACGGCCCGCTCCATACCGACGACGGCCGCCGCTTCACCATCACGCACGCGCGGGCGAACAAGCCCGATGAAGCGATCGTGCGCTTTGCGGAAATCGCGGACCGCAATGCCGCCGAGAGCCTGAAAGGCACGGAACTTTTCGTTTCCCGCTCGGCCCTTCCCGCCGTGAAGGACGAAGAGTTCTACCACGCCGATCTCATCGGGCTGCGCGCCGAGGATGGGGAGGGCAGGATGCTCGGCACCGTCTCCGCCATTCACAATTTCGGCGCGGGCGATGTGATCGAAATCAAGCGAGACGATGGCGACAGCGTCATGCTGCCCTTCACCCGCGAGATTGTGCCTGTCATCGAAATCGAGGCCGGGCGCGTTATCATAGCCGCACCCGAGGAAGTCGAAGCGGAAACCAGAGGAACCGTCGAATGAGCGACATCACATTCCGCAACGCCCGCAAGGACGACGTGAAAACGCTAGTGGCGTTGCTGGCCGACGACGACATCGCCGAAGGCCGCGAACAGGCCAAGGGCGATCTATTGCCCGCCTATTCCGCCGCCTTCGACGAAATGTCGAAGAACCCGGACAACCGCATCCTTGTGGCCGAGCAGGACGGCCAGATCGTCGGTTCGCTCCAAATCGTCTATGTGCCCGGCCTGTCGCGGCAGGGTGCGAAACGCGCGATCATCGAATCCGTGCGCGTGTCGTCCAAAGCACGCGGCCAGAACATCGGTACGCTGCTGATGAAGGAAGCAATCGCGCAGGCGAAAGCGGCGGGTTGCAAATTGGTGCAACTGACGTCCGACAAGCGCCGCACGCGCGCGCATCTCTTCTATCGCCGCCTCGGGTTTCTTCAGACGCACGAAGGTTTCAAACTGGACCTTTGACGTCGAACAAAGCGCCCGGCGACAAATAAGCCACACATTCTCCAAAAGCATCGGAAAGCTATCGAACATCTGCAATGCTGCTGCAAAATCCACAGCATGAATAACAAACGACAGCTCAAATCAATTTATGAAACTCGTCATCCCGGCCAAGCGGCGAAGCCGCGCCGAGCCGGGACCCATCCCGCCACTTCTCGATGGGTCCCGGATCGTGCGAAGGGCGCGTCCGGGATGACAAGGTTTTTTGTAAATTCCGACAACGCAATTCCATCTCGGCAACGTGCGATAGCGTCCGGGGGGGAGGGGGGTGCGGAAAACCGAAAAACGACTAACTCACTGACTTTAAATCATAAAGCCGTCGCTACCAACCGGCCCAGGCGGACGGTAAGAAGAACGCGATGACCTGGCGCGCCACCGTTCTCACCCTCTTCCCGGACATGTTTCCGGGGCCGATTGGCGCATCGCTGCTCGGCAAAGCGTTGGAGAAAAATCTCTGGTCGCTCGATGTGCGCGACATCCGCGAACACGGGCTCGGCAAACATCGCACGGTGGATGACACGCCATCCGGCGGCGGACCCGGCATGGTGATGCGCGCCGACGTGGCCTGTGCCGCGCTCGATGCGGCGGCAAATGGAACGCCCCAAATTTATCTCTCCCCACGCGGCAAGCCGCTGACGCAGGCGCGTGTACGCGAACTTTCCGCCGGTCCGGGCGTCACGCTCCTCTGCGGGCGGTTCGAGGGGCTGGACCAGCGCGCCATCGAGGCGCGGAACCTGGAAGAGATCTCCGTGGGCGATTTCGTGTTGGCAGGGGGCGAGATCGCGGCCATGGCCCTGATCGAGGCCTCTGTCCGCCTGATCCCCGGCGTGCTGGGGGCCGAGGCCTCTCCCTCTGAGGAAAGCTTCGAAAACGGCCTTCTCGAATATCCTCAATTCACGCGCCCCCAAAGCTTCGAGGGCAGGGACATCCCGGCGGTCCTAACCAGCGGAAATCATTCGGAAATTGCCAAATGGCGGCGATCCCAGGCGGAAAGCCTGACCAGGGCGCGGCGTCCCGACCTGTGGGCCCTCTATGAAAAGCCAAAAGGCTAGGTTATACGCCCGCTCCTTTCCGAATTATCCGCCGCCGGAGTTGACCGCCATGAACCTGTTGAAACAGCTCGAAGCCGAGCAGATGCAAGCCGTTCGCGGCGGCAGGGCCCTGCCCGAATTCCGGCCGGGCGACACGCTGAAGGTCAGTGTGAAGGTCGTGGAATCGAGCTACGACGAAAAGGCCAAGCAGACCAAGACGCGCGAGCGTCTTCAGGCGTTCGAAGGCGTATGCATTGCGCGACAGGGCGAAGGCCTGAACGAAAGTTTCACGGTACGGAAAATCTCTTACGGCGAAGGCGTGGAACGCGTATTCCCGGTCTACAGCCCGCTCGTGGATTCCGTCGACGTCATCCGCAAGGGCAAGGTGCGCCGCGCGAAGCTTTATTACCTGCGCGAACGCCGGGGCAAAGGCGCGCGTATCGCCGAACGCACGGAACGCGCCGAAGTCGAGGCCTGATTACTTTTTCGCCACAGGCGAAAATTATCGGCTTCACCCACTGTCAAACATATCGGGTCTAAGTATTCTCCGCGCCCCCCAACGCGCGGCCAGCAAAAGTGGCTTCCCGGTTTTGCGTCCGGCCGCACGGTTGAGAAAACCTAGGTGCGTGCTGTGTCGCGTCACGTTGTTCCCGATGAAGTGCTGTCGCGCGAGGAAGTTCTCGCCGAAGCCCAGCCGCTTGCCAGCATTCCGTCCACGCCGTTCGCCTTCATCTGGTTTCTGGTGCGCACGCATTACGCCGCGCGTATCTCCGTTCTCGTGGGCCTTGCGGCGTTGGGTGCCGCGATCGATGCATTCGGCCCGCTTGCGCTCTCCCATCTCATCAACGCGATCACGGCCGCGGTGCAGAGCCATGCGAGCTTCACATCCGCCGTGCTTCCGTGGGTCGCGCTGTTCGGGCTGATCTGGATTTCCGCCGCGTTCATCTATCGCGGCTATGAGTGGATCGACATCGATACCTCGCCGCGCATGCGCGCGCTCGCGCAGAAATATCTCTTTGCCTATCTGCTCGGTCATTCGCCGCGCTACTTCCAGGAGAATTTCGCGGGCAAGCTCGGCCAGAAGATCAAACAGGCGGGGCAGGCCACCGTCTCCATCCTCAACATCCTCTGCCTCGACATGGTGCGCGTGTCGGGACTGGTGATCGTGGGCGGCATCCTGATGTTCCGCGCCAACGCGGTTTATGCGGCCATTCTTATGGCCTGGACGGCGCTTTATCTGGGCATTGTCGTCAGCCTGGCGCGGCGCTGCGTGACGTTGTCGAAGAATTTCTCCGAAGAGGTTTCCACCTCCACAGGCCGTCTGATCGACGCCATCACCAATGCCGATCTGGTGCGCGCCTTCGCCAAGGCCGCTTACGAGCGCCGCTTTCTTTCGTTCTTCCTGACCGACGAGATGAATGCATCGCGGCGCTTGCGCCGCTTCCTCATCGTTATGCGCACCTTCATGCAGTTCGCCACGCTCGCCCTGCTGATCGGCCTGCTCGTCGTCGCGAGCATGGATGCGCTCTCCGGTGCAATCAGCCTTGGCGTCTTCGCGATGGTCTATTTCCTGGGGTCGTCCATCGCGCGCAGTGTGCAGGAATTGTCGTTCCGCATGCTCGACTATTTCGAACAGCTGGGCACGCTCGCCGAAGCGCTCGAACTCGTCAGCCAGCAACACGAGATCGTCGATACGCCGAACGCAAAGCCGCTTGTGGTGAGCGAGGGCGCGATCAGCGTTCAGCACATCGCCTTTGCCCATCCCGACGGGCAGGTGGTCTTCGCCGATCTCTCGCTCGACATCAAAGCGGGCGAGAAAGTCGGCCTCGTCGGTCCGTCGGGCGCGGGCAAGTCGACGTTCGTGAAGATGTTGCGGCGCCAATACGAACCGCAATCCGGCCGGATCCTGATCGACGGACAGGACATCTCGCTCGTCACCTGGGACTCGCTCAACGAAGGCATCGCCGAGGTGCAGCAGACACCGGGGGTTTTCCATCGCGCGGTGCGCGACAACATCCGCTACGCCAAACCGTCGGCGCGCGAAGAGGAAGTGGTGCGCGCGGCGGGCGATGCCCATGCGCATGAATTCATCCAAGCCCGCTCCACCGGCTACGGCACCATCGTGGGCGAGCAGGGGATCAAGCTTTCGGGCGGCGAGCGCCAGCGCGTGGCCATCGCGCGGGCACTGGTGAAAGACGCGAAGATCCTGGTGCTGGACGAGGCCACGTCCTCGCTCGATTCAGAGTCCGAACACCTGATCCAGGAAGGGCTGTGGACCTTGATGCAGGGCCGCACCGTCATCGCCATCGCGCACCGTTTGTCGACGGTCGCCAGCATGGACCGCATCGTCTATCTCGAAGCCGGCCGCATCATAGAAGACGGCCCGCATCGCGAGTTGTTGGCCAAGGGCGGGGCTTACGCGAAGCTCTGGAATCGCCAGATGGGCGGCTTTATCGACGCTGCGTGACATAGAATCGCAAATAATCCCCTAGAATCGGCGTTTTTGGCTTGCAGCCCTCTCGCGCCTTGCAGGAAATGCAGTAAATTCGGGCATCATCTGTGATTCGCCAACAGGAGCATCCAATGGCAAAAGCATCAGCGCCCAAAGCCGCTGCGAAGACGAAGACCGAAACGATGAGCACCCGCCAGCTGGCCGCTCAATTGGCCGAGAACCATGAGCTGACCAACAAAGCGGCAAACGCCATCATGGAAGACTTCGCCGCGATCGTGACCAAGCAGCTGAAGAAGGGCGTGCGCATCCGCCTGAACGGCCTTGGTATTCTGCAGGTTCGCAAGCGCGCTGCCCGCATGGGCCGCAACCCGGCGACCGGCGAAGCGATCAAGATCAAGGCGAGCAAGAAGGTCGCCTTCCGCGCTTCGAAGGAACTGAAGACGGCCGTCTGAGGCAGTCTCGACTCCTTGAGTTAGCGACGGGCGGATGCGGCGACGCATCCGCCCGTTTGCTTTTTGGGATCAATCCGGCGGGCTGAACGAGACCTGCACCTTGTAATACTTGGTGGCCGCGGCCTTGTTGTCGAAGGTCTTTCCTTCGGGGCGGCGCTTGCTCTTCACGGTGTAGGCGATGTCGATCTTCCGACGCGGCTCGCCGCCGAACAGAACATCCTCCGTCAGCGTCACGCCCCGCTCAGATTTCAAAACCCGCCGCTTGGCCATCACAAGTCCCCGGAAACGAACAGACGCGGAAATCCTATCCCGCTTATGTTGCAGTGCAGCGTGACCGTTTGGCGCAGGGAAATCAAGGGATTATAGGGACGTTGCGCGCAATCTCAGCGCATTGCCGATCACGGAAACCGAACTCAAGCTCATGGCTGCCGCTGCGAGGGCCGGGCTCAAAAGCAGCCCAAAGGCGGGATAAAGCACGCCCGCGGCCACGGGAACGCCGATGACATTGTAGACGAAGGCCAGCACCAAGTTCTGCCGGATGTTGGCCATCGTTGCCCGGCTTAACGCGCGTGCGCGGGCGATTCCTGCGAGATCCCCCTTCACAAGCGTAATCCCCGCGCTTTCCATCGCGACATCCGTGCCGGTGCCCATCGCGATACCGATGTCAGCCGCGGCCAATGCGGGCGCGTCGTTCACGCCGTCGCCGGCCATGGCCACCACATGTCCTTCTCGGCGCAGCCTGCTCACAATGGCGTTCTTGGCTTGCGGCAGCACCTCCGCTTCGACCTCGTCGATGCCCAGCTTTGCGGCCACCGCTTTCGCCGTAATGCGGTTGTCGCCGGTGAGCATCACAAGCCGGATTCCATCGGCCTTCAGTTTTTGGAGCGCCTCCGGCGTCGTCTGCTTGATGGGATCGGCGATGGCGATAATGCCGCCGGCACGGCCGTCGACCGAAACGAACATCGCGGTCGCGCCATCCCGCCGCAATTCGTCGGCGCGAGAGGCCAACGCTTCCGTCTCGACATCGGCGTCTTTCAGGAATTGGGCCGTACCGATCGCCACGCGCTTGCCCGCGACGCGAGCCGTCACGCCCTTGCCCGTAACCGACTGGAATTCGGTTGCCTGAGACAACTTCGCATCGCGTTCCCGTGCAGCGGCCACAATCGCCGCAGCCAGCGGATGTTCGCTCGCGGCCTCAACGCTCCCAGCCAATGAAAGCAATCCCGCTTCGTCAATTCCACCGGCGGCCACAATCCGGATCACACGTGGCTTGCCTTCGGTCAATGTTCCCGTCTTGTCGAGCACCAGTGTGTCGACTTTCTCAAATCGTTCCAGCGCCTCCGCATCGCGGATCAGCACGCCCACCTGCGCGCCCTTGCCCACACCCACCATGATCGACATCGGCGTCGCCAAACCGAGCGCACAGGGACAAGCGATAATCACCACAGATACCGCGGCCACCAGCGCATGGGAGAGCAAGGGCGCGGGCCCCCAGATCATCCATCCGGCGAACGCCAGTACGGCGACGACAATCACCGCGGGCACAAACCAGGCCGAGGCGCGATCGGCCAACCGTTGAATCGGCGCGCGGCTGCGCTGGGCCTCGGACACCATTTGCACGATGCGCGCGAGCATCGTCTCGCCGCCCACTTTCTCGGCGCGCATGATCAAGGCGCCCGTACCGTTCATCGTGCCGCCGATCAGCTTCGAATGAACCTGCTTTTCGACCGGCATGGATTCGCCCGTGACCATCGATTCATCGACGGCGCTCGTACCGTCGATCGCCTCGCCATCCACCGGCACGCGTTCGCCGGGGCGGACGCGCAGACGGTCGCCCGCCTGCACATGCTCTACGGGAATGTCCTCCTCGGTGCCGTCGTCACGAAGACGGCGCGCGGTTGCGGGCGCAAGTTTCAGCAGCGCGCGAATGGCGCCGCCGGTGCGCTCCCGCGCGCGCAATTCGAGAACCTGTCCCAACAGCACCAACACGGTGATGACCGCCGCCGCTTCGAAATAGACCGGTGCCATGCCGTCTTGCAGGACGCCGGAGGGAAACAATCCGGGTGCCGAAACGGCCACGATACTGAAGCCGTAGGCCGCGCCCGTGCCCAGCGCGATCAATGTGAACATGTTGAGCGAGCGGTTCGCGACAGACGCCCAGCCTCGCACGAAAAACGGCCAACCTGCCCACAACACCACAGGGGTGCTTAAAGCGAATTGCAGCCACATCGAAATCTGCGGTGGGATCAGGTGATGAAGATCGAACAGATGGGCGCTCATCTCGAGCGCAAATACCGGCGCCGTGAGCACAAGTCCGATCCAGAAACGCCGTGTCATATCGATCAGTTCGGGGTTTGGGCCCTCCACCGATGTCGCGTGCAACGGTTCCAGCGCCATTCCGCAAATCGGACACGATCCCGGCCCCTTTTGCCGGATCTCGGGATGCATCGGGCACGTGTAGATCGCGTCCGCAGCGGCTGGTGCGTCCTTGGGGGCGGTATCGTGACCATGGTGGACGCTGGAGGGTTCTTCCGGCTTCTGAGCCGCGTATTTCTCAGGGTCTGCGACGAATTTTGCGCGACAGCCTGCGCTGCAGAAGAAATACGTCGCGCCCTTATATTCGGCGCTGTGCTTTGCCGTTGCCGGATCCACGCTCATGCCGCAGACGGCATCGCGGACTTGCATGTCATTTCCCATAGCGACTGAACAACTCCACCAGTTCGTTGAATTTCCTGGTCTGATCTTTCACGTCGCCGCTTTCGATGGCGTGGGCCACGCAGTGCGCGGCGTGTTCTTTCAGTATTTCTTCTTCCACGCGTTTGAGCGCTGCTTTGATCGCCTGCATCTGGGTCAGGATGTCGATGCAATAGCGGTCTTCTTCCACCATGCGCGCGATGCCGCGCACCTGGCCCTCGATGCGGGCCAGCCGCGTGGCGAGTTTCGGATCGTGTTTCTTCTTCATCGGCATTCTCTTGTATACCCCATAGGGGTATATTAGTATGGGTGTACGGTCCGTTCAAGGCCGTGGTCTTCGATCATGAGGGTCCCATGCGTCGCGTGGTGTTGGGTTTTGCGGTTTTGGTTGGTTTTTCGGCGCCGTCCTGGGCGGATGAACATGATCACGGAAGCATGTCGGGCATGGATATGGGCAACATGGATATGGGTCAGACGAGCGAAATGCCCGGCATGGGGGAGGGCGTGCTCGGCTCCTATCCGATGACGCGCGATGCATCCGGCACAAGCTGGCAACCCGATGCCGCAACGCATGAAGCCATTCACGCGATGGCGGGCGACTGGATGCTGATGGGCCACCTGCGCCTCGACGGCATCTACGACTGGCAGAGCGGCCCGCGTGGCGACGAAATGGCGTTTTTTGCTGGAATGGCGATGGGGATGGCGCGCCGCGATTTCGGTCAAGCCGACACGTTGCAATTCCGCGCTATGCTCAGCCCCGATCCGTTCATGGGCAAGCGCGGCTATCCGCTTTTGCTGGCGACCGGCGAAACGGCGGATGGCACAACGCATCTGGTCGACCGCCAGCACCCGCACGATCTGTTCATGGAATTATCGGGCACTTATGCGCATCGCTTCGACGGCGAGAACAGCGGCTTTCTTTACTTCGGCTATCCGGGCGAACCCGCGCTTGGTCCCACTGCGTTCATGCATCGCGCATCGGGCATGGACAATCCCGAAGCCCCGATCAGCCATCATTGGCTCGATTCCACGCACATCACCTTCGGCGTTCTGACAGCGGGTTTTGTGCACGATGATTGGAAACTCGAAGTCTCGCGCTTCACCGGCCGCGAGCCCGACCAGTACCGTTTCAATTTCGATTCCGCCCGTTTCGACAGCACGTCGGCGCGCCTTTCATGGAATCCCGACGAGCATTGGTCGCTGCAAGCTTCCTGGGGTTTTCTCAAAAGCCCCGAGCAGCTCGAACCCAACGAAAACGAAACGCGATACTCGGCAAGCGCCACCTTCATCACGCCCGTCGAAAATCTGGGCACGGTTGCCGCCACGCTCGCCTGGGGCCTGAAGCGCACCGGCCATGGCGACAAGCTCAACGCCGTCCTTGCCGAAGCCGAATGGAAACCCGCCGATTTGTGGACGCTGTTCACCCGCGCTGAATGGGAAGAAAACGCCGAGCTGCTCGCCGGCGGCGAGGTTACGCGGGCGGGCAAGCTCTCACTTGGCGCCATTCGTGACCTTAAACTGGCGGACCATCTGAAGATCGGTCTGGGCGCCCTTTACGACTTCGATTTTGTGGGCGGCGATCTCGACACCGCCTATGACGGAGACCCCCGCGGAGCCATGGTTTTCCTGCGTCTGGTGGCCGAATAGCACCCGGTTTGGATCGTGCTTGCACGCTCCGTCCCCGCGCGCTAGGAACCCCGCGGCCCCCAACATAGGAACCTTTTTCATGGCTCGCAGGAAAATCGCGCTCATCGGCGGTGGACAGATCGGCGGAACGCTGGCCCATCTGGTCGCCCTCAAGGAACTGGGCGACGTGGTGCTGTTCGACATCATGGAAGGGCTGCCGCAAGGCAAGGCCCTCGACCTCTCGCAGGCCGGGCCCATCGAAGGCTTCGATGTGAAGCTGAAGGGCACGAACTCCTATACCGATATCGCGGGCGCCGATGTGGTGATCGTGACCGCGGGCGTGCCGCGCAAGCCGGGCATGAGCCGCGATGATCTTCTGGGCATCAATCTGAAAGTGATGAGCGCGGTGGGCGAGGGCATCAAGGCCCATGCGCCGAATGCGTTTGTCGTCTGCATCACCAATCCGCTCGACGCGATGGTGTGGGCGCTGCGCCAGTTCTCCGGCCTGCCGCACAATAAGATCGTCGGCATGGCGGGCGTTCTCGACAGCGCACGCTTCCGTCATTTCCTCGCCGAAGAAATGAATGTGAGCGTGGAAGATGTCTCTGCCTTCGTGCTCGGCGGCCATGGCGACACGATGGTGCCGATGCCGCGTTTCTCGACTGTTGCGGGCGTGCCGCTGCCGGAACTCGTGAAGATGGGTTGGTTGAAACAGGATCGCCTCGACCAGATCGTGCAACGCACGCGCGATGGCGGTGCGGAGATTGTGGGCCTGCTCAAGACGGGTTCGGCCTTCTATGCGCCAGCAACCGCAGGCATCGAAATGGCGCAGTCTTATCTGAATGACAAGAAGCGCGTTCTGCCGGTCGCGGCCCATGTCGATGGCGCGTATGGCATCAAGGATCTTTATGTCGGCGTGCTCGCCGTGATCGGCGAGAAGGGCGTGGAACGCGTCGTCGAACTCGAACTGACTGCGGACGAGAAAGCCGCGCTCAACAAATCGGCCGATGCCGTGAAGGGGTTGATCGAAGCTTGCAAAAAGCTCGATCCAAGATTGGCGTGAGCGGCAACATCCTCGCCAAAAGAGCACCGCGCGCAACGGCGTTGATCGTTGCGTGCGGTTTTCTTTTTGGCGGTGCCGCGTGGGCCGGAAAGCCTGCGACGCTCAGCATCGCGATCCACAACGCCGATTACGATGCGGGCTTCGTGCATGTGGCGCTGTACGACAAAGCAAGCTGGATCAGTTCGGTCGCCCAGCCGGTGCGCACCGCAAGCCGCCATCCCGGCGGCAACGTGACGATCATCCCGCTCGCCGATGTGAAGCCCGGCAAATACGTCATCGAGGCCTATCAGGATCGCAACAACAACGGCCAGGTCGACGAGGACGAGCCGCACGGCATTTCGCAGAACGCCTGCCGCTACAAATCCGAGTGCCATCCGTCGTTTCAGGACGCCTATGTCACGGTGAAAGCGGGAGACAATGCGATCTCGATCGATCTCGATTAGGTTCGTACTTCTTTTGGCGGCACCTTTTCTGTTCACGGCTCCCGTGCACGCCGAGGAAACCGCCACGCTCACCATCAAGGTCGAGCGCGTTTCCAAGAACCGCGGCAATATCCGCATCGCGCTTTATGACGGCGCGAATTGGGGCGGCACCAATGGCGTCCCCGCCGCTGGCGCCGTCGTGCCTGCGGTTCCGGGCGAGACCGTACTTGTGCTGAAAGATCTCAAACCCGGCGTCTACGCCATCAAGACGTTCCAGGACGAGAACAAGAACGAGAAGATGGATTTCGACTGGTTCGGAATCCCCACCGAGCGCTTCGGCTTCTCCAACGACGCGAAACCAAAATTCCAGCAGCCGTCTTTCGATCAGGCGAAATTCGAGATCAAACCCGGCGCGAATGAAACCACAATCAACTTGCGCTGGCTGTTCTAAGGCGCACTCATCGCAACCGCGATGGTCCGGCGTAGAGTCACTCCCGCTTCATGCAAGGGCGAACTGCGAACGTCGGCAACGCCTGCTTCCTTGATATCGGTGCCGCGCGTGTCGACAACGTCTTTGTCGCTCCACACCCAATGATCCCGGCTCCAGACCCAGCGCCCGTGATCGGCGGCTTGTGTGAGTGTGTCGGTTTGCGATTGCGCGAAACCCGTTTGGGGGAGCGCCGACAAGCCGGCAACAAGAAACACAACACCAAAGTCCAAAGAGGAAATTCTGGTCTGGATCATGTTCATGCTCCTCCGCCGGTCCTCCCCCCGACTCGGCACAACCTTTGGGTTCTCCCCATGACAAACGAGCAATGCGCGATTCCAGTTTCCGTCAAACGGCTCGCGGATGCTAGATTGTTTCTTGCCTTCGAAAATTTCAAAAGGAACCCATGATCCCCGTTCTGGAGACCGAGCGCCTCACCTTACGCGGCTGGAAGCCCGCCGATTTCGATCCGCTTGCCAGCTTCATGGCTGACGCCGACGTCATGAAATATCTGAGCGGCCATCCGATGTCGCGCGGCGACGCCTGGCGCAGCCTTGCGACGACCATCGGCCATTGGGAGTTGCGCGGCTATGGATTGTGGGCCGTGGAGCGCAAATCCGACCGGGCATTGGTCGGCCGCATCGGCCTGCTGAACCCGGAAGGTTGGCCCGCGCTTGAAGTGGGCTGGACGCTCGGCAAGCCCTATTGGGGCGCGGGCTATGCCACAGAGGCTGCAGCGGCAGCGATGCGCTATGGGTTCCTGACCCAGAAAGTGAATCGCCTGATCTCCTGCATCGACCCCGACAACAGAGCCTCGCAAGCCGTCGCAGCCCGGCTCGGTGAATCCAAAGGCCCGAAGCAGCAACTCACCGTCAACGGCGAAACCTTCACCGTCGACATCTGGAGCATTTCACGCGAGGAGTGGGAGAAGCGGAACCCAGCATGATGTTTGAGCTATTTCCCGTGAAAGTTTTTCCCTGAATGTCCCTTGCTGCTCCACCCATTCTCTATCACCGCCGCGATTTTGCATTCTTCACCTCGGGCCGCTTTCTTTCGACGATTGCGATGCAAATGCAATCCGTCGCCATCGGCTGGCAGATCTATTCGATCACCAATTCGGCATTTGCATTGGGCCTCGTCGGCCTTTGCCAGTTCGCGCCGATGTTTCTGCTCACCTTGCCGGCGGGCGACATCTCCGACCGCATCGACCAGCGCAAGGTTCTCGCCGCCGCCATGACGGTGCAGGCCGTTTCCAGCGCGTTGTTCCTACTCCTCTCCTTTTCGCATGTATCGAAGGTCTGGCCGTTCTATGCCGTGCTGGTGCTGTTCGGCGCCGCACGCGGCTTTTCCGGGCCCGCCGGTCAATCGCTGGTGGCGTTTCTGGTGCCGGAAGAAAAGCTCGCCCGTTCCATCGCGCTGTCGTCATCGGTTTTCACGACGGTCGTGATCGCAGGCCCTGCGCTGGGCGGCTTTCTTTATGCATTCGGTCCCTTCGTCACCTATTCGGTGTGCTGCCTGTGTTTCCTGTGCGCGGCGACCTTGACGGTCGTGCTCGGTGGCCGCCGCCGCACGGAAACCGTGACCGCAGGCTCGCGGCTCGACCGCGTGGCGGAAGGCGTGCGCTTCGTGCGCTCGCGCCCGGTGATCCTGGGCGCGATCTCGCTCGATCTGTTCGCGGTGCTGCTCGGCGGCGCGGTGGCGCTGTTGCCGATCTATGCGCGCGATATCCTGCACGCGGGCCCGATCGGCCTCGGCTTCCTGCGCGCGGCCCCTGCCGTCGGCGCAGCGCTCACGTCGCTCACGCTCGCCAAGTTCCCCATCGAGCGTCACACCGGCATCGTGATGTTCTCCGCCGTCGCCGTGTTCGGCATTGCGACCATCGTGTTCGGCCTCTCAACAAGCTTTCCCCTATCGCTCGCGGCGCTGTTCATTCTGGGCGCGTCCGACATGATCTCGGTCTTCATCCGCTCCACGCTGATCCAGTTCGCGACGCCGGATTCGATGCGCGGCCGGGTGAGCGCGGTGAACATGCTTTTCATCGGGGCATCGAACGAACTGGGCGAATTCGAATCCGGCATCACTGCCGCCTGGTTCGGCGTGGTTCCAGCCGTGATCGTGGGCGGCATCGGCACGCTTGCCGTGGTGGCGATCTGGATGAAAGTATTCCCGCCGCTCCGTACGGTGGATCGTCTGCGCGAAGTAAAGGCCTAGGCTTTTCGCACGGACGACGCGACCCGTTCCAAGGTCAGGCCCTGCACGACGATGGAAAACACCACCACCGCATAACAAACGGTGAGGAACGCCTCGCGCACGGGCCCTGCCGGCAAAGCCAGCACCAGCGCCACGCTGATCCCGCCATGAAGTCCTCCCCAGGTCAGGATGCGCAGCGTACCCGGTTCCTGCTTGCGCAATCCGACGAGAGCCAGCGGCGGGATAAGGCTCAGATATCGCGCGATCAGCGCGAGCGGAATGGCCAGCAGTGCTGCGATCATCACCTGCGGATGCCAGGCGATTGCCAGCACTTCAAAGCCGATCAAAAGAAAAAGCCCCGCGTTCAATATTTCGTCGATCAGCGTCCAGAATACCGTTACATGCTGGTTGACATGCTCGCTCATGGCAAGCCTGCGGCCCGGATTGCCGACGATCAACCCCGTCACGACCACCGCAATGGGGCCGGATATTTCGAGCCACAATCCCACCGCATATGTCACCGCTGCCGCCGCCATGGTGATGAGCACTTCAACGATGTGCTGGTCGATGGAACGCAGCGCGAGAAACGCGATGCCGCCCGTGATAAGCCCCAACACGATGCCGCCGCCCGCCTCGCGGAAAAATTCCCCGATGAGATGCTCCGCGGAAAGATCGACGTGGCCCGTCGATGCCGCCACGCCAAGAGCAATGGTGAAGATCACCACTGCTACGCCGTCGTTGAACAGGCTCTCGCCTGCAATGATCGTGCTCATGCGGTTGGAAAGCCCGATACGTTTCAGCACGTCGATCACCGCTACCGGATCGGTCGGTGAAAGAATGGCGCCCAGCACAATGCAATAGGTGAACGAGATCGGCACGCCGAGGAAATTGAAAATCAGCCACATCCCGCCGCCGAACAGGAACGTCGCGATCAACACGCCCCCGATGGCGAGCAGGAACACCGTGCCCTTGTTCTTCAGCAACATCGACAGATCGACGGTGAGCGCGCCCGCGAACAGCAGGAAGCTCAACGCACCCACCATCAGTGCCTGCGAAAACGGAAACAGGGTCAGCAAATCGCGCGCCGCTTGCGGCACTGCCCATTGCGGCATCGCGATTTCCATCGCCAGGATGCAGAGCGATACGGCAAGGCTGATCACCACCAGCCCGATGGTGTTGGGAAGACGGAGATATTTGTGGCTGATGTAACCGAACGCCGCGCAGAGAAAGAGCAGCGCAGCAATCAGATCGAAAACGCCTTCGCTGTAATCATGCGGCATCGTTCTGATCCACTCTCTGCGCGGCGAAGACGCCGGGCTCAAGTGCGGGCCAGCCCAGCTTCTTTCTGAGCCTCCTCATATATCTTCGATAGGCATCGATCTCGACATAGGTCGCGTGCCGGTCCGAGGCGACGAAATGGATTCCCCCGGAAAGATCAGGCGCATCGCTCGCCACAAGCTTGTCGAGCTTCTGTGCCGTGATGCCGTTCTCGTTGCGCGCTTCGATGGCGCGGACAGTGAAATCGGCCATTTCGTCGAACAATTTGTACGCGCCTCCGTTGGTTTCCATGTATCCCAATCCGTAAAGCTCGCGATGATCGCGGGCGAACAGGTTCATGTAGAGATCCGGTCTGTTGGATTTCCAGCGGAACAGCGAGCGGTCCACGAAAGGGATTTCCCAGCGATAACCCGTCGCGCACAGCACCAGATCGAATTCGCCGCTCGTTCCATCCGTGAAATGAACGGTTTCGCCGTCGAACCGGGCCACATCCGGCTTCGCGCGGATGCGTCCATGCGCCAGGTGATGCAGGATCTGCGTGTTGAGAATCGGATGGCTCTCGAACAGCCGGTGATCCGGCTTCTGCAAGCCGAACCGCGTCAGGTCTCCCGTCAGCGCCTTCAGGATGACCGCGAAGACCTTCTGCTGCACCCACATTGGCAGATGCGGTCCGCTGGAGGCGAATACGTCTGCCGGAACGCCGAAGAGATGCTTGGGCACGAAATGATAGCCGCGCCGCAGGCTGATCGCCGCTTCGTCTGCCACGCTCGCCGCATCGCTTGCGATATCGCAGGCCGAATTGCCGCCGCCTATGACGAGCACGCGCTTACCTAGAAATTCCGTCCGGCTCTTATAGGTCACCGCATGGCGTAATTCGCCGGTGAAGTGCCCTGGGTATTCCGGCATGTTCGGCAGCCAGTTGGTGCCGGTGGCGCAGACGAGCGCGCAATAGTCCTTGGTTTCGCCGGACGAGAGTTTCACCTTCCACATCCGCCCGACAAGTTCGGCGTGCCGCACTTCCATATTGAACGTCACATGTTGGTAGAGCCCATACGCCACCGCAAACGCGCGGATATAGTTCAATATCTGCTTGTTGGAAGGATAGTCCGGGTAATCGTCCGGCATCGGATAGTCGACATAGTGCGATTGCGTCTTCGACGAAATGAAGTGCGCGCTGTCATAGATGGGCGAGCCCGGGTTCTTCTGGTCCCAGATACCACCCACATCGGAATAACGCTCATACACATCGAATGGCACGTTGTGGCGTACGCACGCGCGCGCAAGCGCCAGCCCCGCAGGTCCGGCCCCCACGATGCAAACGCGCGGATCAGTTTTCATATCGCGCGGTCAGCGTGGCCTTGCCCAGCGAATGCAGTTGCAGTTGGGGTCGGATCTGCGCGCCCGTCACGTCGTCCGAAAGCGAAAGCTCCGGCACGTCCAGCGCCCACACGTTGAAGATATAGCGATGCGTCGTGCCGCGCGGCGGGCAGGGGCCGCCATAACCCTTGGTGCCGTAGTCGTTCACCCCTTCGACCGCACGTTGGGGCATTTCCGTTCCGCTGGCGCCCGGCGGCAGCGCCGTCACCGAGGCCGGAATGTTGAATGCGATCCAGTGCCAGAAATAATGGGTGTCATCCATCGGGTCGAGCATGGTCACGGCATAGCTCTTGGTGCCTTCCGGCGCGCCGCTCCAGGCGAGAGCGGGCGAGGTGTTGGTGCCGCGCTCCTTGCCGCGGATGCGGCATTCCGCGCGCACCTGCGCACGATTCATCTGCGCGCCCTCGGCGATGTCGCCACTTTCGATCTTCATCTGCGCCATGGCGGGCATGGAAAACCCCGCCACCAATGCCGCGCACAAAAGCCCCTTGCCGAAAACCATTCGCGAACCATCCCCACGCTTTGCGGCGCATATTAACCAAATTTGCTTGTGAGATGCAGCCCCTTGGGCGAACATGGGCAAACGCCATTTTTCAAGGGGAAAGCATGTCTCTCAAAGTCATCGGCGCTGGCTACGGCCGCACCGGAACGTCCTCGCTTAAGAATGCCCTTGAGAAGCTGGGTTTCGGCCCCACCCACCACATGTACGAGATCATCATCCATCCCGAACAGGCGCGCTTTTGGGATGCGCTGGCCGAGGGTAAATCGGTTGACTGGGATCAGGTTTTCGAAGGCTACAATTCCAGCGTCGATTGGCCGAGCTGCAAATACTACAAGGAACTGGCGGATCATTACCCGGATGCCAAGGTGATCCTGTCGCTGCGCGATCCCAAGGCCTGGCACAAAAGCGTCAGCGAAACCATCATGCCGTCGATGAAGGGGCCGATGATCCTGCCCAATGGCAAGCGCGTCGGTCCGCCCGGCGACTTCGCGAAGATCCTGATCGGGGACCAGACCTTCGGTCAGAACTACGACGAAGATCACATGATCGACATCTATCTCCGCCACAACGAAGAAGTGAAACGCACGATCCCGAAGGATCGTTTGCTCGTGTTCGAAGCGAAGGATGGGTGGGAGCCCTTGTGCAAATTCCTGGGCGTGCCGGTCCCCTCCGAACCCTATCCCAAGCTCAACACCACCGAAGACATGCAAGCGCGCCGAAAGGCCATGACGGAATCCTGATGCGAAAAGTTTACCCCGGCGCCACGGAAGCGCTCGACGGCATTTTGTTCGACGGCATGACGATCATGGCTGGAGGCTTCGGCCTCTGCGGCATTGCGGAGAATCTCATCCTCGCCCTGCGCGCTTCCGGCGTGAAGAACCTGACCGTTATCTCCAACAATTGCGGGGTTGACGATTTCGGCATGGGCCTTCTGCTGCAAACCCGCCAGATCAAGAAAATGGTCAGTTCTTATGTCGGCGAGAACGAGACCTTCGAAAAGCAATATCTCGCGGGCGAGCTCGAGCTCGAATTCAATCCGCAAGGCACCCTCGCCGAACGCATCCGCGCCGGCGGCGCGGGCATTCCTGGGTTTTACACCAAAACGGGCGTCGGCACGGTGATCGCCGAAGGCAAGGAACACAAAGAGTTCGACGGCGAAACCTACATCCTCGAACGCGGCCTCGTCGCCGATCTTGCCATCGTGAAAGCGTGGAAAGGCGATAGCGAAGGAAACCTCGTCTATCGAAAGACCGCTCGCAATTTCAACCCGATGATGGCCACTGCCGGAAAAATCACCATCGCAGAAGTCGAAGAATTGGTGCCCACCGGCAGCATTGACCCCGACCACATCCACACGCCGGGCATTTTCGTGCAGCGCATCCTCAAGGGACCGCACTACGAGAAGCGCATCGAAAAGCGCACCGTGCGGGAGAGTTGACATGGGCTGGACACGCGATGAAATGGCCAAACGCGCGGCGCAGGAATTGCGCGACGGGTTCTACGTCAATCTCGGCATCGGCATTCCAACGCTGGTATCGAACTACATCCCCGAAGGCATGGACGTAACTCTGCAAAGCGAAAACGGCATGCTCGGCATGGGCCCGTTCCCGCTCGACAGCGAAGTCGATCCCGATCTCATCAACGCCGGCAAGCAGACTGTCACGGCATTGCCGCGCACATCATATTTCTCCAGCGCGGATTCCTTCGGCATGATCCGTGGCGGTCACATCAATTTGGCCATCCTCGGCGCAATGGAAGTGAGCGAGAAGGGCGACCTCGCCAACTGGATGGTGCCGGGCAAGCTCGTCAAAGGCATGGGCGGCGCGATGGATCTCGTCGCAGGCGTCAAGCGCGTGGTCGTCATCATGGACCACACCGACAAGGCAGGCCGCACCAAACTGCTTCACGAATGCACCCTGCCGCTGACGGGCATGGCCTGCGTCAACCGCATCATCACCAATCTCGGCGTCTTCGACGTGACGCCGGATGGTCTCAAACTGGTCGAACTCGCGCCCGGCGTGACGCGCGAAGAAATCGTTTCGAAGACCGAAGCGAAACTGGCGGCATAAGATTCGCCGTCATTTCTCGACAAGCTGAAATGTCGACTCTGCAGCGCCGAGCACATAAAGATGGCACTGGCCCCAGTCGTTGGGGATTGCCCAGACCGTTCCTTCCACGACAGTAGAGGATATTTCATGCCTGTCGCAGGAAAGCTCGAAATGGTCGAGCTTGCCCGTCGCATCCTTGAAGGCAAAGCTGTGCCGGAACAGCTGATGTTGCCATGCACCTATCATGGAGGAATCTCTTATCCAGCCGCGTACATATATGGGGCCGGATGCCGCGACGCCTTCCCGAGCTTTCCGAGCCAGCTGTCCGGCGGGGTCGTCGTCTGAAATCGTCTCTATCTTTCGGAGCAGGTCGAATGTCTGTAACGCATCGGCATATTGATGCGATGCCGTTTCGAGTTCGATTTGTCTGCGCATAGCTTCATCGCGCGTGCTCGGCGCCAGGTATTTGCCACCGTCGAGAGTCGCCAGACGATTGAAATAGAGCGCGTGATCGGTGTCGTTGAGTTTGGAGTACATGATCGCCAGGGCATTCGCGATGGAGCAACGGCCATAAAAATTCATCTCTGGCGTCATCACGATCCGGTTTAGGATGGCAATTGCGTCCGACGTTTTTCCATCGCGTTCGAGATTTATTGCGGACGTATAGGCGTTTGAAACTTCGGTGGAGACGCCCCGCACGCCCTTGATGAAGAAGCGAAAACGAACGCGCCGACCTTTTTGTTCGACCGGCTCTCCGTTCTCGACGGCAGGACGATAGGTTGACTGCTCAACGGCATGTATCGCCGAGCGGGCAAACGTCTCCGGCCCCACTAGCGAAATGACTTTTATATCTTTGGTACGCCCATCTGCTGTTACCGTGAACGACGTGTCCACCAAAGCGTCGGTTGGTGTGCTTCCGGGTGCGCGATAACGTGTTGGATAAATCGCTTTCGGCCTCGATAGAAGTTCCGGTTCCGTCCAGTTCGAGCATTGGGGCGCGCAACTTAGAATCTTGTATTCCGGTACCTCTTCCTGAGAGAAAGCCGGCACCGGTGTCAGTATTGCTGCGAGCACGCACGAGCCGAGCGGTATCGAACTAAGATACCGAACGAATCGAAAGACCATCGACCACCTCTCGTTGATGCGTGTTGATGTCAATTCCGCCCCTGGAGCGAAGATCATTGCTCATAAAATTGGAATGTTGTACCGGCCTCGCCCAGGACATAGAGATTGCATTTGCTCCAATCCTTGGGAACGGTCCAGGCAGCCGTATCGCTGATTACGGAAGTTACCGAATGGCCGTCGCAAAGCAGCTCGAAATGATCGAGCTTTCCTTTGATGTCATGAAATTCGAAAATTCTCCGAAAGAGTTGATGGCGCCACGACCCCGAAAACGTGCCGTCATGAACCCAACCGCGAACCGTTACCGGCGTTGTGGCGGCAATCGTCTTTTTCATGTCGTCGGCAGAACGCGCTTCCGCTCCGCCACTCTCGATTTGGTCACTCTTTTTTAGCTCGTCAAAGGTGTTGAGCGCTTCGACATATTGCCCTGACGCGGCGGCAAATGCGAATTGCAGGTGTAGTGCTTTGTACGCCACATCGCTAGGCAGGAAGCGATCTCTCTGCATGTTCGCGATCCGCACGAAATATAGGGCGCTATCAATATCCTTCTTCTCCCAGTAGAGCTTGGCTTCCGCGTATGCAGCCATGCAGCGGCCGTAGAGATTTGCCTGGGGAGCATTCAGAATTTTATCGAATGCTTTGATCGCTGCATCTACTTTGCCGTCCTTCGCAAGATCGATCGCGTCTGAGTAAGCTACCGATAGCGGAATGGGGATGGCGTATTGCGGGAGCGCGCCGACATAGAGCATCGTGATGCTGAGGCCATAGTAGTCCACCGGCTTTCCGTTTTCCGTGGCGGGCTGGAATTGGGTTGCCTTTGCACTGTCGATGGCGGACTGGCCGAAAGATGGTCGGCCATACAGTCTTTCGATCTTGACGTCGCTGGCATGTCCATCAGCGCTGACGTTGAGCAGCAGCTGCACGAGCGCATCATTGCCCAACGCCATAGCTCCGACCGGCACCCAGCTGGCGCGCTCTGGATGTCCGACAGGCGGAACTCTGTCCGGGCAATGGGAGGTACATCGTAGAAAATCGTTCGTGGATTCGTCCTCTTGAGCTTTCGCCGAACCGGAAAGGGCGGCCAGCAGTAGAAGACATGTGGCAAATGTCTTGAAGGAGCCAATACTACGAATCCGCAATTGTGCGTTCCCCTCACGCAGTATTCGAAGTGATAACAACAGCACTATACCGTGAATATTGCATCATTAAAGCGATTTTTCGGGCATTTTGCCGATGACGAATGCTGCCATAAGTTAGTGATCAAACGGGGAGGCCGTGATGCGAACTTTTGCGGTTCTTAGTGGTACGTTGACGGCGGCAGCTTTATTTGCGTCGGCATTTGCTAGTCAATATGCGGGGATGACGAGCTGGGATTCCGAACAGAACGGCAGCCCCAAAACATACAGCCCCGGCGGCTACAAGCTGACGCTGACCGCGAAAAAGAACGGCGACCAGATGATGGAACCGTGGCTCGCCGTCACCGCGCCCGACATGCCGCCACTCTCGCTACAGGGGCAGGGCGCTGGCGACGTCGCGCGCGCCGATTTCACGGTGGTGAAGCTCGCGCCCAAGCAGCAACCCTCCGTCGTCTTCACCAGCTATTCCGGCGGCGCGCATTGCTGCGTCGAGGTTCAGGTCGCCCAACCTGTCGGCAAGGCGTGGAAGAAGATCAATCTCGGAAGCTGGGACGGCGGTAGCATCGAAGCACCGAGGGACGTGAACGGAGACGGCGTTACCGATTTTGTGTTCGTCGACAACGCCTTCCTCTACGCCTTCGATTCCTACGCGGCGAGCTGGGCGCCGCCGCTGGTGATGAATGTGGCGAACGGCAAAGGCGTGAACGTCTCCACCGCCAAGCGTTACGCCGCGCTTTATCGAGCCGACATGGAAAAGACGAAGCCCGAATGCGCCAAGCATCAGAACGGCGCCTGCGCCGCTTATGTCGCCGACGCCGCGCGCATCGGCCAGTTCGACGAAGCCTGGTGGTTCATGCTCGCCAACTACGACCAGAAAAGCGAATGGACTTATCCGACGCGCTGCAATGGCGCAAAGGTCGACTACCAATGCAAAGGCACGGAAGTTAAGCCGAAGGATTATCCGGAAGCGCTACGGTGGTTCCTGGAAGATAACGGGTATATCAAGAAATAAGCGCGAGAGGGGAAACGCATGTTCGAAGCCTTGAAGGGGTGGACGCCCGCGCAGAAGCATGTGGTGGCCGCGAGCTATCTCGGCTGGATGCTCGATGCGTTCGATTTCTTCCTGCTCGTCTTCGTCATCAAGGATGTGGCGGCGGAATTCCATTCGGAAATCGCGGGCGTCTCTATCGCGCTCACGCTCACCCTCGGCCTGCGCCCGGTCGGCGCATTCATCTTCGGCCGTCTCGCCGATCATTATGGCCGCCGTCCGGTGTTGATGTTCGATGTGGCGCTCTATTCGGTGCTCGCTTTCGCAACGGCCTTTGCGCCCGATCTCACGATCTTCCTCATCCTGCGCGCACTCTTCGGCGTCGCGATGGGCGGCGAATGGGGTATTGGTGCGTCGCTCACCATGGAAACGGTGAAGCCCGAAGCGCGAGGCTTCGTCTCCGGCCTTCTGCAATCGGGCTATCCGAGCGGTTATCTGCTGGCTTCAATCGTGTTCGCGGTGCTCTATCCGCATATCGGCTGGCGCGGCATGTTCATGGTGGGTTTGGCGCCCGCGCTTCTCATTCTCTACATCCGCCGTCACGTTCCGGAATCGCCGGGCTGGGATCGCCATGCGGTGAAAACATCCGGCGTGTTCGATGTGCTGGCTCGGCACTGGAAACTCGCGCTCTACGCCATCGTGCTGATGACCGCGTTCAATTTCTTCAGCCACGGCACGCAGGACATGTACCCCACCTTCCTGCAGGTGCAGCACGGCTATGAACACGCCACCGTCAGCACCATCGCCATCGTCTACAATATCGGCGCGATATTGGGCGGCATCACCTTCGGCATCATCTCACAGCGTTATGGCCGCAGGCGCATGATCGTCGCCACGGCGCTGCTCTCGATTCTCGCCGCACCGCTCTGGTCGTTTGCGGAAACCCCGGTCCTGCTGGGCGTGGGCGCATTCTTGATGCAGTTCTTCGTGCAGGGTTGCTGGGGCATCATTCCCGCGCATCTGAACGAACTCTCGCCACGCGAAGCGCGCGGCACGTTTCCCGGCACCGTCTATCAGCTCGGCAATTTCATCGCGTCGTCGAATGCGCCATTGCAAGTCGCCATCGCCGCCCATTTCGGCGGGCGCTATTCGATTGCGCTTGCAGCTGTCGCGATAATCGCCGCCATCGTGATCGCCGTCCTGGCGTCGCTGGGACGCGAGGCAAAGGACGCAGACCTCAACGCCGCCTAGCCGCGGAGCATTACGTCCACGCGGTCGGGTTTGCCGCCGTCTGTGATGCCGCCCATCGCGCGCACGTCGATCTTGTCCGACGGCACGCCGGAATCGATCAGCAATTGCCGCACGGCAAGCGCGCGCTTGAGAGAAAGCCTGCGGGCTTCCGAGGATTTGTCGCCCGGCGTGCCCGCGAAAGCCTGCAACAGCAGCCGCCCGGATTTGGCCTGCAATTCGTTGGTCAGATCGCCCGCCAGCGATTGCAAGGCGGCGGCCACATCGGCCGAAGGCTCGGCCGTGCCCGGCGGGAAGTTGATGTGGATGTTGCGAACGTTACTCAAGCCGCTTGCCGGTTTGGTCTGCGAAGGCGGCGGAGCGGCGGCCGCCTGCTGCTGGGGTTTTGCGGGCGCGCCGTAATCGTCCTGGCCGCTGAGCGAGAAGGGAATTGTCTCGTGGCTCGCGGGCGCAGGCGCGGGTTCGGCCTTGGGCGCGGGCGCCGGTTGGGGTTTGGGCTTCGGCTTCTCGGCCACTTTCTTGGGCGCGGGCTTTGGCGCGGGTGCCGGTTCCGGCGCGGGCCCGAACGGCGACACGTAATCGTCCGCGCCCAATGCCGACGGCGAAGAAGACGAGCCCGGTTCTTCCGAAGGCGCGGGCTGGGCGGAGGGCGTTTCCTCCGGCGGCGGCGCTTCGGCCACCTGTGGTGGAGGCTTGGGCTTATGCCGCCTGGGTTTCTTCAGGATGATTGGTTCCTGAACGGCCACCGGAGGCTCGTAGGCATTCAGCCCGTCGAGCGTATTGACCACACGCGCGCGGCGCGTTTCCGGATCCACCACGATGCGCGATCCGCTGGAGGTGGCAACCTGCGCCATGGCAGGCCCCACGAGCGCGGCCACCGCAACAGTGCAGATCAGCAAGCGGCTTCCAGCCAAGCGCGCGTTCCCTTTCCAACCCCGCCCGAACATAGACAAGCGGTGCCGCCCGCTTCAACCCGGGCCAGCGGCGTCTTTCAGCAGTTTCAGGAAAAGCGGATGCAGCGTTTCGTTGGCCGCCAGCACGCCGCCGGTCTCCAACGGCTTCTCGCCCCCATTGAGGTCGCTCACCACGCCGCCCGCCTCGCGCACCATCAGCATGCCCGCAGCGATGTCCCAGGGCTTCAGGCCCCGCTCCCAGAACGCGTCATATCGTCCCGCCGCCACCCAGGCGAGGTCCAGCGCCGCCGATCCGAAGCGCCTGACACCCGTGCTTGAGCCCATCACCGTGGCAAGTTCGCTCAAGAATCGCTGATGCCCGTCCTTGCCCATGAAGGGAATGCCGGTGGCGGAAAGCGTGTCCTTCACCTGCTTGCGCGCGGCCACACGCAGCCGCTTGTCGTTCAGGAACGCGCCCTGGCCCTTCTCGCCCACGAAAAGATCGTTGGTGACGGGATTGAAGATCACGCCCGAAACGATCTGGCCTTCGCGTTCCAGCGCGATGGAGATCGCGAAATGCGGAATGCCGTGCATGAAGTTCGTCGTGCCGTCGAGCGGATCGATGATGAAGCGATGCGATTTGTCCGGCCCGTCGATCACGCCGGATTCCTCCAGCAGGAATGGATAGCCTGGCCGCGCTTTCTTCAATTCTTCGATCAACAGGCGCTCGGTGCGCTGGTCGGCGGCGGTGACGAAATCGCCGGGCCCTTTCATCGATACCTGAAGGTTTTCCAGTTCGCCGAAATCGCGGATCAACCCGCGCCCCGCCTTGCGCGCGGCGGCGATCATCACGTTCAGGGCAGGCGAAAGATACGGCATTACTCGGCCCTGCGAATATAAGTGCCGTCTTCGGTCGACACGATCACTTTCGTTCCCGCATCGACGAACGGGGGCACCTGAATCTTCATGCCGTTTTCGAGTACGGCGGTCTTGTAGGAAGGCGCGGCCGTTCCGCCCTTCAACACCGGATCGGCTTCCGTCACTTCCAGCGTCACCTGCAGCGGCAACGAAATGCCAATGGGCTTGCCGTCATACATCTGCACCAGCGTCTTCATCCCGTCCTGCAGGAACTGCGCCTGATCGCCCACGAACTCGGTTGCGAGTTCGATCTGGTCGTAGGTTTCCATGTCCATGAAGGTCAGCATGTCGCCGCTGGAAAAGAGGAACTGGAAGTCCTTCTTCTCCAGATAGATTTCCTCCACCGTTTCGTCGGAGCGGAAACGCTGGTTCAGCTTGGTGCCATTGGTGACGTTCTTGAGTTCGACCTGGTTATAGGCGCCGCCCTTGCCGGGCTTCACCTTCTGCGTCTTCACCGCGATCCAAAGGCCCTTGTCGTAATCGATCATCGTGCCGGGACGGATTTCATTACCGGATATCTTGGGCATGGTTCGTAAAGCGTCCTTTCAGGGCGCGCGGTGCGGTCAGGTGAATTCAAAGAGCGCGCGGGTTCTAGCAACCCCCACCCTCCTTGTCATCCCCGGCGAGCGCGAACGCAGTTCGCGTGAGGGAAGGGGACCCAGGCGGCAAATACCGATCGGTATCTGATAGCTGGGTCCCCTTCCCCTCGCTGTCGCTCGGCCGGGGATGACAGTTTTGTTTTATTGAAACAGTTTATTGAATGCTGCGACGGCCGTGGCCGGTCCTTGCGAGAAATCCCAGACCCCCGCCGAAACCGCGATGAAATCCGCGCCCGCCTCCACCAGCGCCCGCGCGTTCTCCACCGTGATCCCTCCAATCGCCACGCAAGGCACGGTCATCACCTCGGCCCACCACTGGATGAGTTCGATATCGGCCTGCGTCTTGGGCTCTTTCGTCTGCGTCGGAAAGAATGCGCCGAACGCCACATAATCTGCGCCCGCTTCGCCCGCTTCCATCGCGAGGTGGCGCGAATTGTGACAGGTCACGCCGACAATCGCGTTCCTTCCAACAGCCGCGCGCGCTTCCGCATATGACGCATCGTCCTGTCCCACATGCACGCCATCGCAACGCAATTCCGCCGCCAGATCGGGCCGGTCGTTCAGGATGAACGCGACATCGGCCTTCTGTGCAATCGGCATCAGGATTTCGGTGGCGCGGCGAATGTCGTCGTCCGAAACATCTTTCAGCCGCAACTGAAGGCAAGCCACATCGCCGCCGTCGAGCGCACGGCGCAAATCATCCGCGAATGCGCGCGGCTCAAGCTTGGGCGGCGTGATGAGATAAAGGCGGCAGCGTTCGCTCAAGCCGCCTTCTTCTCCAGTTCGGCGGTCCATTTGCCGAGCGCGGCGAGCCCGTTCATTTTCGCGCGGTGCGTGAAGGCTTTCTGCGCCAGCGTTACGTTCTCGGCCTTGCCGCCCCAGGCTTTCTGCGGCGCTGCCTGTAACGCGCGGCCATAGGAGAACGTGAGCGCCCACGGCAATTCGTATTCCGCGTTCATGGCATTGAGATGCGCGGTCGCCTGTTCGTCCGACTGTCCGCCCGAAAGGAACGCGATGCCCGGCACCGCCGACGGCACACAACGCTTCAGGATTTCCACCGTGCGCTGCGCCACTTCATCGACGCTCGCCTGCTTTGCGCACTTCATGCCCGAGATCACCATGTTCGGCTTCAGCACCATGCCTTCGAGCGCCACATTGGCGTAGTAGAGCTGCTGGAAGGTTTCCTTCAGCACCCATTCGGTGACCTTGGCGCAGGTATCGATATCGTTGTCGCCATCCATCAGCACTTCGGGCTCGACGATCGGAACAATGCCGTTTTCCTGGCAGAGCGCCGCATACCGCGCGAGTGCATGCGCATTGGCGTTGATGCAGTTGTACGAAGGCCGGCCATTAGTCGGATCATAAGTCGCGCGCCATTTGGCGAAGCGCGCACCCAGCTTGTGATATTCGACCAGCCTTTCGCGCAGGCCATCGAGCCCTTCGGTCACGGTTTCGCCGTTGCTCGCGGCAAGGGGTTTCGCGCCCGCATCCACCTTGATGCCCGGAACGCTGCCCGCCGCTTCGATCAGCTTGACCAGCGGCGTGCCGTCCTTCGCCTTCTGACGAATGGTTTCGTCGAACAGGATGACGCCGGAGATATGGTTCTTCATCGCGTCGGTCGAGCGGAACAGAAGTTCGCGATAGTCGCGGCGATTGTTTTCGTTGTTCGTCACGCCGATCTTGTCGAAGCGTTTCTGGATCGTGCCCGTGCTTTCGTCGGCGGCGAGAATGCCTTTGCCTTCCGCCGTCATCGCACGCGCGATTTTGTTCAGTTCCGCCAGATTCATCTTCAACTCCGTTTTGCGTTTTCGAGCGCAGCCACGCCCGGAAGTTCCTGGCCCTCAAGCCATTCGAGAAATGCGCCGCCCGCAGTGGACACGTAAGAGAAATCCTCCGCCACGCCGGCATGATTGAGCGCGGCCACCGTGTCGCCGCCTCCGGCAACCGACAAAAGCCTGCCCGCCTTGGTGCGCTCGGCCACCAGTTTCGCCGCCGCCACCGTGCCGCGGTCGAAGGGGCGCGTTTCAAACGCGCCGAACGGGCCGTTCCACACAAGTGTTGCGGCCGTGTGCAGGCGCCGCTCGAACTCGTCGATGGAGTCGGGCCCGACGTCGAGGATCATTTCGTTCTCGGCCACTTCGCGCACCGGCACCGTGCGGTGATGCGCGTTCGCCTTGAATTCCGTCGCCACCACAACATCATCCGGCAAGATCAAGATCGTGCCCGTTTCGGTTGCGAGAGAAACGATGCGTTCCGCCGTCTTCAGGTGATCGGGTTCGTAGAGAGAGCGCCCGACGGAGATTCCCTGCGCCGCAAGGAAAGTATTCGCCATCGCGCCGCCGATCACCAGCATGTCCACTTTCTGGATCAGGTTTTCCAGCAGCGTGATCTTGGTGGAGACCTTCGCGCCGCCCACCACCGCCATCACCGGCCGCTTGGGATCGTCCAACGCTTGATGCAAATGAGAAAGCTCGGCCTCCATCGCGCGCCCCGCAGCGGAAGGAAGCAGATGCGCCAACCCTTCCGTTGTTGCGTGTGCGCGGTGTGCGGCAGAGAACGCATCGTTCACGAAGATATCGCCAAGCGCCGCGATCTGCTTGGCGAACGCGAGGTCGTTTGCCTCTTCGCCCTTATGAAAGCGCGTGTTCTCCAGAACCAGAACGTCGCCGTCTTTCATCTTGGCCACGGCGGCCTCCGCTTCCGACCCGACGCAATCGGTGGCGAAATCGACGTGGTGCGACAGCGCAAAGGCCAGTGCAAACGTCACCGGTTTCAAGGACATCTCCGGCACGACCTTGCCCTTCGGCCGGTCGAAGTGCGAAAGCACGATCACCTTCGCACCCTTCTTGCTCAGTTCCTTGATGGTCGGCGCCTGCCGCTCGATGCGCAGCATGTCCGCCACGCGGCCATCTTTCATCGGCACGTTCAGATCCGCGCGCACGAGCACGCGTTTGCCCCTCACCGAAAGGCCGTCCAGCGTCTGAAAGTCGGCCATGGCTTCAGATCAGCTTGCCCAACGCAACGGCGGTGTCCGCCATGCGGTTGGAGAAGCCCCATTCATTGTCATACCAGCCCATGGTCTGAACGAAATTGCCGTCCAGCACCTTGGTCTGATCGAGCGCGAACGAACACGACGCGGGCTGATGGTTGAAATCGTGGCTCACCAGCGGCGCATCCACGATCACCAGCACGCCCTTCAGCGGCCCATTGGCAGCCGCCTTCATAGCGTCGTTCACTTCGGCAATGGTTGTCGGCCGCTTCGAGACGAACTTCAGGTCGACGAGCGAGACGTTCGGGGTCGGCACGCGCACCGAAATGCCGTCGAGCTTGCCCTTCAGTTCCGGTAGCACGAGGCCAACGGCTTTCGCTGCACCCGTCGATGTCGGGATCATCGAAAGGGCTGCGGCACGCGCGCGGTAGAGATCCTTGTGCATCTGGTCGAGCGACGGCTGGTCGTTGGTGTAGGAATGCACCGTCGTCATGAAGCCTTTTTCGATGCCGATGGCATCGTTCAGCACTTTTGCCATAGGGGCGAGGCAGTTGGTGGTGCACGACGCATTGGAAACCACCATGTCATTCTTGGTCAGCGTCTTGTCGTTCACGCCGTAGACGATGGTGCGGTCCGCGCCGTCGCAAGGGGCCGAAACGAGCACGCGCTTTGCGCCGGCGGCCAGATGCGCCGAGGCCTTTTCCTTCGAGGTGAAGATGCCCGTGCATTCGAGCGCGATGTCCACCGCCAGTTCCTTGTGCGGAAGCTCAGCCGGATTCTTGATCGCGGTGACCTTGATCTTGTGGCCGTCGACAATCATCAGATCGCCGTCGACCTTCACTTCGCCCGGAAAGCGGCCGTGTACCGAGTCGTAGCGCAGCAGATGCGCGTTGGTTTCCACCGGACCCAGATCGTTCACGCCCACAACGACGATGTCGGTGCGCTTCGATTCCACAATCGCGCGCAAGACCAGACGCCCGATGCGGCCAAAGCCGTTGATCGCGACGCGAAGTGCCATTTCATTTTCTCCTCAGTTTCACCAAACCCTCCCCTTGAGGGAGGGTCGAAATTTGCGTGAGCAAATTTCGGGGAGGGGTCAATGCCGCCAACGCCGGACCCCTCCCCGAAAAATCCTGTCGGATTTTTCGACCCTCCCTCAAGGGGAGGGTGAGAAGCACGGCACCCGAAATTACATCACTTACCCTTCTTCAACGCCGCCTTGGCTTTTTCCGCCGCGGCTTCCGGCGTGATGCCGAAATGCTTGAACAAATCCTTCGCGGGCGCGCTGGCGCCGAAGCTGTGCATGCCCACAAAGGCTCCGTCCGGACCGATATAGCGGTCCCAGCCGAAAGGCGAGGCCGCTTCGATTCCAACCTTAACGGTGCCGGGCCCCAGCACGCGCTCACGATATGTTTCGTCTTGTTCCTCGAACAATTCCCAGCACGGCATGGAAACCACGCGCGTCCCGATTCCGTCCGCCTGCAGCAGATCGCGGGCCTTCAGCGCCACGCCCACCTCTGAACCCGTGGCAAGGATGGTTACTTTCGCTGCCCCATCCGCGCCCGCAAGTTCGTAAGCGCCGCGCGCGCAGAGATTTTCGTCTTTGTGCTCGATGCGCACGGTCGGCAGGTTCTGGCGCGTTAACGCAAGTAAACTCGGGCGCTTGGGATTTTCCAGCGCCAACTGCCAGCACTCCGCCGTTTCCACCGCGTCCGCAGGCCGGAACACCAGCAGATTGGGCATCGCGCGCAAACCCGCCAGCTGTTCGATGGGTTGATGCGTCGGCCCGTCTTCGCCCAGGCCGATGGAGTCGTGCGTCATCACATAGATCACGCGCTCGCCCGAAAGCGCCGACAGCCGGATCGCCGGTTTGCAGTAGTCGGAAAAAATCAAAAACGTGCCGCCATAGGGAATGACGCCGCGATGCAGCGCCATGCCGTTCATTGCCGCTGCCATGCCGTGCTCGCGGATGCCGTAATGCATGTAGCGGCCGGAGAAATCGCCGGTCGCGATTTCCTTCATGCCCTTGGTCCGGGTGTTGTTCGAGCCGGTCAAGTCCGCCGATCCGCCGATGGTGGTCGGGATTTCCGCGTTCACCACTTCCAGCGTCATCTCGGAAGATTTGCGCGTGGCGACGTTGGGTTTCTCCGCACTGAATTTCTTTTTCAACTCGTTGATCGCGGGCGCGAAACCTTTCGGCAGGTCCAGCGACAGCGCGTCCTCGAATTCCTTCTTCTTGTCGGAGGCGTTCTTGCGAACTTCCCACGCCTCGCGCTGCGACTTGCCCTTCGCGCCGATCGCGCGCCACGCCGACAGAATGTCGTCCGGCACGACAAACGGCGCATAAGGCCAATCGAGATTCTTGCGCGCGCCCGCGATTTCTTCCGCGCCCAGCGCTTCGCCATGCGCCTTTGCCGTGCCCGCTTTCTTGGGCGCGCCATAACCGATCACGGTGCGGCAGCAGATCAGCGTCGGCTTGTCGGTTGATTGTGCGGCGAGCAAGGCGCGCGCCACTTCCTCGCCGTTCAACCCGTCAACGAGATGCGTGTCCCAACCCGAGGCTTCGAAGCGGCGGCGCTGATCGGTCGAATCCGCAATCGCGGTGTCGCCGTCGATGGAGATGTTGTTGTCGTCGTAGAGCACGATCAGGTTGCGCAGCTTCAGATGCCCGGCAAGCCCGATGGCTTCATGGCTGATGCCTTCCATCAGATCGCCGTCGCTGGCGATGACATAGGTCTTGTGCTCGACCAGATCGTCACCGAAGCGCGCATTCAAAATGCGCTCGGCCAACGCCATGCCGACAGCCGTGGCGATGCCCTGGCCGAGCGGCCCCGTCGTCGTTTCGATTCCGGCAAGGTGTCCATATTCGGGATGCCCTGCGCACGGGCTTCCCAACTGGCGGAACCGCTTGATGTCGTCGATAGAGATGTCGCCATAGCCCGTGAGATAGAGCAGCGAATACAGCAGCATCGAGCCGTGACCGGCCGACAATACGAACCTGTCACGATCCGGCCACTTCGGATTCGCGGGGTCGAATTTCAGGAATTTGGAAAACAGCGTGGTTGCGGCATCCGCCATGCCCATCGGCAGGCCGGGATGGCCCGAATTTGCGGCCTCCACGGCGTCCATCGAGAGCGCGCGAACGGCGTTGGCGAGGCGGCGGATTTCAGCGGCCTCCTTCGAGGGCGAAACCGAACCGGCGGCACTGCTCATCGCGTGGTTTTCCTTCGGGAATGGGCTTGGCCTTAGCGAGGCCGAGCCTTCTGCGTCAAGTGAGTGAACGCAAAAGCGTTGACCATATTTCCCGCATAGGCCTAAGGTCTTGTCGTACAGCGAAAAGAGGCGTGGATGACGAGGCTGGAGCAAGCGGCCGCGCGGTTCGCCGCAGCCCTCGAACAGGTGGAGAAATCGGGCGCCCCTCTGGCGAAGGCGCGCGAGGAAATGGGCCGGGCCGCGGGCCGGATCGCCGAACTGACCGCCGAACGCGAACGACTATTGGCCCGCATCGCCGAACTGGAAGACGAAGCGCGCACGCTTTCCGGCCTGACGCACGAGGTGCAGGGCCGGCTCGACGGCGCCATAGCTGAAATCAGAGCGGCCTTGGGCCGCGCGTAACCTGCGTAACCGCTGACAGGAAGGAAGTCTCATGCCCCTGGTCAACGTCATGGTCAATTCGAGGGCCTACACCATCGCCTGCGACGACGGCGAGGAAGATCACCTCAAGCAGCTTGCGGCCTATGTGGACGCCAAAGTCCGCGAATTGATGGAATCGGTCGGTCAGGTGGGCGATGCGCGGCTTCTTTTGATGGCCGCCCTGCTTCTGGCAGACGAATGTTTCGAAGCTCAGTCCCTGCTTGAGACTCACGGCAAACGCGCTGGCACGGCCGCGAACGACCACGTCAAACCTGAAGGGCTGGCCGCCGAGCGCCTAGAAGCCGCCGCCAAACAGCTCGAGGACATTGCGGCGCGCTTCGCACACGCCTAGCGTAGTTCTCGGACGGGTACTGCCTCGCGCGTCAGGATAGCGATGCCCAGGGGCCTTAATGGTACTCACCGGGAGCTGTCCCTGTCCGAGACCGTGGTCTCGAGCATATGGCGCCCACCTGCACTTGCAGGCCCGTGAGGATCCAGTTCCAACGGCGTGTGCGGTCCCGTCCGCTATTTCTCACAAGCAATCCGCTTACCTCCCCCTGCGCGGGGAGGTCGACGCGCGGCAGCGCGGCGGGTGGGGGCTGCATCAACAATCTCGATCTGCGAACGTCAGCACATGCTGAAGGTGCGTCGCTGCCAAAGTCCCCACCCGTCGTCGTGCCGATGCACGACGCCGACCTCCCCGTATAAGGGGAGGTAAGAATGAAAGCGAAGCTGCGAGAACTGGCCCGAACCCGTCGCGCCGAGTTGGCCGAGGCGAATCCCGATTTCGCTACACGACTCGCAAGTCACGCCACCGCGCTCGACATCCCGCCCGGCAGTTTGATCGGCGCCTACGCAGCACTTCCCGGAGAAGCCGATCCGCATCTGCTGCTGAAGGCGCTCGTCTCGACCGGCTGTGGCATCGCCTTCCCCCGCGTCGAAGCCAAAGGCGCGCCACTCGTCTTCCATCACTGGAAACCGGGCCGCGAACTGAAGCGCGGCACGTTCGGCATCGCCGAACCGTCCGCCGATTGGCCCATCGCGCATCCGCACATCCTGCTCATCCCGCTTCTCGCCTTCGACAAGAGAGGTCATCGCCTCGGCTACGGCGGCGGCTATTACGACCGCACATTGGAAGCATTGCGCGCACACGGAAACATCCGCGCCATCGGCATCGCCTATGCGGGACAGGAAATCGATTCCATTCCCGACGAGAACCACGATCATCTCCTCGACATGATCGTGACCGAAGAGGGCGTGAGGCGTTTTTCGGCCCGCTAGGCCCTTTTTTCTGGTTTTGGGCCGCCTTCCTCGTGTTATGAGACGCCATGCGCATTCTATTCATCGGCGATGTCGTCGGAAAACCCGGCCGCGAAGTGGTAAACGCGGAACTCCCGCGTCTGATCGAAACGCTTAAGCTCGATTTCACGATCCTCAACGGCGAGAATCTCGCAGGCGGTTTCGGCGTGACGCGCGCCATCGCGAGCGAAATGTTCGCGCTCGGCGTCGATTGCATCACCACCGGAAATCACTGGCTCGACCAGAAGGAAATCCTCACCTTCATCACCGATGAAGATCGCGTGCTGCGCCCCTGCAACCTGCCCGCAGGCACGCCCGGCAAGGGCGCGAACCTGTTCCAGGCGAGAAACGGCGCGCATGTGCTCGTCATCAACCCGCTCGGCCGCGTTTTCATGGAGCCGCAGAACGATCCCTTTGCTGCGGTCGATGCCGAACTGAACGCCTGTCCTCTGGGCGAAGGCGCCGATGTCGTGGTGGTCGACATGCATGCCGAAGCGACCTCCGAGAAAATGGCGATGGGCCATTTCTGCGATGGCCGCGCCAGCATGGTGGTCGGCTCGCATTCGCATGTGCCGACCGCCGATGCGCAGATCCTTCCCGGCGGCACGGCCTATCAAACGGATGCGGGTGCTTGCGCCGACTACGACTCCGTCATCGGCATGGAAAAATTCGAGCCGCTGCAGCGCTTCACCAAAAAAATGTCCTCCGGCCGCTTCCAGCCCGCCACCGGCCCCGCAACGCTCTGCGGAATTTTCGTCGAGACCGGCGCCCGAGGTCTTGCCACTCGCATCGAACCCGTGCGTGTCGGCGGACGGCTGAAACAAACCATGCCCGATGTCTGATATTCCCTTCACACTCCGCAAGATCGATCACGTCGTCCTGCGCGTCGCCGATCTGAAGGCGAGCCTGCATTTCTATCTCGACGTTCTCGGTTGCACGATGGACAAGGAGCAGGCGCAGATCGGCCTTTATCAGGTCCGCGCGGGGGACTCCCTGATCGACCTGGTGCCGCTCGACCAGCCGCTCGGAAAGATGGGTGGGGCAGGGCCTTCGCGCGAAGGCCGCAATGTCGATCATTTCGCGATCCAGATTACGCCCTTCGAGGATGCCGCTATCCGCGCCCATCTCGCGCGCCACAACATCGAGGTCGCTGATGCGGGCCGCCGCTATGGAGCGGAGGGCAACGGACCCTCTATCTATATTCGCGATCCCGACGGCAACACGGTCGAATTGAAGGGGCCGGCGGAACTTTGAAGCCTGTTTTCCGCTTGAGGGAAGATGCGGGAGCCATGGGCATTGCTGAAGGAAGGCGTCCGGACCTTCCTTGACGACGAGGTGCTCAGCCGCGGCGCCGCGATCGCGTTCTATGCCACCACTGCGCTCGTCCCAATCCTTTACATCTCCGCGCTGATCGCAGGCCTCGTGTTCGGCCGCGCGGCGGCCAGCACCGCCATCGCCTCGGTGATCGGCCATCTCGTGGGATCGGGCACCGCCGAGTTTCTGACGACGGCGATCTACAATGCACACGATCCCGGCACCCTGGGCCAATGGCGCAATATCGTGACGCTCGTTCTTCTCATCATCACCTCAACCGGCGTGTTCGCGGAAATCCAGGCCGCGCTCAACCGCATCTGGGATGTCGAACCGCGCACCGCCATCTGGTGGCAGATGTTGCGCGCGAGGTTGGCGAGCCTTGCGCTCGTGCTGGCGTTCGCGTTTCTTCTTCTGGTTTCGCTTCTCATGACGGCCGCAATCAACGCACTCGGCGAACGTATCGACGACGTGCTGCCCGTGGGCAGTGCGGTTGCATGGATACTGAACTTCGCGATCTCGTTTGGCTTGATCGCGCTTCTGCTCGCGGCGATCTATCGCGTCCTGCCCGATACCGATGTCGAATGGCGCGACGTGGCCATCGCCGCCATCGGCACCACGGTCCTGCTCAACATCGGCGAATATTTGATCGGTCTTTATCTGGGCTCGGCCCATGTCGGCGCCCGCTACGGCACGGCGGGCAGCGTGATCGTGCTGCTGACCTGGATTTACTACACCGTACAGATATTTCTGCTCGGCGCCGTCTTCACCCGCGTCTGGTCCGAACATCACGGCAGCCGGGCGCAGAAAAGAGAACGCGAGATCGCGCCCACCCTATCCAGTGCGAGCTGATCAGTGCGCTTTCGCTTGGGCCTTTTGCTTCGCAAGTTCGGCCTCGAAGTCGCGCTGGCTCGCGGCCACGAAACGCAGCAATTCGCCCGGGTCGACAAACGGATTGGGCGCGCCTTTCTTTCGCAACGCTAGCTTCTGTTGCGGGTGATAGAATTGCGCGTGCGCCGCCAGAAACACATCCGCTTTCATTGTCTTCAACTTGGCGAAGCTCGCCTCATAATCGGATGCGATTTGTGGATAGGCCTTGTTATTGACCAGCGGATTACCCGCAACCGTCGTGCTGCAATAGAAAATCGCGGTGTGCGCCGCGCCGTCCTCGCTGACCGGCATCGTCCAGCTCGTACAGCCCGGCGTATGCCCCGGCGTCAGATGTGCCGTCAGTTTCGTCTCGCCCAGTTCGATGGTCTCGCCGTCCCTCACGATCCTGTCCACCTTCACCGGCGGAAAATGATCGGAAGCCGTCGGCCCGAAACTGATCCTGCCGCGTTCGAGAATAGGGGCGTCGGCTGCGCTCGCATAAAGCGTGGCCCCGCTGTCGTGCTTCAACGCGGCCAATCCCGCCGCATGATCGTAATGCGCATGGCTGTTGAGTAGAATCTTGATGTCGGAAACACGAAAGCCCAGCGCCGCGATGTTGCGCTCGATCGGCGGCACGTTCTGCTCCAGCGTCCCGTCGATCAGGATGTCGCCATCCTTTGTGTGGATCAGATAGGCCGCAAGATCGGCGGTGCCGACATAGTAGATGTTGCCGATGATATGGAACGGCGCGACAGGTTTCGTCCAATCCGCCGGAACTTCTGCGATTGCGGGCTGCGCGATGCCGACCATCGCTACAAGAAGGAACAAAATGCGCTTCACGACGCCTCCATGCTTTCGCTGCGCTTGCCCGGGATGATCAGGACGAATGGGCCTCGCCGTAGGCAGGTGCCAGGATATGGCCGAAGGCGAAGCGCGCCACGACCAGAAGGCCCATGCCCACCGCCATCATGCCCGCATGCAGCAGCCAGAAATTCACCGCCGTCATCGTGCTCAAAAGCCCGCCGACATAGCCGATCAGCATGTTTCCCATGAACAGGTGCAGGTAATAGACCGCGATCATCGTGCCGCCGAGACCTTTGGGTGCGGCGCGCGAATAAAGCGCCAGCCCCGTCGGCAATACCATCGAGAATCCCAGATCGTTCACGATGTGAAAGCCGAATGCCCAGAAGATCGAAACCGGCTGCCCCGTTTGCGAAACGCGCCACGCCGCCGCCGCCAGCACCAGCGGCGCGAACGCGCTGATCGCGGTACCGATGACGATCTTGGTGAGCTCATCTGGCTCCGTCCAACGCTTCGACCACCAGCGCCAGAACCAGATCACGAACGCCATTAATGCCGTCGAAACAAATGCATCGACAGACAGCATCCAGGTGATCGGCATGGTCTCGCCAAAGAACACGAGCTGGAAATTCTTCTCCGCCCAGATGAGATAGGCGTTGAAGATCTCCTGATTGCTGACGAGCGAAAGCGCCAGAACCGGCAACAACGCAACGAGAATGGCGATGACGCGCCAATCCCTGCGCGTGAGCGGCGGCCGCTTTTGCGTTTCCCTTGAGCGCGAAGGCTCCGGCGGCAGCGCGTAACGGCCCGTCAGATAAACCGCGAGTCCGATCAACATGCCCACGCCGGCCGCCCCGAAACCCCAATGCCAGCCGACCGTCTGCCCCAGCGTGCCGCAGACAAGCGGCGAAACGATCACTGCGATCTGGATGCCGAGGAAATAGACCATGAACCCGTCGGCGCGGCGGTGATCGTCCGGCCCGTAAAGATCGCCGACCTGTGCCGCGATATTGCCCTTGAAGCAGCCCACGCCCAGCAGCAGGCAAAGCAGCGCGGGCAACAGGCTTGCCTCGATCGCCATCAGGAAATGGCCAAGCGCCATCAGCGACGCACCGATGGTCACCGTCTGCGTGCGCCCCAGCACGCGATCCGCAAGCCATCCGCCCGCAAGCGGCGTGACATAAACCAGCCCCGCATAAAGTCCGAAGATCGCGCTCGCCAAAGCCTGCGGCGACAGCGGCCCATAAACCGCTTCGATGGCATGCGAGAACGGCCCGAAACCCCACACCTTGCCGACATGCTCGGGCTTGAACAGGTAGTTCGTCATGTAGAGGACGAGCAGCGCCTGCATCCCATAATAGGAAAAGCGCTCCCACACCTCCGACATGGCAAGCCAGCCGAGCCCCGGCGGATGCCCGATGAAGGATGTCTGCGTTTTGGTGCCGTCCTGGAACTCTTCCAGCGGCGAACGAACAGCCGCCCCGCTTTTGACTTCGGCAGCCATCGCCAGGTCTTCGGCGTCCTCGGCCCGCGACGTAACCATCCGCGCCCCCAATCCGCTCAATGCCGGCACACTCTCAGCGATGCCAGAAAACAAGGCAAGTCAAGGCGTTGTGAACCAAAGAACGGCGGATACCCTGCATCGAGTCTGAACATGGCTGAAATTCGAACCATTCCGCATTAAGGTCCGGCCATGCTTCGTCGCCAAACCGCAATCGATATTCTCGCCGCGCTTCAGCCCAAGCTGAACGCGCGCGGCATCGCCCATGTCGCAATCTTCGGCTCCGTCGCACGCGATCTCGCGCGGGAAACAAGCGATATCGACGTCCTGGTCACACCCGCCGAAAGCAGGCAACTCGATCTTTTTGATCTCGGGGGTGTGCAAACATTGTTAGATGAGAATTTCGCCGGCATGGAAGTGGATGTGGCCGTCGGTCCCGTTCGAACCGGCAGCTTGGCGCGCGCGATAGGCAAGGACCGCGTGGATGTCTTCTAATCGTTTCGCCAAGTGCTTCAGCGACATCATTGCAGCGATCGATCTCATTCAACTGTGGACGGAGCGCAAAGGCGGAGCCGAAATCCTTGGCGATCCGCTGGTACGCAGCGCGGTGGAGCGCCAGCTTTTGGTGATCAGCGAAGCGGCGGTCCGTCTGCACAAGCTCGACCCGGCTGCAGCCCCTCGGCTTGCGCCGGACACCGACTGGCAGGGTATTCGCGGCATCGGCAACTTTCTCAGACACAGCTACGACGACCTCGACACCGCGATCATCCTCGACGTCGTGGAAAAACGGCTGGGCCCGCTCCGGACCGCCTGCAACAGCGCCAAACAAGCCCTTTCGAAATAGGGCGGACGGTCCCGAAATGACGCCCCCTTGAACCACCCCCGGCCCAAGGCTATTTCAGCCCGCCGAAAGGTGAGCCCATGGCCGGTCATTCCCAGTTCAAGAACATCATGCACCGCAAGGGGCGGCAGGATAAGGAGCGTTCCAAGCTCTTTTCCAAGCTCGCGCGCGAAATCACGGTCTCTTCGAAACAGGGCTTGCCCGACCCGAAACACAATCCGCGCCTGCGCGCCGCGATCATCGCGGCCAAGCAGGAGTCCATGCCCAAGGACAATATCGAGCGCGCGATCAAGAAGGGGCAGGGCGGCGATGCGGAGAACTACGACGAGGTGCGTTACGAAGGTTACGGCCCCGGCGGCGTGGCGCTGATCGTCGAGGCGCTGACCGACAACCGCAATCGCACCGCGGGCGACGTGCGCGCGGCGTTCGCGAAATTCGGGGGTGCGCTCGGCGAAACCAATTCGGTCTCGTTCATGTTCAACCGCGTGGGCGCCATCACCTATCCCAAGGACAAGGGCAGCGAAGACGCGATGCTCGACCTTGCCATCGAGGCGGGGGCGGACGAAGCCGTCACCACCGACGAAGGCCACGAATTCCTGACCAGCGTGGAAAATTTCGGCGCCGTGCGCGATGCCCTCGAAGCAAAGCTCGGCGAAGCCAGTTCCGCAAAAATCGTCTTCCGCCCGCAGAACACGGTGGCGGTGAAGGACGAGGCGGGCGAAACCCTGATCAAACTCCTCGATGTGCTGGACGACCACGACGACGTGCAGACCGTCTACGGCAATTACGAATTGTCGGACGCGCTCTTGGAGAAGATGGCCTGACATTCGGCTATTCCTGCTCGAACCGTCTGGAAAGCCTACGAACGAAAAGCGTACAAATTCGCGATGACCGTTGCGATTCGCATCCTCGGCCTCGATCCCGGCCTCAGCCGCATGGGCTGGGGGGTGATCGACGTGGCGGGAACGCGCCTCTCTCACGTCGCCCACGGCGTGATCGCGAGCAAACCGGCCGACGGCATGGGCCGCCGCCTTTTGCTCCTTCACTTCACGCTAAGCGAAGTGATCGCCGAACACCGCCCCATGGCCATCGCCGTGGAACAGGCCTTTGTCGCCAAGGATCCGCAGGCCGCGCTGAAGATCGGCCACGCGCGCGCGGTGGCCCTGCTCGCGGCGGCGCAGGCGAAATTGGAAATTGCCGAATACGCCCCCAATCACATCAAAAAATGCGTGGTCGGCGTGGGCCATGCCGACAAGGATCAGGTGATGGCGATGGTCAAACGCCTGCTGCCAACAGCAGGCGTCCATCAATTCGATGCCGCCGACGCACTTGCCGCCGCCATCGCGCATGCGCATCTCGCGGGCACGCGCTCCCGTATCGCAGGAGCGTTGGCAGGCGAAGTGGTTTCCGGTTCGCCGTCCGCCAGAGCGACCAACAAAAGGTCGGCACTCGTATGATTGGAAAATTAACAGGTATCGTGGACACCCTGGGTGAGGATCACGCGATCCTCGATGTGAACGGCGTCGGCTATCTTGTAAGCTGTCCGTCTTCCACGCTTTCGAAACTCGTGAGCGGCAACACCGCCTCGCTGATGATCGAAACCCGCGTCACCGACGAAACGATCAAGCTCTACGGTTTTTCTTCCGCCGAAGAACGCGAATGGTTCCGCCTGCTGCAGACGGTGCAGAACGTCGGCGCCCGCGTGGCATTGAACGTGCTCTCGGCGTTGAGCCCACGCGATCTCGAACGCGCGCTGGCTTTGAGCGATAAAGCCGCCATCGGCCGCGCCCAAGGTGTCGGCCCCAAACTCGCGCTGCGCATCGTCACCGAACTAAAAGACAAAGCTCCCGCCATGATGTTGCGCGGCCACGGCGACGAAACCGTCGCCCACGCCGCCCCGCGCGGCCCCGAAGCCGATGCGGTCGCAGCGCTTGTGGGGTTGGGTTATTCTCCCACGCAGGCAAGCGAAGTCGTGGCGCGCGTGGCCCGCGAGCTTGGCAGCGTTTCGGTGGAAGTGCTCATCCGCGAATGTTTGCGGCACATGGCGAAGTAAGGATCGGTGATGGCCAAACCCTCGACAGCCGAACGTCTCGTCACCCCCGAACGCGCCGAGGAAGACTCGCTCGAATCCAGCCTGCGTCCCAAAACACTTGCCGATTTCGTCGGACAGCAGCAGGCACGCGAGAATCTTTCCATCTTTATCGAAGCAGCGAAGAAGCGCGGCGAGGCGCTGGACCATGTGTTGTTCTCGGGCCCGCCAGGCCTCGGCAAAACAACGCTCGCACAAATCGTGGCGCGCGAGCTGGGCGTGAATTTCCGCTCTACCTCCGGTCCTGTGCTGGCCAAGGCGGGTGATCTCGCGGCCATCCTCACCAATCTCGAACCGCGCGACGTTCTTTTCATCGACGAAATCCACCGCCTCAATCCGGTGGTGGAAGAAATCCTCTACCCCGCGATGGAGGACTACGAACTCGATCTCGTCATCGGCGAAGGCCCGTCCGCGCGTTCGGTGAAGATCACGCTCGCACCCTTCACGCTCGTGGGCGCCACCACGCGCTCGGGCCTCATCACCACGCCGTTGCGCGACCGTTTCGGCATTCCCGTGCGCCTCAATTTCTATTCGGCGGAAGAACTGGTTTCGATCGTGGAACGCGGGGCGCGCGTGCTGGGCTTCGATCTTTCACCCGATGGCGCGCGCGAGATCGCGGGCCGCGCGCGGGGCACGCCGCGCATCGCGGGCCGCCTGCTCAAGCGCGTGCGCGACTTTGCCAGCGTCGGCGGCCATGCGCGCGTCGATGCGAAAATCGCCGATGCGGCGCTCACTCGGCTCGAAGTCGACAAGCGCGGCCTCGATTCCTTCGACCGCCGCTATCTGAAACTAATCGCGGAATCCTTCACCGGCGGCCCCGTGGGCGTCGAAACCATCGCGGCAGCACTCGGCGAAGCGCGCGACGCCATCGAGGAAGTGGTCGAACCTTTCCTGATGCAGCAGGGCTTCGTCCAGCGCACGCCGCGCGGCCGCGTGCTCACCAATGCCGCGTTCGGTCATCTCGGCCTTCCCATGCCGTCGCGCGATCCCGCGCAGATCGGTCTCTTTTCGGGCGATTCCGATGAGTGAACTGAAGGGCCTCGGACGCTTCGACGGCAAGATGCACATCCTGCCGATCCGCGTGTATTACGAAGACACCGATCTTTCCGGCGTCGTCTATCACGCCAATTACCTGCGCTACATGGAGCGGGGCCGCACCGAGTTCTTCCGTGCGGTCGGCATCAAGCTCGCTGCACTTGAGGATGCCGAGCCCACCGCGTGGACGTTACGCAAAATTCAGCTGGAATATTTCCGGCCCGCGCGGCTGGAAGACCAGCTTGAAGTCCGCACCGTCTGCGCCGGGCTTTCCGGCGCGCGCATGGTGGCCGACCAGAAGATCTACGCAAACGACATGCTTTTGACCCACGGAACCGTCGAAGCCTGTGTCATGACGCTTGCAGGGCGGCCCCGCCGAATCCCCGAGGACGTGCGCGACAAGCTGGCCCCTTTCCTTTACGAAGAGCGTTGAACGATTCGCGCCCAATTTCGGCCACTTTACCTAGGTTTTTAGCGTGAACCGGTGGTGCTTAGCGGTTCCCGCGACAAGCGGATGAGGTTTGTTCATGAGTTTCAAGCGCGTGCTCGCAGCCCTGGGGCTGATTCTTTCGGTCTCCCTGGTGTCCGTGACACCCGCCGCACTGGCACAGTCCTCCCCGCAAGCAGCTCCCGTGGGCGCCGGCACCGAAGCCCATCCGCTCGATGCCCCCAGCGCCGCTCCCACGGGCGATGTCGAAATCGGCAGTTCGACTGCGGCAGTCGGCGGAAATCTTGGCGATATTTCCATCGTTTCGCTGTTCTGGCGCGCCGATCCGCTGGTGAAGGCGGTGTTCGTGCTGCTGGTGGCCGCCTCGCTGTGGTCATGGACCATCATCATCAGCAAATGGATTTTGTTGGGCTCGATCCGCCGCAAGGCCGACGCCTTCGAGAAGACGTTCTGGTCCGGCCTGTCGCTCGACGAACTCTACACGCAGTTCTCCGCCAAGGCCGATCACCCAATGGCGACGGTGTTCACCTCCGCCTTGCGCGAATGGCGTAGAGCCTTCGAGGGCGGTTCGCCGCGCGAGGCTGTGCTTCCCAGCATCAAGGACCGCATCGAGAAGGCGATGAACGTCACCATCCTGCGCGAGATGGATGGCCTCGAACGCCAGCTGGGATTTCTCGCCACCGTCGGCTCCGTGTCGCCGTTCATTGGTCTGTTCGGCACGGTGTGGGGCATCATGAATTCGTTCTCGGCCATTGCCGCGCGCCACGACACCACGCTCGCCGTGGTCGCGCCCGGCATCGCCGAAGCGTTGTTCGCGACCGCCATGGGCCTGCTCGCCGCCATTCCGGCGGTGATCTTCTACAACCGCTTCGTCAACGAGATGGCGCGCTACAACAACCGCCTCAACGGTTTCGCCGACGAATTCTCGGCCATCCTCTCGCGCCAGCTTGACGAGAAGGCTGCGCGCTGATGGCGGCGACGCTCCAAAGCCGCGATCACCGCCGCCGTCCGATGGCGGAGATCAACGTCACGCCCTTCGTGGACGTGATGCTGGTGCTGCTCATCGTGTTCATGGTCACAGCACCTCTTCTCACCGTCGGCGTGCCCGTCGATCTGCCGAAGACCAAGGCCCAGCCGCTCGGCCAGGACCGCGAACCGCTGTCCGTTTCCGTCCGCAAGGACGGCAACATCTATCTGCAGAACACGCCCATCGAAGAAGAGGCGCTCGTGGCGCGCCTCGAAGCGATCTCCAAGAACGGATACGACCAGCGCATTTTCGTGCGCGGCGACAAGTCGGTCGATTACGGCCGCGTGATGGAAGTGATGGGGTTGTTGAACGCAGCAGGTTTCACCCATATCGGGCTCGTTACCGATGTCCGCAAAACCGGCGACAAGAAGAAGGATTAGCGCGGCGAGCATTCGCCGCGATGTGTCCCCGGCCGGGCTTGCCGGGTCAGCACTGTTGCACGCGCTCATCGTCGCGTCCGCTTTCTTCACCTGGCAGCACACGCTGAAGATTTCCGACGAAACCCCGCCTGTGGTGCCGGTCGAACTCGTCACCATCGGCGAGAAGACCAACATCCGCGCGACCGTGAAGCCGCCGCCCAAGATCGAGCCGCAGGAAGACAAATTCGCGACCCCGCCGCCTGTCGAGGCGACGCCGCCCCCACCGATCCCCCAGCCCGAAGAGCCCGCGCCGGAACCCGCGCCGCCGCCGCCCGTTGTGAAACCTGAGCCCAAGCCAGAGCCCAAGGTGAAAGAGCCTGCGAAGCCCGAAAAGCCGAAGAAGCAGAAATTCGACATCAACAACATCGAAGCGTTGTTGAACAAGGTCGCGCCGAAGCAGGAAAAGACCAACGCGAAGGTCGCCGACCGCACGATCAAGGGCATCGGCGCGCAGACCGCGATGACGATGGATCTGGTCGATGCGCTGCGCAACCAGATCGCGCAATGCTGGAGCCCGCCCGCCGGCGCGCCGCATCCCGAAGATCTGGTCGTGGATTTCTTCGTGCGCCTCAATCCGGATGGTTCGGTCGCCGAAGTCACGCAGCGGACGCAGCCGCAAAATTCCTACATGCGCGCGGCCGCCGAATCCGCGCGGCGTGCAATCTTCACATGCCAACCCTATAAATTGCCTGCCGACCGATACAATCAGTGGCACGAGATCGATCCGTTGCATTTCGATCCGCGCCAGATGATGGGCCATTAGACCGGAGAGATAAGATGAAGCGTTTGATCCTGGCGTTCGCGGCGATGATCCTTGCGCTGACGGGCATGCCCGCTTTTGCCGCCCTTCAGGTCGACGTCACGAGCGGCAACGTCCAGCCGCTTCCCATCGCCATCCCCGATTTCATCGCCCAGCAGCAATCCGATGCGCAGGCGGGTGCGAACATCGCGGGCGTGGTGCGCGCCGATCTCGAACGCTCCGGCCTCTTCAAGCCGCTCGATCCCAAATCCTTCATCGAGGCGATCCGCGACATCAACACGCCGCCCAATTTCGCCAATTGGCGCGTGATCAACGCGCAAGGCCTGGTGACGGGCCAGGTCGCCACCCAGCCGGACGGCCGCCTGCGCGTCGACTTCCGCCTGTGGGACGTGTTCGGCGGCAGCCAGATGCTGGGCCTGCAATATTTCACCACGCCGGAAAATTGGCGCCGCATCGCGCACATGATCTCCGACCAAATTTACGAGCGCATCACGGGCGAGAAGGGCTATTTCGACACCCGCATCGTGTTCATTTCGGAATCCGGTTCGGCGATCAACCGCCGCAAGCGCCTCGCCGTGATGGACGAAGACGGCGCCAACCCGATCTTCCTCACCAAGGGCGAATATCTGGTGCTCACCCCGCGCTTCAATCCGACCGCGCAGATGATCGCCTATATGTCGTACATCGCGGGCAAGCCGCGCGTGTATCTGTTCGATCTCGAAACGGGACGCCAGCAGATGCTGGGCAATTTCCCGAACATGACGTTCTCGCCGCGTTTCTCGCCCGACGGCAACAAAGTTGTGATGACGCTCGAACAGGGCGGCAATTCCGACATTTATATAATGGATTTGCGCACGCGCTCGGTGTCGCGGCTCACCACCGATCCGTCGATCGATACCGCACCGTCGTATTCGCCCGATGGACGACAGATTACATTTGAGTCCGATCGCGGCGGCTCGCAGCAGGTCTATGTGATGAATGCCGACGGCTCCAACCAGCACCGCATCAGCTTCGGCAGCGGCAAGAACGGCACCCCGGTCTGGAGCCCGCGCGGCGATCTCATCGCCTTCACCAAGCAGTCCAAGGGCGCCTTCCGGATTTGCGTAATGGCGCCAGATGGTTCAGGCGAGCGGGTCATCACCGACGGCTGGGAGGACGAGGGGCCGACCTGGGCCCCCAACGGCCGGGTCCTGATGTTCACCCGGTCCGCCCGGGGGGGCAGGGGGTCCTCCATCTGGTCGGTGGATGTCACAGGTCGCAACGAGCGGAAAGTTTCAACCCCCGGCGGTGCCTCCGATCCCGCGTGGTCGCCCTTGATCCACTGACCCGGAATTTCTAGAATCGGGCGACGTTTTTGCCTTGTTTTGGGGTCTTTTTCGGCCTTTAAGCGTTACTGCGAGTGGTGCGCGCACCTGTTCTTCCTTTCGGACCGCCCTGACGCACCCGGGGCAGTACCGTACGGAGTTCCAATTCCATGAAAAAATTATCGACGGGTCTCAAATTCGCGGCGGTCGTATCCGCCCTGCTCGTGGCGGGCTGCGCCTCGAAGAAAGAAGCGCCGCCGCCGGAGGCCCCCCCGCCGCCGCAAGCCGCTGCTCCTGCACCCGCTCCGGTGTCGACCATCGTTCCCGGCAGCGCGGAAGATCTGCGCGTCAATGTCGGCGATACGGTCCACTTCGACTACGATCAGTATGCGCTGACGGACGAAGACAAGGGCACGCTGCAGCGTCAGGCCACCTGGCTGCAGAAATTCCCGGCCGTCCGCCTCACCATTGAAGGCCATTGCGACGAACGCGGCACGCGCGAATACAACCTCGCGCTCGGCGCGCGCCGCGCCAATGCGGTGAAGGAATACCTGGCGAGCCTGGGCGTTTCCTCTTCGCGTCTCGAAACGGTGTCCTACGGCAAGGAACGTCCGGTCTGCACGGCTTCCGACGAATCCTGCTGGGCGCAGAACCGCCGTGGCGTGTCCACCATCGCCGGTGGCGCTGCCGCGTCGTAAGATGACGCTGTAGACGACAAAAGGGCGCTCTTCTTATGGAGGGCGCCCTTTTCTTTTGGCTCCTTGTTTGGGAGGGGCCTCAATTTCGGCTAAGTATTTGCGCCGAATAACCATGCCTGTCTGAAGGTTGCGTAGATGCGTGAACGATTGAAGTCCCTGAGCTTTGCCGCGAGCCTCGCGCTCGGTGTCCCGGTTTCCCTGCTGACGCCCCTGTTGCTGCCGCAAGGTCACGCGATCGCCGGCGTCTTCGACAAGGACGAGGATATCGATGCGGAATCGCGCCGCCTCAGCCGCGACCTCGGCGACGACAGCCATCCCCGCACCCGGGTTGCGGGCATCTTCGGCGAATCCGACGAAGAGAAAGCCGCCGCCGAAGCCGCGCGCCAGCGCGAGAACGCACAGGATTCCGGCATCCAGTCCCTGAACCAGCGCGTGCAGGATCTCGAAAACACCGTGCGCCGTCTCACCGGCCAGAACGAGCAATTGAGTCACCAGGTGGACGAATTGCACACCGCGCTCGACCGCGCGCACAAGGATTTCGACTATCGTCTCTGCACCATGTCCGCGCAGCAGCTTGGCGCCACCGATCAGGGCGACGGCGGATTGAATTGCGGCGCCGCCGGCCAGCAGGGCAGCAATATCAGCGCGCCGCCGCCTGCCCAGCGTTTTGGTTCTGCCGGCGACACCACGCAACAACTTGCCCCGCCGCCCGGTTCGCTCGGCACGTTGAGCGCAAACGATGTGAACGCGCCGCAAAGCCGCTACACGCGAACCGCCACCGAAGCGCCGCGCGAACTCGGCAGCGTCGACAGCAACAGCGAATACAATTCGGCGATGCAATTGCTCGCGCGCGCCCGCTATGACGAAGCACGCGGCGCCTTCCGCAGCTTCGCCGACAACCATCCCGACGACATGCTGACGCCGCAGGCCGTCTATTGGGTGGGCGACATAGCCTATGTGCAGAAGGATTATACAGGTGCCGCGCGCGCCTTCGCCGAGCAGATCAAGAAATATCCGCAAAGCAGCCGCGCCCCGGACTCGATGCTCAAGCTCGGCCAGTCGCTGATCGCGATGGGACAGAAGCAGGAAGGTTGCACCACCCTTGGCGCGATCAAAGCCAAATACCCGCAAGCCTCCGACACGATCCTCGCCACGGCGAAGAGCGATCGCAAAGCGGCCTCCTGCCGCTGAGGCGGCACTCGCCGCTCGTTTCGCAACGTCCATGGCTGGGCTGGGCAATCTGTGGCCCGGCGCGGTTGCCGTTTCCGGCGGCGGCGATTCCGTCGCGCTGATGCACCTTCTCGCCGATTGGGCGCGCGCGCGAAAACTCGCAAGCCCCAAAATCCTTACCGTCGATCACGGCCTCACCGCGGGATCGAAGACGCGCGCGAGCGATGTGAAAGCCCAGGCGAAGAAGCTCGGCCTCGCCTGCGAAATCCTGTCGTGGAAGTCGGGCAAACCCAAATCCGGCATCGAGGCCGCCGCGCGCGAAGCGCGCTATCGGCTGATGGGCGAATGGTGCCGCGCCAACGGAATTTCCCATCTCTATGTCGCGCACAGCCAAGACGATCAGGCCGAAACTTTTCTTTTGCGCCTTGCACGCGGCAGCGGCTTGGATGGTCTCTGCGCCATGCGCGCCGTCGCGCCGTTCCCGCTCGAAAATTTTTCCGGCCTCTCGCTCGTGCGCCCGCTGCTCGACATGACGCGCGAGGAACTCCGCCGCTTCCTGAAAGCGCGCGCCATCGCCTGGCACGAAGACCCGATGAACGCCGATCCGCGCTTCGCCCGCGTCCGGTTCCGGGCGATTCGCCGGGAACTGGAGGAAGCGGGCCTTGCCACCGCCCGCATCGCCGCCGCCGCCCGCCATCTGGCCCGCGCGCGCGAGGTGCTGGAGCGCGACACGGCCCTGTTGCTCGATACCGCCACCCGGCGGGACGGCGCCCGAATCCTGATCGACGGGGCGGCGCTCGCCGCGGCGCCAAGGGAACTGGGGTTGCGCGCCTTGGCCGCGCTCCTCAAAAAGGCGGGCGGCCAGCCCTATCGCCCGCGTTTCGAGCAACTGGAATCCCTGTTCGATTCCCTCTCAACCGGCCGTTTCGCGGCCCGGACGCTGCACGGTTGCCGTTTGGGTGTCGCGCCCAAACGGCTCGCCATCTTCGGTTCCGGCACGCTTCTGCTGGAAAAAGAGCCCGGCCGGGGCAAACCCCAAGTCAAACCCTCGTGAGCGTAGGGACTTTCCGCCGCGTTAACGGGCGTTCCCGGTCAACCAATTCGCTTAACGTCATTCTTCAGCCGCGTTTGCCGGGTGTGATTAAATTTCTTAACATTTTCGCGTCTGGCAACGGCGCAGTAGCATTCCTATTTACTAGAGACGCTCTAAAGTAGGCGGGCCGGGTTCCGGCTGGGGTAGTCCCCCGAAAGGATGACAGTGAACAATCTTCGTAATCTCGCCCTGTGGATCTTGATCGCCCTGCTTCTGGTGGCGTTGTTCAACCTGTTCCAGGGATCGACAAGTCATCCGGCGAATGCGCCGATGACCTTCTCCGAATTCTACCGCCAGGTCGATACCGGCGCCGTGAAAGACGTGACCATCCAGAACGGCACGTTCAACGGCCATCTGTCGAACGGCCAAGCCTTCGTCACCTACGGTCCCAGCGACACCAATCTTATCGAGAAGATGAATGCCCGGCACGTGAACTATTCGTTCAAGCCGGAAGACAACGGCATCTCTCTCGTCGGTATCCTCATCCAGTCCCTTCCGATGATCATCCTGATCGGCGGCTGGATCTTCTTCATGCGCCAGATGCAGGCGGGCGGCGGCAAGGCGATGGGCTTCGGCAAATCGCGCGCCAAGCTTCTCACCGAACGCACCGGCCGCGTGACCTTTGAAGACGTCGCCGGCGTCGATGAAGCCAAGGAAGAATTGAAGGAGATCGTGGAATTCCTCCGCGACCCGCAGAAATTCCAGCGCCTCGGTGGACGCATTCCGAAGGGCGTACTGCTCGTAGGCCCTCCGGGCACGGGTAAAACGCTTCTGGCCCGCTCCATCGCTGGCGAAGCCAACGTGCCGTTCTTCACGATCTCGGGCTCCGACTTCGTGGAAATGTTCGTCGGCGTCGGCGCGAGCCGTGTGCGCGACATGTTCGAACAGGCCAAGAAGAACGCGCCCTGCATCGTCTTCATCGACGAAATCGACGCGGTCGGCCGCCATCGCGGCGCCGGTCTCGGCGGCGGCAACGACGAACGCGAGCAGACGCTGAACCAGTTGCTCGTCGAGATGGACGGCTTCGAGGCGAATGAAGGCGTCATCCTGATCGCCGCCACCAACCGCCCCGACGTGCTCGATCCCGCATTGTTGCGTCCGGGCCGTTTCGACCGTCACGTCGTCGTGCCGAACCCCGATCTCGCGGGCCGCGAAAAGATCCTGCGCGTCCACATGCGCAAAGTGCCGCTCGCGCCCGACGTCGATCCGCGCACCATTGCGCGCGGTACGCCCGGCTTCTCCGGCGCCGATCTCGCCAACCTCGTCAACGAAGCAGCCTTGCTGGCGGCCCGCCGCGGCAAGCGCGTCGTGACGATGAGCGAACTCGAAGACGCCAAGGACAAGGTGATGATGGGCGCGGAACGCCGCTCCATGGCGATGAGCGAAGAAGAGAAGAAGCTCACCGCCTATCACGAAGGCGGCCACGCGCTCGTTGCCCTGCACGTCATCGGCTCCGATCCCATCCACAAGGCCACGATCATTCCGCGCGGCCGTGCACTCGGCATGGTGATGCGTCTGCCCGAACGCGATCAGCTTTCGCTGACGCGCCAGAAGATGCTGGCCGATCTCTGCGTCGCCTTCGGCGGCCGTCTCGCCGAAGAACTGATCTTCGGCCACGAGAAGGTCACCACCGGCGCGATGAGCGACATCGAGATGGCGACCCGTATGGCGCGCGCCATGGTCACCCGCTACGGCATGAGTGACGATCTGGGTCCGATTGCGTACGCCGAGAATCAGGAAGAAGTCTTCCTCGGCCATTCCGTCTCGCGCACGCAGAACGTCTCGGAAGCCACCGCGCAGAAGATCGACTCCGAAATCCGCCGCATCGTCGACGAGACCTACAATCGCGCGAAGACGATCCTCACGGAACATCTCGACGATCTGCACACGGTCGCCAAGGGCCTGCTCGAATACGAAACGCTGACGGGCGACGAGATCATCGCGCTCATCAAGGGCATCCAGCCGGTGCGCAAGCCGTATGAGGAACCGGAGCCCCAACGCGGCCCCGGCCCCAGCGTCCCCCAAGCCGGCCGCCCCCGCCCCATCGGCCCGATCGCCCCGGAACCGCAGCCGGGCAGGTGAGTCCCCACCTCTTCGGCATCCTCAATATCACGGAGGACTCGTTCTCCGACGGCGGACGCTTTCTCGCGCCCGAAGCAGCACTTGCGCACGCACGGGCGATGATGGCCGGTGGCGCCGATGCGCTCGACATCGGCGCGGCGTCGTCCAATCCCGAAGCCGCCGCCGTCGCGCCGGAAATCGAAATCGCGCGGCTTGAATCCGTCGTGCCGCAACTGATGAAAGACGGCATTCCGGTTTCCGTCGACACGTTCTCGCCAATCGTGCAGCGCTGGGCCCTCGAACGGAACGTCGCCTATCTCAACGACATCCAGGGGTTTCCCGATCCCGAAATCTATCCCGCGCTCGCAGCGTCGAACGCGAAACTCATCGTCATGCATTCCGTACAGGAACGGGGCAGGGCCACGCATGTGAATGTTCCACCCGAGGAAATCGTCCTCCGTTGCATCGCCTTCTTCGAACGGCGCATCGCCCAGCTCCTGCAGGCGGGCATCGCGCGCACCCGTCTCATCCTCGATCCCGGAATGGGATTTTTCCTGGGTTCCAATCCCGAAACGTCCCTCGCGATGCTCCGCGCCCTGCCGCAACTGAAACGCGCGTTCGGACTGCCGGTGCTGGTCTCGGTGTCGCGCAAATCCTTTTTGCGGAAGATCGCCGGCCGGGACGCCAGGGACAGTGGCCCCGCAAGTCTCGCCGCCGAACTCTTCGCCGCGCTTCAGGGCGCCGACCACATCCGCACCCACGATCCCGCCGCCGCCCGCGACGTGTTAAGGATTTGGAACGCTTTGAACGCTAGGCATTCCGGGGCCTGAGGCTGTAAGAATGTTGCAATCCTTTATCCTTCGCCCTGTAAGCTTCTGGTACAAGACTTGATATAGTGTCGGGGGCGGACCTTCGTCCCCGTGGGAGTGTTCCAGTATGACCCGCAAGTTTTTCGGGACCGACGGTATTCGGGGCCGGGCCAATTCCTCCGCGCTTTCGCCCGAACTCGCGATGAAGGCGGGCATGGCCGCGGGCCGCATCTTCACCAAGGGCGACCATCGTCACCGCGTCGTGATCGGCAAGGACACGCGCCTGTCGGGCTACATGGTCGAATCCGCGCTCGTCGCGGGCTTCACCTCGGTCGGCATGGACGTCTTCCAATTCGGCCCGCTGCCCACGCCCGCCGTCGCGATGCTCACGCGCTCGCTGCGCGCCGACCTCGGCGTGATGATCTCGGCCTCGCACAATCCGTTCGAAGACAACGGCATCAAGTTCTTCGGCCCCGACGGCCAGAAACTCTCCGACGAACGCGAACACGAAATCGAAGCCCTGATGGCGAACGGCCTGGAAGAAGGCCTCGCCGATCCGCGCGAGATCGGCCGCGCCAAGCGCATCGACGACGCGCAGGCCCGTTACATCGAATTCGCCAAGCGCACCTTCCCCAAGAACATGCGACTCGATGGCCTGCGCATCGTGATCGACTGCGCCAACGGGGCCGCCTATCGCGTGGCGCCCGCCGTGCTGTGGGAGTTGGGCGCGGACATCGTGCAGATCGGCGTCAATCCCGACGGTTTCAACATCAATTCCGAATGCGGCTCCACCGCGCCCGAAGCGATGGCGCGCAAGGTCCGCGAGATGCGCGCCGATTTCGGCATCGCGCTCGATGGCGATGCCGACCGCGTGGTGATGGCCGATGAAAACGGCCAGATCATCGACGGCGACCAGATCCTCGCCCTCATCGCTCGCTCCTGGAAGCGCAGCGGCGAACTCAAGGGCGGCGGCGTCGTCGGCACCGTGATGTCGAACGCCGGTCTGGAACGCTACCTGAAAAGTCTCGACCTCACCCTCGCGCGCGCCGCCGTGGGCGATCGCTATGTGCTGGGCATGATGCACGAAGGCGGCTTCAACGTGGGCGGCGAACAATCCGGCCACATCATCCTCAGCGATTTCTCGACCACGGGCGACGGCCTCGTTGCGGCACTGCAGGTATTGGCCGTGATCGCGGACGAAAACAAAAGCGCCAGCGAGGCGGCGCACCTCTACGAACCGTTGCCGCAAGTGCTCCACAATGTGCGCTTCAAGAACGGCCAGCCGCTTTCCGACAAGCGCGTCACCGATTGCATCCAGCAGGCCGAAGCCCGCCTCAACGGCGCGGGCCGTCTGCTCGTGCGCAAATCCGGCACCGAGCCCGTCATCCGCATCATGGCCGAAAGCGACGATATCGCGCTCGTGCAGCAGGTCGTGCGCGACGTGGCCATGGCCATCGAGGAAGCGGCCCGTTGACGAAGCCGGCGCGGCTTCTCGTCATTGCGGGCTCGGATTCCAGCGGCGGCGCCGGAATCCAGGCCGACATCAAGACGGCCACCGCACTAGGCGCCTATGCGATGACCGCGATCACCTCGGTCACCGTGCAGAACACGCAAGGCGTCCACGCCATCCATCCCATCCCCGTCAACATCGTGCGCGCGCAGATCGTGAGCGCGCTCGAAGATATCGGCGCCGATGCCATCAAGATCGGCATGCTGGGTTCTTCCGAAGTGGTCGAAGCAGTGGCGCAAACGCTTATCACGCACGCCCGCAACATTCCCCTGGTCGTCGATCCGGTGATGGAAGCCAAGGGCGGCGCGGCGCTGCTTGAAGACGAAGCGGCGAACACCTTGATGGTGAGCCTGTTCCCGATGGCCACGCTCATTACACCCAACGTTCCCGAAGCCGCGCGCCTCACCGGCCTTCCCATCGAAACCGTCGCCGATTGCGCCCAGGCCGGACAATCGCTGCTGGCCACCGGCGCGCAGTCGGTTCTCGTAAAGGGTGGCCATCTCGCAGGCGAAACCGTGACGGACGTTCTGGTGAGCAAAGCCAGCGCCCAACGCCTCACCGCGCCGCGCCTCGACACCACTTCCACGCACGGCACCGGCTGCACGCTCGCCACCGCCATCGCGGTCGGCCTCGCGCAAGGCATGCCGCTGATCGACGCCATCCGCCGTGCGCGCTCTTACGTGCAGGAAGCCATCCGCACTGCGCCCGGCTTCGGCCATGGTCATGGCCCGCTCAATCACATGCATGTTCTGGCGAAGCCGCCCTCCGACGCCGGCCCGCTCACGCCCCCGCCCGGATTGCGCTGGAGCCGCCCGCGCTGACGCGCGAATAATTTTCGCAAGAAAATTTCAGCAAATTTCCTTGGCCCATCGCAGCTACCCGCTTGTTCTACTTAGCGAGGGCGTAAGCTCTGGCTTCCAGAACTGAAGCGCGGGGGCATGACCAGTCCAACGGACAGGGATCGTGACGGCATCGGGTCTCGCCCCGAAGGCGAGCGTATGAACGCGTCCGATCTCGACAGCTGGTTCGTGCGCGAAGTGCTGCCGCTGGAATCCGCGCTGACGCAATTCCTCCGCCGGAGCTGGCGCAACCGCTCCGACGTCGACGATCTCTGTCAGGAGGTTTACGTGCGGGTCTACGAAGCGGCGCAGAAGGAGATACCGGACCCGGTCCGTCCTTTCGTGTTCGCGGTTGCGCGCAACCTCATCATCAACCGCGTGCGCCGCGAGCAGATCGTGCCCATCGAAAGCCTGGGCGATCTCGACGCGCTGAATATCGCCGCCGACGAGCCCGGCCCCGACTGCAATGCCATGGCGCGCGAAGAACTGCGCCGCCTGCAGTCCGCGCTCGACAATCTGCCGCCGCGCTGCCGCCAGGCCGTGGTGCTGAAGAAGATCGAAGGCCTGTCGCGCAAGGAAATCGCCCAACGCATGGGCATCAGCGAAGACACGGTGCACCGCCACCTCACCGAGGGCCGCCACGCGCTCGCCGACCTTCTTTATGGCGAGGACTGGACGAAATGAGCGAGGCCTCCGCACATACCATCCGTCTCGCCGCCGCCGAATGGCACGACCGGCGCGAACGCGACGGCTGGACGAAAGACGATCAATCCGCTCTGGACGCTTGGCTTGCCCAATCGCCCGCGCACAAGATTGCGTTCCTGCGTGTCGACGCCGCATGGAAACGTGCCGACCGTCTGACCGCGCTCAAACCGTCCGGCCGCAGCCGCCGTTTCGCCAATCTCGCGCAGTTCTGGCCGATCACCATCCGCATGGCGGCGGCTGCCATTGTGGTCACCGCCGTCGGTTTCGCCGCCGCTCCGTATTTCAAGGAAAAATCGACCGTCCAATCCTATTCCACCACCATCGGCGGCCGCGAAACGCTGGCGCTCGCCGACGGCTCGCAAATCGAACTCAACACCGACACGGCCGTCCGCGTGGATATCAGCCGCGCGCGCCGCACCATCTGGCTCGACAAGGGCGAAGCGTTCTTCAAGGTCCGCCACGACGCGCAACGCCCGTTCGAAGTGATGGTGGGCGACCGCCGCATCACCGACATCGGCACCAAATTCGTCATCCGCCGCGACGAGGCCCGCATGAAAGTGGCCGTGCTCGAGGGCGAAGTGCAACTCGATGCGCTCAAGGGCAACAACGCGCCCAAATTGCTGAAGCAGGGTGACGTTGCGGTGGCGACCGGCAACACGGTCTCGGTCAGCCGCAAGACGCAACGCACGCTGACGAACGAACTGGGCTGGCAACGCGGCGTTCTGGTGTTCGACAACGTGACGCTCGCCGAAGCCGCCGCGGAGTTCAATCGCTACAACCGCGAAAAGATCGTCATCGCCGATCCGGCCGCCGCCCAGATCACCATCGGCGCCACCTTGCCCGCGAACGACGTGCCCGCCTTCGCGCGCGTCGCCCAAAAGATCTTCGGCCTGCGCGTGGAACGCCAGGGCGACACCATCGTGATTTCACACTGACCGAAAGCGACAGATCAATATGAGGGGGGAACAGTGAACGCATTCAAGGCATTTCTCTTGTGCGGCGTCAGCACGGCGCTTTTTGCAAGCGGCGCCCACGCACAGGATTTCAATGTTCCCGGCGGCGATCTGAACAAAGCGCTTTCGGCTTATATGAAGCAATCCGGCGTCACGCTGATGTTTCCCAGCGACGCCGTCAAAGGCATCAACTCTCCGGGCGCTTCCGGTCAGCTTTCGCCGGACGCGGCGCTCTCGCGAATCCTGAACGGCACGGGCTTCGGCATCAGCAAAGATGCGTCCGGCGTTATCGCCATCGTGCGCAAACAGGAATCGTCGTCCATAAACCTCCCGTCGATGCAGCTTGCGCAAGCCGGCCCGCCGCGCGCCGCCGTCGAAACTGTCACCGTCACGTCGTCCAAGCTCGGCGGCGCGGACGTCCAGAGCATCCCGATTGCGATCACGGCCCTCAGTCAGGAAGAACTGACCTCGCGCCAGGTCGCCGGTGGCCCGGACCTCATCAAGGAAGTCCCGAACCTTACCTTCACCAAGACCAATTTCACCGGTTACAGCATTCAAATCCGCGGCATCGGCACACAGGCGATTTCGGTCACCACCGATCCGGCCGTCGCGGTCGCATTCAACGACACGCCCTTCATCCGCAACCATTTTTTCGAACAGGAATTCTACGACGTTAGCCAGGTTGAAGTTCTGCGTGGTCCGCAAGGCACGCTCTATGGCCGCAATGCGACCGCAGGCGTGGTCAACGTCACCTCCGCCAAGCCGACAGATCAGTTCGAGGCGATGGCAAGCGCCGATATCGGCAACTACAAAAACCGCCGCTTCGAGGCGATGCTGAATCTGCCTGTCGTAGGTGACAAGGTGGATTTGCGCCTTGCGGGGGAGTGGACGAAGCGCGATGGCTACAGCTTCAATACGTTGACAAACTCGCCCATCGACGGACGCGACCTATGGTCAGGCCGTGCCTCTTTGCGCTGGAAGCCGACGGAAAACATCACGACGGATTTCGTCTGGGAGCATTTCTCCGAAAATGACGACAGGCTTCGCAGTTCCAAGCAGCTTTGCAAACGCGACAATGGACCGTCCGAGATTCTGGGACAATCTACCGCCAGCGGTTCCAATGGGCAGTTCGGTGTGGAATTTCTCGGGCAGGGTTGCTTACCCACATCCATGTACAACGCCGATGCGTTCGGCGTCCCCAACGCGTTGTCGCTGCCATACTATGGTGGGTTCGCCGGCGCAGGGTTCGGTCTTGCGATTGGCAATCCGCTTATCAATGGATTTGGCGCGCTTCGCGACCCCTATGCAAGTACCACGCAATCCACCGATCTGCGCGATATCGAATCGACGCTGAACCCGGCCTACCGTGCCAAGAACGATACGCTCGAGTTGAATGCGGAATGGCGTGTCGCGCCCCATCTGACTGTCAATTCGGCAACGGGCTACAATCACGATTTCCTGTGGTCGACGGAAGATTACAATCGGTTCAATACGCAGCCCGGGATTTTTTCAACCGTAACTCTCGGCGGTGCGCCGGATCCGAACCACTTGGTGGCACCCGACGGCAATTATCGTTGCGCCGACGGATTTCTTGCGGGTAGCGAGGGATGCATTGCGGCCGGCCATGGCGATGCAGGCCCCTATGTTCCGCCATCCAACGGCACGCCAACGGGATATTTCTGTGATCCCCAATTGGGCTGCAGCAACCGCCTTGTCGGCGAAGATTTGTCGGAAGAACATTCCTGGCAATTCAGTCAGGAATTGAGGTTAACATCAAATCTGGAAGGTCCGTTCAATTTCAGCGTAGGCGGCAACTACCTGCACTACGAGACTGAAGAAAATTATTATGTCTTCTTCAACACGATCACCATGTATGCCGCGGTTGACGGCCTGTATGGACGGCGGACTCCATGGGTACCGTTTGCGGACTTTAATCAGCAGTGCGTACCTTACGGTCATCAACTTGCAAATCCGCAGATTCCGACAAGCGCAGAAGATTGCCTGGGCTATATCGACCCCAATCCGATCACGAGTCTGGATAATCAGGGTCACAATTACTTCCTGAGCCAGAACCCGTACAATCTGAATTCATACGCCATGTTCGGGGAGGCATATTATAACCTCACAAAAGACATCAAACTCACTGGCGGCCTGCGCTGGACCGACGATCAGAAACATTTCGTTGAAATACCTAGCGAATTGCTGACGAGAGGGTATGGCTACCCCGTAACCGGCGTGCTCGATCAGGAATGGAAAGAGTTCACTGGCCGCTTTGTTGCGAACTGGACTCCGCAGCTTCCGTTCACCGACCAGTCGATGTTCTACGCCTCCTATGCGCACGGTTATAAGGCGGGCGGAGCCAATCCGCCGGGTGCCGTTTTGCTGGTATTGAATCAGGGTGAAATCAGCAACCCCACGCATCCCGCAACATTCAAACCCGAGTTCAACGACGCATTCGAAGTGGGAACAAAGAATACCGCGCTTGACGGCGGCCTGACCTTCAACGCGAACGTCTTTTACTACAATTACAAGGCCTATCAGATTTCCTACATCGTCGATCGCTCGGCGGTGAATCTGAATTTCGACACCACCGTCAAAGGCGCAGAGGTTCAGGCAACGTGGGAACCCTTGCCGGGCCTCAAGCTTGGCTTCGCGGGGGGGTATGAAAATACCAGGCTTGCGGACGGCTCCAAGGCGATCGATCTGCTCGACCGCACCGCAGGCAATCCGAACTGGCATCTTGTGAAGCCTTTCCCCACCCAGGCATCGAACTGCATCCTGCCGAATTACGTCATTGCGATGATGTTGAAGCCCAACATCAATCAGCTCTTGCTGCCGGAGGCATGCTCCGACGCCTATAATGCTTACGAAGATCCCGTGACCCGGCTGGGCTACGCGAACCCTCCAGTCGTGACCGACAATAGCGGTGCCGTGATCGTCACGGATTACCCCGGTTTCGATCCGCTGGCGGGAACGCCCGGTCATCCATACACGGGACAGAACACATACAACGGCATCGACTACGGTCCCGCGCCGAACAACGGCCAGGGGTTCTATAAGGACTTGAGCGGTAAAGAGCTGCCCAACGCTCCGCATTACACGGTTTCGCTCACTGCCGATTACACTGTCCCGCTCTCGCCTGATTGGGCCGCCACTCTGCACAGCGACTATTATTGGCAATCGCATTCCTGGTCGCGCGTGTTCAACGCCGTCAACGACAAGATCAACGGCTACTCCACCCTCAACCTGGCGCTCATCCTGAACGACTCTTCGGGATGGCAGATCATGGGCTATGTAAAGAACATTCTTGATGTCACGGCCATCACCGGTACGTTCCTGAACAGTGACGACACAGGCTTGACGACAAATATCTTCCTTACCGATCCGCGTCTATTTGGCGTTCGCGTCACCAAACACTTCGATGGAGGAGACTCGAACTTCGACATTTTTGACGGTCTCGCCGGCAAGCGCCCGACCGCGTGGATAACCCTCGGCGGCAACTTCGCCCAGCTTCAGAACGACTGGGAAAAGTTCAATCCAGCTTTCGCCTCCGCAATGCCGGCCGCTCTGCCGAACCCGACATTGGCGGAAAAAGCCCCGGGTGCGTCCTTCGACTGGCAGGGCAGCATCAGCATACAACCTGAAAATACCGACTGGGTGCTGAAGGCTGGCGTTCGCTATGGGCGCTCCACCCGCAAAAGCACTCTGCACAAGAGCCTGCCTGTAAGGACGGTCGATAAGGTTGCCTTCCCTTCCTTTATCGCACAGTACTTCGGCATACCGTCCACAGTGAGCTGCGAGTGGCTGCAGTCCAATTTCACCCCCACTCGCGTCTGCCCATTCGTTGCCTACGATCCCGAGTTCGTGGATTCGCAATCGCGCTCAACGGAAACGCATGCGATGATCGACTTCACGCTCGGCAAAGACGTGGGAATCGGTCTCTTCGGGCACGAAGGAACCGGCACGGTGGGAGCGGGTGTTCGTATGGCCCAATTCACCAGCGGCATTCGCGCAGAGCTCAATTCCGATCCGCATTACAATTTTCCGTCGCCGGTTGCTCCCTTTGGCGGAGGAACGACACTCAAATATGGCAATGTCTATGATGCGAAAACCAGCGAGCAACGCAGCTTTCACGGCATCGGGCCAGAAATCACCTGGGATGCCAGCCAGCCGCTATTGGGCAGCGAAGACGGTGGTGAAATTTCCATCGATTGGGGCGTAAACGCGGCAGTCTTGTTTGGCCGGCAAAAGGTCAACATAAGCCGCTCGCGACTGTACAAGAAGTGCCCCGGCTTCAACGGACACGGTGGCGTCGTCTGCACTTATGTTTACAACACTCCGACAAACATTCCCCGCGCAAACAGTGTGGTCGTCCCAAATCTTGGGGGATATTTGGGCGCGTCCCTCCACTACAGCAATACCAAGATCAATTTCGGCTATCGCGTGGATGAGTTCTTCGGCGCGATGGACGGCGGCCAGGATACCGCGAAGAAGTATGACCGCGGCTTCTATGGTCCATACCTGAATGTCAGCCTCGGCCTGGGCGGATAAGAGCCGAGCACCAGTTACCCGACTGAGGCGGCGGACACGTAAGTCCGCCGCCTTTTTCTTGCGTCCGCGCAACTAAATTTCCATCTCTCCCGAAAAAAAATCTTCTTCCTCCACTGGCTCACCCGCCCGCCCCGTTTGTTCTAGGCGGCGTGGACTTACACTCAAGGCGCGCTGTCGGGCGGAAGGCTGGCCGGGGAATGGCCGAGACACCGGAAAGCAATCGTGAGAACGCCGATCCCCATGGATCCGGCGCGGGCATGACCGCGTCCGACGTGAACGCCTGGTTTGTCCGCGAAGTGCTTCCGCTGGAAGCCGGGCTGATCCGTTTCCTCAGCCGGCGCTGGCGCAACAAGAAGGATGTCGAGGACTTGCTGCAGGACGTCTACATGCGCGTCTACGAAGCCGCCCAGAAGGAGATGCCGCATCCCGTGCGTCCCTTCGTGTTCACGGTGGCGCGCAACCTGCTGATCAACCGCTCGCGGCGCGAGCATGTGGTGGCGATCCAATCGGTCGCCGATGTCGACCTGTTGAACGTCTTCGACGAAGAACCCGGCCCCGAACGCAACGTGATGGCGCGCGAGGAACTGGTGCGCCTGCAGGAAGCGCTCGATCAGCTTCCGCCGCGCGCGCGCGAGGCTGTGATCTATCGCAAGATCGAAGGCCTGTCGCGCCGCGAAATCGCAAGCCGCATGGGCATCGCCGAGCAAACCGTCAACCGCCATCTGACAGACGGCATGTATGCGGTGGCCGAACTTCTCTGGGGCAAGCCATGAGCGAAACCGCAAATGCTCACGACGTGAAAGCGCTCGCAGCCGACTGGCGCGACCGCAAGGATCGCGAAGACTGGAGCGCCGAAGATCAAGCCGCGCTCGACGCCTGGCTCGCGCAATCCTCCGCCCACATGGTCGCTTACTTGCGCGTCGATGCCGCCTGGACGCGCGCCGACCGCCTCAGCGCCCTGCGCGGAAATCCCACGCCGCAAAGGCCCGCGCCAACTTCGTCCAGCCGCCGCACGCCGCCGATGCTCTTCCGCATGGCCGCCGCAGCACTCGTGCTGGGCGTCGCGGGTTATGCGGCAAGCGATTATCTCAAACCCAAACCCGTCGCCCACACCTATGCCACCGCCATCGGCGGCAGCGAAACGATCCGTCTTTCCGACGGCTCGCGCATCGAACTCAACACCGACACGGTCCTGCGCACCGAATTCCGCGGCAACCGCCGCTTCGTCGCGCTGGAGAAAGGCGAGGCCTATTTCGACATCGTGCACGATGCGCAACGCCCGCTGATCGTGCAGGTGGGCAGGCAGCGCATCGTCGATCTCGGCACGCAATTCTCCGTGCATCGCGATGAAGGCCGCCTCGAAGTCAAGCTCGTGGAAGGCCGCGCCCAATTCGAATCCGCGAGCGGCAAGAAGCTCGCGGTGCTCACGCCCGGCGACGTTCTCGTCAAACGCGGTCCCGCGCTCATCGTGACCCGGAAAAGCGAACGCGTGCTGTCCGATGAGCTTTCCTGGCGGCGCGGGATGCTCACTTTCCTGCACACGCCGCTCTCCGAAGTGGCGCACGAGCTGAATCGTTACAACCGCCAGAAAATCGTGATCGCGGATGCCTCCGTCGCACGCCTCACGATGAACGGCGCGATCCCGGCCACCAGCGTATCGGCCTTCACCAACACCGCCCGCGATGTCTTCGGCCTCAAGGTCGAAACGCGCGGAAACGACATCGTCATTTCGCACTGAGAACCGCCACATCGAGCAGGGGGAAATATGAAGCGGCACATCCAACTACGGACGATCTTTCTTGGCGCGGCCAGCGCCGCCGCCTTCGCGGCAACCGCCGCGGCACAGGATTTCAGCATCCCCGGCGGCGATCTCGAAACCGCGCTCAACCGCTACATGACGCAAACCGGCGTCTCGCTCACGGTTTCGGATAACGCCATACGCGGCATTCACACCAACGGCGCCACCGGCAACCTCTCCTCCGACGAAGCGTTGAGCCGCATCCTCGTCGGCACTGGGTTCGTCACCCGCCGTCACGCCGACGGCACGATCACGGTGGCACCGGATCGCCGCTCCGCTGCCGACATCCCGGCAATGCAACTCGCGCAAGCCGCGCCATCCGCGCGCGCGGCGGTAGAGACGGTGACGGTCACGTCGTCGAAACTCGGCGGCGCGGACGTGCAATCGATTCCGATCTCGATCACGGCCCTGTCGCAGGAACAGCTCACCGCCACACAAACCGCCGGCGGCCCAGATCTCGTCAAGCAGGTGCCGAACCTGACATTCTCGAAAACAAACTTCACCGGCTACAACATCCAGATTCGCGGCATCGGCACGCAAGCCATCTCGGTCACCACCGATCCGGCCGTCGCGGTTGCGTTGAACGACATTCCGTTCCTGCGCAATCATTTCTTCGAACAGGAATTCTACGATCTCGCGCAAGCCGAAGTCTTGCGCGGACCGCAAGGCACGCTTTACGGCCGCAACGCGACGGCGGGCGTGGTGAATCTCACCACTGCCAGGCCGTCCGATCAGTTTGAAGCGATGGCGAGCGGCGAAATTGGCTCCTATCACCAGAAGCGCTTCGAAGGCATGATCAACCTTCCCATCGTCGACGATCGCGTCGACCTGCGCATCGCCGGCGAATGGACGAAGCGTCAGGGCTATTCGTTCAACGATCTCACGCAGCAACGCATCGATGGTCGCGATCTCTGGTCGGGCCGCGTCTCGCTGGGTTTGAAGCCCGTGGAGCGGCTGCAGATCAATGTGATGTGGGAGCATTTCTCCGAAGACGACGACCGCATGCGCACCGCCAAGCAGCTGTGCAAGACCGCGCCGATTCCGCACGAAATAAATGGACGGGTCGTCGACAACGGGTTTTATGGTATCGCCGCTTATCAACCCGATCACTATCTGAGTCAGGGCTGTCTTCCGACGTCGCTTTATTCGCCGGAAGCGTTTCAAGTTCCAAATGGCGTGTCGCTTCCGTATTACTCGCCGCTGTCGGGCATTGGCGTTCCGGTCAATGCGTCCATCCACTTCGATCCCTATGCCGGCACTGCCCAGTCGACCAATTTGCGTGTGATCGAAACCACGCTCAATCCCATCTATAAGGCCAAGAACGACACGGTCGAACTGAATGCGGATTACACGCTGTCTCCCGAACTGACGTTCACGTCGCAAACCGGCTTCAACAACGATTTTCTCTGGTCGACGGAAGACTACAACAGGTTCAACACGCGCTCTGGCGCCTTTGAGGCCGATGGCTTCCTCGGCAGCACGTCCCCGCTGGACCCCAACAATGGAATCTGCACGCAGATATATGGCAGTTGCACGGCTTACTATCAGCCGTGTACCGGCGCAGGCGTAGGAGGACGCTTTGGAGGCAGCGAAGCCGTCTGTATGGGTGTCGGAACATTCTGCGATCCGCAGCTTGGCTGCAGCGACCGGCTCGTGGCGCAGGATTTGTCGACCGAGCATGCCTGGCAGTTGAGCCAGGAATTTCGGCTCGCATCGCATTACAGCGGCCCGCTGAACTTCAGCGTCGGCGGCAATTACCTCCACTATGAAACGGAAGAAAACTACTACGTCTTCATCAATTCGCTCACCTTGGCGAGCTACACGTGGAATCGCGGCGGCTCTGCCCAGCAGACCTTGCCCTGGGTTCCCGGCGTTTCCGACAATACGAACTGTCTCGTCGGCGGGCTGGGACAATCCAATCCATTCGGCAAGCTGCAAATCGGTGTGGAAGGCGAATTGCCCTGCCAATACATCGATCCCAACGACCTTGAGCACCTGAATAACAAGGGACACAATTACTTTCTCAACCAGAATCCCTACACGCTCAATTCCTATGCGGCGTTCGGCGAGGTCTATTACAACGTCCTCGATGACGTGAAGCTGATCGGCGGCTTGCGTTTCACCGAAGACCAGAAGCATTTCACCGATATACCGAGTGAATTGCTCATTCCCGGATACGGCTATGCCGTCACCGGCGTTCTGAACCAGCAATGGGATCAGTTCACGGGGCGCGCGGCGGTGAACTGGACGCCGAAACTGGATTTCACCGATCAGACATTGGTCTACGGATCGTATGCCCACGGCTACAAGGCCGGCGGCGCCAATCCGCCCGGTGCAGTCCTGCTCACCTACAACGATATCGTCGGCAACGGTGAAAGAAGCAATCCGATCCACCCGCTCGCATTCAAGCCGGAATTCGTCGATGCGTTCGAACTCGGCACGAAGAACACGCTGCTTGATGGTGCGCTGACTCTCAATATGTCGGCCTTCTACTACAATTACGAGAACTACCAGATTTCCCGCATCGTCGACCGCACCTCGATCAACGACAATTTCGATGCCCATGTGAAGGGCGCGGAAATCGAATCGAGCTGGGAACCCGCGCCTGGTTTGCGGCTCAATTTCGCGGGCGGCTGGGAAGATACCGCGCTTGCAAAGGGGTCGAAATCCGTCGACCTCATGGATCGTACCGACGCCGCAAACCATCCCGACTGGATCGTCGTCAAGCCGTTCGTGACGCAAACCTCCAACTGCATTCTTCCCAAATATGTTGTGGCGGCGAGCCTGGAATATGGCGGCTCGCAGGCTCCGGGCGAAACCGCGAGCAGCAACGTCATGCTCATTTGCGGCAGAACATATGGCGCGCAAACAGATCCCATAACGGGCAAGGCCTATACTCCGGCCCAGAATCCCGCTTACCCGGATTATCCGGGCTTCGATCCCGCCTCCGCACCGAACAACGGCGAAGGATTCGACAAGGATCTGAGCGGCAACGAATTGCCGAATGCGCCGCCGTTCACGGTGTCCGCGGGTGCGCAATACACGATCCCGCTATCGTCCGATTGGGCCGGAACGCTGCGTGCCGATTATTACTGGCAGGATTATTCCTGGGCGCGCATCTTCAACGACAATCCGTATGACCGCCTGCGCGGCTACACCAATGTCAACCTGACGGTGATCCTGACGAGCCAGGCGGGTTGGCAGGTGATGCTCTACGACAAGAACATCTTCAACACGACAGCCATCACCGGCACCTTCCTGAACAGCGACGACAGCGGCTTAACCACCAACGTGTTCCTGACCGATCCGAAACTGATCGGCATTCGCGTAACGAAGAACTGGTGAGGGGGAAACGATGAGCGAATTGATTCAAAACAAGAAGATGCCATCGCGGTGGCAGTTCCTGGCGACCGCATCTGCAATTGCCTTGCTGGGATACACAGGCGGTGCGGCCGCGAAAAGCGATGAGCCGCAGTTATGGATCGAGCTGGGCGGTCAATTGACCAGGCTCGATGTGGGTCAGGAAACGTTTTCGCCTGTGTTTCCGCAACAAAGACCTGCCATGTTTGCGCCTTCCACCGATTACGAAGAACTTCCGCATCAAAGCGTCGACGAAACCGGAAAGCTGTCTTTTCGTCCGTCAGGATCGGATTGGGTGTTATCGGCGGGAGTCCGCTATGGCCGGTCCGTCAGGAAGGTGGACAAGAACCAGCAAACCTTCCCCAAGCCCGTCTACGGCACGCTCGTCAGCGGGCCGCAAAGCAGCATCGTAATCCCGTTCCTTTATCACGGTCCCCTGGCTCACAAATTTGCCAGCACCCAGATGGAGGCGCGAGAGAGCCATGTGATCGTCGATTTTCAGGTGGGCAAAGACGTGGGGCTCGGACTGTTCGGCGGTTCGTCGCAAATCGATCTCGGTGTACGCTTCGCCCAGTTCAACAACAAATCGAACATTGCGCTGGCCTCCGATCCCGATTGGCATGTCCACTACAAATATGCTCCCACCTTCTGGCTCCCCATATTCCCCAAGCTTGAGGGCATGAAATTCTGGGGCGGGGAGGGCTACCACAACCACTACGCAACGCTTCAGTCGCAGCGAAATTTCCGGGGCATTGGCCCATCGCTTTCATGGAGCGGCTCATCTCCTTTCGTGGGCAATCGCGAAGACGGAGAACTGACCTTTGATTACGGCGCGAATGTCGCCGTGCTCTTTGGACGGCAATCGGCGAAGGTCTCCCACGAAACGAGGTCGAACTATCATCCCGAAACTTTGAACTATGGCGCAAGAGGCCAGCACGTCAGCCAGGTGACCTTCCCGACCCATCACACGCGCAGCCGAAACGTGGTCTCCCCCAATGTCGGCGCGATGGCCGGCGTGACCTATCGCATCCAGAACTTCAAAATCAGCGCCGGTTATCGCGCGGACTTCTTCTTCAATGCGATGGATGGCGGCAACGATGCGCGCATATCCGAAAAGATCGGGAACTACGGCCCCTTCGCCACGATCAGCTTCGGGCTGGGCGGATAGGTTTAAACCAAAGCGGACTCTCCCTCAGGCGGCGGAGCAATCCGCCGCCTTTTTTCTGGCCTCCTGCTTTTTCGATCTCCTGCGGAGCCCAAACCATCGCAAGCCTTTGAAAAAGCGTGTGAATATTTTTTTCCTATATTTCCTCTTGAAATTAGGAATGATATAGAATATCTTCTTTTTTAGTATTTTTAGAAGGACTTACACCCTATCCAAGCAGCGGCACCGGCGACGGCCAGGAATCCCCTGCAACGCGACATGAGACAAAACAGGGATAGGGGCGTCACCTCATGTGCGCCACGCGTCTCCCGCCAGTTTCTGCCCAGGCCTCTTTGCGACCGCACCCAACGGGTCCGGGGTGCATTGCCGCCAGGGCGCTAGGGGCGAGGGACAGGTCCCGCGGGACGAGCCAATGTGCGGGTGTCGATTGTTACGAAAATGTGCCCCGCTGCTGACGCTCCGACCTCCGCCATC